>Ga0187801_10000082_pt1 | contig 20725 bp, 18 predicted proteins | sample NC_wetland_sal_i_10_FD_132465 | JGI IMG/M metagenome (GOLD analysis project Ga0187801, IMG submission 132465) | Wetland sediment microbial communities from Neuse River Estuary, North Carolina, USA - Control_1 | ecosystem: Environmental > Aquatic > Freshwater > Wetlands > Sediment | place: USA...
CAGGGGCGCATCGGGCAGATCCTCGCCACCAAGCCCATGGAACGCCGCGCCATCATCGAGGAGGCCGCTGGCATCACCAAGTACAAAACCAAAAAGCGTCTCAGCGAAGCCAAACTAGAATCCTCCAAAGTCAATCTCGCGCGCGTCAACGACATTGTCGTCGAAGTCGAAAAGCAGTTGGGTTCCCTGAAGCGCCAGGCAGCCAAGGCTCGCCGCTATTCCGAAATTCGTGAGCAGATGCGCGGCATCGTCCGGCAGATGCTTGCCGGCAAGGCCCGTGAACTGGATGCGGAAGCGGAACGCGTCGCCGCCCGCTTGGCCGAGTTAACTGCCGAGGAAACGCAGCACGCCCAGGCTATCCACGGGCAGGAATCGGATCAGGACCGGCTCAGCCAGCGCATCTATTCGCTGGACGCAGAAATTCGCCAGAACCAGAACGTGTTGAACCAGACCGTCCTGGAGGTCGACCGCTGCGAGAACCGCATCACGTTCAATCGCACTCGCAGCGCGGAACTCGCCGGCCGCAACGAGCAACTGGCTGCGGAGCGTGAAACGGTGACCGCTCAGCATCTCGAATGGGAGCTCAGAAACTCCGCCCAGCAGCGGGCAGTGGAGGCAGCCAGAAAGGAATCAGTGACGGTGAACGCTCGCGTGGAAGAACTTGCCGCGCGCGCTGCCCTTCGCACCACGCAAATCGCGGAATCGGAAGCGCGCATGGAGTCCTTGCGCCGCGCTGCCTCGGAGGCCGGCGAAAACATCCTGCGGCTCCATGGCGAGCAGAAGCAGGCCGAAGAAGCGCTTGTGCATCAGAAGGAATCGTTGCAAAAGCTGGAAACGCGCGAAGCGGAATTCCTGGAATCGTCAATCCGCGTGCGCGATGACGCCGAGCAGGCCGCGCAAAACTTGCAGAACGCCATGGGGCAGGCGAGCGAGCTGCAACAAACCGCCACACGACTCCAGGCCCGGCTCGCGGAATTGCGCCAGAATCGCGAACGGACCTCCAAGGAATCGGATTCCTTGCGCGATTCTCTAGCCAGCATTCGCGCCCGCCATTCGACCCTTACGCGAATCCTGAACGATCATTCCTACACGGGTGAAGCGGTTCAGAAACTCTTTGCCGCGAACGAACGCCATGGCGGCCAGGATTTTCGCGCCGTCGGCGTGCTCGCCGACTATGCAGAAGTTCAGGAGCAGCACGAAGCCGCCATCGAGCAGTACCTGCGCGAGGAACTCGAATATGTCGTGGTGGAAACCTACGACCATGCCCGTGCCGGAGTCAGCATGCTTCGCGAGGAAGTGGGGGGCCGGGCCACGTTCTTCGTCGATTCCCTCCGCAATCTGAAGCTCGATGAATACGAGCCCATCATCCATTTCCGATCGGAAGATGGCGTGATTTCGCGGCTGGATAAGCTCGTGGAATTCCGAGATCCGCTCGGGCCGGCCGCAAAGCAATTTCTTCCCCGGCTGCGCAACGGCTACCTCACCCAAATCAGCGCCGCGGAAAAGCTGGCCCGCGAGTACCCGCAATACGCTTTCGTAACGCCGGAAGGCACCTGCTACCAGGGCCGCATGGTGACCGGCGGCCGCCCGGATGAAGCGGGGCCGCTGGGCATGAAGCGTGAACTCCGCGGCGTCACTGCGGAAATGATTCACCTGGAAGAGCGATGCAATACCATCCAGTCCGAACTGGAGATGATCAACGCGGGTCTGCGTTCCACCGAGCAGGCCCAGGAAGAGTTGACGGTTCAGCAACGCGAGGCCGAGCGCAACCTCTTCGCCGCCAAGCATCGCCACGAACAGATGCAGAGCGACCTCGCGCGCCTTGGCCTGGAGCTTACGGTCTGCCAGAACGAGCTGACCCGTGTCCGCAAGGAAATTGATTCCGTCCAGCAGCGCGCCCTGCTTGCCCAGATGCAGCACCACCAGGCTGCCTCCAGCCGCGCGGAAGCCGAGGCCGAGAATCTTCGCCTGACCGAGGAAGTCTCTCAACTCCGCAATGCCATCCAGACCGAACGCGATGAGCTGGCCACCGCTAAAGCCGAGCTCGCCACCATGAATGAGCGGCTCGCTTCCGCGGAGGCAATTGCGAACCGCCTCCAGGAAGAGCGCGCAGACTTGGAACGCCGCGAAGCCGCCCTGCGCCAGCAGGAAGCCTCCATCAACGAGGAAACCGCGGCCATGGCTCGCCAATCGGAGGAATTGACCGTCCAACTGGAAACTCTCCGCGTCGAGAAGGTGCGGCTCGCGGAGCGGCAGAAGGAAATGGAACAGGAGTGGGATGCGGCCCGCGTCCGCGTCACACAGCTCGAAGATCATCTTCGCATGGCCCGCCAGTCGCTTCAGGAGATGCGCGAAGAACGCGGCAAGTTTGAAATTGAAAAAGCACGCAACGATTCCGACCGCCAACACCTCCGCGAGACCTGCCTCACGGAGGTAAACGCGCAGCCTGAGGATCTCATCGCTTCTGAAACTGCCTTCATGAGCGGCGAGGAGCTTGCTGCGGCTGAAGCCAACTACCGTGAGATGAAGCAGCGCATCGAGAATATGGGTGCGGTCAACATGATGGCTCTCGAAGAATTCAACGAGTGCGAGCAGCGCTTTACCTTCCTCACCCGCGAGCGTGACGATTTACTCCAGTCCATTGCCGATACCCAGCAAGCCATCAAGGAACTCGACCTCATCACCAAGGAGAAATTTGAGCAGGCCTTTGCCTCCATCAACTCGAATTTCACCACTGCTTTCCACACCATCTTCGGCGGCGGCACGGCGGAAATGCGTTTGACCGAGCCAGACAGCTCCGGTGACGCGGGCATTGACATTGTTGCCTCGCCTCCGGGGAAACGCCTGCAGAACGTCCTTTTGCTTTCGGGCGGCGAAAAAGCCATGACTGCGTTGGCACTGCTGATCGCCATCTTCCGCTATCAGCCCAGCCCGTTCTGCATCCTGGACGAAGTCGATGCTCCGCTCGATGAGGCTAACGTTGGACGTTTCACGCGCCTCATTGGCGATATGAGCGCGCAAACGCAGTTCATCGTCGTCACTCACAACCGCAAGACCATGGAAACCGGCAGCGTCCTCTATGGCGTCACCATGCAGGAGCCCGGCGTCTCCAAGATCGTCAGCGTCCGCTGGGAAGGCGATGAGGCTCCCACCTCCAAACAGCGCGCTGCCGCAACCGCCGCCTGAGCGGCTCTGTTTGCCCCAACCTGCAATCGCGGTCAACTTCCTGTAGGGGCGCAGCATCGCTGCGTCCCTTATCCGCAAGATCTAATGATTTTGGCGCATTCCTACCCACACCATCTGCCCTCTTTTTTCTCCGATAAGAAATTGAAATGGGCACAATAGGAATTGTCGTGGTGTTCTTGCCTGCTCGTGGTGACGAGTAACATTGACTTCGCCATGCGGTGGGTTAGAATGCTGGACACTTTCTCAGGGGCAACTTCCGGTGAGCACCAGTTCCGTAACGAAAGTCATTCGCGAGACGAATTTTGCAGGGATCGCGCCCGCGGCGCGCGGCAAAGTGCGCGATATCTATGACCTGGGCGATCGCTTGCTCATTGTCGCCACTGACCGCCTTTCCGCCTTTGATGTGGTCATGCCCACGCCAATCCCGGATAAAGGGCGCGTACTAACCCAACTCTCCCTTTTCTGGTTCGATCTGCTCCGCGATGTGATTCCCAATCACGTCTTGAGCTCGACGCACTTCCCTTCTCCTTTTGATCGCTATACGGAGGATCTGGCCGAGCGCTCCATGGTGGTGCGCAAGACGCAGCCTTTACCCATTGAGTGCGTTGCGCGTGGTTACCTCTCTGGTTCCGGCTGGAAAGAGTACCGCGCGACGGGCAAGGTTTGCGGTATCGCCTTGCCTCCCGGCCTGAAGGAATCCGATAAACTGCCGGAGCCCATCTTCACGCCAGCAACCAAAGCTTCGAGCGGCCACGACGAAAACATATCTTTTGAACGCGCCGCGGAGATTCTTGGCAAACCCCTTGCTGAAAAAGTCCGCGCGGTGACTCTGGAGCTTTACCGCCGCGCGGCCACCTATGCGGAGCCCCGCGGCATTCTCCTGGCTGACACCAAGTTCGAATTCGGGGAGTTGGACGGGGAGTTGATCTGGATCGATGAAGCTCTGACGCCGGATTCCTCGCGATTCTGGCCGGCGGCACAGTACCGGCCTGGCGGTCCTCAGCCCTCCTTCGACAAACAGTTTGTACGCGATTACCTGGAACGCATCCAGTGGCCCAAGACTCCCCCCGGCCCGGAGTTGCCACCCGATGTTGTCGCGGGAACTCGCGCGAAGTATCGCGAAGCCTACCGCATTCTGGTGGGCCGCGAGTTGGATTAACACTCAGCCCAGTCCACGAAGTGCCCATTCTACAGCGGAGCGTGCCGACGTGAGAGATCAACTGGAAGGCCTCGTATCACAAATGGTGGAGCGCGGGATCATGTTTGACGAAGCGGTGTGCGAATTCGAGAAACGCTTCATCAAGCGCGTCCTGGACCGCACCAACGGCAACCAGTCCCGGGCAGCGGAAGTCCTGGGCATCCACCGCAATACTCTCAGCCGCAAAGTCACCCAGTACAAACTGGACCATCGACGCGGCCGGGTTCGCTAGCCCCGCTCGCTCCTCTCCAAAAGAAAACGGCCCCGGTTTCCCAGGGCCGCTCCTAATTTCCAAGTTCCTCTTGCTTACGACGGCTTTTTCGGTGCCGGTTTCTTTGCCGTGGGCTTCTTGTCGGCCTTTGGCAAGTCTTCCGCATTCACCTTGGCCTTGTCCCAATGCAACATGAAGGCCGGGTCGGGATCGTAGGATTCCAATGTGCCTGTGAAGCGAACCGCATTGCCCTTTTCGAGCTTGGCGGCCTCCGGCTGATCCGCGACCTTGATGGCCACGTCCATGTTCGGAGTTGTGGCCGCTTCGAACTCCGCATCGCTGGTCACAAAAGCGTTCTTCAAGACGACTGTGTCAGGCGCGGGTGTTATGTCGATGATTTTCCCCGGCACATCAGGGAATTCCAGGGCACAAGCAGCCGTCCACGTCAGCTTCGCTTTGTCGCCACCCGCCTTCAGGTCCGTCACAACCGAAGCGATGGTCATATCCTTGCGCGCAGTGTCCAAATCGGCGCTGCTGAACAGTTTGTAGCTCGCCGGACGATTCACGGAGCCTGACGCGAGTTGCAGCAGTTCGTTCAATTCCGCGTCCGTCAGCGCATCGCAGACGGTTCCGCCCTGATAATTCGCAATCAGTTTGCGAATGTACGCCTTGATTTGCTTGGATTGTGCTTCATTCGCGTTCTTCGATGTCGCCGCCCGCGCAAACTCCCACAGCGCATCCAGTTGGTCCGGCGGGTTCTCGCACGTATAGGCTTTGCCCAGGTTGTAGTCGGACGTCAGGTCGTCCGGCGTGATTGCCAAGACAGCCTTGTAAGACTCCACGGCGCCAGCGCAGTCTTTCGCGGCCAGCGCGGCACTTCCCGCGGTGCCATTGAAAAAGATTGTGGAAAGCTTCTTCTGCTCATCAAACTTGGCCTGATCCACGCCTTCCGGCTTGGTAACCAGGTCAATACTCTTGAGTCCCGCCAGCGCTGCATCCCGGGCAGCCTTGGCCGTCTGCACATCCGGGTTCTGCAGGTTGTTGTACGCCACGGCGCGGACATAGTAGGCCTCATAGTGATCGGTAGGTGTGGCCTTGTCTCCCAGCGCTATTTCCTTATCGGCATACTCGATCGTCTTCTGGAAGTTTTTCTGGGAATAGTAATTCTTGTAGTACAGCGGATAGACGAAGCGGAGTAGTTCGGAATTCGGATACTTCGCCACGAAATCATCCAGCGCCTTGAGCTGCGCGGCCGGATTCTTCTCGTTGGCTGCCGCCGTATACGCGTTGTATTCCGCCACCGTATACTTTGGCTGCGCTGCGGGGGCACCTGCGCCGGCATTCTGCGCCGCCAGCGGCACTGCGTTCAAACAAAACAGGCAAAGCGCAAACAGGACCGCTAGGCTTGCCATCCGTCGTGTTGCATTCATTCCCTTTTCTCCTCGCTCCTACCGCTAATATATGAACTAACGCAATCCGGCACTCACCAAAGGCGCTTGCCAGTCGTACCTGCTCATCCCAGCAAAGAAGAATGGCTCTCTCGGAAACCTACGAATTATAGGTGCAGCCGCCGCCCATTCGCAAGTCGCTGTAAAAGCGACTCAAGTGCTCTTTGAGTACAGGTGACCTGTCGAACGTTGGCGTTCCGTCTTGCCCCACTGCACCTCCGAGGCATCCGAAGTAGGGCGGCATCCTTGGAGTAAGATGAGTTTCGCATAAAATTCGTGGCTTCGGCGAGGAGAAATCGAATGAGCAGCATAAAGAATGTAAATAGGGCGGCTGACTCAGGTACATCCCTAGAAGGCCACGTCGCATTGGTCACCGGAAGCAGCCGCGGCATTGGTAAGGCGATCGCCAAGAAGCTGGCGCAACTCGGCGCCGCCGTGAGCCTTTGCGGCCGCAACTCGAAGGCCCTGGAGGCAGCTGCTCGCGAAGTCGGAGAATTGTCATCCAGCGTCCTCGCCCAGGCCGCGGATGTGACCAACGCCAGGGATATCGCCTCTCTTGTGCAAGCCACGGAAGAAAAGCTCGGCCGGATCACACTTCTCGTCAACAACGCCGGTATCGGCAATCCGGGATTTGGACCTGTGCAGGAAAAAAGCGAGAGCGACTGGGACCTGGTCCTGAACACCAACCTCAAGAGCGTCTTTCTAATGTCTCGGGCCGTTGCGCCCCTCATGATTCAGCGCCGTCGCGGCGATATCATCAATATCAGCTCGCTGGCGGGCAAAAATACTTTTGCCGGTGGTGGACTTTATTGCGCTTCCAAATGGGGTCTTCAGGGACTGTCCGGTTGCATGGCAGAAGATTTGCGGGCCTACGGCATTCGCGTGAGCGTCATCTGTCCCGGCAGCGTGGCCACGGAGTTTTCCGGGAGAGGACCGAAAGATCCTTCCAAAGTGCTTACAGCCGAAGACGTAGCCCACGCCGTGGCTATGCTGGCGCTGCAAGGACCGCAGAGCTTCATCAGTGAAGTGCACCTGCGGCCAGTGTCCAAGCCCTGAACGCGGCGCGCGCCGGGTGGCTGCGGAGGGTGAAAACTTTCCTCTTGACAATAGTCGTTATAACGACTATATTTGCCCCATGAAGTCACGCTCTGCCTCTTCCGGCCCCGCGATCCCTCTCGAGGATCAGCTCTTCGTCGCCATCCTCAAGGCCGCCGATTCTCTCTCCCAGGAAGCCGACCAATTGATCAAGGCCGCTGGTCTCACGGCCGCCCAATACAATGTTCTTCGCATCCTCCGCGGCGCCGAACCCGATGGCCTTCTTTGCCGGGGAATCGGCGAAAGGATGATCTCCCGCGATCCGGACATGACCCGCCTTCTCGACCGCATGGAAAAGCACAGCCTCATTACCCGCCAGCGCCAGAAGGAGGACCGCCGGGTCATCAAGACACGCATCACGGCGGAAGGGTTGAAGCTTCTGAAGAAGTTGGATCAGCCCGTTCATGATTTGCACAAGAAACAGTTTCGCCATATGACTGGCGCCCGGCTAAAGCAATTGGCGGAGCTGCTGGTGGAAGTGGAAAAGCGTGAATCCGCATAGCGAGTTCAGGCATCCAAGTAACAATTTGGCGACAAGAAAACCAAGGAGAACAAAGCATGAAAGGGTATTTTTCTCGAATTGCAGTTGGCGCGGCTTTAGCAGCGTTGCTTTCGTTGCCCGCTTTCGCCGGCACAACCACGTATCAGATCGATCCACGGCACAGTTCGGCGCAATTTGCCGTGACGCACTTGATGATCTCCACCGTGCGTGGTGAGTTTCATGGCGTAACTGGTGCAGTCGTTGTGGACGACAGTGACGTCGCAAAATCCTCGGTCGACGTCACCATTGATGCCACGACCATCGACACCCGCGAACCGGACCGCGATAAGCATCTCAAGAGCGCAGACTTCTTCGACGTCGCCAATCACCCCACGATCACCTTCAAATCCACCAAGGTCGAAGCCGCTGAACCCGGTAAACTCAAAGTCAGCGGCGACCTCACCATTCGCGGAGTTACCAAGCAGGTGGTTCTCGATGTGACCGTGCCCAAATCTCCCATCAAGGATCCCTGGGGACAGCAGCGCACGGCCGTCTCTGGCAGCACAAAAATCAATCGCCAGGATTTCGGTGTAGCCTGGAACAAGTCTCTTGATTCCGGTGGCGTCGTCGTCGGGGACAGCGTGGACATCAACTTGGACGTCGAGATGGCCGTGCCTCCGGCTGGAAAGTAATTCCTCGGCGTTGCCGGCCGGGAAATCAGTGCAATGCAATGGAGCGGTGGCGAGCCATCGCCCCTGGGTGTGAAACAGTTCTTGATGAATCGAAGCAACACTGGGAGACGTGTCATGCATAAACCTGCCTCAACGGATCACGCGGTCCACGAAATAGTCCGTGACCGCTGGAGCCCTCGCGCTTTCGCGGAGAAACCCATCCCCGCCGAAGTCCTGCGAAGCTTGTTTGAAGCGGCTCGCTGGGCTCCCTCGAGCAACAATGAGCAGCCGTGGGCATTCCTCGTCGCCACAAAGGACGACCACACCTTTCATGCCAAGATGGTCAGCATTCTCGTGGAGTTCAATCAGGTTTGGGCCAGGCACGCACCTGTCCTTGCCATTGCGGTTTCCGAGCTGGCCTTCGCGCGCAACGGCCATCCCAACCGCAATGCCTTCTATGATACCGGGGCGGCCGTTGCTCATCTGACCGCCGAAGCAACAGCCCGTGGACTTTTCGTTCATCAGATGGGCGGGTTTGATCCCCACAAAGCGATTGAGCTTTTTTCCATCCCCACCGGATGGGAACCGATTGCCGCGTTCGTCATCGGCTATCCCGGTGACCCTGAATCCTTACCGGAAACTCTTCGGGAACGGGAACTCGCTCCGCGCACGCGCAAGCCGCTAGCCGATTTCGTGATGTCTGGAAGTTGGGGTCAACCAGCTTCGTTCCTCAACATATAATTCGCCTGAAAGCGCAAGGTCGTCGCAATGCACACGATCCTCGAATCCCTCCTCCGCCACGGCTATCTTTTCCTCGCGGCATGGGTGTTTTTGGAGCAAGCAGGCCTACCACTGCCTTCTTTCCCGATTCTGCTCGCCGCGGGCGCGCTCTCCGGAACTGGCCGGATGAACTTGGCGGCTGCCCTGTTCTTGTGTGTGCTCGCTAACGTTTCGGCGGACACGATCTGGTATCAACTCGGCCGTCGAAAAGGAATCAAGGTCCTGCAGTGGCTATGTCGCATCTCACTGGAGCCGGATTCCTGCGTCCGCCGCACCGAAGGACTTTTCGAGAAGCAGGGCGCAAGGTCTCTCCTTTTCGCGAAGTTTGTCCCAGGCCTGAACGCCGTCGCAACGCCACTTGCCGGCATCTTCCAGATGCGCCTGCGCAAATTCCTGCTCTTTGATGTACTCGGCTCGTTCTTGTGGCTCGGCACGTACCTGGGACTTGGCTATCTCTTTAGTGGCCAGATCGAGCGGATCGCTCAAAGTGCCGGCGCTTTGGGCAGCTGGCTCCTTGTTCTGTTGGCCACGGCTCTCGCTTCCTACATTTTTTATAAATTTTTGGCCCGGCAGAAATTCCTCCGTGATCTCCGCATCAGTCGCATCACCGTCGACGAACTGAAGCAAAAACTCGACTCCGGTGAAGATCTTTCGATTGTCGATCTGCGCCATTCTCTGGACTTTGAGGCCGACCCAGAAACGATTCCCGGGGCCGTGCACCTCGACTCCAAGGAGCTGACAGAAAAGAGCGGGCTATTGCCTCGCGACCGCGAGGTCATCCTTTTCTGTACTTGACCAAACGAAGCCACAAGCGCCCGTGTGGCGCTTCTCTTACGCAATCGTGGCGTGGCGCGCATTCGTCCGCTTAAGGGCGGTTTGGAAGCATGGCGGGAACGCGGTTATCCGCTCGTTGCTATTTCACAGTGAGGCGCCGCCTTTACGAGTTTCGGAGTTCGCAGTTCAAAGGAGAATAGGATGAGCATCAAGGTTCAGGTGATTTTCTACAGCATGTACGGCCACGTCTACAAGATGGCAGAGGCTGTCGTTGAAGGGGCGAAGCAAGTTCCCGGTGCGGAAGTCTCTCTCTACCAAGTCGCAGAGCTCGTTCCCGACGACGTTCTCGAGAAGTACGGAGCGAAAGCGGCTAAGGCTTCCTTCGCGAAAGTCCCCGTGGCACAGGTCGACCATCTCGCCGACGCTCACGCCATCATCTTTGGCACTCCCACGCGCTTCGGCAACATGGCGGCCCAGATGCGCAATTTCCTGGACCAGACCGGGCCTCTATGGATGAAGGGTGCGCTCATCGGCAAGGTCGGCAGTGTCTTCGCGTCCACAGCCACGCAACACGGTGGACAGGAAACTACCATCACCAGTTTTCACAACACGCTGCTGCATCACGGCATGGTGATCGTCGGCGTGCCCTACAGCGAATCCGGGCTGAGCCACATGAGCGACGTTACTGGCGGCACTCCCTACGGCGCCACTACGCTTGCTGGTACCGATGGTTCCCGCCAGCCCAGCGAAAACGAACTGAAGATTGCTCGCTATCAGGGCAAGCACGTCGCCGAAATCGCCACAAAATTGTTCCGCTAGTGGGGATTCTTCTGAAGCAACAATCTATCCGTTGAACGAGTTCAGCAAGACATTGTCATCCTGAGGGCCGCGGATTCAGCGGCCCGAAGGATCTCAACTGAAAGTTCGTGCTTGATGCACACTTCGTAGAATTGCCTACAGCCGTGGCAATACGATCCCGCCCTGCGCCTGGTACTTCCCCTTCTTGTCCTTGTAGCTGACTTCGCATTGCTCGTCGCTTTCAAAGAAGATCACTTGGCACAGCCCTTCATTGGCGTAAATCTTTGCCGGTAGCGGGGTGGTATTGCTGATTTCCAAAGTCACAAATCCTTCCCATTCCGGCTCGAACGGCGTCACGTTCACGATAATTCCACAGCGCGCGTACGTCGATTTTCCCAGGCAGATGGTCAAAACATTCCGAGGAATGCGGAAATATTCCACCGAGCGCGCTAAGGCGAACGAGTTTGGCGGAATCAGGCATGCGTCGCCCTTGTATTCCACCAGCGACCGCGGATCAAAATGCTTCGGGTCCACGATCGTCGTGTTTACATTCGTGAAAATCTTGAATTCGTCGGCCACGCGGATGTCATATCCGTAGGAGGATACGCCGTAGCTGATCACCCCTTCCCGGATTTGCCGGTCGGTGAACGGCTCAATCATCTTGTGCTCCAGTGCCATGCGGCGGATCCAATGGTCTGGCTTAACAGACATCCATATCCTCCTGTAAAAGTCATGAAAAACGTGTACTCTCAAAAGGTTCAGTTTAGTTGAGGCTGCACGTCTTGACAACCCGGACGGTAGCCTCTAGCATCGGGCCACGGATTCTTGGAGGGCGGTGTGATTAAGCTCGATATAGTAAATGCGGTGGTTGCAAAAACAAACATCAGCCGCACGAAAGCGGAACAGGCCGTGGAGACGGTCTTCGAGTCCCTCAAGAGCGCTCTCGGTCGTGGCCAACGCATCGAACTGCGCAAGTTCGGCGTCTTCAGCGTCAAACCCCGCAAAACCGGCATCGGCCGCAACCCGCGCACTGGCGAAGAAGTCAGCATTCCTCCCGGCAAAGCCGTTCGCTTCAAGCCCGGCAAAGAGCTCCAGGGCTTGGAAGATACTTCCGCCACGGCCGCTAAGTAAATCCTTGTGAACCCGCCGGAACCAGAACAGCGCGCTCCCGCTTTTCTGCAGCCCTCTGCATGGCGGCACATTCAGGATCCTGGAACCTTTTATCAATCTGCTCAGTTGCACCCTTCCGTGCGGTCTCTGGTCCTCGCCACCGGATTATTTCTCCTCACTCTCCTCACTTCCCTTCTTGCTGGCGCGCATTTTGCCGCGGCCTACGCGCACAATCAGGCGGCTTCCTTCGATGCCTTCTTCCAGATGTTTCCTCTCGCTTACCACCACCCTTCGTTGCTTCTTTCGGGATTGCCCTTCGCGGTCACGCTCCTCACCATCCTTCTCGCTCACGAACTGGGCCACTACTTCGCGTGCCGACATCACCACATTCACTCGAGCTATCCCTTCTTCATTCCCGCGCCAACCTTGATCGGCACTTTTGGGGCGTTCATCCTGATTCGCTCTCCGATCCGCTCCTCCCGCGCCCTTTTCGACGTAGGGGCTTCCGGACCACTGGTGGGATTTCTGTTCGCTCTGCCGCCCCTCGCTTACGGTGTGCTCCACGCCAGGGTCATTCCCGCTCTTGGCAGCGACGGAAACGCGGACCTGATTTTCGGCGTGCCTCTCGTCTTGAAGTTAGTGACTGCCGTCCTCCAGCCGAACGCGCAAGCCGCCGACCTGCTCCTTCATCCCGTGGGACGCGCGGCGTGGGTCGGGCTTTTCGCCACCGCACTCAATCTTCTCCCCGTCGGTCAACTTGATGGAGGCCATATCGTCCGCTCTGTCAGCCCCACGGCGCACCGCTGGGTGTCCCTGCTGCTGCCGCTCGTGCTGATTCCGCTCGGCTTCTTTGTGTGGAAAGGGTGGTACTTCTGGGCTGCGATTCTCCTCGGCTTGCGCTTTTTCCGGATGGCGCCCATCTACGATCCAACGCCACTCGACCCGGACCGCAGATTTGGTGCGGTCATCGCGCTGGTCGTCTTCCTGCTCTGTTTCATGGCTAATCCACTCAAGTAATCGCCGCGCGCAAAAAGGGTAATGAACGAACAACCAACGAACCGATTGGCCCGCAGCCTGCGAGAGCGCGACCTCCTCTATCTTTTCGTCGGCTCCGTTATCGGCTCTGGAATTTTTCTGACGCCCGGATTGATCCTCCGGCATCTCGGCGGCTCCGTCGGTTATTCGTTGCTGATCTGGTCGCTCGGCGGAGTGCTTTCGCTTCTTGGCGCACTCACTTACGCGGAATTGGCCGCTGCCAATCCCGAGGCGGGCGGCCTTTACTGTTACATTCGCGATGGCTTTGGCCGGCTGCCAGCATTCCTGTACGGCTGGTCTCTGTTCCTGGTGATTGCCAGTGCCACGATCGCCGCACTCGCTCACGCGTTCACCGCCTATCTCCAGGAAATCATTCCGCTCCCTCCCGCCGGACAAATCCTCGTTCCCATACTCATGATTGCCATCGTGACCATGGTCAATATCTGGGGCACGCGAAAAAGTTCCGATCTCCAGAATGTCACAACTCTCATCAAGGTTGGCATCATTGTTCTTCTCGGCAGCATCTTGCTGATCCTCGGACTCTGGCACGGCAAACATGCCACGGAACTCCCCGCAGCGATGGGATCTCCTCTTTCCGGTTATGCGCTCTTCTCCGCCATTGGCTTCGCGATGATTACTGTGTTGTGGGCCTACGAAGGCTGGCAGTTCGGCACGTACAGTGCCGGCGAAGTGATCAATCCGCAGAAAAGTTTCCCACGCGCATTTCTCATCGGTTCTGTTCTTCTCGCGGGGCTCTATCTTTATGCCGTCATCGCTTACCTCGTCGCCCTCGGTCCTCGCGCCGCCACGGCCAGCAACACGATCGCCGCTGCTGCCGCTACTTCGGTCCTTGGCCCTTGGGCGGGCAAGCTTGTCGCCGCCACGATTCTCATCTCCACCTTCAGTTCAACCAATAGTGTTGTGCTCACCGCCCCGCGCGTCTTTTTCGCCATGGCCAATGACAATCTGTTCTTTAAGAAACTCGCGGAGGTTCATCCGCGCTTTGGCACTCCCGCAGCGGCGGTGTTCATCCTCGGCATCTGGTCTTGCATTCTGGCGCTCGCGGGCGGCTTTGAAAAACTGGCCAATGGCGCCATTTTTATCGGCTGGATTTTTTACGGCCTGGGCGCGGCAGCGATTTTCCCAATCCGCTGGGCTAACCAGGGAAAAACGCTCCCGTATCGCGTGCCCGGCTATCCCCTGACCCCACTACTGTTCGTGCTGGCCGCTCTCGCGATTGTCGGAAACGCCATCTACGGCGCGATCAGAGATCCCCACGAATTCACCTATCTTCTCGCAGCCATTGGCCTGATGCTCCTTGGCCTTCCAGGCTACTTCTTCTGGTCCCGCCACTCCCGTTAGAGCAACGTTAACGGATCCATGTCCACCAGCACCGCCGTTTGCGGAATCTCATTCGCATCGCAATATACCAGCGCTCCGCTCAAAATCTTCGTCAGGACCGACTTCTTCGGCGACTTCAGCAAAAATTGGTAGCGATGTTCTTTCTTCAATCGTGCCAGCGGCGCCGATGCGGGTCCCAGAATGCGCACCCCTTTTCCATCCTGTGGCGCGAAATATTCGGACAGCTGCCGTGACCAGCGAATCGCATTCTCCAGATTCATGTCTCTCACGATCACATTCGCAAGCGATGTGAACGGCGGGTACATCATCATTCGGCGGAAATGCAGCTCACGCTCGTAGAACGACGGATAGTCCTGCCGCACTGCATCTTGCACCGCATAATGCTCGGGGTAATACGTTTGGATCAGCACACGCCCCGGCAAATCACCGCGGCCCGCCCTACCTGCCACCTGCGTCAGCAACTGAAACGTGCGCTCCGCCGCGCGAAAATCCGGCAGGCTCAAGGAAGAGTCCGCCGAGATTACCCCCACCAGCGTCACGCGTTGAAAATCGTGCCCCTTGGCCAGCATCTGCGTGCCCACCAGGATATCCAGCGCGCCGCTTGCGAACGCGCCCAGAGTTTCCTGGTACTGCCGCTTCGTTCGCGCCGTATCGCGATCTAGCCGCGCGATCCGCGCTCCGGGAAATTCTTTTCTCAGGCGTTCTTCCAGGTGTTCGGAGCCCTCGCCAAAAAAATACACATACTTCGAGTCGCACTTCGGACACACCTTCGGCACCGCCTGGATCGAACCGCAATAGTGACACTCCAAGCGGTTGCGGCTCTTGTGATACGTCATCGAAATGCTGCAATTCACGCATTGCACCGAAGCCCCACAGCTCCGGCACAGAACAGACCACGAATACCCGCGGCGATTTATCAACACGAGCACTTGCGTCTGAGACGAGAGGCATTCCGCAATCCCGGCATGTAGGGTTTGCGAAATGGGGCTGGTCTTCTGCGTTTGCTGAAAATCCTGCCGCAGGTCCACAATCTCCACCGCCGCCAGATTGCGATTCTCCACGCGCGATCCCATCGTCAGCAGTTCGTACTTCCCGTTTACTGCGTGATGGTAGGTTTCCAGCGAAGGCGTGGCCGATCCCAGCAGAGCCAAGGCATTCTCGAATTTTGTTCGCATGATCGCCACGTCGCGCCCGTGATACCGCGGCGTCTCTTCCTGCTTGTAGCTGTTCTCCTGCTCTTCATCGACGATCACCAAACCGAGATTTTCCACTGGCGCGAACACCGCCGACCGCGTCCCCACTACCACGCGCGCCGCCCCATTTCGTACGCGCCACCATTCCTGCGCCCGCTCCACGTCGCTCAGCGCGGAATGCAGCACCGCAACGCCTTCGAATCGCGCACCAAACCACGCCCGGCACTGGCGGCCAATCCACAGCGTCAGCGCAATTTCCGGCACCAACACAATGGCTGTTTTGCCCCGCGCCAGCGTGTCCTGCACGCTACGCAGATACACTTCCGTCTTTCCGCTGCCGGTCACGCCGTGCAGTAGTTGCACGCCGAATTCGCCCAATTCAAATCGCGCGCGAATGGCATTGAATGCATGTTCTTGAGTCTCATTCAGGGCATGCCCAGGCGGCGTGTAATCCGTGTCGAAGGGGTCCTCCACCGGATCGATCGGTTCTTCCCAACTCTCCAGCAGGCCGTCGCGCAGCATCCGCTCGATCAACGCCCGCGAAACTCCCGCCAGCTTCAGGAGTTGGGATATGGGCAATGGCCCGCGCTCCGTTTCCAGTAGCGCGCGAATCCGCTCTTCCTTCTCGCCCCGCTTTTCCGCCCCCGCTTCTTTCCCTTTCCATGCCACTACGCGCTGTGTCTTCCGTTTCCGTCCCTGCACCGTTTCGCGGATTTCCAGGTACCCGCGCCGTTGCATCCTCTGTAACGATTCCGGCATGATGCCAAGTTTGCTTCCGGGTCCAACTGCCAACTCGCCTTTTTTCTCCAGCGCTTTCCGCAGAAATCCCACTTCGTCGCCACCGAGATCGGTCAGCGCGCTTCCCTCTTTCAACTTTTCCGCGAGCGTTTTTCCTGCTTCCGTCAGTGTAATTTGCTGCTTCAACGCAAGTTCCGTCACCGGCGGCAACATGGCGCGGAACACTTCCCCAATCGGCGCCAGGTAATAACTCGCGATCCATTGCCCCAGTTCCAGCAGCTTTGGCGTCAACGCCGGGACCAGATCAATAACCTTTTGGACCGCACGAATCTGCGTCCCTTCCGGCGCAGTCTCGGTCATTTCCACAACCACTCCAACCAGTGATTTTTTCCGGAACGGCACCAGCACACGGCTTCCCGGTTGCACCTGGGCGCGGAACGCTTCAGGCACAGCGTAAGTAAACGTCGTGCGCAATGGCACGGCCAGCGCAACGTTGCAATAGGTTTCCGTCATCTCTTGCATCAGGTAGCGCCGGCTTCAAGCCGGCCCTTGTAGGGGCGCAGCACAGCTGCGCCCCATCTCGGCACGTAGTCTAACAGCTGTAGGGACCGCCTTCTGAGGCGGTCCGCCAACTCAGCCCCACAACGAAACTCTTGGGCGATCACGATCCTGTAGCGGCCGCTCGCCGCCTTTTGGCGTGTGGGCGCTTTCCCTACCGGCTGATCAACACAATCCCCGCAAAAATGGACGCAACTCCCAGCCACTGCATTCGTGAAATCTTCTCGCCAAGAATGGTCGCTGCCAGCGCCACGGTCACGGCTCCATACAGTGACGCCAGCACGCTAACGACGGACACCTGCTCGCGCATCATCCCGTAATTATTGAAAACGTACGCGCTGGTATCCAGAATCCCCACTCCCAGGATCCAGCGATTCACTCCCTTTCCCGGCAAAGCCATCGGTTGCCGCAACAGCAAAATCACAACCGCGGTCATCAGAAAGCTCGTTAGCCGGATCGTCCATACCGCCGGTGCGCTCCCCAGCAGAGGCACTACTCGAATCCCCAGGATCCAGAACATCACTCCGAATCCCGCGCCTGAAAGCAGCGCCCAGCCGACTCCCAAATTGCTCTTGCCTGGCCGCGCCTTTTCGTCGAGCGGGTTGGCATCCCCTGGTATTTCCTCTCCTCTCGCCACAATCACCACTCCCACAAGAATCAGTCCAACCCCCACAAATCGCGCCGACGTCAATCGCTCGCCGGTGAGCGCCGAAAGCAACATCGTCAGCGCCGGATAGCTTGCGGAAATTGGCGCCACAATCGACATTTTGCCAATTTCAAAAGACCGATAAAGCGCTAGAGTCGAGGACGTGTTCAAAATGCCCGCGCAAATTCCCCACGCCCAGGGCTTCCAGCCCGAACCGTCCGCCAGGTGTCCCCATCCGCCGAGCCAATGCATCGCCGCCGTCACCAACACCAACCCGGTAAGCTGCATGTACAGCATGGTGCGAAACGTCCCGATTTTCCGAGTGGCAAAACGCGCCAGCAGGTCCGCACTTCCCCAGCACAGTGCGGTCGTTAACCCCAGCAGAATTCCCATGATGAGAAGCTAGGAGGACTTCGATTTTTTCGGCAGCGCCAGGCCCAACTCCGCCATCACCTTTTGCAGATCCTTCCACACTTCGCCCTTGGCGTTCGGGTTGCGCAGCAGATACGCCGGATGATACGTGGCCATCAGCTTACGCCCGCGCCACTCCAGCCATTCTCCGCGGAACTGCGAAATGCCGCGCGTGGTTTCCAGCAATGTTTTGGCCGCCACTGCGCCCAGGCAAACAAGTACTTTCGGGTTGATCGCATCAATCTGCCGCAGCAGGTACGGAGAACACTTCTGCACTTCATCCGGCTCCGGCGTGCGATTTTCCGGCGGCCGGCATTTCACCACGTTGCAGATGTACACATCCTTCCGCTGCAAGCCCATCGCTTCGATCATTTGCGTCAGCAGCTTGCCCGCGCGCCCCACGAACGGCAACCCCTGCGCGTCTTCATCCGCTCCCGGTCCTTCCCCCACAAACACCAGCTGAGCCTTCGGGTTGCCATCACCGAACACAATCTTGTTTCTTGCCTTGTGCAGTTTGCATCGCGTGCAATCGCCCATATCCTCGCGAATCTTCAGTAGCGTGTCGTCCTTCACTTTGTCCACCGATTCGAATAAGGAGGGACCCGAGGGGGCCACCACCGGCACCACGCGCGGCGCCGGGGCGTGCATAGCAGGAACCGGCATCGCTACTTTGGCTGTCGGCTTGGGCAAGGAACTCTCCTCTGGAATAGCAGCCCTAGGCGCCTGGGGAATTGGCGGCGTCGAATCGGCCATTGCCTCAGCACTTACCGCGCGGTCCCGGTAGAACAAACGAATCCCCAGGTCCTCGTAGTACCTGAGGCGCTCCTCAATTCTCTGCTGCAATGATTCCGGAATCGATTCGGGCATGGCGCGTCAGTCGCCGGCCCGCTGAGAAGCGGGCTTGCTTCGCAACACATTTCGCAGCCGTAGCGCCTCATCCAAAATGCGCTGCGCCACTTCGGTCTTGCTCATGCGCGGCAACGGCAAGTCTCGTCCATCGCGCGAAAATAGCGTCACAATATTTGTCTCGTGGTCAAAGCCCGCGCCTTCCGCGCTCACGTCATTCGCCACGATCAAGTCCGCATTCTTCTGCGTGAGCTTCTTGCGGGCATTCTCCGCCACGTTCTCTGTCTCTGCGGCGAACCCCACCACCAACCGCTCGCCCTTTTCCCGCGCCACGCTCGCCAGAATGTCCGGATTCGGCTCCAGCCGCAGCGTCAGCGCTTCCTTCCCGCGCTTGATCTTCTTGCTCGATTTCTCCGCCGGCCGGTAATCCGCCACCGCCGCCGCGAAAATGGCAATCGTGCAGCCCGGAAAACGCGCCTGCACTGCGCGCTGCATCTCTTCCGTGCTTCTTACGTCGATCCGCTCGACCCCTTGCGGTGTCTCCAGCGCTGTCGGCCCGCTCACCAGCGCCACTTTCCCACCTCGGCGCGCGGCCGATGCTGCCACGGCAAAGCCCATCTTCCCCGAGGATCGGTTGGTCAGAAAGCGCACGGGATCGATGTCCTCGCACGTCGGCCCGGCGGTCACCAGAACAGTCTCCCCCGCCAAGTCCTGCTGCGCCTGCAATGTTTCACGCACGGCCTTCAAAATCTCTCCCTGCTCCGCCAGCCGTCCGGACCCGATCATGCCGCAGGCCAGGTACCCTTCGCTCGGCTCCACAATCCGCGCACCGCGTGCTCGCAGAGTGGCCACGTTCTCCTGCGTCGCCGCGTGCTGCCACATGTTGACGTTCATCGCCGGAGCGATCACGGCTGGCGCGGTCGACGCGAGGTACAGCGTGGTCAGAAAATCGTCCGCGATCCCACGTGCAAATTTGGCAAGAATATCCGCCGTCGCCGGCGCCACCAGCAGCAGATCCGTCCGCTGGGCCACGGCAATATGATCGATGGCGGAATCGAGACTGCCTTCTCCGCCCGGCGCGTTCGAAAAGAGGTCGGTGATAACGCGTTGTCCGCTGAGCGCCGCAAAGGTGAGAGGTGTGATGAACTCCCGCGCCGCGCGCGTCATGACCACCTGGATGGAATGCCCCTCGTCCTGGAGGCGGCGGACCAGTTCCGCGGATTTATACGCCGCAATTCCGCCGGTGACCCCGAGGGTGATGCGCATGGCTGCCATGCGGGCGCGCTACTTGCGCTTCTTGCCCGCTTCCTTTTCCTCTTCGGTCAATGGTACCTCTGAGAAGTCGTATTCGATCAGGCCTTGGGTGACCTCTTCGCAGGCGATCCTCGTTGCTTTTTGTGTGCGCACCATTTCCACCAAAGGTGGTGCGCCCGCCATGATCTGTCGCGCGCGTCGCGCGGCCAGCACGACGTAAGCAAACTGGCTCTCCGGAGCTTTGGTTTGCACGGTCATGAGTGTCTTACCCTCCAAACGACGCCAAAACTTGTCTTACGCGATCGCGGCGGCGTGCGCTCGAGCATCGCAGGGCCAATACAATGGCCTGCGCTTCTTTTCCCGCACGTTCCACATCGTCGTTTACCACACAAAAATCGTAGAACTTCTCGCTCATCACAATTTCGTCGCGCGCTTTCGAAAGACGCCGCGCAATCTCTTCGTCGGCGTCCTGCCCGCGGCTGCGCAACCGCCGTTCGAGTTCCGTCCGCGAGGGTGGCAGTATAAAGATCGCCACCGATTCCGGCAATTTTTCCTTAACCAGAGCCGCGCCTTGTACGTCGATCTCGAGCACCAGGTCCAGGCCCCTGCGGCGCGATTCTTCCAGCCACTTCTTTGGCGTGCCGTAGTAATTTTTGCCGAACACCCTGGCATATTCCAGAAACTCGCCCCGGGTCACCATGGCGTCAAACTCCGCCTCAGTGACGAAATCATAACATTTTCCACTGGCTTCGGTCGCCCGCCGCGCCCTTGTGGTACACGACACCGACGGCATCGTCCCCGGAAGATCCAGAATTCTCTGTACCAGGGTGCTTTTCCCCGAACCCGACGGGCCGGAAACAATCAAGACCAGCGGCTCTACACCCGTTCCCTCGCTCATTCGATGTTCTGGACCTGTTCCCGCAATTTTTC
>Ga0187801_10000083_pt1 | contig 20598 bp, 20 predicted proteins | sample NC_wetland_sal_i_10_FD_132465 | JGI IMG/M metagenome (GOLD analysis project Ga0187801, IMG submission 132465) | Wetland sediment microbial communities from Neuse River Estuary, North Carolina, USA - Control_1 | ecosystem: Environmental > Aquatic > Freshwater > Wetlands > Sediment | place: USA...
CCATAGCTGCCGACAAAATCATGTCCGCTCGGCGCGTCGGCAAGCCACGACCAGGACAGCGACGCCGGCACCTTGCCGGTGCTTTCCGCAATCTGGTTGCTCGCCATGAACGAGCGGAACAGCATTTCCGCTTGCCGCACCATCTCGGCGTCGTTCTCCTTGACGGCGACCATGGTCAGGCCGCTGTCGGGATCCATCGCCACCAGATCGGCGACCGCGGGGCGGAGCGGGAACCCTTCGATGCAGCTATCGAATTTCCGCGCCAGCAGCAGCGCGGTATCCAAGGCCGATACCATCGTCGGACTTTGCTCGGTCGGAACGAGAATAGTTTTCATGCGCGCACGCGCCCCACTCATTCGTGGCCGATCAACCGTTCAAAATCAGTCGTTCCCGGTCAGTCGTTCAAAGTCAGTCGTTCCCCTGGCGCCAGTCCCGCAATCGGGGATCTTATGGGCACCCCTCTCATACTGCCGCGCCGCTCCGGGGCGGACAAGCGGCTGCAACAAGGAAATCACGGGGATAACCCGGCGTTAAAGCAATCGTTTGCTAAAATGATCCCGATTCGCCGCGCGCGAAAGCCCTCGTGCGCGCGAATGACGGGGCGACCGCCATGCGCAATTATGGCATTTCGCAAATACAATCGACTGCACGCATTGTGATGATTTGTCCCAATTGCGGCCAGGAAAATTCGGAGTTTGCCGAGACGCTGCGCGGCATGCGCTTTTACGCCTGTGCGGGGGAAGGCTGCGACTACAGCTTCGATCTCGCCGGTCGCGGCAAGCGCGCCGCCAACTCGCTCGCCGAGGCATGTAAGAAGTTCTATGCCGCTTTCTACGCGATGCGCGGGCAGGGTGTCCGGTAGTGTCGCGAACCCGAAGCTCGCACAAGTTTGCGGAGCGCTCGGATGCGAACTTCGGGTTCAAAAGCGGCACTGCAGGGATAGCGTTGCTAGTGTCCCTATCGATTCCGAAGTTCGTACGAGTGTGCCGCTAACGTTACGAACTTCGGAATCGGGACACTAGGCGTTCATCGCCGAGGTTGCGTGGTACGTCTGCGCGGCAGTCCTTAGGCGCTATTCCATCGCTCGCGCGCAACCGGCGCGCCTGCAGAGCGGGAACGTGCCATCGCGGCGGAGGATGATCCATGAAGCTGCACTGGTCGCCGCGCTCGCCCTTCGTGCGCAAGGTCTTGATCGTCGCCCATGAGCGCGGACTAATCGATCGGCTCAATTGCGTGCGCACGGTCGCGGCAATGACCACGCCGCATGCGGAGCTGATGCGGGATAATCCGTTGTCGAAGATTCCGACGCTCGTGCTCGACGACGGCACGGTGCTCTATGACTCACCGGTGATCTGCGAATATCTCGACGCGCTCGACGGCAAGCCGCAATTGTTTCCGCTTGACCGCAAGCTGCGCATTGTGGCGCTGCGCCGCCAGGCGCTGGGCGACGGCTTTCTGGATCTGTTGGTGCTCGCGCGCAATGAGCGGCTGCGCGAACAGCCTTCGCGGCTTCATTTAGCGAGTGCGGCGGCGCGCAGCGCGGCCGTGCTGGCCAGTCTTGAGCGCGAGGCCGACGCGCTTGCGGCAAGCGCATTCGACATTGGCCACATCGCGATCGGCTGCGCGCTGTCCTATCTCGATTTCCGCTTTGCCGACCAGGATTGGCGTAAAGACAATCCGCGTCTTGCCATCTGGCACGCCGTCTTCGCGGCGCGGCCCTCGGTCGAGGCGACGCGCCCAGTGGACGATTCTTGAGGGCGCCGGCAATTGCATGGCGTCGCCGCGCTATCCTATGGTGCGTCGGGCAAGGCGCAGCCGATGGAATTTGCCGATAAATTCGCGATCGCCGGACTCATCCAGGCCTGGGGTCTCTATCGCGACCAGGGCAAGTGGAAAGAGTTGCGCGGCACTTTCACGCCGGACGGGCATATTTCAGTGTCGTGGTTTCGCGGTCCGTTCGAGCAATTCGTCGAGCGCTGCCGCGCCGGTTTTGCCGCGAGCCGCGGCTGGTCGCGCCATCACCTGTTCGCTTCGACGATCAAGCTGGACAAGGACCGCGCGGTCGCCGAGACGCCGGTGATTATCCGCGTGCGGCAGAAATTCGGCGCGATCGAGGCCGACCTCACCTCGTTTTCGCGCTTTCTTGACCGCGTCGAGCGCCGCGGCGACGGCTGGCTGATCGCCGAGCGTGCCGCCATCTACGAGCGTGACCGGCTTGATCCGGTCGAGCCATCGCCGGCATTCGATGCATTGTTCGAAGCGGCCGAGACGGCGCATTATCCCGAACAATATCGTTACATGGCGTTTCGGCTCGCGCATGCCGAAGGCCGCTCGCTGGCGCCCGTCATCTATCGCGATGGTGGCGCGGAAACGGCCGATCTTTACGCGCGTTATTTGCGGTGGCTCGGGGGCGGTGCGGCGTGAGCCGCAGGCGCGTTTCGCGGGGACCTTCATGGCAGTCTATACCGATGTCGCGGCCGAAGATTTGAGCCGGTTTCTTGCCGGCTACGACATCGGCGCGCTGCTGTCCTACAAGGGCATCGCCGAAGGCGTCGAAAACTCAAACTTCCTCGTTCATACCGCAAAGGGCCATTTCATCCTGACGCTGTACGAGCGGCGCGTCGCTGAGCGCGATCTGCCGTTTTTCTTAAGCTTGATGGAGCACCTCGCCGGCCGCGGCATCAACTGTCCGCAGCCGGTGAAAAACGGCGCCGGCAAGGTGCTCGGCAAGCTCGCCGGCCGCCCCGCCGCGATTGTCACCTTCCTCGACGGCATGTGGATTCGCCGCCCCACCGCGGCCCATTGTGGTGCGCTCGGCGAGGCGCTGGCGCGGCTGCATCTCGCCGGCGCGGATTTTGCGATGCGCCGCGACAATGCGCTGTCGGTCGCCGGATGGCGGCAGCTCTACGAGGGCTGCCGTGAGCGCGCGCACAAGGTCGACCGCAATCTGGAAACGCTGGTCGGCGCCGAACTGGCCGTGCTGGAACGCGGATGGCCACCCGGTCTGCCGCAGGGTGTTATTCACGCCGATCTGTTTCCGGACAATGTGTTTTTCCTCGGCGATAAATTGTCCGGGTTGATCGATTTCTATTTCGCCTGCACCGACACGCTGGTCTACGACGTAGCGATCTGTCTCAACGCCTGGTGTTTCGAGACCGATCATTCCTTCAACGTCACCAAAGGACGGGCGCTGCTTGCCAATTACGCGAAAACGCGGCCGCTGTCGCACCAGGAATGGCAGAAACTTCCCTTGTTCGCGCGCGGTGCGGCGCTGCGTTTTCTGTTGACGCGGCTGGTCGATTGGCTCGACGTGCCGGCCGGCGCCTTGGTGCGGCCGAAGGACCCGCGCGAATACGCGCGCAAGCTTCGCTTCCACCAGAAAGTAAAGAGCGCGCGCGATTATGGATTGATTGAGCCGTGAGCGAAGCAGCGCCGCAGCACCCGCCGTTGCCACACGTCGTCATTCACACCGATGGCGCCTGTTCCGGCAATCCGGGACCTGGCGGCTGGGCCGCGATCCTCGCCTTTGGCGACCACGAGAAGGAGCTCAAAGGCGGCGAGGCGAATACGACCAACAATCGCATGGAGCTGATGGCCGCGATTTCCGCGCTTGAGGCGCTTAAGAAACCGTGCCGCGTCGATCTGCACACCGACAGCCAATATCTTCGCGACGGGGTGACGGCCTATCTGGCGCGATGGAAACAGAACGGTTGGCGCACGGCGGACAAAAAGCCGGTCAAAAATATCGATCTGTGGCAGCGGCTCGATACGGCGATGCGCGAGCATCAGATCCGCTGGCATTGGCTGCGCGGTCATGCCGGTCATGCGCAAAACGAGCGCGCCGATCTGCTCGCAAGGCAGGCGATCGCGGAGATGAGGGCAGGGACTCAAACGCAAAATCAAAAACCCTCCCCCTGAAAGGGGGAGGGTAGGGTGGGGGTCCATCGCGTCGCGCAAGCGGTGAACATTGACCCCCACCGGCTCGCTACGCTCGCTTCCTCCCCCTTTCAGGGGGAGGAGAAATTCACAGCGCCTTCAAAATATTATCGGCACTGGAAATTTCCGCCTTGCCCGGCGCGTCCTCGATGTTGAGCGCTTTCACCACGCCGTCTTGGACCAGCATGGCATAACGCTGCGACCGGACGCCCAGGCCGCGCTCGCTCAAGTCGGCGGTCAGTCCCACTGCCTTGGCCCAATTGCCGCTGCCGTCAGCGAGAAATTCGATGGCGTCGCCGCCGGACGCTTTTTTCCAGGCGTCCATGACAAACACGTCGTTCACGCCGGTCACCGCAATAGTGTCGACGCCTTTGGCTTTGATCGCGGCGGCGTTCTTCACAAATCCCGGCAGATGATTGCGATGGCAGGTCGGCGTGAAGGCGCCCGGCACCGCGAACAACACCACCTTCTTGCCCTTGAACAAATCGTCCGTGTTCTTGGGCTTTGGCCCATCGGCTGTCATCACCATGAAACTGCCGCTGGGTACGCGGTCGCCAACCTTAATCGCCATGATCCTGTCCTCTTGTTTTCGCAATGAATTCCGTCCGCTGTCGCGGGCGGGCCATAAACTAGCGGCTAGTGCGGTGGATTTGAAGTTCAAATAGTTAGTCGGAAGCTCTCATAGGAACTTCAAATCCAAAACCCGCACTAGAACTAGACATCGCCAGTGTCCCCTTTGATTCCGAAGTTCGCATGAGAGCGTGCCGCCAAACCGTGCGAACTTCGGAATCGGGACACTGCGACGAATTAGTCGAGATGGGCGGTCACTTCGATGGCGTCGTCGCCGGAAACCGCGGTCAAAGTCAGCGCCGCGCCTTCGGCTTTGGCGTCCGGCGGCAGACCCTCGAGTTCGAACTCGAAGTGCCGGACGGCGCCATCGGCTGCGCCCTGTTGCGGTGCCGGCAGCGACCAATCGGGGGTGGGGCCCTCGACGAACAGGTCGACCGGCACTCCCGCGGGCGCCTCAACATCGACGACGACGCGATCGTGCGCGTCGCCCGGCTGACGATGCAGGCCGAGAATGGCAAGAGGCTCACGGTGCTGGTCGGCCCTTTCCCCCGCGGCGCCCTGAGCGGTGGTGGCTGGGTCTCGCTCAGCTTGGGCGCGCTCACGCATCGGGTCAGGGCGCGCCTGCTGCCCGAGCGCGACCGGGCGCGGCACGCGAATCTCCGCCCGCCCGATCGCCGCGTCTTCGGCGCCGTCGCCGCGCAGATTAAGCACGAGATTGGACTCAATCGGGACGCAAATGTTGGAACAGACATCGTATTCGAGCTTGAGCCGTAGCGCCGTTTGTTTTGCGGTTTCCATCGGAACGACATGGAGCGGCAGAATCACGTGGTTGCGATAACCAATCGAATTGCCGCCGGCGCCGTCGGGAAATCGCTCGGGCGCAGGCCACAGCACGTTCACCGATTTCACGTTTTCGGAAGCGGAAAAATCGAATGTCGGCGGGGATCCGGAATCGCCGGGGTCGCGCCAATAGGTCTGCCATCCGGGATCGAGCCTGATCTCGATGCCGGCGCGCAAGAAAGCAGCGTCGTGATTTTTGCTCGTCGCGCCCGCGATCAGGCGCGCGGCGCTATGAGCCTGCCCATCCCAGTTCGAAGCGTCCTGCGCGGAAGCGGACGGCGCGGCCGTAAGAGATATCAGAATTGCGGCCCGGAACATGCGCCTCGGCAGCGGGATCAACCGCGCAATGCGCGCGGTCATGGCCGAAGCTGCGGGCGGACTTTTGCCTGCCGAGATCATGGCTGTTGTCTAAGCCCAGGCGGGCGCAAGTGCTACTGACATGATTGTGACCAAGCGGCTGATTGCCCCACTTTGCGGCATCACCTTTTGGGGCAAGCGCGTTTTGTCGCTGACATTGGTTTGACATTGGTTGCAGGAAATTAAACGAGCGCGCGCCCGCGACACATTGTGACTATGAACTTTTTGACCCACCGTTCGTTTGCAATTACGGATCGATGGGCTAACCTTTCCATCATGAAGACGCCGCGCGGCACGTCTACCAAAGGCCGACGCCGAGGCTATCTCGACGGCCAAATGCTCATCGCCATGCCGGCGATGATGGACGAGCGGTTTACCCGTTCGCTCATTTACGTTTGCGCGCATTCGTCGGAAGGGGCGATGGGCATTGTCGTCAACCATCCGGCGCCGAATATCAATTTCTCCGACCTTCTGGTGAAGCTGAATGTGATTCCGGCGACCGACATCATACGGCTGCCGACGCGCGCCGGCGGCGTCAAGGTCATGCGCGGGGGGCCGGTCGAAACCGAGCGCGGCTTCGTCTTGCATTCGGCCGATTTCTTTATCGAGAATTCGACGCTGCCGATCGACGACGGCATTTGTCTCACTGCGACCATCGACATTCTCAAGGCGATCGCGCGCGGCGAGGGGCCGGCGAGCGCCATTCTGGCGCTCGGTTATGCCGGCTGGGCGCCGGGCCAGCTTGAGACCGAGATCCAGGGCAATGGCTGGCTGCACTGCGCCGCCGACTCCGAGCTCATTTTCGGATCCGATCCCGGCGCCAAATATGAGAGAGCCTTGAAGAGGCTCGGCATCGATCTCGGCATGTTGTCGAGCGAAGCGGGACACGCGTAACGGCGATCAGGAAACAGATATCAGGCATCAGAATGATCCCTGATCTCAGATCGCTGATTAGAAGACCTTCGCTTTGATCCCTGATTGCTGATCCCTGATGCCTGACGTCTCCTGATCGAGCAGCGCGCGCGCGCGTTCCGCGCTCATCGGTTCGCCGAATGCGAACCCTTGCGCATATTCGCAGCCGAGTTGAAACAGCTCGACGGCATCGGAATCGGTCTCGGCGCCCTCGGCGACCACGTCCATGCCGAGATCGTGCGCCAGCGCGATCATCGAGCGCAGGATCACCGGCCGCGTACCCTTGGCCGACATGCGTACGAAGGACTGATCAATCTTGATTGTATCGAACGGAAAACGCTGCAGATAAGCGAGCGACGAATAGCCGGTGCCGAAATCGTCGAGCGCCAGGCCGGCGCCGAGCTCGCGGATACGGTGGAGCATCTGCGCGGCATGTTCCGGATTTTCCATCACCGTGGATTCGGTCAGCTCCAGCTTGAGCGAGCCGCGGGTCAACGGCGCACGCGCCAGCACTGTACGCAAGTCCTGGATCAGGTCGTGACGCAGTAATTGCCGCGACGACACGTTCACGCTGGTGAATAGCGGCTCGCGGTGGCGGACCGTGCGCTGCCAGGTGCTCAACTGCCGCGCCGCGCGATCGAGCACCAACAGGCCAAGCTCGATGATCAACCCGGTTTCCTCGGCGATGTTGATGAATTCCGCCGGCGAGAGGCGGCCAAGTTTCGGATGGTTCCAGCGGGCGAGCGCTTCGAAGCCGGCCACCGAGCGGTCTTCAAGACGCACGATTGGCTGATAAAGGATCGTGATTTCATCGCGCTCAAGCGCGCGGCGCAGATCGGATTCCACCGACAAGCGATCCGACTTTCGCGCCCGCATCGCGTCCTTGAACACGTCGATGCGATCGCCACCGGTGCGCTTGGCGTGATACATCGCAAGTTCGGCATCCTTGAGCAGGTCCTCGGCCTGTTCCGGATCGCCGCCGCCGAGCGCGAGTCCAATCGAAGCCGTCAAGAATATTTCCCGGTCGCGGAACGTGATCGGGCCGCGCAGCGTCTTGCGAATGGTCTCGGCGAATGCGGTGATGCGCGCGGAATCGCGTTCCGACAACAGGATCATGCCGAATTGGTCGCCGGCGAGCCGTGCCAGCGTGTCCTGCGGCTTGATCAGCCGACCGAGCCGGCGCGCCAATGTCAGCAGAATGGAATCGCCGACCGCCATGCCGACCGAATCGTTCACCTGTTTGAAGCGGTCTATATCGATCACCAGCACGGTCGGACGCAGCGCGGCGTCGGCTTTGGCGAGCCCAAGCACCGCCTTGAGCCGGTCGAGAAACAATTCGCGATTCGGCAAGCCCGTCAGGTTGTCGTGAACGGCGTCGTGGAGGAGCCGCTCCTCCGCGGTCTTGAACTCGGTGACGTCGGTGATCGTGCCGACCAGCCGGACCACCTCGCCGTCAGACCCGACGACCGGCCGCGCCCGCAAGGCGAACCACAGATAGTGGCCGTCGGCGGTGCGCATGCGAAAATCCTGCACAACGCGTCCGCGGCGCTGTTCAAGCACGCTGTCGAGCGTGGCGCGGAAGCGGTCGCGGTCGGCCTGATGCAACACGTCGAGCCATTTGGCCGCCGGACCTTCCAGCGCGCCATGTTTGAGACCGAGCGCCGCCTCGGTCTCCGGGCTCGTGAATACCTTGTCGGCGGACACGTCCCAGTCCCAGATCATGTCGCCGGCGCCGGTCAAAGCCAGCGCCCGGCGTTCGATATCGGAGACGATGCCGCTCGTCATTCCGCCGCCCGCGAAGGCGTGCTGCATCACGGTGAAGCCGATCAGCATGACGATGAGAACAAGCCCGCCGAGCAGCGCCGGCCCGACAATGTCGTTGGTGACGAGCCCGAGTACGGTCAAGGCCGCGCCGATGACCCAGACCACGAGAAGAAGCCAGGTCGGGATCAGCATCACCGCGCGATCGTAATCGTGGGTCGCTAGGTAAATGACGAGCCCAAAGCCAAGCACGGCGACCAGGAATAGCGACATGCGCGCGATGCCCGAGGCGACCGCCGGCGAGAACAGCGCGACGGCGACCAGCGCCCCGAGGAACGCGAGCCAGCCGACGGTGATGTGGGCATAGCGCACGTGCCAGCGGTTGAGGTTGAGATAGGCGAACAGAAACACCAACAGCGTGGCGGCGAGGATCGCTTCGCCGGAGGCGCGCCAGATGCGTTCGGCGCCCGACGAGAGATCGAAGACTTTCGGCCAGAAGCCGAAATCGATGCCGATATAGATCAGCACCGCCCAGCCGAGCGCCGCCGCGGCCGGAAACATCACGCTGCCTTTGACGACGAACAATATCGTCAGGAACAGCGCCAGCAATCCGGCAATGCCAATGACGATGCCCTGATAGAGCGTGAGCGAATTGAGCTTGTCCTTGTAGGCGTCAGGCTCCCACAGATAGAGCTGCGGCAGATTGTCGGTACGCAATTCGGCGACGAATGTGATCACGGTCCCGGGATCGAGCGTGATGCGAAACACGTCCGCGCCGGCATTGTCCTGGCGCTCCGGCGGGTCGCCCGACGACGGCGTGATGTAAACGATGCGGGAGAGACCGAGATCGGGCCACAACAGACCGGAGCCGACCATGCGATAATGCGCCGCGACGACCAGGCGGTCGATCTGCTCATCGCCATTGTTGGCGAGCGCAAAAACCGCCCAGTTATTGCCGCCGGCACGGGCCCGCACCTCGATGCGGCGGATGATGCCGTCGGCGCCTGGCGCGGTGGACACCTGAATGCGGTCGCTTTCGGTGTGCTGAAAATCGACCGCGTCGGTCAGATCGATTGCTTGCGTATCGCTATGGACATTGATCGCTTCGACCGCGCGAGCGGCGGAAGGAACGAGCAGGACGATGGCGAGCGCGGCGGCGACGATTACACCTGAAGGCAGCCGGCCGAGCCAGCGGCCCGGCCAGGCGTCAAGCCTCGCGGCGCGCAAAGATTCCAAACAACCCCTCCGTGCCGGCAAGCGGCGCCTCGCACCACGCAATACAAGTTCCCCGGAACCACTAACGCCTGCGCTTTGCGCCGAATTCACGACCGCTGACCGCAATATGCGCGCCCGCCGAAGGCCTGGCTCACCCTGATTGTTCCGTGCAATCGCTTGGCCTTAGTAGCGGTTGGGGCGTTTTGGGGCAAGAAATATTCCCGTTTAATTTCAAAGGGTCAGTACAATTTTGCCGATGTGCTTGCCGCTTTCCATGCGGGCATGGGCGGCGCTCGCTTGCGCAAGCGGAAAGGTCGAATCAATCAGCGGCTTGACGCGGCCGGAGGCGAGAAGCGGCAGCACGTTCTTTTCCAACGCCTGGGCGATGGCGGCCTTATCCGCGACCGCGAGCGCACGCAGCGTCGAGCCGGTATGAGTGAGGCGCTTGAGCATCAGCCGCATGAGATCGACGGTCACCCGCGACGAAGCCAGAAACGCGATCTGCACAATGCGGCCTTCGACGGCGGCGGCTTCATAATTGCGGCCGACATAATCGCCGCCGACCATGTCGAGGATCAGCTCGACGCCGGAGCCTTGAGTCGCTTGCTTGCTCAAAGCAACAAAGTCTTCGGTGTTGTAATTGATGGCGAGATCGGCGCCGAGCCTGCGGCAGGCGTCGCATTTCTCCGGCGTGCCAGCGGTTACGATGACGCGAGCGCCGAACGCCTTGCCGAGCTGAATAGCCGTGGTGCCGATCCCCGACGAGCCGCCGTGCACGAGCAGCGTTTCGCCGGCGGTGAGCTTGCCGCGCTCGAATACATTGTGCCAGACCGTGAAGAATGTTTCCGGTGTCGCCGCGGCCTCGATCATCGAAAGACTTGCCGGCGCCGGCAGCGCGTGGCTTGCGAAAGCCAGGCAATATTCGGCGTAACCGCCGCCGACGACGAGCGCCATCACTTTGTCGCCCTTGCTCCAGCGCGTCACACCCGGGCCGACCTGTGCAACTTCGCCGGCGATTTCCAGGCCGGGAATTTCGGTCGCGCCCCGCGGCGGCGGATAGTGACCTTGCCGCTGCATCACGTCCGGCCGGTTCACGCCCGCGGCGGCGACTCTGACCAGGATTTCGCCTTCGCCCGGCGCGGGCACCGGCTGCTCCTGCGGCACAAGCATGTCGGGTCCGCCCGGCTCGCGGATCGCGATAGAGGTCATCGATTTGGGCAAACCACCGTTTGGCATACACGCTCCCTTTCAATCCGCGACCGAATTAATCTGTCCGCCGCCGATGTGACAACCGGGATTGAGGCGGCTAAAAATCACCGCATGCAGGAGTAAGGCGCATGCCCGCTGTAGACGAGGATGACCGGCCGAAAAAAAAGATCACTCATGAGATCGGCCAGGATCTCACGCTCCTGTCCGCCGCCGAGCTCACCGACCGGATTACGCTTCTTAAAGAGGAGATCGCACGGCTCGAAGCCGATATGGCGCGAAAGCGCGCGGTCAAATCGGCTGCGGATACTTTTTTCAAGAAGTGAATCTTTTCAAAGCCTTGGAACAAGTTTAGAACAAGATTGTGGTCCCGGCTTAAGCCACATTGTAAAAACATTCGCCAAGCTTCTCTGATTCATTAACTTTTCGTTAAGCTTTCTCGTTCATTACAGAATTCGTCCAACTTCTGGACATCGAGTGGCTCCTGTCCACTCTGTTTGACGCCTCCCTGTTATCGCCTTGAGCCGCCGGCAACGGCGGCTCCTTTTTATTTTCCGGGCCAAATTGGGGCGTTTCCCGCGGTTGCTTCGCTCGGCAACTATGTCTGAAACTTCCCGCTTAGCCTGCTGGACAGCATCCATTAGTCGCGCGATGCTTAAAGCGGGGTGTGAGGCGTAAGCGTAAATGTCCGATAAGCGTAGCGTAGAAGCAGGCGCGGTCTCCTTCAGCGAGCGGCTGGCGAGTTCCCAGCTTTTTGTCGCGCTGTTTCGCGATGGCATGGCATTGGTCGACGACACCGCGAGCTATCTCGACGGTTCGGGACGGCTGGAATCCAAGAAGCTCGAACGCAGCGCCGGATTGGTTTACGCCACCGAGAGCCTGCGCCTGACAAACCGGCTGATGCATCTGGCTTCATGGCTGCTCCTTCACCGCGCGGTCAAGGAAGGCGAGATCACGCTGGCCCAGGCGAATAAGGAAAAAAGCAAAGTGAGCCTCGTCGCCTGCGCGCCGGGGGATGCCAAATCGCTCGCGCTATTGCCGGCCAAATTGCAGGAATTGATCGCGCGCTCGGCCAAGCTTCAGATCGAGGTGCGCCGGCTCGATGCGACTATGCACGCTGCCGCAGCGCCGAAAATTGCGACCGACAATCCGGTTTGGCGTCAATTCGGGCTTTTGAAAGCCGCTTTCGAATCCGACGCGCGGCGCTCCGGCAGGTAAAAACGCGCTGCGACCTATTTCTTCAAGAAGCCAGAGAACTTCTTTTGGAAGCGCGACAGCCGTCCACCGCGGTCGATCAGATGCTGCTGGCCGCCGGTCCAGGCCGGATGCGATTTCGGATCGATGTCGAGATGCATCGTGTCGCCGGGCTTGCCCCAGGTCGAGCGCGTGGTGAACTCCGTGCCGTCGGTCATGACGACTTTAATGGTATGGTAATTGGGATGCGTGTCCGATTTCATGGGCTTTCCATGGGCCTTGCACAACGGCCGTTTCGCAGGAATTGGGCGGCTATATAACGCGGCGTCCGCGGCCGGACAAGCTGCCGCAATTGACCGCTAATAGGGGCGAGAGCATGAGGGTCAAAACTCATTATCGCCGTGGCCGCGACGCTGGGAATTTTGGCCGCTGGCTAGACGCGAGGAGCGATGTGATCTGCCCGATCATGAGCGACGAGCAACGACGCCAGCGGCCAAAATGCCCGCGTCCCTTCGGGTTGCGCCGAAAATCATCGCCGGGTTCGTCGAAAGGCTCGAGCGTATCCCCGATACGCTCATCGCCTTTCTCCTGCCCGGACAGCGATTTTGGCTGCAACGCGGTTCACCGGGCTAATGAGTTTTGACCCTAGATCGGCAACGCGCCGCCATTTGCCTGCAGTCAATTTGCGATTAAGTCCAACAGCCACAATGAAACCGCAAGAATTCCGCGCCGCTGCGGCGCTCGCCGCAGTGTTTTCCGTCAGGCTTCTTGGCCTGTTCATGATCTACCCGGTCTTTGCCGCCTATGCCGGCAGCCTTGCCGGCGCCAGTCCCTACCTGATCGGCGAAGCGCTGGGCATCTATGGCCTCACGCAGGGCCTGTTGCAGATTCCATTCGGCCTGTTGTCGGACCGGATCGGCCGCAAGATCATGATCGTCATCGGGCTCGTTTTGTTCGGTATCGGCAGTGCGGTGGCCGCCGTTTCCGCCTCGATCGGCGGAGTCATTATCGGCCGCGCCCTGCAAGGGACCGGCGCCGTCGGTTCGGTGATTTTGGCGCTCGTTGCCGATCTCACCAGTGAGGAGGCCCGCACCGCGGCGATGGCGATGGTCGGCATTACCATCGGCGCCTCCTTCCTCGTCGCGCTCTTAGCCGGCCCAATCGTCGCCAATTTCATTGGAGTGGGCGGCATCTTCTGGCTGATGGTCGCGCTCGCGGCGCTCGGCATCGCGATCACGCAATTCGTGGTGCCAAATCCGCAGCGCATTCGCGTGCATCGCGACGCCGAGGCGGTGCCGGCGCTGCTCGGCTCCGTGCTGCGCAACGGCGAACTGTTGCGGCTCGATATCGGCATATTCGCGCTACACGCCATGCTCACCGCGAGCTTTCTCGTCGTCCCCGATCTCTTGCACGGTACCGTGGGCGTTGCGGTCCACGATCAATGGATCGTCTATCTGCCGGTTCTGCTCGTTTCCGTCGCGGTGATGGTGCCGGCGATTATCGTCGCCGAGAAATATCGCCGGATGAAAGGCGTGTTCGTAAGCGCGGTCGCGGCGCTGGTTGCGAGCCAGATCATGCTGTTTTACGGCGCGGGCAATGTGTTTGTGCTGCTTGCCGCGCTCGTCGTCTTCTTCTCGGCGTTCAACGTAATGGAAGCGAGTCTGCCATCGCTCATCACCAAGGTGGCGCCGCCAGACGTCAAAGGAACGGCGATGGGCGTCTATTCGAGCCTGCAGTTCCTCGGCATTTTCGTCGGCGGCATCATCGGCGGCATGGCGCATCAACACGGCGGCAGCGCCGGCGTATTCGCGCTGACGACGGCGCTCGCGGCGATCTGGCTCCTTGCCGCTGCGGGCATGGCGCAGCCGAGCTATCTGACCACGCGATTGGTGCCGATCGCGGAAAACAAATTGTCCGACGCCGATGGTCTCGCCACAAAACTGCGGCAGGTCCCTGGTGTGATCGAAGCCGTGATCATCGCCGAAGAAAACGTCGCTTACCTCAAGGTCGACGCTAAATCCTTCGACGCGCCGATGGCGGAAGCTGTAGCGGGAGGGTCGCCCCGTCCCTAACCCTCCCCCGCTTGCGGGGGAGGGAAGGGTGGGGGCCGCCAGCGCATGTGGCGGACGGGCCGGCCGCTGAGCCGATTGACCCCATCGCCGCTGACGACGAAACCCTCTTTTTTATAAAACGCGATCGCCCGCGCGTTGTCGGTATTGACGTCGAGATCAAGCCCGCGCGGTGAGGCGCGCTTGGCCTCGGCGATGAGCGCGCTGGCAAGGCCGGTGCCCCAATATTCCGGCGCGACGACGATCTGGTCGAGATAAAGCGTGCCGGGATCGACGGTGACGAAGCCGATCATTTCGCTTTTGGCTTCGGCCATCGTGATGCGCGCGGTACGCACCAGACCGCGCCAGTGATCGCGCCACCACGCGAGCCGTCCGGCGAAATCGATTTCGGGATAGGTCTTCTGCCAGGAGCGCTGCCACAGCGCTAGCGCAGGCTCCTCGTCACGCGCCGCGTCGTACTGGCGGAACGAAAAAGCGCTCACGGCGAAGTCGATGCCGCCGCGGCTTCTTTGCCGGCGGCCTTTTCCGCCTCACGCAATAACCGCAACAATTCGCGATGCATGGTGTCGTTGCCGGCGACAACATTGCCTTTTTGCAGAATGGCATCGCCGCCGTCGATATCGCTGATAAAGCCGCCGGCCTCGCGCACCAAAAGCGAGCCCGCCGCGAGATCCCAGGGCGACAGATCGCGCTCCCAAAAGGCATCGAGCCGGCCCGCCGCGACCCAAGCGAGATCGAGCGTCGCTGCGCCATAGCGGCGCAACCCGGCGAAGGCGTGCTGTGCGGCGGCGATTTCATTGCGGGCAAGAACGAGATCGCCGCGGCCGTAATGCGGCAGGCCGCAGGCAACAACGGCGTCAGCGAGCCGCTGCCGCGCGGCAACGCGAATGCGCTTGTCATTAAGAAACGCACCCTTGCCGCGCTCGGCGACGAACATGTCGTCATTGGCGGGATTGTAGACGAGGCCGGCGACGACCGTGCCGTTCCGTTCGAGCGCGATCGCGATGGCGAAATGCGGAATGCCGTGGAGAAAATTGGTGGTGCCGTCGAGCGGATCGACGATCCAGCGATGGGTCTTGTCGGCGCCGGGATGCGCGCCGCCCTCTTCGCCAAGAAAGCCGTAGTCCGGCCGCGCTTTCGCGAGTTCCTCGCGCAGGATTGTCTCGGCGCGATGGTCGGCAGCGGTCACAAAGTTCCGCGGGCCTTTCACCGAGACCTGCAGGTGCTCGACCTCGCCGAGGTCGCGCTTGAGGCTGCGGCCGGCGCGATGCGCCGCCTTGATCATGACATTGAGGACCGCGGAATGGAGCATGGCGGCTTGTCGTAAGCCCTGGAGCGAACACGTCAAGTTGGCCGCTTTAGCCGTTTTGCGCTACCGAGAGCTCGCCGGGTTCCCGCAACACATTGCCCAAATTTGTGCGTTGCAGGAACCGCAACGCGACGTTCGGGTTGAGTGCTATGTCGAAAGACATACGGGGGAGTGGAAATGCAGGGTGCCGCGTTAGTCGAGCGTTACCGCTCTTATGCAGCCAGATGCGTAGCAATTTCACGGAATGTTTCAGATCCCGCAGGAAAGCTCATGCTTCTCGCAATGGCGCAATCCTGGCTGAAACTTGCCGAGCAAGCCGCTGAAGGCGCCGAGACCGCCATCGGGTATGAGAGCGCGGTTCCGGATACAGCTCAGCGCAATTAAGACCACTGCCCCAAACGTCACAAACCTAACGCAGCCACCAAGCGCCAAGCGCGAGGGTGGCCAGCGTAATTGGAATTCCGGCGCGTTAGACGCGCGCCGGCCAGTGCCGCTCGCGGAACCACGAGCGGTAGTTCGTCATCTTGGTCCGCTGCGCCGACGGCGCGTGGCGCTTGCAGGTCGAAGCCTCCTGGCTGTTTTCCGGGGCGCCCCAGCGCAGCTCGACGCAGTCGTTAGGGTTGTATGCCATCTCGAGATTCCCGGCGCGCTCGACGGCGTCCTTGAGTGCAAGCGTCCACGCCGAGCCGTCGCTGCGCGTATAGGAGAACTTGCGGGTCGCAAGTTCCGCGGCCAGCATCGTTTGCAATTCGGCTTTCACGTCGGCAACGTTCTTGCCGCTCGGCATGGCGTAACGTTCGGGGTGCCGCGCCACTCGGTCGGGATAGCCGCGCACAACATCGATCGCGATCAAGAGACGAAAATCGCGCGCCGGCGTGGAGAAATCTTCCCACGCGCCGGTCGTCGCGAAGATCGCGGGCCCGTCCGGCATCGTGACCTCGCCGTGCCCGTCCTGGTACTTGCGCCCGTTTTCGACCGAGGTGACGCGGGTGTTGACCTGCTCTTCAAGCGCCGTGATCGCGTCTTTCATGGCGTTGAACGGATCGAGTGGCTCCGGCGACATCACCGCATCCATGCGATCGTAAAAATCATCGACCGCAAGCTGCGATTGTTCCAGCGAAAAATCCCCGTAGTCCGAATTCTTTGCGATCTGGGCGTTGGTCAGCCGCCGCAAGGTGCCGTTTTCCCCGCGTTCGATCGGCCGGAAGTGCTTGAACCCTGCGCTTCCGAATGTGGGTTCATGCGCGAACAGGAACGTGCCGCGCCAGAACCGCTTGCGTGCGACCGTGCCGTCGGGCTCCGCGTCGACAGCGAGCAAGATGCCAGCCGAGCCGCCGGCCTGCGGCACGCGCCGGACCAGCATCATCACGTGCCCGTAAGGATCGGCGTAGACGGTTCCCGGACGCAGCGTCTGTTGTGTCAGCGGGACCGTATAAAAATCGGTGTTATCGTCGTTCCCCGACACGCGCACAGAGCCGGAGTGGACGACGTCGCCGACGATCCGCAAATATTCGCCGAATGAAGGCGTGCCGAGCCGCTTCGGCGGAACCGCAGTCACAGGCGCGGGTGCTGATGCAGATGCAGGTGGCGCGGCCGGCTCGCCGAGCATCTGCTGCAATAAAGTGGGCGTTGGCGCCGGGTCGGCGGACGCTGTTATTTGATCGGGCGGCGGCGGCGGACGCGTGGCCTCGGGATGCTCGATGTTGAACCACTGGTAGCACTTGCCGCTGCGCGAGCAATTCGAATAGCCGAACGGCAGTCCCATCTTGTATGCGAAATAGGCGCGCAAGAAGTAGGCAAAGTCGGCGCAATCGGGACGCAGGTTGATTGTCACGTTGTCTTCGCCGAGACCCAAATAGTCGAACAGAAGATTGCGCGATCGATCGCGTAAGACTTCGTGCCAGGCTTTCCACGACGGTTCGGTGTCGAGCGGCGCGTCGAACAATTTCTCGATCCATGCCGAAAACAAGTTTTCCGTCGCGCGGTTCCATGTGTTGCGTATCTGCCAGACGCTGCCCGGCGCCGCATGCGGACCCGGGGGCTTCTGGGCGCTCACGGCGATTTCGCGCGTGATCGCGCTGCACGCGCCGGGCGCGCCGGCGCGCGTTAGCGTCGCATGCCAAGTCCCTGCCGTCGGTGCGGCGACCTCGGCGATCCAGAAATAAGGTGGCCCGCCATATTGCTGGTCCGATTTGGCGGCCACGCTGCCGTCGGGCGCAATAAGGCTCAATCCGCCGTCGAACGGTTTCTCGGCAGCGATCAGAACGCGAAGCGGCGCGCCTTTCCATGGCGCAAGGGGCGAGGCCAAGATCGCGACTTCGGCTGACTCCTCACAGCTTGCGGATGCCGCCGCCGTCGGTGTGTTTGTTCCTGAAACGATGAAAATCGCGCCTGCGAGCAGCAGCGATGCGGCCGCAGCGGCAAACCGGCTTGACCGAAGCATTGAGCCCCCATCCGATGAATGTGGCTGAACAACTGGTTGAAAGCTTTGGCTGAATGATGGCGAAATGACAAGGAAACGGAGCGCTTCCTTGGATTTTCACCCGTTTCGGCCCGGGCGTGGCTGCGCCGGGCCCGGTTACGCCGGTCACCAGCCGAATGGAGGTATGGCTACGTTAAAGCTTACGTCAAAGCTTGCCTGCACCTTGGCGCTCGCCACGCTAACGGCGATGAGTTCGGCCGTGGCGCAGAATGCCATTCCCGATCTGCGCGGCACCTGGAAGGGCGATAGCGAGTCGATCGTTCTCGACGGCGGCAACGCGCATCACCCTGTGACCGCGGCGAGCGAGCGGGAGCTGCGCTCGGTTGCCTTTACGCTGACGATCGACAAGCAGGATGGGCGCCGCTTCTCCGGGACTTTTTCATCGGCGCGCGGCGGCTCGAGAGTTGTCGCCGTGATGTCGCGTAGCGGCACGATCTTTTTGGCCGACACCGAAGGCTTTTCGAACGGCACCATGCTGGCGCCGGACCGCATGGAGCTCTGCTATCTCAAGCACGTACCGGACGCGCGCATTGCCTCTTGCGTGGAATTGACGAAACAGCCGTAGACAGGCGCCTGCATCACGTCATCGCTTGGCCGGCGCGGCCTGCGGCGGCTGCGCCTGTTGCGCGGCGGCTTGCGCCTTTCGCGCCGCTTCGATCGTGTCAAGCCAGGGCTTCGCCGCCTTCTCGCCGGCGGCGCGGGTCTGCGGATCAAGCTTGTTGATGACGTCATCAAGCTCAAGATCTGTCTCACCGCCGGCGCGCGAGATCAGATGCCATTTGGTTGCTTCGGCGACATCGCGCGGCGCGCCGCGGCCGCTCGCGAGAATGCGCGCCAGGCGATCCTGGGCGATCGCGCTGCCACGCATGGCGGCTTTGCGAAACAATGCGGTCGCGGCCTCCTCATTGCGATCGACGCCTTCGCCGTTATAGAGCGCGATGGCATATTCCACTTGCGCATCGGTATTGTCGGCCAGTGCCGCTTTTGCCCACCATTGCGCCGCTTGCCGCGCATCCTGCGGTACACCGCGGCCAGTCTTGTAAAAGGTGCCGAGCGCGTATTGCGCGTCGGCGCTGCCGCCTTGCGCCGCGATGCGCAAGAGCGCGGCGGCGCGGCCAAAGTCCTGCGGAAACATTTGCCCTTCGATATAGAGCAATGCGAGATCGTAGGCGGCGAGCGGATGACCGAGCTTGGCGGCGGCCGCGAGCCATCGCGTGCTCGCGTCACGATCGCGCCGGCCGGCGCGGCCATTGAGCGCAAACATGGCGAGCGCGAACATTGCATTGCTGTCGCCGCGCGCCGCGGCGAGCCCATACCATTCGGCGGCGCGCCGATCGTCCTGCGGCACGCCAAGCCCTTCGGCATAGAGCTCGCCAAGAAGCGTCATCGCCTTTGGATCGGCGTTATTCGTGACGCGGTCGGTCGCAAGCGAAAAAGCGGTGATGAAATAACCGCGCTGAAACGCGCCATAGGCCATGTCAGGCGGCGGCCCGGCCGGTGCCGCCGGCGCCGTCTTTTCACCTGGTGCGGCGCTGCGGTTGGGCTTGGCCGCAGGCGGGCGCGGTGCGCCGCTTTGCGCGAAGGCCGATTGGCTCAATGCCAATGCCAAGAGTGCGGCGGCTATTGTTGCCATCGCGCGCATCATGTCACCGCTTCATCGAGGCTCGCGACCGCAGCCGCAATAACCTTGGCCGCGCCCTCCGGCGCCGACCATATCCAGTCGCCAAGCGCGACAAAATCGGCGCCGGTCCGCACGAGCGGCGTCACTTCGTCCTTGCCGGCGGCATAGGCTACGCATGGAATTTCGACCAAATCCGCCCACCAGGTCAGGCGTTCCAGCAATTCTTCGAAGCTCGGCCGGCGGCCGTTGTGGTCAGGTTCGCCGAACATGACGTAATCGGCGCCAGCCTCGCCGGCGAGCATGGCATCATGACGGCTGCGTAAACCGCCGGCGCCGGCAATCCGTTCGGGCTTGAGCAGTGCGAGCGCCGCGGCGAACTTCTCAACGCCGCTCAGATGCGCCCCGTCGGCACCGGCACGTGCCACGATCTCGGGTCGGTTATCGACGACAAGCGCGACGTCGCGAGACTGCACGACGGCGGCGATATGCTTGGCCCGTTCGATCAGCGTGCGTTCACCGCCATCGGCAAGGCGCAACAGCACCGCGGCGATGTCGCCGACACCGAGCGCATGTTCAAGCTCGCCGGCAAAGGGCGCCGGATCGCTGATCGCCGGGGTGACCAGATAAAGCCGCTGGCGCGGTTTACTTGTCCGCCCCCGCGAAGCGGGGGAGGGGGCGCCGGCGATGTCACGCCGCTTTGCGCTCAAGATCGGCTTTCCATTGCCCGAGCGTGGCAAGGCCGTTCATCATGGCGCGATGATTGAACGCGCGCTGCGCAGCGGCGGTGTTCTCCGCCTTGCCTGACCAGGTCTTTTGCGGCGCCGCCTGTAAAGCGCGGCCGTATGAGAAGGTAACGCGCCACGGCAGTTCGCCGAGTTTGTTGATCGCGTCGAGATGCGCGGTGGCCTCTTCGTCGGATTGCCCGCCGGACAAAAACGCGATGCCGGGCACCGCGGCGGGCACGCAGTCTTTGAGCATGCGTAAGGTCTTTTCCGCGACTTCGGCGACCGATGCGCGCTTCGGCGATTTCTTCCCGGGCACCGCCATATTGGGCTTGAGCACCATGCCTTCGAGCGCGATGCGGTTGTAGAACAATTCCCGGAACGTCTCCTTAAGCACCCAGGTC
>Ga0187801_10000084_pt1 | contig 20426 bp, 16 predicted proteins | sample NC_wetland_sal_i_10_FD_132465 | JGI IMG/M metagenome (GOLD analysis project Ga0187801, IMG submission 132465) | Wetland sediment microbial communities from Neuse River Estuary, North Carolina, USA - Control_1 | ecosystem: Environmental > Aquatic > Freshwater > Wetlands > Sediment | place: USA...
CGGGCTGTAGATGACTTAGCCATATTTCCTTTCAGGTTCGAAACCGAGTTTTCAGCCTCCGTACCGCAGGGCGATCCAGAATCCAAAGGCGATCTGCACAAAGCCGAAACCCGCGGCCATGAACAGGTTGCCCCACGAAGCTGGAGCAAACAACGAAGCTCCACCAAGGGCCATCAAGCATAAGCCCATAATCGGCACAGCGCGCACGGAAAATGCTCCACCGGTCACAATGGCCGTGCCGTAGAGCAGCAACCAGACTCCAGGGAGAACCGACACGGCGCCAAGCTGAAAAAGGGCGAGGGTGAGGAAGGCGCCCACCACGATCGGTGGGGCGAAGCTCAAAACGAATTTGCGGCCCGGCCCGGTAAACAGAGAAGAATTGGCGCGCCGCGCTTTGGTGGCGGCCGCGGGTGCGGCTATGGCCACGGCAACGAATGCCTCCGCAAGCCAGATGGCAACCCACCCATACGGGGTCGTCTGCCGGGCGGCAAGCACCGCTGCGCCAAGAGCGGTCATCCCCATGGTCACACCGCCCCACCCAGGCACGGCAGTGAATTCCGCCGCGGATTCCATGGTTTCGCGGATATAGCGGAGATGGTCGGCGGCACGAGCGTCAATGGGGATAGGCTCGGGCCGAAGGGCGCGGTTTGGACCGGGAGAAGCCATGCGGAAAAGATAGAGGCAAAGGCAAGTAATGTCAAGTACTTTATATCGTAAAGCGAAACACCGGCTCAGCGTTCCTTGCGGTACCGGCCGCGCAGCGCGTTCCACCGGATCACCACCACGTCCAGGAACATCTGCACGCTATCCCGCATCATGCTTACCTTGGTCGCTGGCGAGTGGGCCCAGCGCACCGGAACTTCTTTCGTCGAGAGCCCGTGGTGCCGAGCCAGGTACAGCAGTTCCGGGTCGAAGCCAAACCGTTCAATCGTTTGCTGCTCGAAGATTATCCGGCAGCGCTCCCGCCGGAAAGCCTTGAAGCCGCATTGCGTGTCTACAAACGGCAGCCTCAGAATCAGGCGCACAATTTTGTTGAAGATGATCCCGGCAAATTCCCGGAACAGGGACTCGTGCACTTCAATCAGACTGCGGTCGACGGCGCGGCTGCCGATGGCGACATCGTGGGATTGTAGCGCGGCAAACAATTTTTCTGCTTCCTCGATGGGAGAAGAGAGGTCCGCATCTGTAAACAAGATGACGTCGCCGTGCGCCTCCAGGGAGCCGTGGCGCACGCTAAAACCCTTGCCACGGTTGATTCCATTGGAAAGCACGCGCAGTCCGGGAATTCGGTCCCGCCATGACTCCGCAACTTCCGCGGTGCGGTCCTTCGAGCCGTCATCCACGACGATGACTTCCGTATTTGGTCGTTTTTCCCGGATGTACGCGGAGATTTTCTCGAGCGACGCGGGAAGCCTCAGCTCTTCGTTGAATGAAGGGACGATGATAGAGAGTTCGGGGGCGGCGCTCAAAGGATCTCCCAATCCTTCCAACCGTAGCGGCCAAGAAGCGGTACGAAGCGGCACCCCTCGCGGAGTTCGGAAGCATAGTCGTTTCCATGACGGGTTAGCAGGAGCAACTGCTGGTGCTCTTCCGTGCCGATGGGCACGATCATGCGCCCGCTCTCGTTCAACTGCTCCACGAGCGGCTTGGGCACGGAGGGAGCGGCCGCGGCCACGAGGATGGCGTCGTACGGCGCGAATTCCTTCAAGCCGAGCGATCCGTCCCCGCAATGCACGTGCACATTTTTGAATCCCAACCGTTGCAGGCGTTCGGCCGCAGACCGCGCCAGTTCCGGGCGGCATTCGATGCTATAGACCTCTCGCGACAGGAGAGAAAGCACGGCAGCTTGATACCCGCACCCGGTCCCAATTTCGAGGACTCTCTCTGAGCCGCACAATCGCAGGGCCTCCGTCATTGCCGCGACAATATAGGGTTGTGAAATGGTCTGGCCGCCGCCAATCGCAAGCGGTTCATCGGCGTAGGCGAGGCCTACGGACTGCGGCGGGACGAACTCGTGCCGCGGGACAGCTGCCATGGCGCGCAGGACCTGCTCATCCTTAACACCGCGTTTTCGGAGCTGCGTTTCCACCATCTCCTCACGCAGTTCCAAATAGGGATCGTCCGACACAGGATTCAGCCAACTCTAGGTGTTGTTTTCCGCCACGCGGTAACTACGTGCCTGTCGCGTGGTGGGCTCAAATCAATATACTTAGTGTAGCCGATAGACGATACGAAGGCTGCACGGGAATATTCGATTGAAGATCATCTATTTGATGATTGGGCTGTGCCTCGCAGGCGCTCTCGCCTGTTTTGCATGGTTTCCGGCTGCACCAGTTCCGCAAGTTTCGGTAGACAATGTCCTCGTTCTGAAGGGTCAGCACAAAATGATTTTATTCCGGAAGGGTCAGCAGATTTGTTCTTATCGCGTGGCTATTGGAAGAAACCCCGTTGGAGGAAAGGTGAGGGTTGGAGATCATAAGACACCAGAAGGCATCTATGTGCTGGACCACAAAAATCCCAAAAGCGGATTCCACCTCGCGATGCACATTTCTTATCCTAATTCGCTCGATCGGGAGCGTGCAGCAAAAGAGGGCGTGCCGCCTGGCGGTGACATCATGGTGCATGGGGTCAAGCACGGTTTTGGCTGGGTCGGAAGACTCCATCGACTTGTTGACTGGACCGACGGCTGTATAGCTGTCACGAATGCGGAAATGGACCAATTCTGGGAACTAGTCCCCGAAGGAACGCCCATCGAAATCCGGCCTTAACTCTCGTGTCTTTCCTCAACTAGAAATTGGCGCCGACAATTCCACTTGCCTCCTGCACCTCCGAACAGTGACCGACGCAGCAAGACTGTACCCCAGAGCAGGCGCGCGCGACGAAAGTGCTCCTTAGAATCATGGGTGAAGTAGGGGTCCGGGCGCTCCCTCGTTTTCTCGCTTCGGGGTTGGAGGCAGTTATGAAAGCAGTGCTGGCACTTATCGTGATCTACGTGGGGATGTTTTTTGTAGCGATTCAGGGCGGCCAACCGGCGTCTGTGCAAGCTGCCGCACAAACCTCCGCCAACAAGCAGAACCCCACGACAGCCGCGGCGCCGGTAGACCCGGTGAAGGACGCCGACATTCGTGCCCTTCTCGATCTAGTGGGCGCGCGCGATCAAGTACAGGACTCCGTGCGGCAAACCGCCGAACAGTACCGCGAAAAACTGCTGGCCACTGTCCCGAACAACGATAAAGGCCAGGCCTTTGTGAACATCACGATCAATGAATATGAGAAGAGGTACGACGTTGACCGGGTGAACGAGCAGTTAGCGGCGCTCTACGACAAGCACTACACCGATGAGGAAATTAAGGGCCTGTTGCAGTTCTATGGTTCACCGCTCGGCCAGAAAGTGGCCGCGGAAAGTCCCAAAATTTTCCGCGAGATTCAGGAAACCACCCGCGCGGAGGCCGCCAAGGCCGTGAAAGATGCGCTTCAGGAAGCGAAGCAGGAAAATCCCGGCGTCGGGCAGAATGCGCACCTCACCAATAACGCGCCGCGCCGTTTCGCGCAACAGCGCCAGCCACAACAGCAGAATGCCGGGCAGCAGTCCGCCCAGCAACAGGATCAGCAGTAAGTCTTTCACCCCGCAATTTCGAAAGAGGTCGCTAAGGTAGGCGTTTCTTGAATTTGATGTCGATGCCAAACGTGCCGTTCTGGTCGCGCAATGCCACCACCGAGATACTGCGCGTCACGTTGTACTCCACCTGTATCACCTGCTGTTGCGTTGAGCTCACGTTAGACACGTAGGTAACAGTGAGATTGGGCGTCACCTGCTGTTCGACGGTAACCCGCGCCGCGGCGTTCTGGCCGGCGCTGCTCGTTCCGACGCCCGCCAGCCCAGGGTCCACGCGAAATCGCGTAATACCAAAGAGCCGCTCGACGCGGCCGCCTAACTGGCTGGAGATCGCTTCCGAGAGCAACGCGGATGCGCCGGATGTTCCGCTCTGGGTTCCGCTGCCTGTGCGCAACGCCGATTCCGAACCGGTTTGTCCCATGGCCAGCAAAGTGATGATGTCATTTCCCGGCAGCGGGGGATCGGAACGATAAGAGAGAGTCATCTTGCTGGCTTGGCCGCTGAAATTCAGCGTGACCTCATATTGCTGAATAGTCGTGGTTGCCTCTACGTTTATCACCGGGTCCAACCGGAAGGGGTTAGCAAAATTCAGGTCGCCGCGAGCCACTCGGTACCGGCTGCCGTGAAAAAACAATTCTCCAGACAGCACGTGAATGTGCCCAAGCAGAATGGGATGCTCAGCGGTGCCGCGCACGCGCAGGCTGGCATCGGCTTCCAGGTGGGCTCCGGGCCACTCCATGCGCGAATCCGGGGTGGATGTTGCCTCCACATCGAATTGGAGGTTTCGCAGAAAACTGGAACTGCTCGTTCCGCCGGGGCTTGAGCTTGAAACCAGGATGCCCGCGGATTCCAGACCTTCGTTCAGCGTCACGCGTTGAATCTGCACTTTCCCGGTGAGCAGCCCGCCATCCAGCGTCCCGGCCAGGCGCAGCGAACCGCCCGCGAGCCAACTCATCCCTTCGGGATAGCGAATGCGCAATCGGTCGGTTTTCGCGGAGATGTCGTAGCGCAGCGGCTTGTCCGAATAATTCACGCTCCCTGTGAGCGAAATGACCCCGCCTCCTGCTTCGCCAGTCAGATTCTCGAAAAATAGCCGATTAGCATCGAACACCAGATCGCCTTTCAAATTGCTGAGACCCGTGGGGAAATCGTACGAGCGCGCTGAAACATTGTTCAGCTTTACGCGCCCAATAATACGCGGGCGATCCAGTGTGCCCTCAAACGAAGCGTCCATATCGGCGTGGCCGGTCGTGTCGACGTCCGGAATATAACCGTTGAGGAGCCTCAGGTCGACGGAACCGTTCAGTTTCAAAGATAGGGTGCGCCTTCCGGTGAACTGGACCGAACCGGTGAGTTCCGCGTTGGTGTCTGTGCCTTTGAGGGCGGCACTTACAATTTTGAGACTGTCCCGGGACGAGGTGAGATGAATGGGCCCAGAATTCTCCAGTTGAACTCCGCCATAGGTAAGAAGCAAGCGCGTGAAATTTCCATCCACAATCATCGTCTCGGGATGCTGCAGTTCGCCCTTCATGCTGATGTCGCCGTCGGCGGTACCGTGGCCGTTGAATTTTTGCAGGTGCAATGCAGAAATCAAATACGGGTCGAGATTGATGTTCTTGATGGAAATCTTGCCGTCCAGCAGAAATGGGTCCGTTAGCCCAAGGGTGACTCCACCTCCGATAGCACCTTCACTCATCGCTGAACTCAATTTCAGTTGTGCGGTTTGGCCGTCGGAGTTCAGGTCACCCTCGAAACTGCCAATCACTTCACTTCCCATCTGCAGGTCCACAACGCGGAAGCTGCCTTCCGCCTGCGGCCGTCGGACAGGACCGCTGGATTTCAACCGGAAGGAAATTTGCCCACCGAAGGGCAAACTAGAGGCTCTGACCCTACGGAAATTGGCCAGCGGGAGCGAGGCGCCCACCAGGTCCGTAGTTAAGGAGCCGTCCGCAAACCGGTAGGCTACGGTGCCGGTCACAATGCCGGCGCCACCGGTTTTCTCCGTCCCTGGTGCGAAGAAGCGCAATTCCGCATTGCTCAGGCGCACCTCATCCGGCATTACCGTGAGTTGACCGCGCAGACGGTTGAAGGGCACCGTATAAGCCTCTGCGTCGGCCACATCGAGAAGTCCGGTTAACATTGGCTCTGCGTGTGTTCCTCGTCCATGGAACTGTCCAGTGATCGTTCCTTTCAGGGGATAGTCCACTCTTGCGAGCTGCATCAGCGCCTCGATCGGAACCTTTTCAAGATTGAGCTCGCTGGACCACTGGTTCTCTGGCCGGAATTCCCAATCGGTCAATTCCAGTTGACCCTCGATGCCCGCTTGCATCAGGCCGCGCACGGCATGCCCATGCGCGATAACCAATCTGCTCGGGGAATAGGTTAGGTCTCCGTCAATAGTATCCAGGCGTACGTCTGCATAACGGACCCTTTCTCCCCGGAAGTGCCCTTGAAACTCGGGGCCGTCGGACGGGCCGGTGATTTTTCCGTTCCACTGCAGCGAGCCATCCATGCGAACGGCCGCTTCCGGCGTACCGGGCTTGTCGCCGGCAATCGCATGGATGAAGTCATTCCAGGCAAGCACGGAACCAATTTCAAGTCGCGCGTCGAGCGCGGTATTTTGCGGCGCAAGCCGCCCGGTGAACGAGCCGCGCGAAGTGGGAGTTTCAAATTCGCCCTGAGTGATTTCCAGGATGTTCGGTTCATAGCGGTAGTGCAGTTTCCAGTCTCCTGTGACGGGCATGTGCCCAGGAGGGACCTCGTCGGGGGCAGCCCAGTTCATGCGCGCGGAGAGCTCAAAGTCACGGAAATTCTCGCGCCAGGTTTCCACGGTGTCCGCGGAAATCACGGAATCCCAGTGCAGTTGATCCACGGGAAATCCCTCATGATCGATAGCCGGAGTAACAGAGGAAAGGCGCATGCCCTGTAACTTGGTTTCAGCGCGGAACTGCAACCCCTCATACCGCATGGTAATGCGCCCCTTCAAGCTTCCTCCCAGGGCGTAGGCGGCAAAATCCGGCAGAACAACACCCTTGGGTTCGAGCATGTAACTTGAGCGGCTGCTCAGGTTCGCCGAATGGAAATCGAGAAAGCTCAGCGTGATGTTATCGCCGGCAAAGCTTCCTTTTCCGAGGATAACGCCATTTTCAAGGGAGCCTTCCCCACGCAAATCGACCCGCCCAAGGGGCACCTCGGGCGTGCGGAAAGTCTCGCGGATATCGAGGAGGTCAAGCCAGGCTCGATACTTGTAGGTCCACTGCAGAGCAGTCACATCCTTGGTCTCGGCCTGCAAGTCCAAGTGGGAGCGTCCCACGTCGATCACCGCTTGTTCCACCGAAAAACCCTCGTGCCGCAGGGAAAACTTCGCAGCAATGTTTGCTGGCATAGGTACGTCTCTGCGCCTGGCCAACTCGATAGATTGCCAGTCCAACTCTCCGAGATACACTGGCATCTCCGCAGAACCACCCAGGTCCACGGTGAGCTGTAGCTCGCCCCCTTCCAATCCAACCAAGGACTTCACGTTGTTGTAGAGAATCCAACCGTCCTTAATCTCCACGTGGTGCACACGAAGGTCGAGGAGTCTCTGCAGTGACGGCTCCTTTGAGGTGCTGGAGGGCAGCGCAGGCAGGTTGCTTGTGCCGTTTTTTTCAACGCGTATATGCAGGTGCGGTTGCTGCAGGATTAAATCGTTCAGTCCTACGCGCCGTCCCCAGAATGAATCGATCCGCAGGCCCACGCGCGCTTGCTCTGCACTGAATAGAGGTTCGGTGTCAGCGGGTTCCTTGCCGTGGACCACCAACCCGTTGATGGTCGCATTCAGCGAAAACCAACCCACGGACACTGTCCGGATTTCCACGCGCGCGCCGGTAAGTATTTCCATCCGGTGGACCAGGATCTTGCGCAGCAGTGGATTTGCCAATCCGCTTCCCACGGCGATCACGGCAAGAGCAATCAGGAGCAGCGCCCAGGTGCCCAGCACCCAGAACAAGTGCTCCAACCAGAGGATCTTCCGCCAGCGCGATTCTTTGGTCATTTCGGGCTCTCGCTCAGAAGCTTTTCCACGCGCAGCCGCGCCCTGCTTTCCTTCAGCCAGCGGTCCGCCTGTACGTTAATGGCGCGTTGTACCAGTGCTTCCTGAATGAAGCCGCGTGCCGCCTCCAATGTGGGCGGAGTTTGGCCGCGCGATTCCGCCCTGGGCACGACACGCGTTTTGTAGAATTCGTCGATATCTTTTTCTTCAATCTGGATGGAGGCCCGGAAACGTGAATCCAGATAATTACTCAGGTATAGCTGGGATCGCAGCATGCGGTCCACATCGTCATCCGTCAGCCCACTCTGTTTCTTGCGCTCCTCGAACTCTTCCGGCGAAGAAAATGAACGCTTCAGGCGCTCGAGGCTGCGTTTGACCTCGTCATCGGAAGGTTGTGGGAACAAGGCCGCCTTGGCTTCACTCCGGACCATCCATTGGTCGATCAGGCGATCGACAATTTGCGCATCGCTCTCGGGCTTTCCGTCAACAAAAAACTGGTAGCGTGCGAGGGCGCGCACGTCGCTCAAAAGGATGATGTCCGTATCCACACGGGCGGCAATCCGGTCGATGACCTCTTGTGCGCTTGCGAACGCCGCCAACGCCAGCAGGAATATGGCTGCGATCCGTTTTTTTCGACTGCGCCGCATCAGAAACTCGATCCTAAGTTGAAGAAAATCTGAAACTTTGGCAGCCGCGTGCCCTGCTGACAGAGTACCGCGGCATTTCTGCAAGGAATCACAAATTGCGCCGGATTCAATTCGTAGCCGAGATCGATGCGAATCGGGCCTACAGGCGTTGCGTAGCGCAAACCAAATCCGACCGTATGCGAAAAATAGTTGAGCTCGTTAGTGCAGTTGTAGACACAAGAGGAAGGATTGAATCGTCCAGGTTCCTGCTCAGGATAAGCGGGCTTAAGCACAGGCTTGGGCGGTGACCAACGCAGGGTTATCCGATCCAGGCGGCTGTACACGTTCCCACCATCATAGAAGAAAGCGCCACCGAGACTGGTTCCAACAAAGGGAAGCTTCATAGGGAAGCGCAATTCCTGATTGAGTATGAGCACCGCCTGGCCACCAACAGGAAAGCCCGTGAGGGGATCGCGCGGTCCTGCTTGATTCAAAGCGAAGCCGCGCAATGAGGTTCCGCCGCCACCAAAGAATCTCTCCGGGAGCGGAATGAGCTGAGCGTTAGGCGGATTTGGCGACGTAAAGTTAAGCGAGACCGTCGAAGCATACGGCTCAAGAATTCCAAGGCGGATGGAACGCGCGAAGCTCCAGTTGCGGCCAATCGGATGGTAGGTGGAGTTCTGCAGGAACAGGCGCATGAAACTTGCACTGGAACCGAGGGCGGTCCCGACAACGCTGAAGTCTGCGGTATTGAAGGATCCTTTGTTGGCGTCGGCTGGGTTATCTCGCGTATCGCGGAACCACGTGGCGCTGAATTCGGACACCAGCGTCGGCTGATAGAATAGCGGCACTTCCTCTTCGGGAATATTCAGATTGCTCAGCGTGACTTTTCGAAAGGCATACCGAAACAGAAGCGACGAGCGCGACGTAAGCTGATCCGTGACTTGCAGATTTCCTTCGTAGCGTGTCTGCGTGAAGGTATTGATATCCTGAGACTTCTCAACGTAAGCGGTGGCCTGCAGGCTCAATTTCTGGAAACTCGACAACTGCGGCACCGTGTAAGCCAGCAAGGCGCGCCCCTGAATGGTGCTTCCGCGGAGCTTTAGGGAGAGTGAATCGGCACGGCCGGTCAGATTCTGTTTGGAGATCTCCAGGATTCCCCGTGGAGCAGCCTGCAGCTCGCCCCCAGTTGGGTCTGTGGTACTGGCGAGCCGCTGGACTTCGAAGCCACCTCCGTAGCCAATGGTATAACGCTTGGCTTCTTCCACGAGCACGACCACATCTTTCTCCGGGTCGGTACCATTGGCGTTTTGGGCGTCAATGGTGACCCGATTAAACACTCCCAGGTTGTAGAGCTTCTGCTGTGACTCCACCACGTCGCCTTCGCGAAGCGGCTCGCCCACCTGCAGCTTCACTTGCCGCTGGATCACGCGCGGACGGGTATGGTAATAGCCGGTCAGCAACACCTGACGCACGATCACCTGCGAGCCTTCCTGAATTTTGTAAATCAACCTCATGGGCTGCGCGCGCTCGATGGAATACCCATTCCTGGCGGGAGAAGATTCATCGCTTCCGGCTTCGGCTGGCGTATCTTTGCCCGCACCGGGTTCCGCATCCTTGGACGTGTCCGGCACGGCAGACCAGGTGAAGGTGGCGCTCGGATAGCCCTGATTGAAATAAAGGGCAAGAATATTGTCTCGGTCCGAAGCAACGCTGACGTCCGAATACGGCTGGCCGGGCAACGAGCCGATTACGCCGCGAAGTTCCTCCTCAGTAATTGCACTCATCCCCTCGAGCTTCAGGCTGGAAACCAATGTTTGCTTGCCTTCGTCGATTACGAAGCGGACCAGCAGTTCTCCGCTCTTCTGCTTCTGGTCCGTCGGCGTGGTTCCGGCAACCGTTGCGGAGAGAAACCCGTTTGCCCCGTAAAGGTTTTTCATGGAGAGCACATCCGCATCCAGCAGGCGCCGGCTGAAACGGGGTTTGACAAGCAGGGAGCTAGGAATGATGGAAAGCCGGCTGAGCAGTAGATCGGTGCCGAAGTAGTGGTTTCCCGTGATCTCGATGCGCAGACCCTTATAGCGAATTCCGCGATCCACTTTGTAGGTGATGGTCTCCTCTTGCATTTTCAAATCGGTGTTCCCGCTCTTCGCTGTATTGTCCGCTACGGTGTAATCCACGTTGGCATCGAAATACCCTTCGCGCTCCAATCGTTCCCGCAAATTCCGCTTTCCTTCTTCCAGCAGGTCACTATCCACGGAGCCTTCCTGATAAACAGGGATGAGCTTTCTCAAATCGCGCTTTGAAAACTTCGCTCCCTGGACAACCAGGCGGATGGTCGGTCCTGCGCTCACCTCGAGCGTCAACGGCAGAGAATTGGCCGCTGCGTTGTACTCGCCGCGCCGAAGCGACACGCGCTCGCTCAAGTGTCCGTTCTTCTCCAGGAATTTCCGGATACGATCCGTGGCGGACTGGCCTCGCCCGATTGTAAGTTCGCTGCCTGGCTTGATCTTGAACAGCTTGAGCAATTCCCCATCCCGGTATTCGGTCTTGTTCAGCAATTCCACGTTGGCAAGACGAACGCGCGGGCCCGGGTCCACGTGCACAATCACATCCAGTTGATGAGTCTCCGGATGAGGTTGTTGTTCCACAGTGACTTTGGCCTGGTAAAGTCCTTCGTCTCGGAGCGTATCCTTCAACCGCCCTAAGGCGTCCTCAACATCTCCCGCACGGTAGGTTTGTCCCAAGGACAACTGCATCGCTCCCACTGCCGAGGCTTCGGACGGAGGCGGCTTCAACCCCTCGATCACTACCCGATTAATGAAGAGGTTCTCACGCGCGACAAAGTCTAGACGAACACCATCTCCCTCCGGGGTCACCACCGCTTGCAGGTCTGCATAATCACCCGTTTGGTAGAGGGACCGGATGCTAGCCGCAACCTCATCGCGATTCAGCGGTTCGCCTACCTGCACAGCAATCCCGCGCGGATTCGTTGTCAGCACGTTGCCATCTTCTTTGACCACACGGACTTCTCGGATGACCTGTACGGGCGTGGCCGCGGCGGTTTCGCCGGGCGTCGCTTGGGCGCACGTGTGCCTTCCTCCCAACAGCGGCATCAGGAGGGCAAAAACTCGCAAGCTATTGGCCCAGTGGAGTTTCATTCGCCCCATTATTCAGACGAAGGGTAGCATACGGGCGTTGCTTCCCCGGATGCCTTTAGCGCTATCATGAGAGAGATTCGAGTGCTGGGACTCTATTTTACGTGAATCACCCTCTAGACCAGAAATACTCGCGACAGATGCTCTTTAAGCCAATGGGCCGGGAGGGCCAGGAGCGCCTGGTGGGCTCCCGCGCTGTCTTGGTCGGGTGTGGTGCCATTGGTGCGGCCGTTGCCAACCTCTTGGTGCGCGGGGGTATCGGGCGGCTGCGTATTTTGGACCGGGATTTTGTAGAGACCTCCAACCTGCAAAGGCAAACCCTGTTCGACGAATCCGATGCCCGAGAGGCTTTGCCGAAGGCCGTCGCCGCGGAGAGAAAGCTTCGCGGTATCAATTCAGAAGTTCAGGTGGAGGGGATAGTCGCGGACTTGAGCCCGCAGAATGTCGCGGAGCTGCTCTCTGGCTTTCCCCTAATTCTCGATGGTACAGACAATTTCGAAACCAGGTTCCTGATCAACGATTTCGCCGTCAAAACAGGCACGCCTTGGATTTACGCCGCGGCGATAGCAAGTTACGGCATCACCATGGCCATTCTCCCTGGCAAGACCGCCTGCCTTGCGTGCTTACTGGATTCGTCCGGAGACGCAGGCCTCGAAGACACTTGCGACACAGTCGGCGTTCTTGGCCCCATTGTGAATTTGGTCGCCTCTCTGGAAGTCGCCGAAGCGATGAAGTTTCTCTCCGGCCGTATGTCTGCGCTTCATGGACGTCTACTCTCCTGTGATGTTTGGAGCGGGCGATTCCAATCCGTCCAACCGGAACGCAACCCCCAATGCCCAGTCTGTATACACCGTGAGTTCTCGCACTTGACGGGTGAAGCACAGCCGCACATCACCATGTGCGGGCGGGATTCTGTGCAAATTCACGAGCGCAGCCGTTCGCTGGATCTCAAGGCTCTGCAAGACCGTCTGGCCCCCACGGTTTCGGATGTACGCCAGAACGGATTCCTGCTGCGGTTCCGCATACCGCCTTACGAAATGACCGTATTCAGCGATGGCCGCGCCATCCTCAAAGGCACGAAAGACCCTGCAGTGGCGCGATCGTTGTACGCAAAATATATCGGCGCGTGAGTTCGGGCTCTAGCGGAAGATGCCGCTTCGGCCAAAGGGTGAGCGCATGGCGGCGCGGTCCAGGTTCTCGCGCAGATTCATTAAAGTGAGAAACGTGCTTAGCACGCGGGCCTTCAGATCATCCGTCAAGTGCAAGCCGCTGGTTGCCACGCGCGCCAGCCGCTCGCCATTCTCCGTGATGAATTTCATAATTTCCCGCTGCCTCTCGTGCGGCGTGTTCCCCAGTGCGGTCTCTCGGCGCATTTCGGCGCAGCTCGCTTCCAGCGACAGGGTGAAATGGAGGATACACAACTTCTGGTCGGCCAAGGCGGCTGGCACGTCGTGCTTGCATCCGGAGATGTGGCACAGTTCGTTCATGGGCGAAATCTGGTGATTGTTGATAGGTAACATCCCCGGAGCCGAAAAGCCAGCAATCATGTGGATTATGCCACCTATCGTGCAGCGCCCCCTCCCCTGTCCTTTCGGTCAGACGACCTGCAGAGCGTCTTCCAGGTCGGCAATGATGTCGTGCCAGTCTTCTAAACCAAGAGACAACCGGATGCCGCCGGGCTTCAATCCACAGCGTAGTTTCTCTTCCTCGGGAACGACCGCATGTGTCATCGAGAAGGGATTCTCAATGAGGGTTTTGATCTGCCCCAGGCTCACAGCCAGTGTGATGGTGTACGATTTTTCCGCGACGTAGTCGACCAGTCGCTCCGCCGCTTCCACTGCACCCTTCGCACTGTCCTCCTTGCCCTTCAATTCGAAGTACAGCATGCTGCCGGGCGCAAAGGAACCATCCGGGGTGGTCATCTGCCGGTGTGCCAGTTCCCGCTGCGGATAGTTCATGAGGCCCGGATAGACAACTCGCGCCACCTTCGGCTGGCGCAACAAAAAATCCGCCACCTGCATGGCGCTCTTCTGTTGGTTCACCATCCGCGTCGCTAAAGTGGGCAGGCCGTATACCAGAATCGGCCAGGCATTTTTGGGCGAGAGCACGCCGCCGAAATCTTTGCGATAGAGCATCAGGTAGTTGAAATAAGAGCTTGGGCCGATCACCACGCCGCCCATCTCCGTCCCAAAGCCGCCAATGTCCTTGGTCAGGCTATGCACCACCAGGTCCACGCCATGCTCCAGAGGCCGCTGGCAGTAGGGCGTCGCGAAGGTATTGTCCACGACAATGCGAATCTTCTCTGCCTCCGGCCTGCCGTGATTCAACCCGTCGACCACTTCCCGCACTGCGCGCATGTCAATCAATTCCATCGTAGGATTCACCGGCGTCTCGAAATAGACCACCCGGCAATTCTTCGTTGCCACTTTGACAAGCGACTCTGGTTCGGTCAGGTCACAGAAGTCGGTATGGATCTTGTAGCGTGGCAGCCAGCTGGTCATCAGGCTGTGCGTACAGCCATACAGGACTCGATGCGCCACGATCTGGTCGCCGGTGGCGGTCAGTATTCCGAGCACCGCGCTGACCGCAGCCATTCCGGTGGCAAACGCTACGGCAATTTCGCCGCCTTCGGCCACGGCCAGGTTTTCTTCGAGCATCCCGCGGCTCGGTTCATCCAGGCGGTCGTAAATATAAATGGGCGCACGCCGCGATTCCGGCGTCGCGAATTCAACGAAGCCTTGTGCGCCGCGATGAACCGACGACAATCGGTAGGTGGCGGAGCTGGATTGCGGCGGCACAACGTGGTGATCGTAATCCCAGCGCCCGGTGGCAAAGCTTCCGTGAATTAAGCGAGTGCGCAAGCGGTATTGTTCGCGTGGTTTTTTTGGCGTTCGTTCCTTGGACATAGCTGGCTCCTTCGGAGTACTGGAAACCCGCGAGAGGTGGGAGGACCCCGGCAAACGGGTGAGCGAGTCCGTGCAGTATCCCCATCATAGCCTAACCGCACGGGTGCAGCAGTGTTGCAAGGTTCGCTGCCTGCGGCACCAGTCGCACCGAAAAATATTTGACATATCCTCGTCTGTGTCTGTATAAATATACAGTTGGATGTATAATTGAATTCGATGAGCGCAACGAAAACATTTCGCCACGGCCAAATCCTCCGGTTGGTTTCCTCCGAACGGATCTCCAATCAGGCGGACCTCCGTCGTCGGCTCGCCCAGCAGCGTATGCGCGTCACTCAAGCCACGCTTTCCCGCGATCTTCAGGAACTGAAGTTGGTCAAGACCAGGGAAGGCTATCGAGCGGCTTCGGCGCTGCCTGACGAAGCAAGCGCTGTGCCTCCCCTCACGCGCGCTCTCCGCGAATTCCTGCTGGATATCCGTCCGGCGGAAAATCTTCTCGTCCTCAAGACGCCACCCAGCGGTGCGCAACCCCTTGCCGCCGCCCTCGACGGCGCAAAGTTCCCCGAAATTGCCGGCACCGTTGCCGGCGATGATACCGTGCTCATCGTCACGCCCAATCGTAAGAGCCGTGAATCCCTCCAAAAGGAAATCGAATCGCACGTGAAATAATGAGGGATCCCCGGCACATTGCTGTGATTGGCGTTACCGGCTACACGGGTTTTGAGCTGGCCACGCTGCTGCTGCGCCATCCCGCGATCGCGCAGCCTACTTTCTACGTGCGTGAGACCAACGGCTTTCACTGCCTTTCGCAGCTCTTTCCTCAGCTTCGTGCCCGGGGCGAAGCGCCTTTGCGCCCGATTTCCCTCGATGCCATCACATCAAGCCCGGCAGGCATGGCGTTTCTTGCTACTCCGCATGAAGTGTCTGCGGAATTCGCCCCAAAACTTCTCGACGCCGGTCTGCGCGTGATCGATCTTAGTGGCGCATTTCGCTTTGCTTCGGCGGAGACCTTCACTTCGTGGTACAAGATCCCGGCCCCGCACGCGGCGCACCTTGGCGAAGCCGTGTATGGCTTGCCGGAGCTCTACGCCGATCGCATCCGCACCGCGAAACTGGTTGCCAATCCCGGCTGCTACGCCACCAGCGTCATCTTGGCGCTGCGCCCACTGTCTCAGGCGGGCCTGCTTTCGCCCTCGCAGAATGTGATTTGTGATTGCAAGTCCGGCGCCAGCGGTGCCGGCAAGGACCCCCGGCGCGATCTTCACTTTGTGGAGGTGGATGAAAACCTCCGCGCGTACAATCTTTTCTCGCATCGCCACACGCCAGAGATCCTAGACCATACTGGCCTCGCGGAATCACAGGTGTTTTTCACCACGCACCTGCTTCCCGTCGCGCGCGGCATTCTTTCCACAATTTACGTCACACTCAAGGCGAAACAGACTCCGGAAAGCATTGAGAAGCTGTACCGGGAATACTTCGCGGGGAAGCCCCTTGTGCGCATCTGGCCTGCGGGCAAATTGCCGGAATTGCAACACGTGGCGAACAGCAACTTCTGCGACATCGGTTTCGCTCTGGACACGGCGGGAGAGCGCCTGATCGTGGTTTCGTGCCTGGATAACCTGGGAAAAGGCGCCGCGGGACAAGCGGTTCAAAATCTCAACCTGATGCTGGGCATCGAGGAACAAACGGGTTTGCTATGAGAATTGTCATAAAATTTGCCGGCGCTTTGCTTGAAGACATGGAGACGATTCGTTCGCTCTCGGAACACGTCGCAGGACTCGCTCGCCAAGGCCACCAAATCCTGGTTATTCATGGCGGAGGGCGTTTGTTCACCGCAACCCTGAAACGCCTGGGCATCGAGAGCAAGTTTGTTTCCGGCCTGCGCGTCACAGACCTGGAAACGCGCGATGCCGCGGTTATGGTTTTTGGTGGACTGCTGAATAAACGTCTTGCGGCTGCCATTTCCGCTGCCGGCCAGCCTGCTATCGGAATCTCCGCCGCGGATGCGGCCTGCTTTTCCGCGGCACCCCTGGTGCACAACGATGTAGAAGGCGGTCTCGGCTTTGTCGGCTATCTCACCGGCGTGAAGGTCGCTTTTCTGGAATCGCTTTGGCGGGAAAACCTATTGCCGGTGGCTGCATGTCTGGGACAGGGTCCCGACGGCGAACTGTACAACATCAATGCCGATCATATGGCTGCCGCTTGTGCGGAATTCATTGGTGCGGACCATCTCATCTATCTCACTGACGTTGCCGGTGTTCTGCACGGCGAGAAAGTGATCTCCGCAATTTCCTGCGAACAAATCGAAAGCCTTGTTCAGGCGCGGGTGGTCTCCGGAGGCATGATTTTGAAGCTGGAAGCCGCGAAGCGCGCCCTGGAGGGTGGTGTGCGCGAAGTGCACATCGTGGGCGGCGATTCCGCCGCTGCCGTTCTGGATCCACAGCTTTTCGCGGTTGCTTCCGCCAAGAGTTCGTTTTCAAGTTTGCCTGGCACGCGTGTCCTTCGGGAATTACCTTCTGCCGGATTTGCGTCCCTCGCGGTTGTCTAGGTTTTTATTCTATGGAGAAGAAACAATGAACGCATCGCTCACCATTCCAGTCTCAATCGCCAAGGACCTCCTCACCGGCGCCGAATGGGGTCCCGCGGACACGCGCGACCTCCTGGAGCGCACCGCGGAGATCAAGGCGCGGCCTTCACGCTACGCCTCCGTCCTGCGCAACAAGCACATCGCGCTGATCTTTGAGAAACCCTCCTTGCGCACGCGTGTCACCTTTGAAGTTGGCATTCAGAGCATGGGCGGCTTCGTGGTTTTTCTGGATCACACGCAAGCCCGCCTGGGTGAGCGCGAGTCCATTCCGGACGTCGCGCGAAACTTGGAGCGCTGGGTGCAGGGCATCGTCGCGCGCGTTTACGAGCAGCGCGTGTTGGAGGAGATGGCCGCCAACGTCACGATCCCTGTGGTCAACGCGCTTTCGGACAAGTTTCATCCCTGCCAAGCCCTGGCCGATTTCTTCACGCTCGAGGAGAAGTTTGGATCGGTGAAGGGTTTCAAGCTTGCTTACGTCGGCGATGGCAACAATGTTTGCCATTCGCTCGTGTACCTCGCTGCGCGTCTCGGCGTACACATCCGCATTGCCACCCCTGCCAACTACGCACCCGACGCCGATGTCCTCGCCGATGCCAAGCGCGTTGCGAAGGAAACCCGCGCGCGTGTCGAGCTCTTCACGGATCCGCACGAAGCCGTGAGTGGTGTGCAAGCCGTCTACACGGACTCCTGGACCAGCATGGGTTTTGAGGCGGAAGAAAAAGTCCGCCGCCAAGTCTTCAAGCCTTACCAGGTCAACCGCAAACTCATGGAACAGGCTGCTCCGGGCGCGGTCTTCATGCACTGCCTTCCGGCGCACCGTGGCGCGGAGGTTACCGACGAGGTGCTCGACGCCCCCTATTCCGTCGTTCTGCAGCAATCCGAAAATCGCATGTACGTGCAGAAGGCTATTCTGCACGCGCTTTTTACCTAAAATCTTGTTGTCTTACCGAGGAGAGAGAATCGAGTGAATCAAACTGTAGCTAAACCGAAGAAAGTCGTGCTCGCCTATTCTGGCGGGCTTGATACGTCCATCATCATCCCCTGGCTGCGCGAAAATTACGGCTGTGAAGTGATCGCCATGATTGGCGATGTTGGTCAGCAGGAAGATCTCGAAGCCGCCCGGAAAAAGGCCCTTGCCACGGGAGCTGCCTCCGCGCACGTGGAAGATCTGCGCGAAGAATTTATTCGCGACTACATCTGGCCAACCCTGCGCGCGGGTGCGGTCTATGAGCATACCTATTTACTCGGCACCTCCATGGCGCGCCCGGTCATTGCGAAGCGCCAGGCGGAACTTGCGTTGCAACTCGGCGCTGATGGGCTTTCTCACGGTTGCACCGGGAAGGGCAACGACCAAGTGCGCTTCGAATTGGCGTATAAAGCCGTCGCTCCACATGTGCAAATCATTGCGCCTTGGCGCGAGTGGGCGATCGATTCGCGCGAAGACGCCATCGCCTACGCCGAAAAACACAAGGTCCCGGTCGAACAAAGCAAGAAAAACATCTACAGCCGCGACCGGAATATTTGGCACCTCAGCCACGAGGGCGGCGAACTCGAAGATCCGGCCAATGCTCCCAACGAAGCCATGTGGCAGTGGGTCGTTTCTCCGGACAAGGCGCCGGACAAAGCCGAAGAGGTCGAGATTGGTTTCGAAGAAGGGAACCCGGTTTCCGTCAACGGCAAGAAGCTCGGCCCCATCGACTTGCTCAACACGCTCAACGACGTCGCCGCCAGTCACGGTGTGGGCCGCACCGACCTGGTCGAAAATCGCTTGGTGGGCATGAAGTCCCGCGGCGCGTACGAAACTCCCGGCGGCACCCTGCTCATCACTGCGCATCGCGAACTGGAACGCCTTACCATCGACCGCGAAACCGCCCATTTTGCGCAGGCGCTTTCCGTGCGCTACGCGGAGCTCGTCTACAACGGTCTATGGTTCTCGCCGCTTCGCGAAGCCCTGGATGGTTTCTTCAATGTCGCGCAACAGCGCGTCACGGGCTCCGTCGGCCTCAAACTCTGGAAGGGCACGCTCAATGTCACCAAGCGGCTCTCGCCTTTCTCCCTATATCACGCCGACCTCGCCAGCTTCTCCATGGGCCGTTACAATCCTAAGGACGCCGAAGGCTTCATCAATCTGTTCGCCTTGCCGGTGACTGTGCGACCGAAAGCCAAAGCCGAAGGCTACAACGCGTAATCGTCTTCGTGGGGGCGCAGCATGCTGCGCCCCATCACGGCAAGATTTCTAGAACTAGCAGTCTTTTTCGTAGAGCCGGCTTCTAGCCGTCACTCGTTTCTAATAGGACTTCGATGACCGTACGCAAAGACGATCGTCTCTGGGGTGGACGCTTCGATAAGGCGCCGGATGCGCTCTTCGACGCGTTCCAACGTTCCTTTGCGTTTGACCGTCGACTCCTTCCCTATGAGATTGCCGTCGATCGTGCCTGGGCAAAGGCTTTGCAAGGTGTTGGGGTTTTCACAGAAACGGAAGTGCGCCAGACCCTTGCCGCACTCGACAAAATTGCGGAACGCACGAAAAACGACTCCGATTGGATAGACAAATTCGGAGCGGAAGCCGAAGACGTCCATCACTTTGTCGAAAAGGCCCTCGTCGAGGAACTCGGCCCGCTCGGATGGAAGCTCCACACCGGCCGCAGCCGCAACGAACTCGTCGCCACGGACTTTCGCCTGTTTGTCATCGATGCCGCCGCAGAAATCCAACATTGCCTGCAAGCGCTGATCCGCGCGTTTCTCTCGCAGGCAAGAACGAACATGAAAACACCCATGGCGGGCATGACGCACATGCAGCATGCCCAACCCATCCTTCTTTCCCACTTTTTGATGGCTCACGCTCAAGCTTTCACGCGCGACATTGCGCGCTTGCAACATGCTACCGCCTCCGCCGATGCCTGCCCTATGGGCTCGGGGGCGCTCGCTGGATGTTCGTTTGCCGTTGATCGCGACGCCATCGCGCGCGAACTCGGTTTTTCACGCATCACCGCTAACAGCCTCGACGCCGTCAGCGACCGCGATTTCGCTCTCGACTATCTTTTTGCTCTTGCCGGGATCGCCACGCATCTTTCCCGGCTCGCGGAAGATTTCGTCCTTTTCGCCTCGCAGGAGTTTTCCTACGTCGTTCTTCCCGACGAATATTCCACAGGCAGCAGCCTGATGCCGCAAAAGAAAAACCCCGATTCCTGGGAGCTTCTGCGCGGTAAGACGGGCCGGATCACCGCCGCGCTCTTTAGCCTGCTGACTACGCTGAAAGGACTGCCGACTAGTTACCAACGCGATCTTCAGGAGGACAAAGAAGCCCTTTTCGCCGCGCACGATCAGATCGAAGACATGATTTGGGTTGCCCTGGGCGCACTGACCACTACCACGTTCCGCGAAGACCGCTTGCGAGCGGCCGCCTCCAATCCCGCGCTTTTCGCCACCGACGCGGCCGATTACCTCGTACACCGCGGCGTACCATTCCGCCAGGCGCACGATCTTGTTGGTCAGGTATTGCGCGA
>Ga0187801_10000085_pt1 | contig 20298 bp, 17 predicted proteins | sample NC_wetland_sal_i_10_FD_132465 | JGI IMG/M metagenome (GOLD analysis project Ga0187801, IMG submission 132465) | Wetland sediment microbial communities from Neuse River Estuary, North Carolina, USA - Control_1 | ecosystem: Environmental > Aquatic > Freshwater > Wetlands > Sediment | place: USA...
GACGCGCCCGTTCTTAATCAGAAGCATGAGCAGATTCCTTGGGTGTTGCTTCAACCTTGCCCGCGAGCGCGGGATGCGTGCCCTCGGTTGCGCCGACCATGAGGAGATAGAGAATGGCCATGCGCACGGAGACACCGTTGGTGACTTGCTCGAGAACAGCGGAGCGCGGACCATCGGCAACGTCGGGAGTAATTTCAGTGCCGCGGTTGATCGGCCCGGGGTGGAGGATCAGCGCGTCCGGCTTGGCGAGCTTCATGCGCTCGGCGTTGAGCTGGTAGAGAAGAATGTAATCGTTTTGGGAGAGCGAAGGCTCGTGCAGGCGCTCGGTTTGAACGCGAAGGACAATGATGACGTCGGCGTCTTCGAGGGCTTCTTCGACGCGGTAGACGCAGCGGATGGGCGTACCGGGAGGGCCAATGTGCTCGAGTTCGCGCGGCACCCACATCGCGGGACCACATAGCGTGAAGCGGCAGCCGAATTTGCCAAGGAGATGAATATTCGACCGCGCCACGCGGGAATGCGCGATATCGCCGAGGATGGTGACATTCAAATTGCTGAGTGAGCCCTTGCGATCGCGAATGGTAAGCGCATCGAGCAGGCCCTGGGAGGGGTGCTCGTGTGTGCCGTCGCCGGCGTTGACCACGGGAATTTCCAGATGCCGAGCCACAAAATCGGCGGCGCCGGAGGAAGAGTGGCGCATGACGAAGCAATCCGGCTTCATCGCATTGAGGTTGTTCGCGGTGTCGAGGAGCGTCTCCCCCTTCTTGAGGCTGGAAGCCTCCGCCTGAAGGTTCATGGTGTCCGCGCCGAGGCGCGAGGCGGCGGTGCCGAAGCTTAGGCGCGTGCGGGTGGAATTTTCGAAGAAGGCGAGCGCGACCGTTTTACCGCGGAGAGTGGCGAGTTTCTTGAGGGGATTGCGTTGAATTTCCTGAAACGGTTTGGATTGGTCGAGAATAAAAGTGATTTGGTCTGCGCTGAGCGGCTCGATAGCCAGCAAATCAAGAAAGCGGTAGCTCACATTTTTCTCGTAAAAACTGAGGCGCATCTCTGAACGAGGAGATGAGCCGCGCCCCGACTGAAGGCCATTTTACGCGGAGAAGCGCCAGGACGCAAAAACTTCCCGTAATGCGGGATCAGGAGTCTACCCGGTCGACGAGGACAACACGCTCTTCGTTGTCGATTTCCTGCAAGCGGACTTCAATGATTTCGGTGGGGCTGGTCTGGACCGTGCGGCCAATGTATTGCGCTTCGATGGGCATCTCGCGGTGGCCGCGGTCGATGAGGACGCAGAGCGAAACGCGCTTGGGCCGGCCCAGGTCAAACAGGCCATTCATGGCGGCGCGAACCGTGCGGCCCGTGTAGAGGACGTCGTCGACGAGAACTAGGTCCATGCTGTCGACGCCGAACGCAATGTGGGAGGACTGCAAGACGGCCTGAGGAGCAACTTTGGAAAGGTCGTCGCGATAGAGGGTGATATCGAGCGTGCCAACGGGGACGTCGACGCCGTCAATGCCGCGCATGGCCCGAGCGATGCGCTGAGCGAGAGGAACTCCGCGACGGCGGATGCCAATGAGGGCGAGATTTCGAGTGCCGCCACTTTTCTCCACGATTTGATGGGCAAGACGCTGCAAGGTTCGGTCGATCTCCGCAGCAGACATCAACTGACCCTTTTCGATGATTCGCATATTTGCGTAATGCTAACACAAGTCGGCGAAAGGATAAGCGGGCTGCAGCCCGCAGAACCTGAAGGGACTGTCACATGAAGTAAAAAGGGGCGTGCTAAACTTCGCAGCGCTACTGGGAGATGACGTGATGACATTTGCAAAAATTGGGCGCCGCGGGATGGTTCGAGCGTGTGTGGCGTGCGCCGTAGCGATCTTGATGACGGCTTCCGCTGTTTGCGCACAAGCGCCACGACCGGCTGTTGCGAAGAAGGCCGCGCCAGTTGCACACCCGAAACTGGTCGTGGTGATTGTTGTGGACCAGATGCGCGCCGACTACGTGGATAAGTTCCGGGTCCAGTGGACGGGTGGGCTGAAGCGGTTGGTGGAAGAAGGGGCATGGTTCCGCGCCGCAGCGTACCCCTATGCCGCGACGGAGACGTGCCCCGGGCATTCAACGATATCGACGGGGGCGTTTCCAGCCAGCCACGGGATGGTAGCCAACGCCTGGTGGGATCGTGATGCGCAAAAGATGGTGACGTGCACGAGTGACCCCAATGTGAAGAACTCGGCGTATGCCGGAGGTACGACAAAGGGTGGCGACTCGGCTTGGCGGATGCTCTTGCCGTCGTACGCCGAAGAACTAAAGTTTCAAACAGGCGGAGCGACGCGCGTCGTGACGTTTTCCTTGAAGGCGCGAGCGGCGATTACCATGGCAGGCCACAAGGCGGATGCGGCGACGTGGTTCGACGCCAGCACAGGCGCGTGGGTGACCTCGTCGGCCTACGGCACTATGCCATTTGTCGATGACTTCGTGAAGAAACATCCGGTGACAGAAGACTACGGCAAAACGTGGTCACTCTCGTTGCCGCAAAACAGCTACTGGTATGAGGAAAAGACGCTGGGCGCAGGGACGGTAGGAGGTTGGAGTACCACGTTTCCCCATGCTTTGCGCGGGAAAGAAGGTGGCAGCTCGCCGGACGAAGCTTTTTTCCAAGAGTGGGCTGCCAGCCCTTTTGCGGATACGTACTTGACGAAGATGGCGGAAGCGGCGGTGGATTCGCTCGGATTGGGAGAGAGCGGTGCCACGGATTATCTGGGAGTGAGTTATTCCACGGTGGACTACGTGGGGCACACGTTTGGGCCGCGGAGCTGGGAAATTCAAGACATTCTTGTGCGGCTGGACAAGGATTTAGCGGAGCTCTTCACCCACCTGGATCAAAAAGTGGGCCGGGGAAATTACGTTGTGGCCTTCACTGCGGATCATGGCGTGGCGCCGATTCCCGTCGACATGCAGACGACAGGATTTGACGCCGGCGTGTTAAGCCTGCCTGACCTCAAAGACCGCATGGAGAAGGCGCTGGAGCCGTTCAATTACACGAAGCCAGCGATCGCACGAATTGCCGGCAATGAAGTGTATTTTTCGCAGGGAGCGTACGGACAATTGAAGCAGGACCCAGCGGCGTTGAAAGCGCTGGTCGACGCAGCGTTGACGATGCCAGGAGTGGCGGCGGTGTATCGAGCCGAAGAGTTGGGTGGCGGGAACGAAACTCTTTCGCAGAGGCGGACGGCAGCAGAACTGAGCTATTTCGCTGGGAGAAGTGGAGACCTCTTTGTACTGCAGGCCCCCTTCTGGTTGACGGACGGCTCCACGGCCGGATCGAAACGCTACACCGGCACGAGTCACGGCACACCTTACTACTATGATCAGCGCGTGCCGGTCCTTTTGATGGGGTTTGGCATACAGCCGGGGGAATATTTCGAACCGGCTACGCCGGCGGACATTGCACCGACCCTTGGAGCGCTAACCGGTGTGACGCTAGCGACACGCGACGGCCGCGTGTTGGGAGAAGCGCTCCGGAAGCGCGCCGTGAAGTAGCCCTTAAAGTGAAACGGGATTTTCTGCGGAGGACGGACAAGCTTCGTGCTATCCTCACTCCCCAGTGTGAGCTCCTCTGACCGCGTTGACCTTACTGTGCAGGTTGGCGCTCTGCGCCTTAGTAATCCCATCATTACAGCGGGCGGTACATTTGGATATGGGGTGGAGTTCGCTCATTTAGTCGACCTGAACCGGCTGGGTGGGTTTGTAACCAAGGGGATTTCCAAGGATGCCATTACTGGGGCGCCTGCGCCCAGGCTATGCGAGACGTCATCGGGGATGCTGAATGCGGTGGGGCTACAGAACGTCGGGGTGGACGCATTCCTAACAGAAAAACTGCCACTGTTGCGAAAATACAACACTCACCTGATCGTTAACGTCTTCGGATACTGCCTGGAAGAGTATGTGGAGGTGATCCAGAGGCTGGAATATGCCCAAGGGATTTCCGCCTATGAGCTCAATATTTCCTGTCCCAATGTAAAAAAGGGGGGAATGCAGTTCGGAAGTGACCCTGTCCTTGTGGCCGAAGTGGTGGGCGCGGCAAGAAAGGCGGCTTGCAAGAGGCCGCTTTGGGTGAAGCTGATGCCGTTGGTCACGGACATCACCGTGATCGCCCGGGCGGCAGAGTCCGCAGGGGCCGACGCGCTAACGGTAGCGAACACGTATCCTGCGATGGCTGTTGACGTTAAGACCGGGAAGTCGCTCGTGGGGAATATGACAGGTGGCTTGTCCGGCCCAGCCATCAAGCCGATCACTTTGCGGCTCGTTTGGGAGGTTCGAAAGGCAGTGAAGATCCCGATCTTGGGGCTGGGAGGGGTCGAAACGGCGCAGGACGTGCTTCAATACATGGCCGTGGGTGCCTCTGCGGTACAGGTCGGAACGGCCAGCTTTGCTGACCCGAAGGCCAGTGAGAGGATTGTGGGCGGTTTGGCGAAGGCACTAAATGAGGCTAAGGCATTAACTATCAATGAGATAAGGGATAAGTTTCTGGTCGAAAATGGTTGACATAACACCGAAATAGTGATACTCTTTTTAGACATTTCGTAGCTAAAAGAACACACTATGCGACGACCACTCTTTTTCATTTGGGCTGCCATCCGCTGGGTACCCTTGATGTTCCTCATCAGCCCGGGCATGGAAGCCCCCCTCGTGGCCCACTTGAGCGCTCCTGTGCAGCCGATTAAGGCTTGGGTCGGAAATGCCAGTTGGTATGGACCTGAGTTCAACGGCAAGAAGACCGCGAACGGGGAGAGGTTTAACGCCGAGGGGTTGACCGCCGCGCACCCAAACCTGCCATTTGGTTCCTGGGTACGAATTGTGAACCCGCGCAACGGCAAGTTTGAGGTTGTGCGCATTAATGACCGAGGACCCTACCAAGAAGGACGAGAAATTGATGTATCCTATCGCGTAGCCCGGAAGATTGGTCTGATCGGTTCGGGAGTGAGTCAGGTGCGGCTGGAGTTGATGCAGCTGCCGCCAAAGCGCACCCGAACGGACGCTGGTCAGAACTAAAAGAGTTTCGGGCACGTCCCCGAACCTTGATCTTCGACGCCCATCCACGCAGCAGCCTGATAGTAGCCCTCGATTTTGATTCGCTTGCCACAGCGGTGAAGTTTGCCAAACAGGTGGCCGACCTTGTCGGCATGTTCAAGATTGGCAGCCAACTGTTCACTAGCGCTGGGCCGGAAGCGGTGCGGCAGGTGGCGCAACTCGGCGCGGGTATTTTTCTCGATCTGAAATTTCACGACATACCAAATACAGTTGCGGGAGCGGTGCTTGCTTCTGCCGGGATGCCCGGGGTGCAGCTTGTCAACGTGCACGCGTTGGGCGGGATGGCGATGATGCGCGCCGCAGTACAAGCGGTGAGCGCGGGCGTGCCTATGGGCGAGGATCGAACGAGGCTGCTGGCGGTGACGGTGCTGACGAGCATGGATCAGAAGGCGATCCGTGAAGTGGGGATCAGCGGGCCGCCGAAACTCCGCGTGTTGAAACTGGCGAAGCTGGCACAGAAAGCGGGGGTAGATGGCGTCGTGGCCTCTGTACAGGAAGCCAAAGCCATCCGCAAAGCGTGTGGCCGGGAGTTTCTGATTGTGACGCCCGGAGTGCGGCCGAAGGACAAAAGTGTCGGAGGAAAAAAGGACGATCAGGCGCGGACCGCTACTCCGCGAGAAGCGATCAAGGCTGGAGCAGATTTTATCGTCGTGGGGCGTCCGATACTGGCGGCGGCTGATCCGCGCACGGCGGCTCAGGAAATCGTGGACGAAATCGCCGCCGCAAAGTCGTGAAATTCAGTTCTCGGGTTCCACTATTTTCCAGGATTAAAAGCGCGAGAATTTTGAAGAGCTATGCCGGAGCGGAAGGTCTGGCTCCTATTCCTGTATGAGCAATGCCATCAAGAGCGTAATTGTTGGAACGGCAGGGCACATCGATCACGGGAAGTCCACATTGATCGAAGCGCTGACGGGGACGCATCCGGACCGCTTGGAAGAAGAGAAACGGCGCGGGATCACGATTGATCTGGGATTCGCATTTCTGGAAGAAGACGGTGTGCGTTTTGGGTTTGTGGATGTGCCCGGGCACGAGCGATTTGTGAAAAATATGCTCGCGGGCACGTCGGGAATTGACCTCGTGCTGCTGGTGGTCGCGGCCGACGAGGCGATCAAACCCCAGACGCGCGAACACTTTGAGATCTGCCGGTTATTGGGAGTGAAGCGCAGGGTGATCGCGCTAACGAAAACCGATTTGGTAGATCGAGACACCGCGGCCCTTGTGCGGCTTGAGATGGAAGAGTTTGTGAAGGGGTCATTCCTCGAAGGAGCACCGATTGTAGCGGTAAGTGCGAAGACGGGGGAGGGACTCGCGGCTCTGAAACAGGCGCTTCAAGAGCAAGCGCGAAAGATCGCGGAGAAACAGACGGACCGCTATTTCAGGCTGCCCATCGACCGCTCCTTTGCGGTAAAGGGATTTGGGACCGTGGTGACGGGCACATTGATCTCCGGGCAAGTTGCGGCCGGGGACGAAGTGGAGCTGCTCCCGGAGAAAAAATTGCTGCGCGTGCGCGGGGTGCAAACCGGCGGAAAGACAGTGGAACGAGCGGACGCCGGGCAGCGGACAGCGGTGAATCTTTCGGGGATTGAGCACACCGCCGTGCAGCGTGGCATGGTGATTGCTGCTCCGGGGCGATTCGCAAAAACACGGCGGCTCGATGCGCGGCTGGAATTGTTGGCGAGCGCACGAAGGCTAAAGCACCGTGCGCGAGTGCACTTTCACGCCGGAACCGCCGAGAGCGTTGCGGAAGTTCTGCTTCAGGAGAAGACGGAGTTGCTTCCCGGGGAATCCGCTTTCGTGCAACTGCGATTGGCGGACGATGTTGTCGTTGTGCGCGGTGACCGGTTTATCGTGAGGCAGTTTTCCCCCGTGATTACGATTGGCGGCGGGGAAGTGCTGGATCCGTTGGCGAGACGGCCAACGCGGAAGGACAGCGGGCGCGCAAGATTTCTGGAAACAATGGAGCACGGGTCGCGCGAGAAAATCCTGCGTGCAATGGTGGAGCGCAGCATCCTTGGAGTGGTCAGGGAAGAGATTGTTCCGCGAACGGGCTGGATGGAACCGGAGGTCCAGGCCACGCTGCAGAATCTGGCAAAGGCGGGGTCGATTCGCGTGGTGAGCACGGAACCGCTGCTGTTGCTGTCCGAGGCGTTGTTTCAGGAGGTTGCGAAGAAGCTCCTCGCGCGCCTTGAGGCTTTCCACAAAGAGAACCCTTTGCTGGCAGGGATACCCAGGGAAGAGCTTCGCGCGAGCGTGGGAAGAAGAGTGCGGACAGAGACGTTTCGAGCGGCACTGGAAGAGTTAGTCAAACAGAACAAGGTGGTTACGCAGGGCGAACTGGTCAGGAAGCCGGGGACAGAAATTACGTTGACTCCGGAGGAAGCACGCGCGAAGGAGCAGATCGAGCAGGCGTTTGCCAAGGCCGGCCTGGCGGTGCCGTCGGTGAAAGAGGTGCTGGCACAATTAGCCATCGATAGCCGGCATGCAGAGAAGATTTTGCAGATCCTGCTGCGGGAAAAAGTGCTGGTACGTGTTTCGCCGGAACTCATCTTCCACCGGGACGCGCTGGGTCGGTTGCCAGCTCTGCTGCAGAACCACAAGAAGACCAGGGGCGAGCGGATCGGAGTGCCGGCATTCAAGGAGTTGACCGGGATCACCCGCAAGTACGCGATCCCCTTGCTTGAATATCTCGACCGCCAACGGTTGACGCGGCGGATGGGGGACGAGCGTGTTATCCTATAGAGGTTCAAGCATAGAGCGGCCCCGGCTTGCAGCGCGGGAGCGATTGAGCTGCGTCAAACGTGAGCGGGAGAGCCAGAGGTCGCGTGGAGGTAGTTCATGGGTGAATTTAGTATTTTCCATTGGCTGGTGGTCCTGGCCATCGTTCTGATTTTCTTCGGCGGACGCCGGATTCCCGAGGTGATGAGGGGACTGGGAGAAGGAATTCGCAGTTTCAAGGAAGGGATGAGCGGAACGTCGCAGACGCCTCCACCGCCGGCGCAGACCCCCACCGAAAAGCCGAGCGAAGAGAAGAAGTAAATCGAAGAGAAAAGATTCGTAGGATAGGAAGAGGCTCCGGCGCATCCGGGGCCTTTTTGTTTTTGTGGAGCGAGGATTCGCGCGTCGTCGTACGCGGAATCGTGGCGAAGAAGCGGCCGGGAAATTGTGTCCAAAGAGGCAACGGCGGGTGGTGCCACGATCGAAAAGCTGAACCTTGGGTCAGTAGAGGGCTAGCAACTTTTTGCCCAGACTTGGGTATTAGTGAGTACCCCGGGAAAATCGTCGAGGAAGCAAAAAGGAGAGAAAAGGTCATGAGCATCAAAATCTCGAAGTGGTGTGTCTTGCCTGCAGCGGTGCTGTTGCTGGGCACGATGGCACTCGCGCAGGATCCGTCCGCAAACGCCTCTTCAACACAGAGCTCTGGAACGCCGAGTTCGACGCCAGCGAAGCCAGGTGAGGTTGCGCAGCGCAAGGAAAACCAGCAGGATCGCATCGCCAACGGTGTGAAGAGTGGACAGTTGACCGCCGGTGAGACGGCGAACCTGGAAACCAAGGAAGCGGCGATCAACGGCGAAACGCGCGCGGACCGTGCTGCGAATGGTGGCAAGCTGACAGCAGCAGAAAAGAAACAGGTCAATCAGCAGCAGAACCAGGTTTCGAAGCAAATCTACCAGGATAAGCACAACGCCAACACCGCAAAGTATGGCAATAACCAAGTTGGCCAGCGCCGCGAGAACCAGCAGGACCGCATCGCGCAGGGCATTAAGAGCGGACAGCTTACTGCCGGTGAAACCGCAAAGCTCGAAAACCAGCAGAAGAACATCAACCACCAGGTCGCGGCGGACCGCTCAGCAAACGGCGGCAAGCTGACCCAGGGCGAAAAGCAGCAGGTCAATAAAGAACAGAACGCTGCGTCGAAGAACATCTATAACAAGAAGCACAACGCGCAGACGCAGGGCGGAACGAAGAAGTAAGTTACCAAGAGAGTGGAAAAATCAAAGCGCCCCTCCCGCTATGTGGGATCGGGGTGTTTTGATTTTGAGTCTGGCTGTGCAGAAAACACGCAGGGCTCGAAGACTCGCTCTGCGCTACATGGATTCGTGATCTTCGGACCAGCCGAGTTCCTGGAGAGCCGCAACGAGGCGCGCGAGGGGAAGGCCAACGACGTTGAAGTAGCAGCCTTCAATGCGAGGAATGTAGCGCCCGGCGTGGCCCTGGATGGCGTAAGCACCGGCCTTGTCGTAGGGCTCTTCGGTGGCGAGGTAGCGGGAGATTTCATCACGGGTAAGAGGAGCGAAATGAACGAGGGTGGTTTCGATGAACTGGCGGCGGTCCATTTCCGGCAGGCGGAGGAGAGTGACGGCGGTAATGACGGAATGAGTGCGTCCGGAGAAAAGTTCGAGCATGCGGCGCGCCTCTTCCGTCGAACGAGGTTTACCGAGGATCTGGTTGTCGAGGACGACGACGGTATCGGCGGCAATGAGGATCGCCGGGCCGACGGCGCGGGCGGCCACGAGCTCAGCCTTGGCGTCGGCGAGGCGCCGCACAAGCTGCTGGGGCGTCTCGCCAGGATACGGGGTCTCATCGATGGCGGAAGACAGCACAGCAAAAGAAATACCGGCATCGCGGAGAATCTGGGCCCGGCGGGGTGAGGCCGAAGCGAGAATCAGCTTCATCGAAGTGTGCTCGCGGCAAGAATACTACAGACCAGGCAGCGTAACAGCTGTGCGAAGGGGTAGAGAAGAGAGTGGGTCGCTGGAGCAGGTGGAAGGCGCACTTCAGAAGGCAGCTGTTAGAGGAGATTTGCTCTCGGGGGCAAGCGTGTTTAGAGACTACTCATCTATGCCACGCGATTCGTGACGTTCGCCGAAAACATGGCGCAGGACGCGGGATCTTCCACTGCCGAGCCCCTTCAGTCTACAGCGAACGGGCGCGACGAAAGGAGCTGACGGCGAAAAACACGAAGAGCAGTGCAACGGCGATCGTAATCCCAATTAACCAGCGAGCGACATCGCGGGTCCAGGCGCGAAATGCGAGGTTAAGCCAGCCAAACGCAAGAATCGCGAACGTGGCGCCGACCACTTCGTGGAAGATCTGTTTCAGTACCCGCCAAAGCCGCTGAAATCCTCGCGGCTCCGGCGAGCGAGGAGCCGTACTCGCCGCGGTGGACATAGCTGAATCTTAACGCAGAACGGCAAAAGAGGGCGGTGGACCCGCGCCCGCCCTATAGGACAGGTAGGCTGTGAATAGATTGAAGACAACGCCAAAAGGTGAGCTTGTATCAAATAAAGCCTGGGCCTAGAATCAGGTTTAGAGGTACTGGGGAGCCGGCCTTGCAACTCGACGATCACCTAAAAAACCTATTGCGCGAGCTTGGGCACGCGATTAACGACACGGTGTCGGAGTCGGAGCGCATTACCGGAGCCATAGCAGGAGTGCGCGCGCACGGCTATGACATCGTGCTGAAACTGGATGCGACCATCGGTCTGGCGAAGCGGGATGGAACCGAGATGCCGCGGATGACCACGCAGGACCGGCGTTTTCTGGAGTCACTGCGGATCCAGGTGGACCAGGAATCTCTGGACCAGGAGGCCGATAAACGGCAGCCTACTCGGTTGACCATGACGCCCCAGGACGTGCGTTTTTTGAAGTCATTGAGGATTGCGACGGACGACATCGAATGAAGAAGAAGATCCTCTCGATCGCAGCGGTCTGCGCACTGGGATTGACAGTCCTGGGGACCCTCTCGGTATCCCGGGCCGCAGCCCAAGATCCTATTTTGACGCCGATCATTGTGAGCGAGGTGGCGCCAATTGTTGTGAAGGCGGTGACGCCCAAGCCGAAACAACCGGCCGGCACGCTAAAATTCCAAGGGTATGTCATGAATGCGAACAGCGCGCAGGTGACGGTTCGAGCCAAGGGCGACGATATGGGGATCCAGACGTTCCCACTCAGCCAACCGGTGGCCGCGCAAATGCTGAAGATCATCGATAAAGGCGGCTACCAGTACGGCGACAAGATCACCGTGTACTACGATCCGCAGTCACGCATGGCAGTAAAGATTAAAGGAAAACCGTCGCGACCCCTCTAAACCTGGAGGGAGTCATGTTGCGCCTTCCTGTTGTTGCTGGTCAGTTTTATCCCCGCAATTCTAGCGAACTTTCCGCGCTGGTTGAAGAATACACAAAACAAGAAGCACCTCTGGAAAAAGTGAAAGTGCGCGCGTGCCTGGTGCCCCACGCGGGGTACATGTATTCAGGCCGGGTAGCGGGCGCAGTGTTTTCCCGAGTCACCCTTCCGAAGAAAATCCTCCTGCTTGGAGTGCGGCATTACCCACGAGGCGAAGCGCTGGCGATTCTTTCGGAAGGGACATGGAGAACACCGCTGGGAGACGTGCCGGTCGAGACGGCGCTCGCAACGCAGCTGCGGAAGGAATGTCCGGCGCTGCGGGAAGACAGCGTGGCGCACAGCCGGGAACACTCGCTGGAAGTGGAGTTGCCTTTCTTGCAGGTTTTGGATCCGGGATTCTCTTTTGTTCCAGTAGCTGTGGGGACACTGCGATTCGACGAACTAGCGGAAACAGGAGAAGGCATCGCGCGAGTTTTGGAAGAAAGCCAGGAAGAGATTTTGATTGTGACCTCCTCGGATATGAATCATTACGAGGACGACGAGATCACGCGGCGAAAAGACCGGAAAGCGATTGAACGCATGCTGAAAGTGGACGCCAAAGGGCTCTACAGCGTCTGTCGCGACGAAGAAATCTCGATGTGCGGTTTGGGGCCTGCGGTTACGATGCTCACGGCGATGAAACAGCTCGGCGTGGGAAAAGGCGAACTGGTGCGCTATGCCACGTCCGGGGATGTCAGCGGAGATCGAGACGCCGTCGTGGGATATGCGGGAATGATTTTCGGTTAGTCGGCCACAGGGCTTTTTTTCTCAGTCAAAAAAAACGGCTCGTGGCGTGTCGTCACGAGCCGCTTTCGTAATTTGTATTTCCCGGAAATTTAGTGATGGCCACCCGAGGAATGACCCGACGAGGAGGACGTGTGGGTCGAGCCCACGGCGCTGCCGGGGCTACTAGAGGTGGGCGAGCTGTAGCCGCCCCAAGTTGCTCCGCCCGATGAGTGAGAAGAGTTGCTGTAAGGACGAGAAGGCGGAGTAATGTTGGGCCGCGCCGGTACGGCGCCATGCGGAGTAGCGGGCACGTTCTGCGTGTGAGCTGATGCGCCAGCAACAGTAGTGGTTGTCGATTCCTTTGTAGCTGTGGAAGTGCCGATTTGAGTTTTGGCCTCTTCCGACGCGACCTTTGTGGAGCTGTCGTTATTCACAAAGCGGTGCTGGCCCGCGTCGTAGATAATTGACGAATCGCGACTCAACGTGACGGCCCGGCTGCCGGAATTCCCGGAGAGGATAGTGCGGGAAACGCGCGTTGGTTGTGTTGCGGCTGCCAGACTTGTAGCAGAAAGCGACTGGCGCGGCGGCTGCTTCACCATCAACCATTTTTCTCCATCGCCCGCTATTGGGGTGGCCGCGATCGTGTTCCCCTGAAGGGCATAGACGCCATGGCTGAGATTGAGCGGCGTCTTGCCACGGGCATCCACAGGATGGAGCGGCACGACGCCTGTCGTGGTACCGGAGTGAACCCAAACCGCGGTCACCGGTCGATAGTAGACAGGTTGACCATAACCCAGGCCGGATGGCACCCAGAGCCAGCCGTAACCGGGGCTGAACACCCAGCCGCCGTAGTGATACGGCAACCAGCCCCAAGGCGCGGAGCCGATGAAGTTCCATCCAAAGAAAGAGTCATAATACCAGTTGCCGTAATCGAAGGGGCTCCAGCCCATGCCCACCCCAAATGGTTGCCACCCGTAGCCGTAACCCGGGACGCTGTAAAAAGAACCGTAATTATAAAGATCGGCGAACCCGGAGTTGTAGTTGGGGGAATTCACATATTGGCTAGAATAGGCTGTCGCGGTCGCCACATTGTCGATCCGGCCGGAAACCCACTTGTCAAAGTCATCGGCGTCGCCGCTGCGGCCTATAACCGGCGAAGCGCCTTCATTAATATTGATGGAATAGGATTGGCCTTTCTCCAAAGGCTTCGAGTCTTTATTGCGGAGCACGGCAACTTGGCCTTGCTCGACCCGCACGGTGCTTCCGTCGTCAAAATTGTCCAAGCGAAAAGTCGTGCGGCCATTCGCCTCTACGCTGAAATCACCGCCCGTGACGCTGAAATAATCGCCATTCGCGGGGTGCACATAGAATATGGCGCTTCCTTGGCGCAAGATCAGCCGCGTGATGTGGGCGCCGTCGTCCAGGGAGAGATCGTAGAACTCAATCAGGGTGTTGCCGCTGAGGAAGGCCATGGCGCCGTTCTCAAATTCAACTTCGGCGCGGGCGTTCGTGTCCGTGGCAAGGGCATAACCCTCGCGGATGGGCAGATTCAGCGGAGCGACTTCCCAGACGGTTTTAGAATCGGTTAGCGAGTCCTTGTGGAATTCTTGGGCGAAGCGAACATCACCTTGGACCAAACTGAGCCGAACTATCCGCGCATGACTGGAGTCCGCTGCAGCTCCAGGCGGCCACGCAAAACAAACCAAAAGAAGAGCGACCAATAATGGCAGGAAAAAGTGGCGTTTCATGGGAACCTCGAAGGAACCATCCCTCTGCTGATTAGACGATAGCGCAAGTTGGCCGGTTTCGTTGGGCGAAAATGAATAAAGATTGGGCAGGCAGGCCAGGTAAGCAAGAAGTACCGTCACGTCCGGCACAATTGGCAGGAGGTAGAAAGTATGAAAGGGGTAAGAGAAGAAATTAGCAGGACGGATGTGGCGCATAAAAATTATTGATTGCCAACTTCTTGACAACAGGCAGGTTAACCGATAGCTTGCTTCCTCATCATAAGGTTCCACATGTGTAGCTTCTTCTACAACTCATAGCTCTCCCGATCCGATTCGGGAAACTCGAACGACAGACTGTGGGCAGGGGCTCCCCGCGTGTGCGGGCTTCGTGGACTTTCATAAATTCATAGGGGGTGGGGGAATGCGGGGCATAATTCGGGCAGTCTTCTTTGTGTTTCTTGTGGCTGGCCTGTTGTTTTCGTCGTCGGCCTATGGCCAGGGCGGGGCAACAGGCGCCATCAGCGGCACGGTGGTGGACGTCAATGGCGGAACGGTGGCGGATGCGGACGTGCAGATTATCAACGCGGCCACGGATCTGCTTGTGCGGCGATTGAATACCGGAGCAGATGGAACTTTCCTGGCGACGTTGCTCCCACCAGCGACGTACTACGTGGTCGTGAACAAGACGGGGTTCTCCGAGGCCAAGGCCACCAGTATTGAAGTGCGTGTCACGGAAACGACGCGCCTGAGCATTCCTCTGAAACCTGGAACTGTCAGCGAAAGCATTGAAATTTCGGCGCAAGTGGCCTCGGTGGAGACCACTAACGCCACCACTGGACAAACGATCGGCCAGGAAACGGTGCGGGACCTGCCGCTGGCTACGCAAAACTACCAACAATTGTTGACGCTCAGCACTGGGGCGCAGAGCGAACTGAACGCCTCTGCACAATTGGGCCGCGGCACCACCAAAGTGTTCGTGAACGGCCAGCGGGAGGACAACAACAATTACCTCATCGAAGGGATCAGCGCCACGGACTACAACGTGGCACAAAGCTATTACGTCCCGTTGCCGAACCCAGACGTGATCCAGGAGTTTCGCGTGCAAACGTCGCTGTATGACGCAAGCCAGGGGCGAAACGGCGGAGGAAACATCAACGCAATTTTGAGGAGCGGAACCAAGGAGTTCCACGGCGACGCCTACGAGTTTTTTCGCAACGATGTGTTGAACGCGAACGAGTATTTTCACAATGCCACTGGGCAGCCGCGTCCGCCCGTAAAACAAAATATTTTTGGCGCCAGCGTTGGGGGGCCGGTGGTCAAAGAAAAACTGGGCTTTTTCTTCGTGAATTACCAAGGCACGCGGCAACGTAGTGCGCTCTCGGCAGGAACGCAGATCAACAATCCGGGATTCCCGATTTTGCCGTCGGACCGGAATTCTTCGAATTTCGAGCAGGAACTTCTGACGGGTTTCAGCACCCCGGCAACAGCGCCGACAAGCGCCAATCCAAATGGTTGCCCCGCTGTACAGCTCACCACCATTGATCCGGTGGTTTTGAAACTCCTGCAGTTCCAGAGCAACCAGTTCGGGAACACCCCCGGAGGCTATCTGATTCCTTCCCTGCCCGGCACGCCGGGCGTGAGCGTCAATCCGAATACCTGCCAGGTCTCGTTGAACTCCGCCCCGTTCGTTACCAGCAAGACCGGGAAATACACCGACGACCAGTTCACCACTAACTGGGACAGGGAATTCAGAGGAGGCAAGGACAAACTTTCCGCGCGCTTTTTCTTTTCCGATGCGGAGTCCTACCTGCCCTTCGGCGCCGGAGGATTGCAGGCTTCCCTTGGCGGCACTCTGGCAAGCAGCATCAGCGCAACGGATCTCGACTTTCCGTACGACATTCCAGTCAGCTCGTGGTTCTTCAGCATCAACGAGACGCACCTTTTTTCGCCGTCCATCGTCAACGATTTCCGGTTCGGCCTCGTGCGCATCAACGACAGCCTGTTGAATATTCCGCCGGTAACTGCCGCGGACCTGGGCATCGACCGGCCGAGCAACAACATCTCGACATCAATCTACAAGTTCACGTTTAACAGCTCGGGATTCCAGATCGGCCCGACGCCTCCTGCGGACCAGTACCAGATTCAGAACAATTACAATTTTGTGGACACTCTCAGTTGGATCAAGGGACCGCACGATTTCCGTTTTGGCGGCGAAGCAACGCGCGTGGATTTGAACAAACAGTTTCCACAAACCTTCAATGGGCAACTTTTCTTTGTCAATACGCCAGGGCTGACGGACTTCCAGAACTTCTTGCAAGGGTCGCCGGCAGCGAGCTTTGGTGGTGGAGGAGTGTACAACCATCAATACCGTGCGAATGACTTCGGATTCTTTGTGTTGGACGACTGGAAAGCGACGAGAAACTTGACGCTGAATCTGGGTTTCCGCGTGGAAATCAATGGTGCGTTCCACGACGATCTCTGCCACATCGGGAACATCGACGAAAGTCTGGCGGCCGCGGGGAGTTATCCCATGATTTACGGCGGGTGCGCTAACTCGCTTGGTGTACCGGGGCTGACGGGCAGCGGCAACAACACGACCTACAAAAATAAATATGCCACCGGACTCGCTCCCCGGATTGGACTCGCTTATGACCTTGGCGGCGATGGCAAGACGTCGATTCGCGCCGGTTATGGGATTTACTACGTGCGCGAGGATGTCGGGAGCGTGGATCAGCTATCGTTCCAGGCCCCGTTCCTGCCCATTACGTTTGGCGGCGGCTTGCCCGGATGCCTGGGAACCTATTTTTCCGCCAACGCTCCGGCGAATTGCATTCCCACAGGATTCACCTCCAACCCGAACGCACTTCCAACGGCCGGCACACTGAGTTCCAATTTCATTCCCTGCACCTCCGCATTCTTAGGTTTCAACAACAATGATCCAACTCAAGCGGCCAACTATGGTTGCGCGACCGGCAGTCCCGGTAGCGTTCCGACGCAATACCTTTTCGTTCTGGCTGTGCCACGGCATTTCGTCTCGCCGAGCACGCAACAATGGAACCTGACGATTCAGCGCGACCTCGGCAAACAGTGGGTTTGGGAAATAGGCTATGTGGGCACGCATGCAGTTCACCTCCGGGAAACGCGCACCGATATTCCGGAGCGCCTTGCCAGCTCAAGCGACCCTATTACGGTGACAGCCGTGAATGGGACCACATACCAAATCACTACCAACACCATTGCCAACGGGCCAATTCGTTCCAACAATCAAGGGATCAACGGCTACAACGGCTTTCAAATTTTCGCGAGTGATGCGTACTCACATTACAACGCATTGCAAACAACGATCTCCCGGCGCTGGGGACACGGGTATTTCCAGGCCGGGTATACATTCTCGAAGTCCATGGACGCGACCTCGAGCGGCAACACCGCGTTCAACACAGCGTTCAACAACGAATCGAACCTAAGTAACTCATACGGCCTGTCTGATTTCGACCGGCCGCACCGTTTGGCAGTGAGCTACCGGTATGACTTGCCATTCTTTTCCTCCGCCGAGGGCTGGAAGCGCATTGCGCTAAGCGCATGGTCCATCAGTGGCATCACGATTATCCAGTCCGGCACGCCCTTTTCCGTATTGGACTCGCTCGCGGGATCTGCGTACGTCGGTCCTGGCTACACCACAACATTGACGGGCAGCCTGGCCCCCGGTGGAACCATCGGCAAAGGCTACACCGGCGGGGGCATTCAAAACGAAGTCAACAACGGGTACCTGAACGCCAGTAACTTCACGCCGGCTCCCTATCTGTATTACACGGGGACTTGCCCGGATCCGACCGGAAACACATGCGTCACCACCTTCGGGAACCTCGGCCGGAATACGTTTCGCGGGCCGTACCAGCAGAACTGGGATTTTTCACTGATGAAAAACTTCGATCTGACTGAGCGCTTCAAACTCCGCTTCTCGACGGATTTCTTCAACATTTGGAACCATGCCAATTTTGCGAATCCGGCCGTGACCGACGTGGAAGCGGGAAGCGCATTTGGCAAAATTATTTCCACCGTTGGAACGCCGCGCCTGATTCAGTTTTCACTGCGGCTGGCGTTTTAGCGGAACTCAAAAACCTCTTTGTGGCCGGGGTGCATCAGCTTTGCGCCCCAGCCAACCCTAAGCTAAGGAATTCCGACAAGGTGATATGATTTTGCGGCCATGCCAAAAATTGCAACGCGTGTTTCATACTTGACGGGCGAAGGTGCACTGGCGGTGTTCGCCCGCGCCAAAGAACTGGAAAAGGAAGGGCGGTCCATCATTCACCTGGAATTGGGTGAACCGGATTTTCATCCTGCGGCCCCGGTGGTGGATGCCGTACGCGCGGCTGTGGCGAACGGGCGCGACCGCTACGTGGCGACGCGCGGAATCCCGCCCTTGCGCAGTGCGATTGCGGACTACCTGAAGCGCACGCGCAAGCTGGATGTGGCCGCGGAACAAGTTCTGGTGGCACCGGGCTGCAAAATGGCGCTATCGCTGACGATGATGGCGCTGATCGAGCCGGGCGACGAAGTGCTCTACCCTGACCCGAGCTTTCCGATTTATCCTTCCTTCACGCGCGGACTCGAAGCGAAGCCTGTCCCGTACGCTCTGCGGGAGAAAAACAGGTTCCAGCCGGATTTGGAGGAGATTGCGTCGAAAATCACGGCGAAGACGCGGATGTTGATCTTCAATTCGCCGAACAATCCCACAGGCACAGTGTTCAGCGAGCAGGCGCTGACACAAATTGCCGACCTCGCGAACAAACACGACTTATGGGTGGTCGCGGACGAAATTTACGCGCGCATCCTGTTCAACGGAGAATACAAGTCCATCTGGGCGCTTCCGGGCATGGCGGAGCGCACCGTGATCATTGACGGATTTTCGAAGTCGTTTGCGATGACCGGATGGCGCTTGGGATATGCGGTGGCGCAAAAGCGAGTGATCGATGGGCTGGACATGCTGGTCTTGAATACCTTTACCTGTACGGCGGAATTTACGCAGGTGGCCGCCATCGAGGCGCTGATCGATTCGACGAACGCGGTGCCGGCGATGGTGGAGGAGTACCGCAAGCGGCGCGACGTCTTTGTCGAAAGGCTGAACAAGATTCCGGGGTTCCGTTGCCAGTCGCCGGACGGAGCGTTTTATGCCTGGGTGAATATTGAGGAAACCGGCAAATCGGCGGAAGAGGTTCAAAGGATATTGTTGGAAGAAGTGGGCGTGGCGGGTATTGCTGGAACTGCATTTGGCGCAGAAGGAAAGAATTATCTGCGCTTCTCGCTGGTAAGCGCGACACACCTTCTGGAAGAAGCTCTGGACCGCATCCAGCGTGCCACGATGCACTGGCGGGCGACTGTTTCGCGTTGAGCCTACACTCAAGAAAATTCGCATTCGGGAGAATTCACGGTATGAAACATTTGCTGCGCATGGGACTGGGAATGGTTTTGACCGCTGGGATCGCACATTGTGCTGCCGGACAGGCGCAACCTTATCCATCTGGTGATGTGAAGAAGACTTACGAGCGGCTGCTGAAACAGATTGAAGCGATCCCGATGTACGACAATCATTCGCATCCCGGTTTCGCGGATGATTCGGACGTGGATGCGATGGCTGCGCCGCCGGACGAAAGCGCGACTCTGCGGCTGCGCGATGACAATCCAGAGTTTGTGGCCGGGGCGAAATCCCTTTTTGGTTACCCCTACGACGATTTCAAGCCGGAACACGCGAAGTGGCTAGCGGACAAGAAAAAGGCAGCAGAACAGGCCGGCGGGGTGGCGTATTTCGACAGCATCCTGGACAAATTGCACGTGGACATCTGCCTGGCGAACCGCGCCATGATGGCTCCGTATCTCGATCCCAAACGATTTCACTGGGTGTTTTTTGGCGATTCGTTTTTCTTTCCCTTCGATAACAGCCAGCAGACAGCCAGCACTCCGGACATGGGTGTGTACGTGCCACTGCAGGAGAAAATGCTGGCGCGGTGGAAGAAGCAAGAGGGCGTCGAAGGGCTTCCAGGGGACCTGGCCGGATATGAAGATTTCGTGCGACGCACGATGACCGATAACCAGCAGAAGCACGGCGGAGTGGCCATCAAATTCGAGGCCGCATACTTTCGCTCGCTTTATTTCAGCGATCCGCCACGCGCGCATGCGGAAGCGGTTTATAACAAGTACCGCGGCGGCGGGGTCCCGAGCGCTGGAGAATACCGTGAATTTCAGGATTACATTTTCCGGGTGATGGCGGACCAGGCCGGAAAACTGCGCCTGCCCATGCACTTTCATTCCTGCGTGGGCATTGGCGATTATTTCAGCCTGTGGAACGGCAATGTTCTCAATCTGGAGAACGTCGTGCGGGACCAGCGCTACAAGAATGTCATCTTTGTGCTGATTCATGGTGGCTGGCCCTATGAACGTGAGGCAGCGCTGATGACCGCGGTGAAGAATGTCTATCTGGACACGTCGTTCCAATCGGAAATGCTGTACCCCTCGCAGTTCAAGGATGTCTTGAAGCAATTGCTCACCCTGTATCCGGACAAAATGATGTATGGCTCGGATGCGTTTCCGTTCA
>Ga0187801_10000086_pt1 | contig 20173 bp, 18 predicted proteins | sample NC_wetland_sal_i_10_FD_132465 | JGI IMG/M metagenome (GOLD analysis project Ga0187801, IMG submission 132465) | Wetland sediment microbial communities from Neuse River Estuary, North Carolina, USA - Control_1 | ecosystem: Environmental > Aquatic > Freshwater > Wetlands > Sediment | place: USA...
AAGAGGTCTTCGGCAATGACAACTCGCACGGGATCTCCATGGTGACCGCGGTGGGACCGCCCGGCGGGCTGCTGACCGCGAGAATTCCGTCGAACGCGGCCAGCCGACGCTCGATCCCGCGCAGCCCGCTGCCGCGAGCCGGGTCGGCACCGCCGTGCCCGTTGTCGGTGACCCCGATCCGCAGCATCCCATCGGTATACCTGAGGTCGACCCAGGTTTCGCGCGCTTCGGCGTGCTTGGACACGTTGGCCAGCAGTTCGCTGACCGCGAAGTAGGCGGCGGATTCGATGGGCGCGGTCGCACGGCCGCGCAGGTCGCTGGCCAGGTGGATCCGCATCGGGCTGTCCAGGGCCAGCGCCCTGATCGCATCGGCCAGGCCGCGGTCGGCCAGGATCGGCGGGTGGATGCCGCGGACCAGGTTGCGCAGCTCGGCCAGGGCCTTGATCGAGGCGTCGCGGGCCTCGTAGAGCAGCGCCCGGGCCGCGTCGGGGTTGGTGTCGATGATCTGCCCGGCGGCGTCCAGGGTCATGCCCATGGCCACCAGCCGGGCCTGCGCGCCGTCGTGCAGGTCGCGCTCGATCCTGCGGATCTCGGCCGCCCCGGTGTCCAGGGCCTCCGAACGGGTCTCGGTCAGCTGGTGGACGCGGAGGGTCAGTTCCGCGTGCTGGGTCGGCGCGAGCATCGAGGAGGCGAGGAGGCCGTAGCCGCGCATCAGCCACGGGGACGCCCACGTCCCGCCCAGGAGGGCCGCGAGGGCCAGCAGGCGGATTTCCCCCTGGGCGTACGGCGCGACCACGCCGACCACCCCGAGCACGAGCACCGTGGCGGGCACCACGGGCAGGATCCAGCCCACGAGGCCGTTCACCGTCACCCAGAGCAGGTCCCGCCAGGTCGCCTGGTCGGTCAGCAGCCAGGTGAGCCGGCGGCGCAGGCCCCCCCTCCCGCCGTCGGCCCAGGGCCGCGGCAGGTACGGCGCGGCGATGGGCACTCCGCACCACCGGCCGGCCAGCCTCCTGGTCAGCCTGGCCATCGGGCGGAAGAACAGGAGAAAGACCGGCAGCATCAGGAGCCAGAACACGAAGACGGCCACGGCCGTGATGAGGTCAAGTTCCTGGGTCTGGTACGGATTGGTGGCCTTGGCCGCCAGCAGCGCGACGAGGCCGAGGACGCCCAGCACGGCCCCGACGAGGGCGATCCCGGTCAGCGCCAGCCCGAGCAGCAGGACCCCGTGCCCGGCGACGACCAGTCGCCCGCGGACCCATTCCCATATGTCCGCCAGCGGCGACGAAGGCTGCTGAGGCTGTTGTGGCGGCTGGGCCTGCCGGGGCGGGGCCGGGGCTTGCGGGTAGCCCCCGGTATCCGGGCGGTCCGGACCCTGTCCCGCCATCATCGTTCGCCTCCTGCCCCCAGGTGTCACCTTCGTCCAGTCTGCCGGGCCGCCACCGGGTGCGTAAGTGACGCTAGGCACCGAACACAGGTGTACCTAGGTCTACCCGGTAGGGTCGGATCCATGGGGCTTTCACAGCGCAGTGTGCTCGTTCTGGCCGCCGACGACTTCGAGGATATGGAACTGCTGTACCCGGTGTACCGGCTCCGCGAGGAAGACGTCGCGGTGACCATCGCCGGGCTGGATGACCACCCGCTGCGGGGCAAGAAGGGCTACGGCCCGGTGCTGGTGGACACCACGGTCGGCCGGGTCAGCGCAGCCGACTTTGACGCCCTCGTGATCCCGGGCGGGTTCGCGCCCGACAAGCTGCGGCGTTCGGAGACCGTGCTGGACCTGGTCCGGGCGTTCGACGACGCGGGCAAGCCGATCGCCTTCATCTGCCACGCGGGCTGGGTCCCGATCTCCGCCAAGATCATCAAGGGCCGCCGCGCGACCAGCGTCGGGGCCATCCGCGACGACATGGTCAACGCGGGCGCCGACTGGGTGGACGAGGCCACCGTGGTCGACGGTCACCTGATCTCCGCGCGGACCCCGGCCGACCTCGGCCCGTGGATGAAGGCTGTGCTCAAGGCCCTGCAGGACCCGGCCGGCAGTTAGCTAGCGGCTGGCGGCCTGGCCGACCTCGGCCAGCGCGGCCGCCAGGGCCGTGACCGCCGCATCGACCGCGACCCGGGCCGTCAGCGCGTGCGTGTGGGCCCGGTCGAATTCACCGAGGGCGATGCAGTCGAACGCTACCCGCGCGTCGTGCTGGGCGGCCTGAAGCTCGCGCGCCGCTTCGTCGAGGACCGGGCTGCCGCCTTGGGCCGGTATGTCCATCATGCGCTGTGCCCTCCTTCTTCTTCCCCGCCTGAGCTTGGGCTCCCCGTTCGAGCCGCCGGTGATCGGCTGGGACGGGACCTACCCGCTTAGCCCGCGGTCATGTCACGCGTTAGGTTCATCTGGACAGGCAGGCGGCGGCGCGGAGGGCTGAGGGGGTGCGAGATGTGCCGGTTGTTCGGGCTGACGGCGGGTGAGGCCCGCGTGCGGGCGACGTTCTGGCTGCTGGACGCCCCGGATGCGCTGGAGGTGCAGAGCCATCGCAACGTGGACGGCAGCGGGATCGGCTTCTTCGACGCCGACGGGACGCCGGTGCTGGACAAGCAGCCTGAACCGGCGTTCCGGGATAAGGAGTTCAGCCGCGAGGCGCGGGCGGCCGAGTCCTCGGCGTTTGTCGCCCACGTCCGGTGGGCCACCGCGGGCGGCCGGACGGTGCTGAACACCCACCCGTTCGTCATGCGCGGGCGCATCATGGCGCACAACGGCGGGTTCGGCGAACTGCCCCGGCTGGAAGCCCAGCTCGGCTCCTACGCCAGCCTGGTGCTCGGCGACACGGACTCCGAGCGGTACTTCGCGCTGATCACCCAGCAAACGGAGGAGCACGGCGGTGACGTCGGCGCCGGGATCGCCGCCGCGGCGAGCTGGATCGCCGCTCACCTGCCCGTCTCGGCGCTCAACACGATCGTCGCCGCGCCCGGTGAACTGTGGGCGCTGCGGTACCCGGGAGCGCACGCCCTGCACATCCTGCAGCGGCCGGCCGGGGCCGGCCTGCACGTGCGCGACGCTACTTCTTCGGTGCACGCGCCGGGCCAGACCGCCTCGGTGGTCATCGCGTCGGAGGAGATGGACGGCGAGGACGGCTGGCGCATGCTGGCCCCGGGCGAGCTTGTGCACGTCCGCCCTGACCTGAGCGTCCTGTCGTCTATCGCGGTCCCGCAGCCGCCCGCCCGCCTGGTCCCGCTCGGCCCTGGCAATCCGAACGTCGATACCTGACCGGGCCGCGACGGGGCGGGCGGCCTGACCCGGCGGACCAGGCTCGACGTGGACTTTGCTTGGTAGCCCCGACCGGATTCGAACCGGCGTTACCGCCTTGAGAGGGCGGCGTCCTAGGCCTCTAGACGACGGGGCCGAGCATTAGCAGTGACACACTACCGCTGGGGTACCAGGACTCGAACCTAGACTAACGGGGCCAGAACCCGTCGGGCTGCCAATTACCCCATACCCCACTGGCAGCGGGCACCGGACCGCTGCGCCCACGCAGTCTAGCGGACAGAACTCGCGCCGGCCAACACGAGCCGAAGTCCGCCGCGAGGACCTGGCCCCTCACAGCGGACCGATGACGGTCAGGCCGACGGCAGGGTCCAGCCGGAGCCAGCGGGTGATCCCGGCCGAGCGCAAGAACGGCAGATCGTGGCTGGCCAGCAGCAGTGCGCCCCGGTAGCTCGCCAGCGCCTGCGACAGCTGCCGGACAGACGCCAGGTCCAGGCTGTTGGTCGGCTCGTCGAGGAGCAGCAGCTGGGGAGCCGGCTGGGCGAGCAGCAGCGCGGCGAGCACCGCCCGGAACCGCTCGCCGCCGGACAGCGTGCCCGCCATCCGGTCGGCCCGCTCGCCGCGGAACAGGAACCGGGCCAGGCTGGCCCGGACCTCGTTGACCGACGCGGCGGGCGCAGCCTGCCGTACGTTGTCGACCACGGTCAGCGAGTCGTGGAGGATATCGAGCCGCTGCGGCAGGTAACCAATGACCGCCCCGCGGCGGATCGCCAGGCCGGGCGGCGCCGTCAGGCCCGCGACCGCGCGCAGCAACGTGGTCTTGCCCGAGCCGTTCGGGCCGGTCAGGGCGACCCGTTCCGGGCCGCGGAGGATGAGCTCCGCGAGCACTCCGGGCGGCGGGGCCGCCGCCACCGGGGCCGCGGGATGCGTTCCGGGCGGCGGGGCCTCCGCCACCGGGGCCGCGGGGTGCCAGCGCGCCCCGGCCAGCCCGGTCACGGTCAGGACGGTGCGCCCGGCCGGGACGGCCGTGGCGGGCAGCTCCACGCGGATTTCCGCGTCGTCCCTGAGCGCCTGCTCGGCGTCGTCCAGCCGGTCACGCGCTTGGAGGAGGCGCTCGGCGTGCAGCTCCCTGGACCGCCCGGCGGACTCTTGCGCGTGCTTCTTGCGCGCGTTGGCGACGATCCGCGGCAGGCTGCCCGACTCCGCGACCTTCCGGCCTTGCCGGTCCCGCCTGGCCTGCTTGACCTGAGCGTCGGCCAGGTCCCTGCGCTCGCGGCGGACGTCGGCCGCCGCGGTGGTCACCGCGCGCTGCGCCGCGGCCTGCTCGGCGGCGAGAAGCTCCTCGTAGGCCGCCAGGTTTCCGCCGTAGACCCGGACGGTCCCGCCCGATAGGTCCGCGATCTGATCCACGAAGCCGAGGAGTTCGCGGTCGTGGCTGACGATGACCATAACGCCGGCCCAGGAGGCGACCGCCTCGTACAGGCGCGTGCGCGCATCCAGGTCGAGGTTGTTGGTCGGCTCGTCGAGCAGGATGACGTCCGGCCTGCGCAGGAACAGCGCGGCCAGGGACACCAGGACGGTCTCGCCGCCGGACAACTGCTCCACCCGGTCGTCCAGGCCGAGGCGGGCCAGGCCCAGCCGGTCCAGCCAGGCGCGGGCTCGCTCCTCGGCATCCCAGTCATCCCCGACGGCCGCGAAGGCGTCCTGGTCCGCCTGGCCGGCCTCGATGGCGTGCAGGGCATCCCTGGCGGCGGTGATGCCGAGCAGGTCGGACACACTGCGCCCGGTCCTGAGCGTGATGGCCTGCGGCAGGTAGCCGACGTCAGCACCGGCCCGGACCAGGCCCGACGCGGGGCGCAGTTCCCCGGCGATCAGCCTGAGCAGGGTCGACTTACCCGAGCCGTTGACGCCGATCAGCCCGGTCCGGCCGGGCCCGAAGGACACGGTCAGGCCGGACAGGACCGGCGCTCCGTCGGGCCAGCTGAAGCTAAGGTCGGAACAGAGGATGGCGGCGGTCATGAGGCACGGCTCCCGGCACGTAGGAAGGATTCCCGTTACGTGTGGCGACACCGGGGCCCGGTATCGCTAGCCTCAGAACTTCAACGCACCTCTCCTGCCGCCTGGGGACGGGTTCATGATAGCTCGCCGGTACCGGCGAGGAAGGCGCGCGCCGGGCCGGTGCCGGTCACCGTTCCGTCTGCGGCCGAGACGAAACACGATTCGCCCCGCCGCAGGGCCACCTCCCCCGACGGGCCGCGCAGGACGACGACGCCTGCCGTGCACAGCAGGATCCGCGGGCCCCCACCGGGCAGTACGACGGGCGCCGCGGACAGGTCGAGCCCGTACAGGCGGAACTCCGGGGCGGGCGTCTCGTAGGTGCTGATTCCGGCTGCGACCGGTTGGGGCAACATGATCGGCACCTCGACGTCCGGATCGAGCAGCTTCAGCAGCTCGGGCACGTCGACGTGCTTGCCGGTCAGCCCGGCCCTGACCACGTTGTCCGAGTTGGCCAGGACCTCGATCCCGGTGCCGCGCAGGTAGGCGTGCAACCCGCCGGCGGGCATGAACATCGCCTGGCCCGGCTCCAGGACCGCGTGCCGCATCAGCAGCATCGCGACCACGCCCAGGTCGCCGGGGTGATCCGCGCCGACGCGGACGGCCGCGGCACAGGCGGCCGCGTAAGGGCCGTCCGCCGACGCGAGGCCCGCGCAGGCGGCCAGGACGTCGCCGACCAGTGTGGCCCGGCCGGCCGGCGGCCACGTCAGGATCGTCGCCAGCACCCCGGCCCGGGAGCCGCGGGCGAGTTCGGCGGCGAGCGGCTGGATCGGGGCCACGCCCAGGTCGCCGAACAGGCGCGCCGCGTCCGCGGCGGGGCGCAGCCCGGCCAGCACCTCGAAGGGGGTCAGGGCGCAGAGAAGCTCGGGCTTGGGCCAGTCGTCGACGTAATTCCTGGCCGGGTCGCCCGGCGCAAGGCCTTGCTCGTTCTCCGCGCGGAAGCCCGCCTCAGCCTGGGCGCGCGAGGGATGGACCTGGATCGACAGCGCCTGCCCGGCGGACAGGACCTTCAGCAGGAACGGCAGGCGCGGCCCGAACCGGTCGACGCTGGCCGCTCCGAGCTCACCGACCGGGTCGGCGGCGATGACGGCGTCGAGCGTGGTCTGGCCGCGGCGGACGCCCGAGGGCGCCGACGGGTGCGCGCCCATCCACAGCTCGGCTTCGGGACCAGCGGAAGGGACCGGCCGGCCCTGGAGCTCGGCGATCCCGTGCCTGGAGCCCCATGCGTAGGGGCGCACCACCGGCTGGAGAAGCTCCATCCGCGCATGGTAGCCGCAGCGGGGGAGCTACCCGGCGTCGGAGGTGTCGGCCGGGTACTCGACCATGGCGACCACCCGGCTCGCCATGAACCGGGCGGTCCTGACCGCGGTGCCCGTCCTGGTCACCTCGCTGACCTCGATGACGCCGCGGCGGTTCGCGATCTCGACGCGGCGCCCGGCCCGGGTCGCGGACACCTCGTAGGTCCTGGTGCCCTCGCCAGAGTCGATCACGATCTCGACCCGGTCCCCCTTCATGGGCGGCCTCCGCAGGTCAGTAAGCCGGGAGCGATGGGTCGACCTGGTTGATCCAGGCCAGGATGCCGCCGCCGACGTGCACCGCGTCGGAGAAGCCCGCGTTCTTGACCACGGCCAGCGCCTCGGCGCTGCGGACTCCGCTCTTGCAGTGCAGCACGATCCGCTTGTCCTGCGGCAGCCGCTCCAGGGCCGCGCCGGACAGGAACTCGCCCTTCGGGATGAGGGTGGCGCCCGGGATCGACACGATCTCGTACTCGTTCGGCTCGCGCACGTCGATGAGGAAGATGGGGTCACCGGCCTCCAGCATGGCGGCCAGGTCCTTGGCGCTGATCGTCGAGCCCTCGGCCGCCGCGGCGGCCTCCTCGGAGACCGTCCCGCAGAACGCCTCGTAGTCGATCAGTTCGGTGATCGTCGGGTTCTTGCCGCACACGGCGCAGTCGGGGTCCTTGCGGACCCGGACGGAGTGGTAGGTCATCTCCAGCGCGTCGTAGATCATCAGCCGCCCGGCCAGCGGGTCGCCGATCCCGGTGATGAGCTTGATCGCCTCGGTCACCTGGATCGACCCGACCGACGCGCACAGCACCCCCAGCACTCCGCCCTCGGCGCAGGACGGGACCATCCCGGGCGGCGGCGGCTCGGGGTACAGGCAGCGGTAGCAGGGGCCGTATTCCGCCCAGAACACGCTCGCCTGCCCGTCGAAGCGGTAGATCGAGCCCCACACGTACGGCTTGCCGAGCAGCACGCACGCGTCGTTGACCAGGTACCTGGTGGCGAAGTTGTCGGTGCCGTCGACGATCAGGTCGTAACCGGCGAAGATCTCCATGGCGTTGTCGGAGTCGAGCCGCGTCTCGTGCAGGATGACCTTGACGTACGGGTTGATCTCGGCGATGCTGTCCCGCGCCGAGGCCGCCTTGGACCGGCCCACGTCGGATACGCCGTGGATGATCTGGCGCTGCAGGTTGGACTCGTCGACCACGTCGAAGTCGATGATGCCGAGCGTGCCCACTCCGGCCGCGGCCAGGTAGAGCAGCGCCGGCGAACCGAGCCCGCCTGCGCCCACGCAGAGGACCTTCGCGTTCTTGAGCCTCTTCTGCCCGGTCATCCCCACGTCGGGGATGATCAGGTGGCGGGAGTAACGCCTCACCTCGTCGACCGTCAGCGCGCTGGCGGGCTCGACAAGCGGCGGCAACGACACGATGTGCTCCAAGATCTCTTTTTATCCGAACGGCGGTGGTATTTCACCCGGTCCGTGCCTGGGTCAACCGGTGGGCGTGAGCGGGAATTCCCGCTCGGCCCGGGCCTGCTCACCGACCAGCTCGATCAGCAGGCCGATCTCGCGCGCCACCGCGTGCGGGTGCTCCATGTGCGCCAGGTGGCCGGTGCGCGGCAGCACCACGACGCGGGAGTCGGCGAACGCGTGGGCGGCCCGCCCGGCCAGCCGCGGATCGACGAGGCGGTCGCGGCCGCCGAAGATGACCAGGGACGGCGCGGTGATGCGGGCCGCGTCCCGCCAGGCCGACCGGGGGTGCACATGCTGCGCGGTAAGCGTCCGCACCGAGCCGACCAGCACGGCTTCGCCGTAGCCCAGGTCATCGCGGCGGATCAGCTCGGCCACCTCTACGGCGAACCGCTCGGGCGGGAACCGCGCGGGGTCGCAGAAGCACGTCGCGATGACGTCGGCGACGCGGTGTTCCGGGGGCGTGAGGCGGAACTGGCGCAGCAGCCGGGTCCCGACCAGCGGGAGGCTCAGCACCGGGAAGCGCAGCAGGTCCAGCCGGGGCCGCCGGTCCGGCAGGGCCGGGGACACCAGCGTCAGCGTCCGGACCAGGTCCGGGCGGCGGGCGGCGATCTGCACGCAGACCGAACCGCCGAGGGAGTTGCCGATCAGGTGCACCGGGCCGCGGCCCAGCCGGCCGATCAGCGTCGTGACCGTCTGCGCCAGCACGGCGATCGAGTACTTGCCGTCGGGGCGGGGCGGGGAGTGGCCGAAGCCGGGCAGGTCCACCGCCTCGCAGGACAGCCGGGGCCGCAGCAACTCCATCAGGTCGGTCCAGTTGCGCGAAGAACCCTCGAGCCCGTGCACGCACAGGGCGGGCTCCCCCGGGCCCGGCGGGACGCCGCGCACGTAGACGTCGTGGTCGCCGATGGGGACCAGCCGTCCCGGCCAGTGCGGGATCGGCTCTGCGCTCACGCGCTGGCCTTGCGCCGGGTCCGGGCGGGCTTAGCGGGCGCGGGCGCCCCGTCCTCCTGCGGCGCGTCGTCGGACGTGCCGCGCCCTGACTTCAGGGCCGCGACGCTCGCGCGCAGGATCTCGGTCAGGTCCGCGGGCTGGGTGGGCGCCAGGGCGGTCACCCCGGCCGGGCGGATAATGTCGTTGCCCTCGATCTTGGCCTGGACGACGGCCTCGAGCGCCTCGCGGTAGGTGTCGTGGAACTGGTCGGGGTCGAAGTCCTCGGTCATCGTGTCGATCAGCGAGGAGGCCATCTTCAGCTCCTGCGACCTGACCTCGATGTCCTCGTCGAGGAAGGCGAAGTCGGGCTTGCGCACCTCGTCGGGCCACAGCAGGGTCTCCAGCGTGATGACCCCCTCCCTGACCCGCAGCGCGGCCAGCGCCTCCCGCTGGCGCAGCGCGACCTTGGCCACCGCGACCTTCCCCGACTTCAGCAGCGCGTCGCGGAACAGCACGTAGGCCCGGGCGCCGGTCGGGTCAGGCTCCAGGTAGTAGCTCTTGTTCGCGTAGATGGACTCGACCTGAGTGCTCGGCGCGAAGTGCAGGACCTCGATGCGGTGGGCGGTGACCAGGGGGAGGTCGGCGAGGTCCTCGTCGGTCAGCACCACCATGTCGCCGGTGGCCAGCTCGTAGCCCTTCGCGACGTCGGCGTACGGGATCTCCTCGCCGTCCAGCGTGCAGAAGCGCCGGAACTGGATCCGGCCGCCGTCCTCCCGGTGTACCTGGCGGAACGTGATGTCCCGCTGCTCGGTCGCGGCGTAGAGCTTCACCGGGATCACGACCAGGCCGAAAGATATGGCACCGCCCCAAATGCTGCGCATGGTCTCTCACCTACCCCGGTTGGCCTGCCCCTGATACATGCGGTGAGCACATTTAGGCAACTGAGGTAGCGAGCTTACGGGCGGCTGAGATGATGAAGGCGCCGGGGGGCCGGAGGAGGGCGAGGGGGAAGGAGCGGGATGCGGGCGTTCGATGTGGTGGTACTCGGCGGCGGCACCGCGGGCACGCACGTCGCCACGCGGGTGGCCGAGGGCGGCCGGTCGGTGGCGCTGGTCGAGGCGGGCCTGATCGGCGGAGAGTCTCCCTACCTGGCCTGCGTGCCGTCGAACTCGCTGCTGATCTCCGCGGGCCGGGGCGAGGCGTGGGAGGACGCGGTCGCCCGCCGCGACCGGGTGACCAGCGGCCTGGACGATTCCGAGCCCGCGCGGCGCCTGGCCGACACGGGCGTGACCGTGATGCGCGGCACCGCCCGGATCACCGGGCCCGGGACGGTGGAGGTGTCCCGCGCCGGGTCACGCCTGGCCAACGGGCAGGCGAGCGTGCCGCTGACCTACACCGACCTGGTCATCGCGACCGGATGCGAGCCGGTCGCGCCGCCGATCGAGGGCCTGTCCGACATCCCGGCCTGGACCACCGCCGAGGGCCTGTGCTCGCCCGACCTGCCGCGCCGCCTGGTCGTGCTCGGCGGAGGACCGGCCGGGTGCGAGCTGACCCAGATCTACGCGGCGTTCGGCTCGCACGTGGCGCTGGTCGAGGCGCAGGACCGGCTGCTCCCGGCCGAACCCGCCTTCGCCGGGGAGATCCTCGCCGTGGCGCTGCGCCGGGCCGGCGCGGAGATCTACCTCGGCTCGCCCGCGACCAAGGCGGAACGGACCGCCGACGGCCTCACGCTCGCCCTGGACGACGGGACCCGGATTGACGCGAACCGGCTGCTGCTCGCCTCGGGCCGGCGGCCGAGGCTCAGCGATCTCGGGCTGGACGCGCTGGGCCTTACGGTCGCCCCCGGCGAGGCGCTGCCCACCACCACGTCGTGCCGGGTCAGCGGCGCGGCCGGGCGGGTCTGGGCCGCGGGGGACGTGACCGGGATCACCCACACCCACGCCGGCCGCTACCAGGCGGGCGTGGTCGCCGCGAACATCCTCGGCGCGCGGCGCGAAGCCGACTACCGGGCCATTCCGCGCTGCGTCTTCACCATCCCGTCGGTCTTCGCCGTGGGAGAGGTCCCCTCCGGCGCGCGGCGGGTCAGGGCTGAGCTGGGCGCCACCACCAGGGGACGGCTCAGTCAGGACGACCTGGGGTGCCTCGAGCTCTACGCGGACGCCGAAACGGGGTTGCTCACGGGGGCCGTAGCGGTGGGGCCGGACGCCGCGACGTGGATGGCTGAGGTTACCCTCGCCATCAGGGCCAAGGTACCGGTCACGGTGCTGGCCGACGCGGTGCATGCCTTCCCCACCTACGGGGAAGCACTGGAAACGGCGTTCCGCGAGTTGGCCGGGACCGCAGGCCGTGGAGAACATACCGATCAGGAGGAAGAGGGGATCGGGCCGTTGAGCGAGCTGGACATGGAGACGCCCGAGGGCGACGCCTACGAGCAGCACCAGGAAGTCGTCGCGGACGAGAACGGAACCGTGGGGCAGCGCGAGGTCCCGTTCGACGTCGACGAGGCGGACGCGGCCGACCAGGAACGCGCCGTCGGCTTCGACGATGACGACTACCGCTAGGGTGGGCGGCACCCGCCTGCCACGGCACGAGAGGCGGCGGCAACTGCTGGACGCGGCGCTCGAGGTGTTCGTGTCCCGCGGCTACCACGCGGCCGCCATGGACGAGATCGCCGAGCGAGCCGGAGTCAGTAAGCCCGTGCTCTACCAGCATTTTCCCGGCAAGCTCGAGCTGTACCTGGCCCTGCTCGACCAGAGCGTGGACAACCTGCTCGAGACCGTGCGCGACGCGCTCGGGTCGACCACGGATAACAAGCAGCGGGTGGCGGCCACCTTTGGCGCCTACTTCGAGTTCGTGGTGGGCAAGGGCCAGGCGTTCCGGTTGGTGTTCGAGTCCGACCTGAGCAACGAGGCCGCCGTGCGCGACAAGCTCGAACGAGCCCAGCGTGAGTGCGCGGCGATGATCAGCGAGGTGGTCAGGCAAGACGCCGGCCTGAACGAGGACGAGGCCCGCCTGGTCAGCGTGGGGATGGTGGGCCTGGCGCAGGTCACCGCCAGGTACTGGCTGAGCACGTGTGATCGCATTCCGCGGGAGGCCGCCGAGCAACTCGTGGCCAGGCTCGCCTGGCGCGGCATCAGCGGGTGGCCGCGCAGCGAGCACTGAGTGTCCGGGGGCCCTTCCGCGAAGGTCAGGGCCGCGATTGGTACACTTGGTGCGACTGGTCAATGGAATGACGCAACCCAAGGTCGTGTTGATCCTATCGGCTGCCTCGGGGGGGAAACCCGACTACACGGCAGCGCGCCAGCGGCGGTAGCACGCTCCCAGGTTTCTGGTCGCAGCGTGCGTCGCCGTAGGCCGCTACGAGCAGCCTCGCGACACGACGGGCCCGACGTAGGGCCACGATGAAGGACGGAAGCCCTGACAACTGACACTCTGGCCGGGAACACCGCGGACGACGCGGCCACCGGCGACGAGACCGACGCGATGAGGAGCGGCGGCGGGCCTACCCCGACGCCGTCGTTTCGCGATCTGGGGATCAGCGAGGCGATCTGCTCGGGCCTGGAGGCCCAGGGCATCGTCACCACCTTCCCCATCCAGACCTTGGCCCTCCCGCTGGCCCTGCGCGGGCAGGACATCATCGGGCAAGCCAGAACGGGCACCGGGAAGACCCTGGCGTTCGGCGTCCCGCTCCTGGAGCGGATCGGGGCAGACCCGGCTCGCCCGGCGGGCAAGCCGGGGGCCCTGGTCGTGGTGCCGACCAGGGAACTGGCGATCCAGGTCGCGGACGACCTGCGCGCCGCGGCGGTTAACATGCGCGCGCGGGTGCTCACCGTCTACGGCGGACGGGCGTACGAACCGCAGATCGACGCGCTGCAAGCAGGCGTGGACATCGTGGTCGGCACCCCGGGACGACTGCTTGACCTGGCCCAGCGCCGGCACCTGGACCTGAGCGCCGTCCGGGCGCTGGTGCTCGACGAGGCGGACAAGATGCTCGACCTCGGGTTCCTGCCCGACGTGGAGCGGATCGTCCGGCTGACCCCGGGTGAGCGGCAGACCATGCTGTTCTCGGCGACCATGCCGTCCGAGGTCGTCACGCTCGCGCGCCGGCACATGCGCCAGGCGACCAACGTGCGGGCCGAGGGTCACGATGAGCCCGCCCCCGCCCCTGGCACGCGGCAGTACGTGTTCCGCGCGCACCAGATGGACAAGATCGAGGTGCTCGCCCGCGTGCTGCAGGCCTCGGGACGCGGCCTGACCATGGTGTTCTGCCAGACCAAGCGGGGCGCGGATCAGGTCGCGACCGCCCTGGCCAGCCGGGGTTTCGCGGTGGCGACGGTGCACGGCGACCTGGGCCAGGGTCAGCGGGAGCGCGCGCTGCGGGCGTTCCGGAGCGGCAAGGTCGACGTGCTGACCGCCACCGAGGTGGCCGCGCGCGGCCTCGACGTGGACGACGTCACGCACGTGGTGAACTACGAGTGCCCCGACGACGAGAAGACGTACGTCCACCGCATCGGCCGGACCGGGCGCGCCGGGCGCGCCGGCGTCGCGGTGACCTTCGTCGACTGGCGGGACATGCACCGCTGGAAGCTCATCAACGACGCCCTCGGCCTCGGGCAGCCCGAACCCGAGGAGACGTATTCCACCTCGGACCACCTGTACACCGAGCTGGGTATCCCGCGCGAGGCGACGGGAACGCTGCCCCGCGCCAAGCGTGACCGGGTTGGCCTGCAGGCCGAGGCGATGGAGGACATCGGCGAGACCGGCAAGGTCCGCTCGCCGCGGGCCCGGCGCGGAAAGGGCGCCGCGACCCGCGCGCAGCCCGCCGCGTCTGCGGGTCGACGTCGGCGCCGGACCAGGGCAGGTAAGGAACTCGGCGGCGAGCAGGACCGGCCGAGCGCCCCCGACGCACGCCAGGCCACCCGGCGCAAGGCGTCCTAGGTCTGAGCCGGCGCCCAGGTTCCGTTCACGGTCGCCAGGTAAGGTTCGCCCCTGTGAGCACACCAACCTCTCTTGATCTGCCGGACGAGGTGCGGCGTACGACCATCCAGACCAGCCGCGGGGCGTTCGCGGCGCTGGAGGCCGAGCCCGCGTCTGGGGTCTGCGAGCGGGAAGCCGCCCTGCTCGTGCCGGGCTACACCGGCAGCAAGGAGGACTTCCTGGCCGTCCTCGTCCTGCTGGCCGACGGCGGCCGCCGGGTGTTCGCGATCGACATGCGCGGCCAGTTCGAGACGCCGGCGGCGCCCGATGACGATGGCTACTCCGCCTCGGCCCTGGGGTCCGACGTCACCGCGCTGCTGCGCGCGACCGGCGCTAGGCACCTGCTCGGGCACTCCTACGGCGGGCTGATCGCCCGCGAGGCCGTGCTCGCCACCGCCGGCGGCGAGCTCGCCTCGGTGACCTTGATGAGCACCGGGCCGGCGGCGCTGACCGGGCCGCGGGCCGAGGAGCTGCGGGGGATGCTGGAGGTCCTGGGCGCCGAGGACGGCCTGCCCGCGCCCACCGCGCTGCAGGCCGGAATCTGCGACATCTGGCAGTCGTACCTGGAACCGCGGGCCGTCGCGGACGGTGTCCCCGGTCCGGTCGTGGCGTTCCTGGCCAAGCGGATGCTCAGCAACGACCCGAACGGCCTGGTCCTCATGGCCCGGCACCTGCTCACCGCCCAGGACCGCACGGCCGAGCTGGCGCGGTTGCGCGACCTGGAGATCCTGGTCATCTACGGCGAGGACGACAACTCCTGGTCACCGGACGCGCAGGAAGCAATGGCCACGCGGCTGGGCGCCCGGCGGGTGTGCATCCCCGGTGCCGTGCACTCCCCCGCCGTGGAAGCCCCGGCCACGACCGCGGCCACGCTGACGCAGTTCTGGAACGCGACAGAAACCTGAATAAGCAGGGGCCTGAATCGTGAACCGGCACGGACCTGGTTCGGCACGGGACCGAATCAGGCGTCCGCAAGCCCGTCCCAGGGGCGGCGCGGCACCGCCGCCGCCGCGCCCTCCGGACAGTGCCGCAGGTAGTCGCACCAGCCGCAGGACGCGCCCGGCCGCGGCGGGAACACCTCGTCGTAGGCTGACGCGGGCAGCGGAGCCTTCATCCGCTCGTCCGCCGCGGCGCACTCCTCCGCGATGTCCTCGGCGCGGGCCAGGTGCCTGGCCAGCGACTCGTCGGTGTGCGACCAGGCGAGCACCGCCCCGGTGGGCAGGTGATGCAGTTCGACGCGGTGGCACGGCCTGCGCAGCACCCGGCCCGCGGCGAGCGCGTACAGCGCGAGGGCCATCGAGCTGCGCGCGTCGTCCACGGTGAGCAGGTGCCGCCCGGTCTTGTAGTCGACGACCACGAGTTCGGTGCCCGCTGGATCAGGGCCCGCTGGATCGGCGGGCCGCGAGTCGAGCCGGTCGATCCGGCCGGAGACGGCGATCCGGTCGGTGCGGGTGGCCACGGTCCGTTCTATCCCGACCGGCTCGTCGGCCGGGTCGAGCCCGGCCACGTAGCCCTCCACCCAGCCGATCGCGCGCTCCCGGTACACCGCGGACTGAGTCTCGTCCGCGAACCCCTCGGTGATCCAACCGCGGTCGAGCAGGCTGCCCGCGGCCGCAACGGTCCTCTGCGCCAGCGGCAGCCGCCACCAGCCGGCCAGCGCGTTATGGACGCTGGCGCCGAGGCTGTTGTGGGCCCAGGGCGGGCCCTTCGGCGGCGGCGGGCGGTCCAGGTAGGTCATCCGGTACCGCCGGGGGCAGTCGAGCCAGGCGGACAGGCGCGTCGGCGTGCACGGGTAGAGCCGGCGCGGCATCCCCTCGAAGCCCAGCTGTTCCACGGGACGAGCCGGAGCTAGTCGGAACCTGGTCCCGCGGCGAACCAGTCATCGAAGTTCTTCTCCACCGCGCCGATCGTCGTCTCCTCGCCCTGGCCCGGTAGGACGCGGGTGCCCGCGGGCAGGGTGAGCAGCTGCTCGCCGATCGCGTTAATCTGGTCGGCGAAGTCGGGGAACTCGTCCTCGTGGCGTACGGGGCCGTCGGCGCCCAGGACGTGCCCGGTGAAGACCGCGCCGAGCCCCTCGCAGTACAGGCAGACCGAGCCGTCCGTGTGACCTGGTGCGTAGATCACCTCGAGGGCCACCTCGGCCACCTCGAAGATCCCGCCGTCGGCCATCTCGATCTCCGCGTCTTCGGCGTGCTCCTCCCGCCACAGTTGCCGGTCCCTCGGGTGCAGCGCCACCGGTGCCTCGTCGCGGTCCGCCACCTCCAGGGCCGCGGCGACGTGGTCGGCGTGACCGTGCGTACAGATCACCGCCACCACCTCGCGATCTCCCACCACGTCGAGCACGGCGGCCGGGTCACGACCCGGGTCGATGACGATGACCTCGTCGCGGTCGCCGATGATCCAGGTGTTGACCCCGTTGGGGGACGACGTCACCAGTTCGATCCGTGCGGTCATCGCGGCTTATCCTTCCTCATCGCAACGGTCCGTCGACCTTCCTACCACAGTGGCCGCACCACCGGGGCAGGACCGTTGGGGGCGGCAGCCCGACCCCCAGGTAATCCAGAATCGTCCGGCCGAAAAGCGCGAATTCCCAGCTTTCCCTGTTTGCGGCACGACGGAAGAACTATCGGCGAGAAATGCGCGTTTGCTTCCTGTCATGCCACAATTGGGGCCGTGCGGTGGTTCTTCATCCTGTTGGTACCGGCGATCCTGCTCGGACGCGGCAAGCCAGTCCCCAGCCTGCTGATCTATGCGGTGATCATCGTAGTTTGTTACGTAGTGTCGCTGGCCCGACACCCAAACCGGCGCTGCCGGACGTGCGGGGGATCGGGTCGGCAACGAGCAGCGATGTTCACCTGGGGCGACCGCATTTGCACTTCGTGCGGCGGGCAGTCCCGGCACCGCCGGTGGGGCGTGCAGGCGTTCTACCCGCAAAGCAAGACGTACGCCGAGAACGCGAGGGCCGAGGCCGGCAAGCGGCGGGGCAGGCTCCGGTAGGACCTGAGAACCCCTACTGGAGGGGCCCGAAGTCGGCGTTCCACAACTGGTTGTTGAACACGCCGCCGGCGAACCCATAGTGCTGCAGATGCCAGGTGGTGAGCTGCGGCGTCGGCATCTGGAACGGCGGGGCGCTGCCCGGGAAGTTCAGCACCTGCGGGTCGGAGACGCTGGTGTCCGAGCCGTTGACCAGCGGGACGAACCCGTTACCGATCGCGGCGTTGGCGTCCGCGACCCAGGTCGTCCTGGTCAGGTCACCGCACGACTCGAGCACGACCTTCGTCCCGTCGGCGGGCGCCCGGGCGACGCCCATGCACAGGCCGCTGGGCACGCCGTCCGGCACGTACTCGAACTTGTAGGCCCAGTCATTGGCGTAGTGGCTCACGCAGTTGTGCGTCATCGAGTTGACGCGCGAGCAGCCGCCGCCGTAGCGCGAGGCCACGGCCGATGAGACCTGGCCGACGCTGGCGAAGCGGGAGACCCGGGCCGACTCGAAGACGGTGAAGTCTTCCCCGGCGTCGGCGTTGCTGGCCCGGTACAGAACGATCGGCTGGCCGGCCTTGCCGTGCTGCAGCAGCACGTCAAGGATGAACAGATGGCCGAATTTCTGGCTGTAGAGTTCGGCGCAATGCTCATAGCATGATGGCGTCGCGGCCTGCGCGGTGAGGGTTCCAGCGGCGCTGACCCCACCGACGAGGGTCATCACCGCCGCGGCGGCCTTTATCTTGCCGCTTATCGACATGGGCTACCTTCCTCCTCGTAATCCTGTCCACGAGCCTTATGAACAAGACGCGACCGCTGATCATCCGGTTGTCGCAGGCGCGGTGGCCAACCGGCCGGGATCAGCCGCGCACATCATTTCACAGGTTTACCGCGTCTTACCGGATTGGCGCCGGTGGCGTGCCCGACGAGAATCTCGTACGCGTCATCGGCCGTTACCTCGCAGCCGATCCGGTGGCAGGTGAGGCGGCCGTGGTCGTCGCTGCCCCCGGTGGCCACCAGACCGAGATCGCGGCTGAGGCCGAGCAGGCCCGCGCGTTCGGTTTCCAGCTGGTCGGGATGGAAGACCTCTACCCCGGCCAGGCCCGCGGCGGCCAGCCCGGCGATCTGCTCGTCGGATACCGCCCAGCCCCGGCCTGCGCGTGGGTGGGCGAGTACCGTCACCCCGCCGGCCGCGCGGACCATGCCGATCGCGCGGAACGGGTCGAGTGCGTACCGCTCGACGTAGGCCCGGCCGCCCTCGCCGATCCAGTTGCGGGTGAACGCCTGACCGGCCTCGGCGATGGCCCCGCTCGCCACCAGCGCGCGGGCGATGTGCGGGCGGCCGACCACCCCCGTTCCCGCGATGGCGGCCACCTGATCCCAGGTGACGGCGACGCCGAGGTCGGCCAGCCGGCGGACCATGGCGCGGGCGCGGAGCTCGCGGTCCTCGCGGAGGCGCCGGGTTTGCCCCGCCAGTTCCGGTTCGCCGGGATCGAACAGGTACGCCAGCAGGTGCAGGCTGTGACCGTCGAGACGGCACGACAGCTCCATGCCGGGCAGCAGCGTGAGGGCCTGCGGCAGGGCTTCACGTGCCTGCGCGTGCCCGGCGACGGTGTCGTGGTCGGTGAGCGCCACGACGTCCAGGCCGGCCAGCGCCGCGCGGCGCATCACCTCGCCCGGGGCGTCCGTCCCGTCGGAGGCGCTGCTGTGGACGTGCAGGTCCGCGCGCATCGGACCGGTCAGCCCCGGCTGGCGGGCAGGCGGGGAGAGGGGGCGCCGAAGGGCAGGTCCAGGTCCTGGCCGGGGTCACGCAGGTCGCGCAGGACGATCGGGGTGACCAGCAGGATGCCCGCGGTATCGGGCCACAGCACGAGCCAGACCCAGTGGCCCTTGATCTCGCCCGCGAAGGTGGCGCGATCGGGCGAGTCAACCTGCCAGAGCGGGAAGTCATGGTTGCCGAACGAGGCGACGGCGATCGGGGGCGCGGAGGCAAACCCCGCTCCGGGGTCCACGCTATCCAGGCCGGCCAGGGCCGCGCCCAGGCCGACGCCCGGTTCCTCGGCGACGACCAGCATGTCGGCCGGCCCGCCGAGCGGGTTCGGACCGGATAGCGCGACCGCGCAGGCACGCGTTCCGGTTCGCTCGTCTCCCGCTCCCGCGAACCCCGTCACCAGCCACCCGGCCGGGAGCGGCCAGGGCAGCCAGGCCGGAACGCCCGGGGTGCGGAGCAGCCCGTCCAGGCCCTCCCGGGACGGGCTGTACTCAGGGAGGAGGGGCGGAACCTCGCCGTGCACGTCACAGCGCCAGGCGCTGGACCATACGGTCGGCTCCTGGACGGGCTTACCGCATCGCGGGCAGATGGCCGGGCCGCGGCGGTGGTGCTCCTGGCCCACCCTTGGGAGCGTATCGCAACGTGGCGCAGATAACAGTGACGCCGACCCCGTGGCCGGGGTCGGCGTCAGCTGCTACATCAGGCTCGGATATGAACGGTTGGGTTCAGATGCCGATGTGGGTCCCACCAAGGTCGGCGCCCCAGAGCTGGTAGTCGGGGACGGTGGGGTAGTTGAGAACGATGGTGATGGGCGGGAAGCCCTGGGTGAAACCGGTCAGGTTGTCGACCTGCAGCTGCGGACGCGGCTTGTCGGTCGGGTAACCGGACTGCGGGTAGGTCAGCACGAACGGCTGGGAGAAGTTGGTGTCCGACCCGTTGATGAGCGGGGCGTAGCCACGGCCGAACGAGTCGAACGGCTGGTCGTACAGGTCGATCGCCCAGACCGTCTTGGACGAGGCGCCACACTCCTGCAGCGTCACGCCCTCTTCCTGGACCGCGGTCTTGGCCACGCCGACACACAGGCCGCTGAGCGCGCCATTGGGCGCGTACTCGATCTCGAACGCCGGGTCGTTGAACGCGTTGCAGTTACCGCCGGCCTTGCTGGTGCCCGTAATGCAGGGACCGCCAGCGTTGAGCCCGAAGCAGTCCGGGAAGTTACCGAACCCGCCACCGCCCGATCCGGTCGGGATGCAGCCGTAGTGCAGCGCGAACGCCGGGGTCACCATCTGGGCCGCGAGGAAGTCGGCCACGGTGCCCTGCAGTTCCGGCTTGAAGTCCTCCGCCTGGTCGGCGTTGCTCTCCCGGTACAAGATGATGGGCTGGCCGATCTTGATGTGCTGCTGGTACACGTCCAGCACGAAGCCCGGGTTGTGGTGCGTCCCGAACTCGTGGCT
>Ga0187801_10000090_pt1 | contig 19939 bp, 16 predicted proteins | sample NC_wetland_sal_i_10_FD_132465 | JGI IMG/M metagenome (GOLD analysis project Ga0187801, IMG submission 132465) | Wetland sediment microbial communities from Neuse River Estuary, North Carolina, USA - Control_1 | ecosystem: Environmental > Aquatic > Freshwater > Wetlands > Sediment | place: USA...
CAACGGAGATGCCGGGCAGGATATCGGTGTCGCCCTCGACAAGGTCCCAGCCGCCTTCCTCGGAGACGGGGCCGAAGTTTTCCGGGAGATAGCTGGCGCGGTCGCGTTCCGTAGGATTCATGGCGTGTTCGAGTTCGCCGCGCTGGACGACGTAGCGAGCGTGCCGAAACGCGGGCCGAACGCGATTCTCCATGATGCAGGTGTTGCCACCGGCATGGTCGAAATGGAGATGGGTGTTAATCACCAGGTCGATTTGCTCTGGCTTGACGCCGGCGCGGGCGAGCGAGTCCATCAAGGGATCGCCTTCCTGAACGCCGTAGATAGCGCGCTGCTTGGGGTCCCACTTTGTGCCATTGCCCGTCTCAACCACGATATTCTTTCCGTGCGCGCGAACCAACAAGGAATTGGCGCGCATCCGGATGCGGTTTTTCTCGTCGGGAGGAGATTTCTTTTCCCAGAGAGGTTTGGGCACGACGCCGAACATGGCGCCGCCATCGAGCCAGAAGTTGCCGCCGTCGAGATACCGGACTTCAATGTCGCCGAAATGCATGATTCGTTCCCTTAGCCGCCGAAGCCGCCTCTCTTCAGAAGTTCGCTGACCGCAGAAAATGGGTCCTTCTTGCGCGCGGCGACAGCAGCGGCCAGATCGCGCAGACGGGCTTCGCCGTCCTTGCCGCCAAGAACTTTCTCGAGCAGGCGGGATTCGAGCATCTCGATCAGGCGGCTCGTCCAGTGATCGATGTGTTTCTTCTGGCGCTGCCCGCTCGATTCGAAATGTTTGCGGAACTTTTCGATGGTGGTGGCAAGCTCGTCGACGCCGCGATTTTCTGTGGCTACCGTGCGGACGACGGGCGGCTGCCAGCCATCGCGGGGCGTAACAAGCGAGAGCATGGCGTGAAGTTGCTCTTCCAGGCGGTCCGCGCCTTCGCGGTCGGCTTTGTTGAGGACAAAGATGTCGCCAATTTCCATGAGACCGGCTTTCATGTTCTGGATGTCGTCACCCAGACCGGGGACGAGCATCACGAGGACGCAGTCGGCGAGGCGCACGATATCGATTTCGTCCTGACCCACGCCAACGGTCTCGATGAGCACCTGACGCTTGCCAGCCGCGTCGAGCAGAAGCGCAACCTCGGCTGTGGAACGCGCCAGGCCGCCAAGAAAGCCGCGCGTGGCCATGGAGCGGATGAAAATTCCCGTGTCACTAGCGTGGCCCTGCATGCGGATGCGGTCGCCCAGGATTGCGCCACCGGAGTACGGGCTGGTGGGATCAACGGCGACGATGCCCACGCGTTCTTGACGCTTGCGATAGACCGCGGCGAGACGATCGACAAGGGTGCTTTTGCCTGTGCCCGGAGCGCCAGTGACTCCGGTGAGATAGGCCTGGCCGGTGTGGGGAAAGACCTGCCTGAGCAATTGTTCGGATTCGGGGGAATGGTTTTCAATGGCGGTGATGGCCCGGGAGATGGCGCGCACGTCCCCTTGAAGGACCTTGGCGGCCCAATCATCGACGGAAATGCTCATTGCGGGTCGAACCATTGCGGAGGAAGCGGGGCGAGCAGCAGCATGTCTCTATTATTTCTTGCCAAGCAGCTGCCGCGCAATCACCAGGCGCTGGATCTCGCTGGTGCCCTCGCCAATGGTGCAAAGCTTCACGTCGCGGTAATATTTTTCGGCAGGATAGTCCTTGGTGAAACCGTATCCGCCGTAGACCTGTACGCATTCGTTAGCAACACGGACGGCAACTTCGCTAGCGAAAAGCTTGGCCATGCTGGATTCGCGGGTGAAGCGAACATTTTTCTGGTCGGCGAGCCAAGCGGCCTGATAGACGAGCAAGCGCGCGGCTTCCACCTCCGTGGCCATGTCTGCGAGCTTGAACTGGATTGCTTGAAACTCGCTGATAGCCTGGCCGAACTGCTTGCGCTGCTTGGCGTAACGAGTGGCGGCTTCGAGCGCGCCTTGGGCCATGCCAAGTCCCAGAGCGGCGATGGAAATCCGCCCGCCATCGAGAATCTTCAGGCTGCCGGTGAATCCTTCGCCCTCCGGCCCGAGAAGCTGGCAGGCGGGAACGCGGCAATCAGTGAAAATCACTTCGGAGGTATCGCTGGCGCGCATGCCCAGCTTGTTTTCTTTCTTGCCCGGACGGAAGCCGGGCGTGCCCTTTTCGAGGATAAAGGCGCTGATGCCGTGTGATCCTTTTGCCTTATCGGTGACGGCCATCCCCACGCAGATGTCCGCGTAAGTCCCGTTGGTGGTGAAGGTCTTGGAGCCGTTGAGGATCCAGTTATTGCCGTCGCGCACCGCTGTTGTACGCGTACCCCCGGCGTCGGAGCCAGCCTCGGGCTCGGTCAGCGACCAGGCGCCGAGTTTCCTGCCCTGAGCCAGCGGCACGAGATATTTTTTCTTCTGCTCCTCGGTGCCGAACTTATAGATGTGATTACTGCAGAGCGAATTGTGCGCGGCAACAAACAGCCCCACGGAGCCATCCACGCGGGCGAGCTCCTCGATCACTGTGGCGTATTCGACGTAGCCCAGCCCCGCGCCGCCGTATTCTTCGGGGAAAATCACGCCCATCAGCCCCATTTCGCCGAGCTTGGGAAGGATTTCCTGCGGAAAGTGAGAAGTCTCGTCCCATTCCATCACGTGCGGACCAATTTCGCCTTCGGCGAATTCGCGCACAGCCTTTCGAAGATGTTTCTGTTCCTCGGTAAAAGTGAAATCCACGTATGCCTCGCCTGGTAGTGCTGCCTATACTGAATGAAAGTTTAACTTATACTCGCGATTCGCGCATCGCTGCGTTACGGTGCCTTATCGTCAAGGTTAAGTTGAGGTTCATCAGTGCCGGCAAGATGCTGGCGCTACGAGTGGTAGCGCTGGCTTCTAGCTGGCTTGGATCAGGTACTGCTGGGCTCGGCCCTACCAACCGACGGGGTAGCCGTTCTTCTTGTTTTGCTCGTCGAGCCAGGCTTTGAGCGGAGCGAAATAGTCAGCGAGGGCGGATGCGTCTGCGTCCTTCTGGCCGGTAATCACTTCCATTGCCTCTGGCCAAGGCCGGCTCTCCCCTAACGCGAGCATCTGATTCAATTTTTCTCCCGCAGCCTTGTTTCCGTAGATGGAGCAGCGGTGCAACGGTCCTTGCACGCCGGCCGTTTGGCAGAGGGCGCGATGAAACTGGAATTGATAGATCGCTGCAAGGAAATAGCGGGCGTAAGGCACATTTGCGGCGACATGAAACTTCGCACCCGGGTCGAAATCCGCTTCGGAGCGCGCCACCGGCGGAGCAACGCCCTGATATTTCAGGCGCAGATCCCACCAGGCTTTGTTGTAATCGTCTGGCTTGACCTGGCCGGAGAAGACTTCCCAGCGCCATTTATCGACCACGAGTCCAAAGGGGAGGAATGCCACCTTCTCCAGTGCTTTCTGCAAAAGGTAGTCCGTGTCGCCCGATGGCGGTGGAACAGTGTCGATCAGTCCAATTTTCTTCAGGTATTCCGGGGTGACGGAGAGAGCGATGGTATCGCCGACAGCCTCATGGAAACCATCGTTGGCGCTATTTTGGAAAAGAGGCGGCTGAGTATTATAGGCACGCTGATAGAAATTGTGTCCAAGTTCGTGATGGATCGTCCGAAAATCTTCTTCCGTGATCTGGATGCACAGCTTGACGCGCAAATCGTCTTTGTAATCCACGTCCCAGGCACTGGCGTGGCAAACGACCTCGCGGTCGGCCGGCTTGGTGAACAGAGACCGGTCCCAAAATGTGGGTGGGAGAGGAGCAAAACCTAGAGAGATGAAGAAATTCTCACCGTATTTGACCATACCTTTGGGATCGGTCTTGCGATCCACAAGAATTTTCGTCAGATCAAAGCTTTGCGACGGCTTGGGAGAATCCATCAAATCGTAAACGTTGTTCCATTCCTGGGCCCAGATATTTCCCAGGAGGTGGGCAGGAATAGGGCCGTTGGGGGGCACGACGTCTTTGCCGTATTTTTTCACTAACTGGCCGCGCACGTAGGCGTGCAAAGAGAGATAGAAAGGCCGGAGCTGCTCCCACAGGCGATCCATCTCCTTGGCGAATTGATCGGCCGGCATGTCGTAGTTCGAACGCCACAGAGCGCCCACATCGGGGTAGCCCAACTGGCGCGCACCTTCATCGCCGAGCTCCACCATGCGGGCGTAACGCTGACGCATCGGAGCGCCAACCGCGTGCCAGCCGATCCAAGCACGCTTCAGTTCCTCGGGATCGCGGCTGGTGGCCATCAGCTTTCCAACCGCGGTCACGTCCAGGCAGGGCTTGTTGGCGCCATCGGGGCACCACTTCCCTTTTCCGTAGTCGCCATCCAGGGACGACGCAATTTGCGCGAGTTCCTTCTGCGCTTTCGGATCGTCCGGCGCAGGAAATCCTGCCGCCAGTTCCAGCAGCAATCGTTTCCGTGCGAGTTCCGGCGGAAGCGTCACTTTGTCAAAGCGGTGCGCTTCCTTGGCGTACTCCGTGGCGGCGGTATTGAACACCTCGTTGGCGTCGGCAGCGATCTGCTCCGTATCCACGGTGATGAAATTTTCCTGGACCCAGGAGGCGCGGCCGGCCTTGACGGCCAAATCGAAGAGCCGCTGTTCCGCCTCTTCGATAAACTTCTTTGCTTCCGCCGGAGTCGGCGGAGGAGCCGGGGACTGCGAGTGCGGCCGAGCTACCCCAGTGCACACGGCAGAACACAAAAATGCCATTCCCAACCATTTCCACATTCTTTTCATTGGAGTTTCTCCTGGAAAACGAAACGCACATCACAACGGGATCGCCTGGTTCTTCGCGATCGCGGTTGCAAAAAAAGTCCTACGCGCTACGACCCAGCTTCTTTTCCATGGTGGCCCGCAATTCAGCCACGGCGCGGTCCATCCCGGCCCGGTCGACATTCCAATGGGTCACCATGCGCACGGAATAGAGCGCGGTGTCTTGCGCCCAGACACCTTTTGCGTGAAGCGCGTCGCAGAGCTCGACCGCCGTCATGCCGCTGGCCTTGCAGTCGAAGATCACAATGTTGCTTCGAACACTGGCGGGATCGATTTTCAGTCCGGGAATCTTGGCGATGCCTTCGGCAAGACGCTTGGCATTTTCGTGATCGACATGAAGCCGAGCCGGCGATTTTTCCAGCGCGATCAGCCCGGCGGCCGCAATCACACCCACTTGCCTCATGCCGCCTCCGAACATCTTGCGGTACACGCGGGCGCGTTCGATGAATTCCCGCGAGCCGACAACCATGGAACCGACCGGTGCACCGAGCCCCTTGGAGAGACAGAACATCACGGAATCGGCCTTCTGGGTCATGCGCGCGACGTCATCCTTGAGCGCGGCGGCGGCATTGAAGATACGCGCGCCATCAAGGTGCACTTTCAGTCCCAAGGAGTGCGCATTATCGCAAATTTCATGGACTCGCTCCGTGGGGTAGACAGTGCCGCCCGCCATGTTGCTGGTATTTTCCAGGCACACGAGAGCTGTCTGTGAGTCGTAATAGATTTTCGGACGGATGGCGGCGTGAATTTGCTCCCAGGTCATGATGCCGTCCTCGCCGCCACAAACCGCACGCGGCATGCAACCCGCGATGGCGGACATGGAAGCAAGTTCGTAGAGATTGACGTGGCTGCGTTCTTCGCAGATCACTTCATTGCCATGATGCGTCCAGACTTTGATGGCGACGAGGTTGCCCATGCAACCCGTAGGAACAAAGAGAGCCGCTTCTTTGCCGAAGATTTCGGCGGCTCGTTTCTGCAGAAGATTAACGGTCGGGTCCTCGCCGTAAACATCGTCGCCGACCTCGGCTGCAGCCATGGCACGGCGCATTTCGTCGCTCGGGCGCGTGACCGTGTCGCTGCGGAGGTCAACGACGCCTTCGACAGGCGAGACGTGATCCGGATCCACGAGTTGATTCCCTTTCGCCACTGTGTAGGTCATTCTTGCTCCCCGACGAATACCTCAGGGGCTAAAGCCCCAAGGAATTGAGATTACGGCACGGCTGAAGCCGTGCCCTGACGAAAACGTGTCCCTTGCAGACGACCCACCATCTTCGCCCAAACGGCCCGCCTCAGAAGGCGTGCCCTACAAAAGCTACGGCACCTAGCGGAGCAGTTCCACGAGAACTTCGTTGGAAACGCTCAGCTTTGCCGGGGCAAGGCGCACCACGCCACCCTGACGTTCTACCATGCCGTTGGACGCAAGGCGGCCGATTTTCTCTTTAAGGTCGATGCCATATTGGCGCTCAATGCGCACCACATCAATGCCTGCCAGTTGACGCAATCCCAAGAACAACTCCTCTTCTAGAGCGAGTTCCGGCGTCACCGGTTGCACGTTTTCGATGGCCGGCTTGCCAGAGGCAATTGCCGAAACATAGGCCGCGGCATCATGCAAGTTTGCCCAGCGTTCTTTGCCGGAGAAAGAATGCGCCCCAGCGCCAAAGCCCAGGTACGGCTCGCGGCGCCAGTATTTCAGGTTGTGCTTCGAAGCAAAGCCCGGTTTGGCCCAATTGGAAATTTCGTATTGCTCATAACCGGCGGCTTTCAATTCCGCCTGCGCCAGCTCGTAAAAGTCGGCCATGGATTCTTCGCTGGGCAATTCTCTGGCGCTGTAGCGCGCACCACTCTGGAGGACTTCCAGCCCCAAACGCGAGCCTTCGTCAATTTCCATCATGTAGATGGAAACATGCTCGGGGGAGAGAGCGATGGTTTCCGCCAGCGAGTGACGCCAGGAATCGTGGGTTTGTTTCGGTAGGCCGGCAATCAGATCGAAACTGATATTGCGAATTCCCGCGTCGCGAAGAATCGGAACTGCCCTGTAGATGTCGGCACTGCGATGCATGCGGCCCGCTGCTTTCAACTCCGCATCGACAAAGGATTGCGAGCCAAAGCTGATTCGGTCGATACCCGCCGAGACCCATTGGCGCGCCTTGTCCGTTTCAATGGTTTCGGGGTCAGCTTCGAGCGTGACTTCTTCCCAGGTACAGGGGAAGGAGTCACGAATCGTGCGCAGGAGGGCGTTCAGAAGCGCGGGGTCGACCAGACTGGGTGTGCCGCCGCCGATATAGACGGTGTCGACGGTATCGAAGGGAATTTGCGTTTGGCGGAGCGATTGCCAGTCAAAACCAGTTGGCCAAAGGACACCCGCAGCGTGAAAAAGGTCACGAGCGTTCGCGATCTCGTGGCGAACTGCCTCCACATAGGGTGCAAAGCGATCCGTGGACACGACGCCCGTGTGGAAATTGCAGTAGGTGCACTTGGTCTGACAAAAGGGCACCTGAATGTAAACGCCGAGATTTGCCATTCCAGAAGACTCTAACATATCGACGCAGCATGCGGGACGATCTGAGGGTCGGCGACTGCAAAGGAACCAGGAAAGAACGCCCGCCTCAGAAGGCGGCCGCTACAAAAACGTGCTTGAAAACCGGATGCAGTCAGGGCTGAGGCTCGGGGGGCTGCGGAAGATCTGGGACGGCTGCGATCGCTGCGGCTGGCAGAGACTTCAATTGAAGTTGTTCCGTGAGGAAAGAAATGCGGTCGCGGCGAGCCTCCGCGTTCAGCGCGTGGGGCGCGTCGTAAAGCTTGAACTGTTTGGGCTCGCTGGCAAGGGCGGCTGTCGCCTTTGCGATTTCCGACGTGAGGAATTTTTCCTGAGTCGCGTATTGTAGAAACAGGGTTGCGGGCGCCGCGTGAGAAATATACTTGGCGGGGTCGGTCCAGGAATATTTGGCCTCGAAGGCGTCCACCTTCTCCGCGCCCACCTTTTGGCGAAATTCCTGGAACGCGGGACTCTTGCGATCGGCTTCGTCAGAGAGCGCTCCGGCCATGAGAACGAACGCGCGAAAACGCTTGTCCATTCCGCTGACGATGCCCCCAGCCGCGGCGCCACAACTATGGCCGACGTAAGCGAGCCGTTTGGGGTCAACGAAGGGGCGGCTGAGTAGGAGATCGGCGCCACGACGGATATCAATGACCATCTGAACGAGGTCGTCAATCTGCTGGCTGGAAAGCGGATCTTTATCCTGCACGTAGCCTGGCCGCGCGACGGGGAAATCGATCAGAACAGAAGCAACGCCGGCGGAGGCGAGGGCAACGGCTTCGTCCAAAAACTCCTTGCGATTGCGGAACTCCGAATTCGCCCAACACCAATGGCCCCAGATCACCGCGGCAAATGGTCCTTTGCCCGGCGGCAAGACAAGATAGGCAGGTACGCGGCCCCCTTTGGGACTGGCGTAAGAGAAATCGTAGATGCCCACAGGACCGCGAAAGTCTGCACCGACGTCTTCGGTATCAAGCGGAAGTTTGGTGTCGTAATCGAAAGAGTGGGAGTTATCCGATCTCTGAGCGAAGGTAGAAACGCTGAGGACGAAAAGAGCCATTAGCAGTCGGCGCATGGCACTCCCCCGTTTCGCGCAGTCTATACCTGCTGGCCGGAGAAACAAGAGGAGTTTTCAGAAACGTTTTAGACCCGGTCTGGCAGGACCTTGACGTGGACCTTACGCTCGCGTGGGCCATCGAATTCGGCGAGGAAGATGCCTTGCCAGCGGCCCAGCGCCAACTTCCCTTCCTCGACAAAGACGAACTGCGTGACTCCGCTGAGCATGGTTTTGACATGCGAGTCAGAATTTCCCTCCGCGTGACGGTAGGGGCCGGCCATCGGGACGAGCCGGTCGAACGCACCCTCCGCGTCGGAAGCCACGTCGGGATCGGCGTGCTCATTGATAAGGATGCCGGCGGTGGTGTGGGGCACGTAGAGAAAACAGGTTCCGACGCGGATTCCTAAGGCTGTGACGATGCGCTGGACGTCGTTCGTAATATCCACCATTTGCGTGCGGCGATTGGTCTTGACACGAATTGACTGCATCCGTTTCTCCCCTGTGCCCTGCGGAAAAATCGCCCGCCTCAGAAGGCAGCCGCTGCAAAATCACGAATCCACATTCTGCGGAGCATCATGGTATGGGCACGATCAAGTGCCGTCCCGGCTTCTTGGGACTGGCCAGTTTTTGCAGCTGCTGCAAACCGCCGCTGCCCCAGCGCGCAAGGAACGGCAGAAAACAAAGATCGCGCGACTGCAATCCCTTTTGCGGATAAAGCAGGTTTTCCAGGAATTTCTCGTGCTGGGCAATGATCTTCTCGTGACGGTCGAGAGCTTGGCCTGTTTTATGGCGCAGCTTCTCCAGTTGGTAGTGGATGCGCTTCTCGGCTCGGGCGATGCTGCCCTGAATCGTGGGATCCACTTTGGCGATGGCCTTATGCAGCTTTCGGACGCTTTTTTCCATGTAGCGCAGGTTCTCGTCAAAGTCCCGCGCCAGTTTTTTCGGGATGGCGGAATTATACATGCGGTTGCGAAGAATCTGCGAGCCGGACCATACATCTTCGACCTGCAAGTGATACTTCTTCAATATGCGCTCGGCCTTCGGATCAACCAACGTGAAGTCGGCGCGCGGGAATATCACAGGCATGCGTCCAAGAAGTTTTTTGTAGAGCACCTGTGACTGCGCGTAGTAAGCGATTTCGGCCGGGCCGCCGAAATAGGCGACCGTGGGGAGCAGATAGTCCTGCACGACCGGCCGGAGCAGCGCGTTTGGGCTGAATTTTTCCGGGAAGGCTTCAATCCTGTCCAACCAATCGTCGACGGGCAGCGTGGTATCACCGCTTGCAAAATTCCCACTGCTAGCGGTAATTGGCTGACGCTTGCCATCGTTCATTGAGAACAGCAACGTGCTTTGCGAAGTGACCTTGACTTGCACGTCGTAGCCGGCGTGATCGAGTTCTTTGCCGCGCCGCAACAGCAATTCGTTCAGTTGATCGCGTTCGGCAAGCGCGGCACCCAGAAGCGGTGATGCCGCTACATGGAGGCGTTCATCGAGCGGATCGAGGAGGATCAAGCCAAGCTCGGAGAAAATACGGGCGAACAGGCCAGCAAAGGCACTGCTGTAGGTGGCCACGGGAGTGTAGCTTTCGTGGAGAAGATTGCCAAACGTTTGCCCGAGCAGCGGTTGAACGCGGCGGACGAGTTCCTCGATCTCCTCGCCTAAATGAATCCGGCCCACGGGCACAGCGTCATCAGCGGGTTTGGGTAGCGCCAGTGTTTGAAGCTCGCCGTCGTGGAACCAGGTGACGTGGCGAACTTCATCAACGTCGTGGTCCTCGGTCGCCATCCAGAAGACGGGGACGGCCGGAACGCCTTTTTCCGTCAGTTCGTGGGCCGCCTGAATCGCCGTCAGGGCCTTGTAGAAGGCATAGGCCGGACCGCCGAACAGCCCAACTTGCTGACCGGTAACCACAGCGAAGGCGCCATCCGCCAGGCGCTCCAGATTTTTCTGCGTTTCGACCCCACTACCGTAAAGCAGATTTTGTGCACGCAGAATGTCCGCCACCTGAACGCGGCGATCCTGGGGGAACTCCAAATTCTTGGCGCAGCGGGCAGCGGCTTTCAGCTCCGGCTCGTGCTCGTAGAATTGTTCAACCTTGGAGAAATTCTCTATGTAATCGCGAAAAAGCTTGGTCGCGTGAGGCAACTGGTGGGGTAAGAGGGCGCGACAGTCCATGAGCGCTTAGATGACAGACGTAGCAAAAAGTGACGGCAAAGGATGATTCCTTAGACGCGCGCGGCGGCCGGATGGATTTGCGAAATCATCGCCGCAATGACGCGCTTCTTTTCTTCACTTAACGGCAAGAGAGGGAGCCGGGGCAAGCCACCATGAAAGCCACGCAGGTCCATGGCGTACTTCACCCCAGCGATTCCGTTTTCGGAGACAATGCGCTTGGAGGCCTGCACGAGGATGTGCTGGAGTTGCTTGGCTTGTTCGTGCTGGCCACGCTGGACGAGTTCGTAGAGTTCCACGCACTTTTCTGGCAGCGCGGCGGCGAGCGCCAGAATCGCTCCGTGAGCGCCAACCGCGAGCGCCGGATAGATTACGGCAGCCCCGCCAGTGAGTACCTGAAACGAACTCGGCGCACCGGCCACAATTTCGCCGATGCGCTGGACGTTGCCAGAGCTGTCCTTGATGCCGGCGATGTTGGGATGCGCTGCGAGGGCGAGGATTTCGGGAGTTTCGAGCGTGATGCCGGTAAATTGCGGCACGGAGTACAAGAGAATTGGAATGGGTGAGGCGTCAGCGACAGCGCGGTAGTGTTGGATGTAGGTTTCCGCGCGGTAGACGGGTTTGTAGTAGTAAGGAGTCTTGACCAGAGCAACGTGGTAGCCCAGCGCCGCGGCGCGTTTCGTGCGGGCAATGGTTTCGGTGGTGGATTCGGCGCCGGTCCCGGCAATGAGGATTTTTTCAGGCGCAGCGGCCTCTTTCGCAGCCACCAAGATGGAATCGGCCTCTTCGCGAGAGAGCATGACCGCTTCGCCCGTCGAGCCGAGGACGACGTAGCCAGCGAGACCAGTCTGATTGTAGCGGCGTATGTTTTCCTTTACAGCGGCGAGATAGACCGATTCATCGGAGGTAAAGGGAGTGACAAGCGCCGGGAAGATGCCACGGATCTCCATGGTTCAGTCCCCCGTCGCCGTACTGCCCGTGGCGGCAACACCGGAACCGTGAAGGTCCTGGAGGCAATTGATTTCGCGCTGCAATTCGTGAAGCGAATGAATGCCGCGAACAGCGGCGTGAGCGGCGGAAATGGTGGTAATGCAAGTGATGTTGTAGCGGATGGCCGCGCGGCGAATGGATTTTTCGTCGTAGAAGGACTCGCGGCCGAGCGGTGTGTTGATGACCAGGTGGATCTTGCTGGTCTTGATCAGGTCGACGATGTTGGGCCGGCCTTCGTTGACCTTGAAGACTTCATCGCAAGGCACCCCGGCGGCGCGGAAGGCGGCGCAGGTGCCGCGCGTGGCGACAAGTTTGAAGCCAAGGGAAACGAGATCCTTGCCAAGGGGGCCGATCCCACGTTTGTCGCGGTCGTTCACACTGATGAAGACGGTCCCGCCGCTGGGAAGTTTCTGCCCGGCTGCCAATTGGGCTTTGGCGAACGCCTGCCCGTAATCGGTGGAGATGCCCATGACTTCCCCGGTGGAGCGCATTTCGGGGCCTAGAATCGTGTCTACGCCGCGGAATTTGTTGAAGGGGAAAACCGGCGATTTCACGGAGAAATAGTCACGCACGGCGATTTCGGCCACGCCGTTGTGGTGCACGATGGGGAGCTTCATGTCTCCCAGGCGACGGCCCACCATCAGGCGCGCAGCAACCTTGGCGAGCGGCACGCCCGTGGCCTTGCTGACAAAGGGCACGGTGCGTGAGGCGCGCGGATTCACTTCCAAAACATACACGGTGTCGCGCTGGATGGCGTACTGCACGTTCATCAGGCCGACGACTTTCAGCGCCAGCGCTAGACGCTTGGTGTAATCGCGGATCGTTTCCAAAACTTTCGGAGAAAGGCTGACGGGAGGCAGGACGCAGGACGAGTCGCCCGAATGCACGCCGGCTTCTTCGATGTGCTCCATGATTCCGCCGATGACAACATCGGTGCCATCGGCGAGAGCGTCGACATCGACCTCGGTGGCTTCTTCGAGGAATTGATCGATGAGGACGGGACGCGCCGGGCCCATCATTGCGGCTTGCGCGACGTACTCCTGCACGGTGTTGACATCGTAAGCGATGACCATCGCCCGGCCACCCAGTACGTAGCTGGGACGGACGAGCACGGGCAGGCCGATTTCCCCAGCCACGCGGGCCGCTTCTTCAGGCACAAGCGCGGTACCATTGCGGGGTTGCGGAATGCGCAGTTCGTCAAGCAGGCGGCCAAAGCGGCGGCGATCTTCAGCGAGGTCGATCGATTCCGGCGCAGTGCCGACAATCGGCACACCATTGCGTTTCAACTCCAACGCCAGATTGAGTGGCGTTTGACCGCCGAACTGGACAATCACGCCATTGGGCTTCTCCCGCTCCACAATCGCGAGAACGTCTTCCAGGGTGAGCGGCTCGAAGTAGAGCCGATCCGAAGTGTCGTAGTCGGTCGAAACCGTCTCCGGATTGCAATTCACCATGATGGTTTCGAAGCCATCGGCGTGGAGAGCAAAGCTGGCATGGCAGCAGCAGTAATCGAATTCGATTCCCTGCCCGATGCGGTTCGGGCCGCTGCCCAGGATCATGATTTTTTGCCTTTGCGTGGCGTCGGCTTCGTCCTCTTCCTCGTAGCTTGAATACATGTACGGTGTGAAGGACTCGAACTCGGCGGCACACGTGTCCACGCGCTTGAACACTGGGGCGACACCGTAACGGGCGCGTTGTAAACGTACGGCGGCCGGTGTGGTCTTCCAGAATTGCGCCAGATGTTCGTCGCTGGTGCCAATGCGCTTCACATCGCGGAGCAGGTCCTTCGAAGCGGTTTCCACGGTGACTGCGGCGGCACGGCGATTCACCTGGATGATTTCCGCGATCTGATGAATGAACCACGGATCGATCTTGGTGAGCTCACAAATGTCATGGGCCGGCAGGCCGCGCTCCACGGCGGTCAGAATCCAATGGATGCGGTTTGGACGCGGCGTGGCCAGTTTTTCCCGCAACAGCGAATCCGGCGTTTCCGCGGGCGCGCGCCAGGGAGTGCTGGGCTCCAGCGAGCGGATGCCCTTTTGCAGCGCTTCCTTAAAGGTGCGGCCGATGGCCATGACCTCGCCGACGGATTTCATTTGCGTGCCGAGGGTGCTGTCCGCGCCAGGGAATTTTTCGAATTGCCACTTGGGGATTTTCACCACGACGTAGTCAATGGTGGGCTCAAAGCACGCTGGGGTTTTCTGGGTGATGTCGTTCGCAATTTCGTCCAGCGACATACCCACAGCGAGGCGCGCGGCGATTTTGGCAATCGGGAAGCCGGTAGCTTTGCTGGCCAGCGCAGAACTGCGCGAAACGCGGGGGTTCATTTCGATCACGGTCATGCGGCCGTTTTCGGGATTGATGGCGAATTGTACGTTGGAGCCGCCGGTTTCGACGCCCACTTCGCGAATGATGGCCGCGGCGGCATCGCGCATGCGCTGGTATTCCTTGTCGGTGAGGGTCTGCGCCGGGGCGACGGTGATCGAATCGCCGGTGTGAACGCCCATGGGGTCGAAATTCTCGATGCTGCAGATGACCACGAAGTTGTCGCGGTAATCGCGCATGACTTCGAGTTCGTACTCTTTCCACCCGAGGACCGATTCTTCGACGAGCGCTTCGTGAACCGGGCTCATGTCCAGCGCGTGGGCGATGGCTTCGGCGAATTCTTCCTTGTTGTAAGCGATGGAACCGCCGGTGCCGCCGAGCGTGAACGAGGGACGAATGACCAGCGGAAAGCCAAGTTGGTCGCAGAGGCGCATGGCGTCCTGCGCGCTATTGACGAGCGCCGAAGCGGGGACTTCCAGGCCGATCTTGCGGCAAGCATCCTTGAACCAGAGGCGGTCTTCGGCTACTTTAATGGCCCGCAGCGATGCGCCGATCATCTCCACTTTGTGCTTTTCGAGGATCCCGCTCTCCGCAAGCTCCACGGCGAGATTCAGAGCGGTCTGGCCGCCGACCGTAGGAAGAAGCGCGTCGGGTTTTTCCTTGATGATAATTTCCTCCAGATATTCCTTGGTGAGCGGCTCGATGTAAGTACGGTCCGCCATTTCCGGGTCGGTCATGATGGTGGCGGGATTGGAGTTCACCAACACGACTTCGTACCCTTCCGCGCGCAATGCTTTGCAGGCCTGGGCGCCGGAATAGTCGAACTCGCACGCCTGGCCGATGACAATAGGGCCGGAGCCGATGATTAGGATCTTGTGGATGTCTTTGCGTTTAGGCATAGAAATCGTCAGGGCACGGCTTCAGCCGTGCCGCAAAATGGCCTCTTCTTCTTTCTCTACGGGCTTTAGCCCCTGAGGTGGCTCGTCCAGCGCGTAGGTGCCGGAAGCAGACGACCAACAGAATTCCTGTGGCTCCAAAACCAACTTCTTCCGCACGGGATTCTCCCAGATATAGCGCACGTGCGTAATAAAATCCGCAGCATCTCTGATGCGATGATCGCTGAACCCACGTTGCCACACAGGAAATCGCATGCTTCTCTCGAGGGCAAGCTTGCGAGACGAACCACCCTTAATGAATTGCATCACTCGTTCCAGAGATTTATCGGGAGCAGGCGTCAGCAGGATGTGGAAATGGTCCGGCATTAAAACGAAGGCGTGCAGCGCATACGCTCCCTCATGCCAGTAGTGCAATAGAGAATCGATGAAAACAGACGAAAACGGTTCCGTGACAAACAACATGCGACTCTGCCATGTGCGGGAGGTCACGAAATACGTGCCAACGACGCTGTGATGTCTGCTTGGAATCGACATTCCCTCAGCGGCTAAAGCCGCGCTCCTTCCGGTACTTTAGCGGCACGGCTGAAGCCGTGCCCTGACGAAAACCGCGCCACATGCTTGCTCATCCTCTCGAACTCCCGGGATGCGCAAATTCTTTCATCAAATCCGTGAACTGCGTGAACAGGTAATGCGAATCGTGCGGCCCGGGCGAAGCTTCCGGGTGATACTGCACGCTGAAGAGCGGCAGGTTCTTATGGCGCATGCCCTCGTTGGTGTGGTCGTTCAGATTAAGATGGGTGACTTCGACATCGCTGGACGGCAGCGATTCGGGATCGACACAAAAGCCGTGATTCTGGGCGGTGATTTCCACCTGATTGGTCAGAAGATTTTTCACCGGATGATTCGAGCCGTGATGGCCGAATTTCAGCTTGAACGTTTTTCCGCCCAGCGCGATCCCGCAAAGCTGGTGGCCAAGGCAGATGCCGAAGATCGGCACACGCCCTGTCAGTTTGCGAATGTTATCGACCGCGTAAGTGATGGGCTCGGGATCCCCTGGGCCATTGGAAAGAAACACGCCATCCGGGCGCAGTGAGAGAACATCCTCCGCCGAAGTGTTTGCCGGAACCACCGTAACTTCACAGTGATGATCGACCAGCAGGCGAAGAATGTTCTGCTTGATGCCGTAATCGTAGGCGACAACCTTGAATTGGCGCGTGTCGGAGCCGGCCTCCGACTCCCCCATCTGTTCCGCCCAGGGTGACGTGGCGAGCTCGATGGAACCCTTCTGCCAGTCGTACGCCTTGCTGCAACTGACGCGGCCGGCAAGCTCCTGCCCCGCCATCAGGGGCAGTTGCTTGGCTTCGAAAATAAGCTGGTCGGCAGCGGTGCCATCGGTCGATACGATACCGCGGAGCGCGCCGACTTTGCGGATGTGGCGAACCAGCGCACGCGTATCAATGTCCCAAAGCACGGGAATTTTATGCCGATTGAGATAAAGTTGCGCGCTTTCCGCGGAACGCCAGTTGGAAGCAACTTCAGAGAATTCGCGGACGATGAGCGATTCAATGTAGGGCCGCGAGGCTTCTTCGTCATCGAGATTCGCGCCCACATTCCCAATGTGCGGATAGGTGAGGCAAACGATCTGCCCGGCATAGCTGGGGTCAGTGAAAACTTCCTGGTAACCGGTAAGGCTGGTGTTGAAAACGACTTCGCCTCCACGGCGCGTGATGGCGCCGGCGGCGCGGCCGCTAAATACGCGCCCGTCTTCGAGCGCGAGAATGGCGGGTCTGTGCAAAACCTCGGTCAGTGTATCCTCCGTCCAACTTCATTTTTCATTGGCCTCGGCCGCCGACAGGGAGCCAAAGTGGTCCACGGGCCAGTAAGCAAACACCGCGCGGCCGTAAATGTACTGGCTGGCGACGGGTCCGAACACGCGTGAATCGTTGGAACTGATGCGGTGGTCGCCCATGACGAAATAGCTTCCCCGAGGAACTTGGATGGGGCCGTAATCGCTGACGTCAGCGTATTGCGGAGGCACGTAGGGCTCGGGTATGGCGTTCCCGTTGATGAAAACGGCGCCATGGCGAATCTCGACGGTCTCACCCGGCAAGCCGATCACGCGCTTGATGAAGGATTTGGAGCGGTCCAACGGATACCAGAACACAACGACGTCGTCGCGATCGATGGGCTCGAACCGGTACACAAACTTATTGATAAAGATGCGCTCCTGGTCGGAGAGGAGCGGGGCCATGCTGGTGCCTTCGACCTTCACCGGCTGATAGAGGAAGACAATGATGACCAGGGCGAGGCCGATGGCAATCAGGAGGTCGCGCGTCCAAACGCGAATTTCGTGGCGCAGCAACTGGTGAGAGGGTGTTGGCGCGGTCTCCGGAGTAGCGTAGGGGGAAGGCTCCGGGGCCAAAGGAGAAGGAGTGGCGGCGGAAGAAGCGCCTTCGGGAGGGAGGATGTTTTTCTCGTCAGGTTTCAGCATTTCGTACTGCCTCTAATTTATAACACGGCGTCTGGATATTAGGCCAGTCGCGATTTAAGGCGCGTGGCTCAACTTCCGGGCGCTTGTAATTGGATTCGCGTCGGCCCTTCCTTGTTGCTTGCAAGCAGTTAATGGCAGGAAGGAACATGGCTGGACACTTTTTAGACGGGTTGTTTGAGTTTTCGGATACTTCCGGTGATAGAGGGAATCAACACACTCGGTCATTCGTCGTAGGGGTCCAGCATTGCTGGACCCTAGCTTGGCTAGATAAGACGTGCTTGCGAATGCGTGAAAGGCAGTTTGCGTGTAGCGGAGAAATCGTGCGGACTTGGGGCACAGCAATGCTGAGCCCCTACCAGGATTTCGGAGGGAGCGCTTCAATCAATGGAGAGAGCAAAATTGAGCGCCGCCAGAGACGCAACAACCGCGGTCTCCGTGCGGAGAATGAGCTTGCCAAGCGAAGCCTCGCGGAAGGAGGCAGCGCGGGCAGCGGCGAATTCCGCGTCGGTCCAACCGCCTTCGGGGCCAATCGCGAGGATGGCAGCGACGGCTTGCACGCCAGAGAGTGCTTCGCGGAGGGGCTTTGCCTCCAGAGATTCGGAAAGCAGGATGCGCACACCGCCATTCTGCAAGGAAAAGGCAGCTTCGGGCTTTGCGAGCGGATCCAAAATGGGCAACTGAACGCGGCGGCATTGTTGGGAAGATTCGAGCAGGGTTTTCTTCCAACGCTCGGAGCGCTTGGTAGCAGCAGTCAGGAGGGCCTTTTCACTGCGAGCGGCGGCAAGAGGAACGATCCGGGTGACACCCATCTCAGTGGCCTTTTCGAGGGCCCATTCGAAGGCGTCGAATTTCACGACAGAAAGCAGCAACGTGGTTTTGAGCTGAGGCACGACGGCTGGGAGCTGCTCGACCAATTGAAAGTCCACGAGGTCGCGCCCGATACTCTCAATGCGTCCCAGCCAGACAGCGGTTCCGTCACTGAGTTCGTAGAGTTGGCCAACTTGCGCGCGCAACACGCGTCCCAGATGGTGGGCAGCTTCGCCTTCCATTAAGGCGCGGTGCTCATCGAATTTTTCGACAAAGAAACGCCGTCGCATTTATGCGCCATCTTGGCACGAACGAGAGGGAGACCGAAGGCAAATTTCGTGAGCGGTCTACAACCCTAACAGCGGCAGCCCTTCGCGAAGAAGCTCACGCTAAACAAGCTGCCGCACTCCAAAGATTAGCCGAAAATATCTTTTACCTTGTCAAAGAGCGAGGAGCCGCGTTCGGCGGGCTTGTTGTCCACCTTCATGGTGGCGTGCAGCTGCTCCATAAGTTTGCGCTGTTCTTTACTAAGCTTCGTCGGCGTCAAGACGCGCACATGATAGTAGAGATCGCCGCGGCCACCGCCGTGCGGATCGGGCAAACCCTTGCCTTTAATGCGAAAGACGGCGCCGCTCTGGGTCCCTTCGGGAATTTTCAGGCGTTCCTCGCCATTCAAGCCAGGCACCTGAATCTCTGTGCCCAGGGCAGCTTGAGCGACGCTCAGAGGAATCGTGCAGTAGAGGTCCGCGCCACGACGCTCGAAGAAACTGTGCTCCTTCACCTCCAGAACGACGTAGAGATCGCCGGCGGGACCGCCATTCGGACCGGGTTCCCCTTCTCCCTGAACACGGAGGCGCGTGCCGGTGTCCACGCCCGGGGGAATGCGGAGTTCGATGGTCCGCTCGCGGTCGACGCGCCCCTGGCCACGGCAATCGGGGCAACGCTCCTTGACGATTTGTCCCGCGCCCTGACAAGCGGGGCAGGTGCGGTTAATGGTGAAGAAGCCCTGCTGGTAAACCAGTTGGCCACGGCCACCGCAAGTCTGGCACGCGACAACGCCTGTTCCCTTCTTTGCGCCAGTACCGTTGCAGGACTCGCAGTATTCCTGGCGCGGCACGCGAATCTTGGTATTCACTCCTGCGGAGGCTTCTTCAAAAGTCAGCGTCATGTCATAGCGAAGATCGGCCCCGCGCTGGACCCGCGAACGGCCACCGCGCCGCCTGCCGCCGCCAAAGAGATCCTCGAAGCCGAAAAAGTCGCCAAAGATATCGTGGAAGTCCTGGAAGATGGTCGGATTGAAGTCGGATTGCCCCGCGGCGCCGGCGAGACCTGCGTGGCCATAGGTGTCGTAAATCTGGCGCTTCTGCTGGTCACTGAGGACGCTGTAGGCCTCGGTGCACTCACGGAAACGGATTTCCGCCTCTTCCTTGTTATCCGGATTGCGATCGGGGTGCCACTTCAGAGCTGACTGGCGGTAAGCAGACTTGATTTCGTCAACCGAAGCGGTTTTGGTGACGCCAAGGATTTCGTAGAAGTCTCGTTGTTGGGCTTTTGCCATGGTTAGAAGTGACCGTCCAAATGATGTAGTTAATTTTAACAGCGATCCGCGACCGCAATTTCGCAATACGATACCGCGCCGCGAAGTTATACAGAGGGCTAGAGGAATGCCCTCACGCCCCCATCACTACCAATCTTGCATCCCCGACAAGGCAGGCTCTAATTCACAATTCCATTCGATGCAGGATTCGGATGAACCGCTACGCGAACCATGGCGGGCCGCAGGACGCGCCCGTGAAATGCGTAACCGGGCTGAAATACTTCCAGGATGGTGCCGTCGGGATGCTCGGTGGTTTCCGCGCGATCCATCGCCTGGTGTAGATGTG
>Ga0187801_10000091_pt1 | contig 19893 bp, 18 predicted proteins | sample NC_wetland_sal_i_10_FD_132465 | JGI IMG/M metagenome (GOLD analysis project Ga0187801, IMG submission 132465) | Wetland sediment microbial communities from Neuse River Estuary, North Carolina, USA - Control_1 | ecosystem: Environmental > Aquatic > Freshwater > Wetlands > Sediment | place: USA...
CTTGTTGAAGCCGCCGGCCGTCAGGCGCCGCACATATTACGGCAGGCGGAAAATGCCGTGGCCGTCGGCGCCGGTGAGATCGGCCTCGCTCATCAGTTCGGCGCAGCGCGCCGCGTCGGCCCGCGGCAGCCCGGCCGCGGCGAGCGCATCGGCGATCAGCGCCCGGGTGGCGCGCCAAGGGACACGTGCGACCTCCACCGGCGCAACTTCGCTCGTGTCCATGATTACTGCGCCGCCATTACTTCGCTGCGACCCGCTGGCGCTGCTTGTTCAGGATCGCCGCGGCTTGGTTGCCAAGGATCATGTCGCGATCGGCTGGCGCGATGCCGAGCGCGCGCACCTGCCGAACGCATTCCATCGTGCCCATGTCGTAAGGGTAATCGCTGCCGAGAAACACCCGCGCGGCGCCGACCGAGGTAACCAGAAATTCCAGCGACGCCTTGGAATGCAAAATGGTGTCGTAGAGGAAGCGGTCGAGATATTTTTCCGGCGATTCTTTTAAGTGCACTTTCGGCTCGGGGCGCACCTGCCAGCCGTGCACCCAGCGGCCGCCTTGATAAGGAATGAAGCCGCCGCCATGCACCATCAGAAAATTGAGCTTGGGATGGCGCGCTAAGACGCCGCCGAAGATCAGGCACGCGGCCGCAATGGTGGTATCGAGCGGATTGCCGATCAGGTTGCTGAGATAATAGGCGCGCAGCCGATCGGCGCCGGCGACGTTGCCGGGATGGATCAGGATGAGCGCATCGAGTTCGGCGGCGACCGCCCAGAGCGGCTCGAACCGCGGATCGTCGAGATTGCGGCCACAGATGTTGGAGCCGATCATCGCGCCATGCAGACCGAGCTTGGTCACGGCGCGGCGCAATTCGTCGGCGGCCCGTTCCGGCGCCTGCATCGGCAGAGCGGCGATGCCGGCGAAGCGGTCGGGATATTCGCGCGTGAGTCGAGCGATCTCATCGTTTTGGATTGTGGCGATCGCGGCGGCAACGGCGGCCTCCTGGTCATGGGCCCAGGTCTGCGGCGCCACCGAGAGTACATGCATGTCCACCTCGGCGGCGTCCATGTCGGCAAAGCGCCGCGCGATGTCGTGGCCGCCGCGCGGAAACGGCCGGTAGCGCATGTCGTCGACTTCGAGCTCGGCATTGTCGCCGTCAATCGGCGTCAGCTTGAGCGCCAGCTGCGGGACTTCCTTTTGCAGGAGCTTGATCGTGGCATCCGCCAGCACATGGGTATGGATGTCGATGGTTCGCGTCATATGTTCTCCCGCGCTTGCCTCCCTATAGTGCGGCGTCTTCTGCGCATATCCGGCCGGGTCATACAATACAGGCGCCCGCCGCTGCGCAAGATGGTCTTTTTCAACGCGGCTTTCGGCTATAAAGGGCGCCCGAAATCGACAGTGCTTCCCGGGAAACATAATGGACACCACAGTGGATACACCAACGAAGAAGAGTGACGCGGAGCATCATCCGCGCGTCGAAGACGAGGCGCTGGTGCGCGGTCTCGGCCGTTACATCGCCGACGCGCCGGCGCCGAACCAGGCTTTCGCCTTTTTCGTGCGTTCGCCGCACGCCTTTGCCCGCATTGTGAGCATCGATACGGAAGCGGCGAAGAACGCGCCGGGGGTGATCGCGGTGTTCACCGCCAATGACATGGAAGGCGTCGGCAATATTTCGCGGCATCCCCCGCTGCCAGGGCGCAATGGCGCCAAGCTCGCCGTCTCCAATCGCCCGGCGCTGGCCCGCGACCGCGTCATGCATATCGGCGAGGCGGTGGCGATGGTGATCGCGCACAGCGCGGCTGCCGCGCAGGACGCGGCCGAATTCGTCAGCGTCGATTATGAGGCGCTCAAACCGATGACCGACGCCCGCGACGCGCTTCAACCCGGCGCGCCGCAGCTGTGGCCGGAAGCGCCGAATAACCTCGCCGTCGACTGGCCCGGCCCGGCCGCCGATCCCGATGCCAATGCGGTGGAGGTCGAGCGCATTTTCGCTGCCGCCAAACACGTCGCGCGGGTTTCGGAAATGAACCAGCGGCTGTGCGTCGCCTCGATGGAGCCGCGCGGCGGCACCGCCAGCTACGACGCGGGCGGCGACCTCTACACGCTGCGCACCTGCTCGCAGAGCGCCGGCACCATGCGCGAGAATATTCTCGGCATCATGAACTGGCCGAAGGAGCGGCTTCGCGTCATCACCGAAGATGTCGGCGGCGCCTTCGGCCTGAAGACCTCGGCCTATCCGGAATACATCGCGCTCTTGGTGGCGGCGAAAAAGCTCGGCCGCCCGGTGCACTGGATGTCCGGCCGCTCCGAGGCTTTTGTCAGCGACAATCAGGCGCGCGATACGTATTCAGATGTCGAACTCGCGCTCGACGAGAACGGCAAATTCCTGGCGCTGCGCATCCGCAGCGTCGGCAATATGGGCGCCTATCTCGGCGCCATCGGCGCCAACATTCCGACCATCAGCTTCACGCGCTGCCTGCCCGGCATGTACGACATCCGGCACATCGATATCAGCGTCAAATGCGTCTACACCAACACGCTGCCGACCGCGCCCTATCGCGGCGCCGGCCGGCCGGAATCGAGCTATGCGCTCGAACGCGTGGTCGACGAAGCGGCGCGCGTCACCGGCATCGATCCGATCAAATTGCGCAAACGCAACCTGATCAAGAAATCGGCGATGCCGTATAAGACCCCGGTCGGCACCGTGATCGACAGCGGCGACTTCGCGCCGATGCTCGACAAGGCGCTGGAGCTTGCCGACTACGCCAATTTCAAGCGCCGCCGCCGCGACGCGGAAAAACGCGGCAAATATCGCGGCTTCGGCATCTGCTGCATGCTCGAACATTCCGGCGGCTCGCCGACCGAAAGCGCGATGCTCGCCTTCCCCGGCGACGGCACCTTGCAGTTCCGGCTCAATGTGCAGAACACCGGCCAGGGCCACGCCACCGTGTTCTCGCGCCTGATCGCGGCGCAGCTCGGCATTGCGCCGGAGAAAATCCCGCATCGCCACGGCGATTCGGCGAATGAGCTTCCCGGCTATGCCTCGGTCGGCTCGCGCTCGGCGATGACGGTGAGCCACTCGGTGGTGAAAGCAATCGAGCAGATGCTCACCAAAGCAAAACCGATCGCCGCCGGCATGCTGGAGGCCGCCGAGGCCGACATCGCCTACAAAGACGGCCGGTTCGAAGTGGTTGGCACCGACCGGCGCGTGTCTTTGTTTGATGTCGCGTCACATGCCGCGACGCTCAAACAACGCGGCACGATGAGCGAAGACCTCGACACCAAAGCGGTCACCGAGACGCCGCAAACCTTCCCGAACGGCGTGCACATCGCCGAGGTCGAGATCGATCCGGCGACCGGAGCGATTGAGATCGCCGGCTACACCGCGGTCGAAGATTGCGGCCGCCCGCTCGATCCGATGATCGTCGAAGGCCAATTGCATGGCGGCATCGCCTCCGGCGTCGGCCAAGCGCTGATGGAGAGCACGGTCTATGACGCCGACAACGGCCAGCTCGTCACCGGCTCGTTCATGGATTACGCCATGCCGCGCGCCGACGACATGCCGCCACTGCGCGACGCCATGCACAACGTGCCGGCGACCACCAATCCGCTCGGCATCAAGGGCGTGGGCGAAGCCGGCACCACCGCCGCGATCGGCGCGGTGATGAATGCGGTGGCGGACGCGATCCCGAACGGCGCCGGCGCGCATCTCGAAATGCCGGCGTCGGCGCCACGGCTGTGGGAGGCATGCCGCCGCGCGGCGGAGTAGTCTCGTCATTCCGGGATGCGGGCAGCGTCATTCCGGGGCCGAGCGACAGCGAGGAACCCGGAATCCATAATCGCGGATCGTGTTTATGGATTCCGGGCCTGCGGGCTTCGCCCGCATCCCGGGATGACGTCGGACGCTTTCGCGGGGACGAGCGGATGAGAAACCGTTTCAGCCTCGCTTCGCCATCGCGACATTACCGATCAGCACGCCGAGGCAGCCACACAGCAAAATGAGACCGGCCAGCCATGACGCCGAGGGCGCAAGCGCGGCGACGATGCCAGCGACGGCCACGACCGCGATAATGGCGAGCGCCAGCGCGCCGTCCTCGACAAAGAGTCCGGCGAGTTCGCGCAGCGAGGCGGCTAAATTTTTCATCACGCGCTTTTCACGAGGCAATTTTCAAGACGCAGTTTTTGCGGCGGCGGCGCGGCGATTGAGGAGCGCAACGCAAGCGAGCCCGGCGCCGAGGAACAGCGCGATGAAGGCGAGGATCGCGAGATCCGCGCCGGGCCAGTCGACGCCGAAACCCTCGCCGGTCCAGAACAGGCCGAAGGCGGAGAGCATCACCCCGACGGCGAATTTCAGCGCATTCTCCGGCACCCGCGTCAACGGTCGGTGGATGACTACGCCACTCAGCGCCACGAGAACGCAGGCGGCGAATGCGGCCGCGCTCACGGGGACGAGCACGCCGCGCCCGGCGCTAAGCGCGATGACGATAAACACCACTTCGAGCCCTTCGAGCAGCACCGCCTTGAAGCTCGCCACGCCGGCTAGCCAGTCGAGCCGCTGCTGATGCTGGTGCTCTTGGCGGCGCTCCAGCTCGTGCAGTTCCGTCTCTTCTTTGGCAAACGCCTTCGCTTCGTCGTGCAGCGGAATGATTGCGGCAGCGCGCAGAATTGCTTTGCGCAGCCAGCGCATGCCGAACAACAACAGCAAAATCCCGATGGCGATCTGCAACACGTCAAGCGGCACGCGGTCGAGCAACGGCCCGAGCGCAACGACAATCAGCGCCAGCACGGCAAGCCCTGCGACTGCGCCGAGTAAGGCTGGCCGCACGCCACGCACCACCGCGACGGCGAGCACAATGGTCAGCGCTTCGACCGCCTCGACCAGCGAGGCCAGAAACGCCGCGGTGACCGCGGATCCGGCGTGCAGACTGATCATCGTCGCGCACCTCCCGTAAATGACCGGCGCCGGACCGCCGCCCGCCCGCTTTCCATAAATGAGGTTTTTCGCTGTTATGAACAAGCATCATTCCGGGATGCGGGCAAAGCCCGCAGACCCGCTTTCGCTCGGCCCCGGAATGACGAGAATGCGGAGGCTTTCCCATGACCGAAGCAATTGCGCGGCGCGACGACCCGCCGGTGCCGCTGTTGGTGCCGGTGCTGCTCAGCCTCGTCGCCGGTTATCTCGACAGCTACACCTATTTGAGCCTGTTCGGCCTGTTCGCCGCGCAAGTCACCGGCAGTTTCGTCATTGCCGGCGCGGAATTCGTAACAAGCGATTTCGGCATTGCCGGCAAGCTCATTGCGATCGCCGCGTTTCTCACCGCCGCGGCCGTGACCGCCGCGTTCTGCATTGCGGCGCGGGACGCGCACCGCGCCGTGCTGCCGTGGATGCTCGGTCTTGAAGCGCTTTTGCTTGCGATTTTTGTTGGCATCATGGTGTTCGGCCCGGCGGTGCGCGACGCGCGCGATTGGCACGGCATCGTCGCCGGCGTGTTTGCCGCGATGGCGATGGGCGCGCAGAGCGTCGTAGTCCGGCTGCTGATGAAAGACATTCCGCAGACCAATGTGATGACCGGTAATATGACGCAGCTTGGCATCGCGGCGACCGAATTGATCATGGCGCGGCGGCGCTTTGACCACAGCAGGCACGGCGACGCCGCGGTGCGCGATTTCGAGCATACGCGCGATCGGCTCGTCACCGTACTGGCGATCGCGGTCGGATTCCTCGCCGGCGCCGCGGCCGGCGCACTCGCCTTCGTCACCACCGGCGTGCGTGGGGCGCTGGCCGCCGTCGTCATCGTCGGCGCGCTGGCGTTATGGGCGCTGGCGCGGAAAGAACGAAGCTAGCGCGCTGTCATTCCCCCCTCGGCCGCCATGGCGCGCGGCTATGCGCATTGTTGAGATGCACGAGATGCTTGAGCATCTGCTTGAACGCGCTGCGCTCGCGGGCGTTGAGCGGCGCCAGGATCAGCCGCTGCGTCGCCTGCACGGCGGGCTCGATGGCGCGAATAAGCCGCCGGCCCGCCGGCGTGATGTGCAGCGCTTTGGTCCGCCGATCGTGCGCGCCGTTGACGCGGGTAATGAGCTTCTTGCGCTGCAGGCGGCCGACCACCCCGCCGATCGTGGTGCGGTCAAAGGCAATGATGTTGCACAGCGTGGTCTGGTCGATCCCCGAGTGGCGGTTGATCGCGACCAGCGCGGCATATTGCACCGGCGTCACGTCGAAAGCCTTGGCCTGGTCGAGGAACAGCGCAAAGGAAATCTGGTGCAGCCGGCGAATGAGATGGCCCGGCATTTCGATGAGGCGGCTGTCGCCGATCGGCTCCGGCATGTTCGGTTCCCTGCTCGCGCGGCGTGCGAAGATACACCTTACACGGAGATAACCGCCCGTTGACCGTCGCGCCGCATTGTCGCTACACTGACGATAATCGTCAGTATACTGACGAATTCCAGTCTGTCTTACAAGAGCGACTGGCAAGCGCCTGCTTGCGAATGCTGCGCTCGCGCCGGCCGCGCCAGGACGCAGCCGCCGAAGACAAAGGGAGGACGACATGCCCGAACATCCCGAAGCGATCGTTGCCGGCAAGAAGCGACCCTTCACCGGCGCGGAGTTTCTGGAATCGCTGCGCGACGGCCGCGAAGTCTACATCTACGGCGAGCGGATCAAGGACGTCACCACCCATCCGGCGTTCCGCAATTCCGCCGCGTCGGTTGCCCTCCTCTACGACGCGTTGCACGACAAAGCCTACAAGGACGTGCTCACCGCGCCGACCGACACCGGCTCCGGCGGCTATACCCATAAATTCTTCAAGGCGGCGCACTCGCGCGAAGAGGTGATCGCGCAGCGCGATGCGATCGCGGCCTGGGCGCGCCTGTCCTATGGCTGGATGGGCCGCAGCCCGGATTACAAAGCGGCGTTTCTCAATACGCTCGGCGCCAATGCGGGCTTCTACGGCAAATTCGCCGACAATGCGCGGGCCTGGCACAAGCGCGCGCAAGAAGCCGTGCTCTATCTCAACCACGCGCTGGTCAATCCGCCGATCGACCGCAACAAGCCGGTCGAAGAGGTCAAGGACGTCTACATCACGATTCAAAAAGAAACCGACGCCGGCATCTATGTTTCCGGCGCCAAGGTGGTGGCGACCAATTCCGCGCTCACGCAATACAATTTCCTCGGCCAGAACATGGGCCAGGAGATCACCGATCCGGCCATGGTTGTGATGTTCATCGCGCCGATGAATACGCCGGGCATCAAGCTCATTTGCCGGTCGTCGTACGAATTCGCCGCGGCCGCGACCGGCTCGCCGTGGGATTATCCGCTGACCTCGCGGTACGACGAGAACGACGCCATTTTCGTTTTTGATAACGCTTTCATCCCCTGGGAAAATGTCATCATCCACCGCGACATCGAGCGGCTGAAGAATTTTTATCCGCAATCCGGCTTCTTCAACGGCTTCACGCTGCAGGGCTGCACGCGGCTTGCGGTCAAGCTTGATTTCATCATCGGCCTGTTGTGGAAAGCCGCCCGCGCCACCGGCGTCGAGAGCTTTCGCGGCGTGCAAGCGCAGATCGGCGAAGTGATCGGCTGGCGCAACCTGTTCTGGTCCTTGACCGACGCCATGGCGTGCAATCCGGTGCCGTGGGTCGACGGCGCGGTGTTGCCCAATGCCCGCGGCTCCGCCACCTATCGCTTATTCATGACCGAGGCCTATCCGGCGGTGCGCAACATCATCGAAAAGGTGATCGCCTCGGGCCTGATCTATCTGCCCTCGCACGCGCGCGATTTCAAAAATCCCGACGTCGACAAATATCTCGCCAAATATGTGCGCGGCTCGAACGGCATCGACTACAAGGAGCGCATCAAGATCATGAAGCTCTTATGGGATGCGATCGGCACCGAATTCGGCGCCCGCCACGAGCTTTATGAAATGAACTATTCCGGCAGCCACGAGCTCATTCGCGTGTTCCAACTGCAGCAGGCGCAAGGCACCGGCGCGCTTAAAGCCATGGAAGCGCTCGCCGATCAATGCATGGCCGATTACGACGAAAACGGCTGGCGCCATCCCGCCTATCGCGACGGCAGCGATATCAGTCTAGTGGGGAAGTAATCTTCCACTTCGTCACCACCGGACTTGATCCGGTGGTCCATGCTGAATCGAGGAACGTTCGACATAGCCGCATGGATTGCCCGGTCGCGCGTGTTGGGTGAGATAACATCAGGCTTTCTCCGCGATTTAAGCCTACAATCATGGGCTCAATACCAAACCGGGAAAGACACCAATGGCGTGGCGCGATCAAGTGGCGCTGGTGACCGGCGGCGGCCGCGGTATTGGGCGAGCAACCGCGCGGCGATTGGCGCAACACGGCGCCGCCGTCTGCGTGAACTATGCCGCGCATGCCGAGGCGGCGGACGAACTGGTCGCGGAAATTAGCGCCGCCGGCGGGCGCGCCATCGCGGCGGCGGCAGATGTTGCCGACGCCGCCGCGGTCGCGGCGATGGCTTCGCGGACAGAAAAGGAATTGGGTCCCGTCACGATCCTGGTGAACAATGCCGGGGTGGCATGGCGCGGCACGCTCGACGATTACGACGCCGAGCAGGTTGCGCGCATGCGTCGGGTCAACGTCGAGGGCGTCATCCATGCGACGCGCGCTGTCATCAACGTGATGCGGCAGCGGCGTTACGGCCGGATCGTCAATGTCAGCTCGATCGCCGCATTAGGCACCGGGCTGCCGGGCAACGCCTTCTATGCCGCGACCAAGGCCGAGGTTGCGATCTTGACCAAGCGCTTTGCCATGGAGCTTGGCGCGCACAACGTCACCGTGAACGCGGTGGCTCCCGGCTTTGTCCGCACCGATCTGACGCAGGGCGGCCGCGGCGCCGACGATTGGCAGGCGACCGCGCAGCGCTTTGCCGCCAAGACAATGATGGGCCGCATCGGCGAACCCGACGACATTGCCAATGCCATCGCTTTTCTCGCGTCGCCGGAATCAGGCTGGATCACGGCACAGCTGTTGACCGTGGACGGCGGACGCATGGATTACATCGGGCATGGTTGAGGATAACAGTAAGTTGGCCGCGCATAGCCAAAATTTGGATGAGTGGCAAATATATGCCGCTCTACGTCGCCGAGTGCCGTGAAATTCGCCGACCCTCCCCACCGCTACGCGGGGGGAGGGAAAATAAAAAGCACTCGCAACAGTCACGTCGTCATACAACCGCAACGATCGCGCCCAACCACAGTTGACTTGCGTGTTCGTTTCGACAGATTCGCGGCGGGGCGATAATCAGACGGATTTTTTGGAAGGACCTCATGACCCCTTTGACCAATTTCATTGCGCTAGTCGCCCGCATTATGTTGGCGATCCTGTTTGTGCAGGGCGGATACAACAAACTGTTCGGCGGCACCGCCGGGACCGTCGCCTATATGACGAGCCACGGCATACCGTTTCCCAACATCCTGGTCTGGGGGGCGATAGCGGTCGAGCTGGGCGTCGGATTGTGCCTGATGGCCGGTCTATTGGCGCGCTGGGCAGCGCTGGTCTTGGCCGCCTATACGCTGGCGCTCGGGCTCATCTTCCATGCCTATTGGCTGGCGCCGGCGGCGGACGCGCGCTTCGAGCGCATTATCTTCTTCAATCACCTTTCGATCATCGGCGGCATGCTCGCCATCGTGGCGTTCGGCGCCGGTTGCCTCAGCCTCGATGCCCTGATGCGGCGGAAAAGCTAGTGGGGAAAGGAGCCCGTTATCCGTCACCCTGAGGTGGCCGCCAACGGGTCCGTCCCGAAGTGGCCGGCCCGATGACAAGCTCCGCGGCCCTCGAAGGGCGACGGCCCGGGCGTGCATCCTTCGAGGCTCGCTTCGCTCGCACCTCAGGATGACGGTTACACGCTGCATATCGGGCCTTGTTGACCGGCCGCGGCCTTTCGTGGCACCTCGGCCCGGCAGAAAATACTCGTAAATCCAATGGCCAACGACCGCTACAACGCCCGCGACGCCGAGGCGCGCTGGCAAAAAATCTGGGACGAGCGCGGCATCTTTGCGACGCGCAACGACGACGCGCGGCCGAAATACTACGTGTTGGAAATGTTCCCCTATCCGTCGGGGCGCATCCATATGGGCCACGTGCGCAACTACACGATGGGCGACGTGGTGGCGCGGGTGAAGCGGGCGATGGGATTGAACGTGCTGCACCCGATGGGCTGGGACGCCTTCGGCATGCCCGCCGAAAACGCCGCGATGGAGCGCAAGGTCCATCCCAAGGCCTGGACCTACGACAATATCGCGGCGATGAAGACGCAGCTCAAATCGATGGGGCTGTCGCTCGACTGGAGCCGCGAGATCGCGACCTGCGATCCACGCTATTACAAGCACCAGCAGAAAATGTTTCTTGATTTCCTGCACGCCGGCCTGGTCGAGCGCAAGAAATCGAAGGTGAACTGGGATCCGGTCGACCAGACGGTACTGGCGAACGAACAGGTGATCGACGGCCGCGGCTGGCGCTCGGGCGCGCTGGTCGAGCAGCGCGAGCTCACGCAATGGTTTTTCGCCATCACCAAATTCGCCGCGTCTTTGCTCGAAGCGCTCGATAAACTCGACCGCTGGCCGGAGAAGGTCCGGCTGATGCAGAAGAACTGGATCGGCCGCTCCGAAGGCTTGCTGGTCCGCTTCGCGCTCGATCCGGCGAGCGCGCCGAACGGCGAGACCGAACTCGAAGTCTTTACCACGCGGCCGGACACGTTGTTCGGTGCCAAATTCATGGCGCTGGCGCCGGATCATCCGCTCGCCGCGGCAGCGGCCAAGCACAATCCGGCGCTCGCCGAGTTCATCGAGCAGTGCAAGCATCGCGGCACCGCGCAAGCCGAGATCGAGACCGCCGAGAAGCTCGGCTTCGACACCGGCATTCGCGCGCGCCATCCGTTCGACGCATCGTGGAAGCTGCCGGTCTATGTCGCCAATTTCATCGTCATGGAATACGGCACCGGCGCGATTTTCGGCTGTCCGGCGCACGACCAGCGCGACCTCGATTTCGTCAACAAATATGGGCTCGGCAATGTGCCGGTGGTGTGCCCGCCGGACGTCGACCCGAAGACTTTCGTCATCACCGACACCGCCTATGACGGCGACGGCACGATGATCAATTCGCGTTTCCTTAACGGCATGACCAGCGCGCAGGCGAAGGAAGAAGTCGCGCGCCGGCTCGAGCGCGAACGCCGCAACAATCGCCGGGTCGCGGAGCGCCAGGTCAATTACCGGCTGCGCGATTGGGGCATTTCGCGGCAGCGCTATTGGGGCTGCCCGATCCCGATCATCCATTGCGAGCGCTGCGGCGCCGTGCCGGTGCCGGAAAAAGATCTGCCGGTGACGCTGCCGGAAGACGTCACCTTCGACCGGCCCGGCAATCCGCTCGACCACCATCCGACCTGGAAGCACGTCGCCTGCCCGCAATGCGGCGCGCGAGCGCGGCGCGAAACCGACACGATGGATACGTTCGTCGATTCGTCGTGGTATTTCGAGCGCTTTACCGATCCGTGGATCACGACCGCGCCGACCGACCGGCCGATGGTCGATGCCTGGATGCCGGTCGACCAATATATCGGCGGCATCGAGCACGCGATTCTGCATCTGCTCTACAGCCGCTTCTTCACCCGCGCCATGCGGGAGACCGGCCATATCGGGCTCGACGAGCCGTTCGCGGGATTGTTCACGCAAGGCATGGTCGTGCACGAGACCTATCGCCGGGCTGACGGCGAATGGGCGGCGCCGGCGGAAGTGAAAGTGGAAGCCGACGGCGACACGCGCCGCGCCACATTGGCCGCGACCGGCGAGGCGGTCGAGATCGGTCCGATCGAGAAAATGTCGAAGTCGAAGCGCAACACCGTCGATCCGGACGACATCATCGAGACCTACGGCGCCGATGTCGCGCGCTGGTTCATGCTGTCGGATTCGCCGCCGGAGCGGGATGTCGAATGGACCGAGCGCGGCGTCCAGGGCGCTTGGCGTTTCGCCCAGCGGCTGTGGCGGCTCATCGGCGAGGCGGCGGAATTGGCGCAAAGCGCGCCGGCCGAACGTCCGGCCCGGTTCTCGGACCAGGCCTTGGCCTTGCGCAAGGCGGCGCATCGGGCGCTGGCGCGCGTCACCGATGACATCGAAAAGCTGCACTTTAATGTTTGTGTCGCGCACATCTACGAATTCGCCAATGCGCTCAACGAGATAATTGGGGATATCGGGGCGCAATCGGGGGCGCCAAACGGTGCGCAAGCAGGGGCTAAACCGAAGCCGGAAGCGACCAGCGTGGCGCCGCCGGATTTGCGCTGGGCACTGCGCGAAGCAGTTAACATTCTCGTGCAATTATTCCATCCGATGATGCCGCACCTCGCCGAAGAATGCTGGGCGCTGCTGGGCCACGATCAATTGGTGGCGCAAGCGGCTTGGCCGCAGCTCGAGCGCGCGCTCTTGGTCGAAGCCACAATCACGCTGCCGGTCCAGATCAACGGCAAGAAGCGCGCCGATGTGACGGTGGCCCGCGATGCCGGCAATGCCGATATCGAAAATGCCGTGCTGGCGCTCGATGCGGTACAACGGGCACTCGAAGGCAAGCGGCCGAAAAAGGTGATCATCGTGCCGGGACGGATCGTCAATGTGGTCGCCTGAAAACCGCAAGCGCATCGGCGCAGCAGCGCGGCTCGCCATCGTGGTCGCTGCGGCCGGACTCCTCGCCGGCTGTTTTGAGCCGCTCTATGGCCGCAATCCGTCGGTCGGCGACGAGAGCGTTCGCGACAAGCTCGCCGAGGTCGTGATCGCGCCGATCGCGATGCGGCAGGGAACGCCGCAGGCGCGCGTTGCGGTGGCCATGCGCAACGCCTTGCAGTTCGACCTCAACGGCGCCGCCGGCGCCATTGCGCCGACGCATCGGCTCGACGTGACGGTGACGCCGACCGCCGTATCGGTGTCGATCGATCCGGTCACCGGACGGCCGACCGAGGAAATCGGCGGCGTGAACGCGAGCTACCAGATGGTCGAAATCGCAACCGGCAGGATCGTGCTCAAGGACTCCACGTTCGCGCATGTCGGCTACGATATTCCGGGATCGCAGCAGCGCTTCGCCAAGCAGCGCGCTTTGCTCGACGCGGAGGACCGCGCCGCGAAGGTGGCGGCCGAAGCGATCCGCAACCGGCTCGCGTCTTATTTCGTCGCCGGCACTTAGTCTCACAAGGGCCAACGGCCGCGCCGTCTGGCAAAATCCGCCGCGCCAACTGAGATAATCGCATGGTCGCCGTCAAAGCCGCCGATGTCGATGCCTTCGTGGCGCGGCCCGATTCGGCGCGGCGCGTGGTTCTCGTGTTCGGGCCGGATGCCGGTCTGGTCGGCGAACGGGTCCGCACGCTTCTCGCGGCCTCGGTCGACGACATGAACGATCCGTTCGCGCTGGCGCGGCTCGACGGCGAGGAGCTCGCCGCCGAACCGTCGCGTCTGGTCGAAGAGGCGCTGACCATGCCGCTGTTCGGCGGTCGCCGCGCGGTCTGGATCAAGGCCGGTAGCCGCAATATTGCGCCGGCGGTGGAAGCGCTGCTCGGCGATGCGCTGTTCGCCGCGTCGCCGACATGCCGCGTGGTCATCGAAGCCGGCGATCTGCGCCGCAATGCGCCGCTGCGCGTCGTCTGTGAACGCGCCAAAAATGCCACGGCGCTGCCGTGCTACGCCGATACCGAACGGGACCGCGCGCGGCTGATCGACGAGGAGATGCGCGTCTCCGGATTGTCGCTCGCGGCGGATGCGCGCGCGGCGCTGATCCCGCTATTGGGCGGCGACCGCGCCGCCTCGCGCAGCGAGATCCAGAAGCTCGCGCTCTACGCGCGCGGCCGCGGCCAAGTCGGCGTCGAAGACGTTGCCGCGGTGGTTTCCGACGCGTCGGCGCTGGCGATCGAAGATATTGTCGATGCGGCTTTTGCCGGCCGGCCCGGCGAACTCGAAACCCAGCTCGGCAAAGCCCGCACCGCCGGCACCAGCGCGGGATCGATCTTTTTCAACGCGCAGCGGCAGCTCGCCCAGCTGCACAAGTGGCGCATGATGATCGAGCAGGGCCAGGCGTTTTCGCTCGATGCCGTTCAGCCGCCGCTGCCGTTCCGGCGCCGGCCGCTTGTCGAAGCGGCGCTCAAGGCCTGGAACGCAGCGCGGCTCGCCAATGCCATGGCGGATTTGGCTAATGCGGTGCTGCAGTCGCGGCGCAATCCCGCGCTGGCCGACACCATCGCCGAGCGGGCGCTGCTCGCGATCGCGGCCAGCGGACGGCGCAGCGCGGCTTAATCGTGATTTGCGAAGGAGATGGCTCGATGCAAAAGCTCACGGCGGGAATAACCAAAGCCGGCGCCGGCCTTGACGGCATCGTCTGGAATATTCTCGGCCAGACTTACGTGCCGAAGGCGGTGAGCGAGAGTTCATTTTCCTGGCACGCCACGTTTCCGCCCGGCACTTTCGTGCCGCCGCACATTCACCCGACGCAAGACGAATTCATCTACATGTTCGAAGGCCGTTTCGATCTCGTGCTCGACGGCAAGGACGCCGTTGCCACCGCCGGCGACCTGATCCGCCTGCCGATGGGCCTGCCGCACGGTATTTTCAACAAGTCGGACCAGCCGGTGAAATGTTTTTTCTGGGTGTCGCCGACGCGCAAGCTCTATGACTTGTTCTGGGCCATCCATTCGATGAAAGAACAAAAGCCCGAGGAAGTCGTCGCGGTCTCGGCCAAGCACGAAGTGAATTTTCTGCCGCCGCCGAAATGAAGACGATTGCCGCGCTTCAAGTCGGATTTTCCAGGCTGAACGTGCCGGAATCGTCGTCGTAAGCGAACACTTCCGCGTAACGTCCCCAGCCGATCACAGCGCGCAGCGTCAGCTCGGCGTCTTCAGTGGTCATATGGTCCTCGAGCTCATCGAAGAAGCGGCTTTTCGGCGCCGTGTGATTGGCGCGCTCCTGCAGTACGTGGCGGATGTGCGCGGCGAGCGGCACGTAGGATAACAGCTGGCGCTGGAACAGACGCTTGCGGTCGTCGGTGCCCATTTCGGCAAATTGCTTGCCGGTATCGGTGAGCTTGATGTCGCCGCCTTCAATCTCGGCGAGGCGCAGCAGTTGCGAGGCGTCGGACACCGGAAACAGGTCGTCAACTTCAAGGTGCAGCTCGTCGGCGAGCACCGGCAAGTCGGCGCGACCGTTATAGGGCGGCGCCGCAAGCGTCTCGACCAGGCCGGCCAGAAGATTGGCGGAGACACGCGGCAGCACGGTGTTGATCGTCGCCACCGGCAACCGATCGCTGATTCCGATCGGCGTTGGCGTGCTCGCGGTCATCGCCACGTAGATTTTCTCGACCAGTTCGCGAAACCGCGGGTCGAGCCGGTTGCGCGGCTGTTTCAAGTCGACGGCGATTTCGTTGATGATGCGGCCCGGATTGGTTGAGAACAACAGGATACGGTCGCACATCAGGACCGCCTCCTCGATATTGTGAGTGACGAGAACAACGCCTTTGATCGGCAGCTTGCCTTCGCCCCACAGTTCGAGGAAATCGGTGCGCAGCGTCTCCGCGGTCAAAACGTCGAGCGCGGAAAACGGCTCGTCCATGAGCAGAATGTTCGGATGCACGACCAGCGCCCGGGCAAAGCCGACGCGCTGGCGCATGCCGCCCGACAGCTCGCGCGGAAAAGCCGACTCGTAGCCGTCGAGCCCGATCAGATCGATCGCCGCCAGCGCGCGTTTGCGGATTTCCGCGTCCGGAAGGCCGAGCGCTTCGAGGCCCAATTGCACGTTCTCCAGCACCGTCAGCCAGGGAAACAGCGCAAAGGACTGAAATACCATCGCGATGCCCGGCGCGGGTCCGGTGACGCGTTCGCCGAGATAAGTGACCGTTCCGCCCGACGGCTCGGCCAGACCCGCGATCAGCCGCAGCAAGGTCGATTTGCCCGAACCGGTGCGGCCAAGGAGACCGACGACCTGACCCTGCGCCAGCGAAAGCTCGACACCATCGAGCACCAGATGCTCGCCGCCGTCGGCGCGGGGAAACGACTGGCGCAGCGCGTGGACGTCGAGCAAAGCGGCGCTCATATCGATCCTCATCCAAGCCGAAATTTGCGTTCGGCGTAACGGTACAGCGGCCGCCAGAACACGCGATTGATGACGACGACGAACAGGCTCATCACGGCGATGCCGAGCACGATGTGGTGAAAATCGCCGGCATCGGTTTGTTCCGCAATATAGGCGCCGAGCCCTTCGGCCTGCAGATGCTCATTGCCCCAGGATGCGACCTCCGCGACGATGCTCGCGTTCCACGAACCGCCGGACGCGGTGATCGCGCCGGTGACATAATAGGGCAGCACCGCGGGCAATGCGATGCGCCGCCACCACAACCAGCCGCGCACGCGCAAATTGACCGCGACGGCGCGCAGTTCCGCGGGAATCGCCGCCGCGCCGGCGATGACGTTGAATAAAATGTACCACTGCGTGCCGAGGATCATCAGCGGGCTTAGCCAGATATTCGGGTTGAGTTGCCACGCGACGATGCCCGAGACCACGATCGGAAAAAGGACATTGGCGGGAAAGGCGGCGAGAAACTGCGCCACCGGCTGAACGAAAACCGCAACGCGCGGCCGCGTTCCGACCCAGACTCCGATCGGCACCCAAATCACGCTCGCGACCGCTATCAGGACGACGACGCGCGCGAGCGTGGCAAGGCCGAGCAGCATCGCCACGCCGACATCGCGCAGCGCGATGCCTTCAACAGTGAATTTTGCGACCTGCCACAGTGCCGCCGCGGCAAGCACAAGTACCACCGCCGTAAACGGCAAAACCAAGGCGCGGCCGGCTCGTTTTGCCGGAGCGCCGGGCGGCGCCTTGCGCGATCTGTGCCAGCGCAGCGAGGAGCGCCACAGCACCGTAACCCGTTCCCTCAGCCGCTCGATGATGCGCGAGCGGCGCAGCACGTCGAAGACCCAGGATTGCGGCGGCGGCGCGCCGGGCTCCTGTTCGAAGCGGAAGCGGTCCGCCCATGCCACCAGCGGCCGGAACAGCACCTGGTCGTAGATCAAAATCACGACCAGCATGGTGCCGATCGCCCAACACACTGCGGCGAGATCGCGATGCTCGATCGCGAGCGCGATATACGAGCCGATGCCAGGCAAAGTGACCGTGGTATTGCCGACGCTGATCGCCTCCGAGGCGACGACGAAGAACCAGCTTCCGGACATCGACATCATCATGTTCCAGATAAGCTGCGGGGTGGCAAAGGGCACATCGAGCCGCCAGAACCGCATCCAGGCGCTGAGCCGGAAATTACGCGCCGCCTCTTCCAGTTCAACCGGCACCGTGCGCAGCGACTGATAGAAGCTGAACGCCATGTTCCAGGCTTGGCTGGTGAAAATCGCAAAGATCGAAGCAAATTCGGCGCCGAGCACGCGCCCGGGTGCGAGACTCATGAAAAACACGACGGTGACCGAGATGAAGCCGAGAATCGGCACCGATTGCAGAATATCGAGCAGCGGCACCAACAGCCGTTCGGCGGATCGGCTTTTCGCGGCAAGCGTCGCGTAAGTGAAGGTGAAAACGAGCGACAGCACCATCGCAATCAGCATGCGCAGCGTGGTGCGCGCGGCATATTCAGGGAGATTGCGTGGATCGAGCGAGGGCGGCTGTCTTTGCAGTTCGGCCAAGGGTTCGAAAAGATTCCGGCTTGCCTCGCCGAGAAAAACCAGAAGCCCGAGGGTCAAGAGAATGGCGAGAACGTCCCATCGGCTGAACAAACGGGTCCAGCCGCCAACTGAAATTGGGACGAATACACGCATGGTTTGGGCCAGCTATCGGAAACCGCCGTCATAAAACTGTCGAGAAAAGCGCGAACGCGCCGGAGCCGGCGGTCACGGCTTGTGAATTCCCCCCAATAACACCGGCCGCGCCGGGATCAAGCAGTTCTTGTTCCATCGCGCACGAAAAAGCCAAGAAGGATCGCCATGGCGCGACGCGAGGTCGTTAAATCACCGCATTGTCGAACGATCAATCCGGCTCAACGCGCAACATTCGATTCCAATGGAGGGTTCCGTTGGCATTGCAATCGGTAAAACTCGCAACCGCGCTGGCAGCGTGTTTTTTGACGACCTCTCTGGCGATCGCGGCGGCTCAGTCCACCGCACCTGCGGAGCCCGCCGCAACCGGGCTGTGGCAGAAACTGGACGACGAGACCGGCAATCCGGTCAGCTGGTTCCTGTTCGTCGAGCGCGGCGGCCTCTATGAAGGCGTGATCGCCAAAATGTTTCTTCGCCCGCAGGATCCGAAAAACCAGATCTGTTCAAGCTGCCGCGATGACCGCAAGAACCAGCCGCTGCTCGGGCTGCCATTGGTCAGAGATATGCAACGCGACGGCTTGGTCTACCAGGGCGGTAATATTCTCGACCCGCGCAACGGCAACATTTACAGCGCCATGATGCGGGTGAGCCCGGACGGCCAAATGCTGACCGTGCGCGGCTATCTCGGCATAGCCCTATTCGGCCGCGATGAAAATTGGCAGCGGCTGCCGGACAACGCGGTGCGCCAGCTCGATCCGGTGATAATCGCCCGTTACCTGCCCGGGACAGCCAAACCCGGCTTGCCGGTCACGGCTTCCGGACGTCAGGAAAAACCGGCGCGGCCGCCCAGCGCTATGCGCTAATTCATCGCTACGCTCGCGTGCGGGCAAGGACAGACTTCAACGGCGGACGATGGCTGAGGACATTGGGGCTCGTTCCTCCCATCCCGCTTGTTCAAGCTCGGGCACCGCATCCTCGGCTTCGGGATAGCCGAGACAAAAATAGCCGATGAGCTTCCACGTCGTCGGCACCTCCAGAATGGCCGCGATCGCCGTCGGATCGAGGATCGAAATCCATCCCAAACCGATTCCTTGGGCGCGCGCGGCAAGCCAGATCGTATGCACGGCGGTCACCGCCGAATACTCGATCATTTCCGGCATAGTGCGGCGGCCAAGGCCGTGGCCTTGCGTGGTGGCTCGATCGGCGAACACCGCGAAATGAACGGGCGCTTCGCCCAATCCGGCGAGCTTGAGCCGGGCATAAAGGCCGGCGCGCTGCGGCGCCTGCGCGTGTAACGCCTGCGCATTGCATGCCGCGAAATTTTCGCGAACAGCGGCGCGACGCGCACCATCCTCGACAATGACGAAGCGCCAAGGTTGGCTCAGGCCCACCGAAGGCGCAAGGCAAGCCAGTTCGATCAGGCCCTCCAGCATACCCGTCGGCAGCGGATCGGGTCGGAACCGGCGGACGTCCCGCCGCCACAACAAAAGATCGCGCAAGCGCGCACGAAACACCGCGTCGAAATGGATCGCGCGCGGCGCGGATGCGATTCCATCCTTGCGGCGGTTCAGGCGCATGGTCATGGCGCAAGCCTAATGCGTGTCGGCATAGGCGGCCATGGCAATCTGCAGCCGCGCCCAGGCCTCTTCGGTGCCGGGCAGGCCAAAGCGCAGCCAGGACGGATGTTCCGAAAAGTTGCGGACCAAGATTCCAGCGCGGCCGAGATGATGAAACAAATCGGATGCCGCGGGCGTGCGCGTCAGCTGAAACAGCGCGGTACCGCCGACAATTTCGATCCTGGCACTTAAGAGAATAGCTTTCAGTCGGTCCGCCGCCGCGATCAAACGGTTGCGCGTCTGTTTGATCCAGGCGCGATCGGCCAAGGCCGTCGCGCCGATCGCGAGCGCTGGCCCCGAGACCGCCCACGGACCGAGCTTTGCGGAAAGGCGCGCGGCGAGCTGCGGCGCCGCGAGCGCAAAGCCGAGCCGGATACCGGCGAGCCCGAAAAATTTGCCGAATGACCGCAGCACAACAATCGCGTTCCGCCCGACCTCGCCGGCGAGACTGGCGTCGC
>Ga0187801_10000093_pt1 | contig 19771 bp, 16 predicted proteins | sample NC_wetland_sal_i_10_FD_132465 | JGI IMG/M metagenome (GOLD analysis project Ga0187801, IMG submission 132465) | Wetland sediment microbial communities from Neuse River Estuary, North Carolina, USA - Control_1 | ecosystem: Environmental > Aquatic > Freshwater > Wetlands > Sediment | place: USA...
CTCTTTTGGATGCGGCACAGTTGGTCAGCGAGGTCGGGATACTTCTTGGCATACTCGGCAAGCAGGGCATTCCACTTTGCATGGGCCTGGGCCCCGCGCGTACCGACGCCCTCCTGGAGATGGGCGTACACGCCGTCGGGCACCAGAAATTTCGCGTCTTCAGGCCAGCCATAGTTCTTCTTGGCCAGTTTGACTTCGGCTTCGCCGAGCGGTTCGCCGTGCGCCTCGTAGGAATCCTGTTTGTGCGGTGAGCCGTAGCCGATGTGGCTGTCGATAACGATGAGCGTGGGCTTGTCGTCGTGTTTGAGGAACTCTTTATATCCACGCGAGAGCTGCAGCAGGTCGTTCGCGTCCGCAACACGTGTGACATTCCACCCGTAGCCCACAAAACGCGTCATCACATCTTCGCTGAATGACCAACTGGCCGGACCATCGAGCGTGACCCGGTTGTTGTCGTAGATCCAGCAGAGATTTCCGAGTTGAAGATGACCCGCCAAGGAGGCGGCTTCCCCCGCGACGCCTTCCATGATGTCGCCGTCGCCGCAGACCGCGTAGACCCTGAAATTGAACAGGTCGAAGCCCGGTCGATTGAAATGGGTGGCAAACCATTTCCCGGCAATGGCTATGCCGACGCTGTTGCTAACACCCTGGCCAAGCGGGCCGGTGGTGGTTTCAACGCCGGTCGTGAGGTGAGATTCCGGATGGCCCGGCGTGCGGCTGCCCAGCTGCCGAAATCGCTTGATCTCATCCAGCGTCACCGAGAGCTCTTTCTGAACTTCACCCTTCGCATTAACAGCGCGGACCCCGGCGAGATGAAGCGTGGAATACAGAAGCATGGAAGCGTGGCCGGCGGAGAGCACGAAGCGATCGCGGTTGGGCCAGAGCGGGTCGGCGGGGTCGTAGCTCAGGAAATACTGCCAAAGCGAATACACAACTGGGGCTAAGCCCATGGGCGCGCCAGGATGGCCGGAGTTGGCTTGCTGGACCGCATCAATTGAGAGAGTTCGGATCGTGTTGATACAAATTTGGTCGAGATTCTGCTCGCTCACGGTGTCTCCGGCGCGGGAGTGGCGGCACCCGCAATATGGGTTCAGGGGTTAGATGCACCGCCTGCAGAGAAGGCGACAGAATTGTACTGCAAACCGATTCGGGTGTCTGCACGGGGCATACATGAAGGGAAGCAGAAACAGAATGGTGCGGCTGGTCGGACTCGAACCGACAACGGGGAAATCCCCAGCGGATTTTAAGCCCGCCGCGTATGCCAATTTCGCCACAGCCGCACCGGTCGTTTACGCGGCAGAAACAGAATACCATGCGGTGAAGAATGCGTTGTAGCGAATGAGGCGCATAGCCGCGTTGGCGGATAAGTGGCAAAGGATGCGGCGCGGCTTGCGGCAGAAGTGACGCCCACTAAAATGAAATGGGAAGAATTTTCCGTTCGATGAATCCAACGAACAACTCTAGCGAAACAAAAAACACCCCGTGGGGATGGAGTTTTGCCGCGGAGCGGCAAACATTAGTCCTGCTCGCTCTATCGTTTGCGGTGTTGACTCTTGCGCTTTATCTGCCTGCTTTGGGGAACGGCTTTGTCAATTACGACGATCCGGATTACGTCACCCGGAACGCGAACGTGCTGCATGGCCTGAGTTGGGAAAACGTGGGGTGGTCATTTGGGACCAACAATCCAGCTGCAAACTGGCACCCCCTGACCTGGATTACGCACATGGCGGACGTGCAAGTCTACGGACTGAAGCCTTGGGGACACCACCTGACCAGTGTTCTGCTCATGGCTGCCGATGTGGTTCTCCTGTTTTTGTTTCTCACGCAACTGACCGGGCAAATCTGGCGAAGTGCGGCGGTGGCCGCTCTTTTCGCCGTTCATCCGCTCAATGTAGAAACTGTTGTCTGGGTGGCGGAACGCAAAGAGATCCTTTCCATTTTCTTCCTATTTTTGGCGCTGATCGCTTACGTCTGGTATGTAAAACGTCCCAGCCTCGGCCGCTATGTGATGGTGGCCGCTTTGTTCGCCCTCGCGTTGATGTCCAAGGTCATGGTCATCACGCTGCCTTGCGTAATGCTTCTTTTGGACTATTGGCCCCTGGACCGGCTGGCCGGAAAGAAACCCGAGATTGCGGAGGGAGGAGAAACATCTTCTTCACCCCGGAGGACGTTTCTTGTGCTCGTGAGAGAGAAGATTCCGCTTTTCCTGCTGTCGGCCGTGGCTGGTTACCTAACCGTTGCGATTCACCGCAAGGAAGGCGCCCTCACCGTCACGATGCCATTCAGTTGGCGGCTGAAAAATGCCATTTATTCGTACGCGGTGTATCTCTGGAAAGCAATCTGGCCGACACGGCTGGCAGTGTTCTATCCGCATCCGGAGAACCACTTGCCGTTGTGGCAAGTGGGGGTTGCCGCGCTCGTGCTGATATCGATCAGTGCGCTTGTCTGGAAGTACCGCGAAAGGAAGTATCTGACAGTGGGCTGGCTATGGTATTTGGGCACGGTATTCCCCATGATCGGATTGATTCAATCGGGGCGCCAGGGCATGGCCGATCGTCATACAACTCTGCCGCTACTCGGCGTATTTGTTGCCGTGGTGTGGCTCTTGTCGGATGCGTTTGGCGAATGGAAGCTGAGCCCAGCGGCAGTGGGCGCAGGGTTCGCGGCGTTGCTCTTGCCGCTGATGCTTCTGTCCCACCGGCAGATGGGATATTGGAAGGATAGCGAGACTCTGTTCACCCATGCACTCAAGGTGACGACTCACAATGGCACTGCCGAAAACAATCTTGGCGCTGCGCTGATGGAAAAGGGCGAAGCCGCGGCGGCGTTGCCCCATTTTCAGGCAGCGGTGCAGTACGCACCAGATCTGGGTTCTGCACATTACAACCTGGGTGTTGTCCTGCACCGGCAAAATCAATTGCCCGAGGCGGCGATACAGTACCGGCTGGCGATCGCCCATGCCGAAGACGCCGCGGAAGATGCACAGGCGCATAACAATCTGGGAGTGCTGTACCTCGGCTTAAACAATCTGACTGTCGCCAAGGCCGAATTCGACAAGGCTATCGCCCTCAATCCTGGGGAAGTGAACAGCTACATCGCGCGAGGAACCATCGAGTTCCAGGTTGGAAAGCTGGATGACGCGATCGCTGACTTCTCACAGGCCAGCACTCGCGCCCCTTCGCCGTTGGCGTTCTACTGGTTGGGTCGCGCGGAAGAAGCCAGGGGTGATTTCGCGCACGCCAAGACTGCTTACCAGGCGGCACTACACATGGCACCCGGCATGAAAGAAGCCCAAGCGCAATTACAGTCTCTAAGGGCCCTCACCGGACAGTGACCTTATCGCAGAGGATCCGGCTTGGCTGGCAAGATCTGTCAGCCATCCCTCCTGTAAATCAAATAAAATCAATCCATTGAGCGAGGTCTTGGCGCGTGACTTAAGTCACAGCCATGTGTGATTAGGTCCCATATTCTTGGGGCGAGGCCAAAGAGAATGGTGACCCAGGGATCTTTCCACAATCCATCCGCAGTTACATCCACCCCCCTTCCATCGGTCATATGTTTCACCCCTGCGGCAAAACCGAAAAAGAAGCTGATCCGCAGGAGCGATGTGGACCGTTCACAGCTCTATCGCCGGAGTTTTCAGGGAACCTTTCTCCTCCTGAATTTGTGGCTGGGAGCGAAGTTTTATTTTTGGGTGCGCCAATTTGAAGGTGGAGTCGTCGACGGGAGTCTACGGAGACCCGCAGGAGTGGAAGGATGGCTACCGATCGCGGGACTGATGAACCTAAAGTATTGGCTTTTGAGCGGACAAATTCCGCAAGTCCATCCGGCGGCGCTATTTCTGCTGCTCACGTTTCTGGCCATGGCTTTCTTGTTCCGCAAGGCGTTCTGCAGTTGGCTCTGCCCGGTTGGGACGATCTCTGAATATTTGTGGCGAGCGGGCAAGAAACTCTTCAAGCGGAATTTTTTTCTCCCGCGATGGTTGGACCTGCCCTTGCGCGGCTTGAAGTATTTTCTTCTCGGATTTTTTGTCTGGGCGATTTCGACCATGTCGGTCGTGGGAATCCGTGATTTTATGCTCAGCCCGTATGGACTGATCGCGGACGTGAAGATGCTGAATTTTTTCCGCCACATTGGGGAGACGGGACTGATTGTCCTCGGCATATTTGTGGTCGCTTCCGTGTTCGTGCCGAACTTCTGGTGCCGTTTTCTCTGTCCCTACGGCGCGCTGTTGGGCCTGACGTCATGGCTGAGCCCCACGCGGATTCGCAGAAATCCTGTGGCGTGTATCGATTGCGCGAAATGTGCGAAGGCCTGTCCCTCGGCACTGCCCGTGGACAAGCTGGTGCAGATTCGCTCCGTGGAATGCACAGGCTGTCTGGAGTGCGTGGCCGTTTGTCCGGCGCAAGATGCGCTGGCCATGAGCCTGCCGAACATCCTGGCAAGGAAGCCGCAGCGGGCAGCCATCCCGGCTTGGGCCATGGCAGCGGGAATTGCCCTATTGTTCCTGGGCGCAGCGGGTTTTGCCAAAGCGACCGGACATTGGGAATCCGCAATTCCGACGAGCGTGTATGAGCGGTTGGTACCAAACGCAGACCAGGCAGCGCACCCGATGCCGGAAAGGTGAACACATATGAGCACTGCTCCACAAAAACCTCAGAACCAAATGCCGGGCGCCGAAATCGTCCGGCTCGGAGACCTCGTGAATTACCAGGAAGGTGCTGTGGTTAGCCGCACGCTTGTCAAACGGCAAACAGGGACGGTAACCGCATTCGCCTTCGATGCCGGGCAGGGTTTGAGTGAACATACCGCCGCTTTTGATGCACTCGTTCAGATGATCGAGGGGAAAGCGGAAATCACTGTGGCCGGTAAGCCGCTACAAGTGGAAGCCGGCGAAGCGGTCTTGCTGCCCGCGAATCAACCCCACGCCGTGGCAGCTCTCACTCCATTCAAGATGCTGTTGACAATGATTCGCTCTTAACGCAACGCTGGCATCCAAATCTCTTTTCGGGTTTGTCGGCAGGAAATACCTCTAGCTCGAAATGGCCGCGAGCAACACTCAACTTCGAAAGCGATTGCTTTGGCGGCACTGCTCGATGACTGCTTCCAAAAACCGCTCCATTCGCGGCCAGCCGTAAATCTTCACTGCCATTTTGTCCGCCAGGCGATTGGCAATTTGCGTCGCCATGGTCGTTCGCACAGCGGGGTCCAGGCTGTCCCTCCGGTTGAGAAAAGTTTCGATCAGCCGGACTTCCTCCAATGTCACTTGCGCAACGTCGATGGGCGGCAGTGTTTCGTCGATTTGTGTTCCTTCATAAGGGCGAACACCTTCCAGTGTTTTTTCGTGAACGACCACGGTTCCTGCCACAAAATCACCAAGCCGTTTGCTCTGCCGGCTCAGGAAAATGCTGATCAGCCCGATGCCATACATCGCCGGCAACATGTCGACAAGCCGCAACGCGTTCCGGACGATCGCTTCATACGCCCCGATGGGCCGCCCGTCGTCCTTAATCACACGAACTTGCGCGTAGCGCTTGCCGGGAGTTTGTCCATTCCAGAAAATCTCGAACAGCGCGAAATATCCTGAGTTCAAAAGGAAGAGAAGAAAAACAATAATGGCCATGACCCATTGAGGCCCAAGGCCGTTAAAGATCGCCACGCCCATGCCCACGATGCTGCCACCAATGAGCACAAAAACAGCCAAGACAATCTGGATGGCGGTGTCGGCAAGGATGGCCAGAAAACGGCTGCCAACTCCGGCAATCGGGTATTCCAGCGCCGTTTGTTCCGGTGTGTCAATGGTAAGCTTATCCGAGGAATCCATCGATGATCTCCACCCGCTGGGTTGAAAAGCGCCGGCCTCACTGGAATCGGCTCGAGCAATTGGTCAATCTTAGCGGGCGAAGCGGCGTTGCGGCCCTCTCGCCCACCGATCTTCAGGAATTGGCTCTATTATATCGGCAGATTGCCGCTGATCTCGCCAGCGTTCGGGAAGATCCCACCAGCACCAACCTGGCGCATTACCTGAATCAGTTGCTCGGCCGCTCTCACAACCTTATTTACATGGGCCGCAAAACCGAGCATCGCAACATCCTCACCTTCTATCGCGACACCTATCCCGCCATCTTCCAGGAAACCATTTCGAATACCCTAGCGGCTTTTTTGATCTTCCTGTGCGCCGGGGTGGCTGGTGCTCTCCTGAGCTTGAGCGATCCATCCTTCCCGGGTCACGTGCTTGGCCCTCACATGATGCAGAGCATCGAGCAGCACAAGATGTGGACAGAATCGATCGTGACCATCAAGCCGCTGGCCTCCAGTCAAATCCTCACCAACAATTTGAGTGTCTCGATCCTGACGTATGCTCTCGGAATCACCGCCGGAATTGGCACTGTTTGGATGATGTTGCTGAATGGCTTGCTCATCGGAGTGGTCGGAGTCGCCTGCTGGCAAGCGGGGATGAGTCTTGCCTTGTGGAGTTTCGTCGCTGCGCACGGAGTGCTTGAGCTGCCGGCTATTTTCATTGCAGGCGGGGCCAGTTTCGCAATTGCGCGGGGATTATTGTTTCCCGGAGCGTTGCCGCGGGGTGAGTCCTTGGTTCGCGCGGGAAAACAAAGTGCCAAACTATTTTTCGGAACGATTCCGCTGCTGCTGATCGCCGGACTTATTGAAGGATTCATCTCGCCGTCAAACTTGCCAGTTGCGCTGAAGTTTGCGCTCGCCGGGGGCTTGTTCACGCTGTTGGTGTTGTATCTTTCCCGCACCGGCAAGCCAGAGAACTCCGACCCAGAGAGCGATCCCTTCGATAGGACAGACGCCACTAAATCAAGCTCCGGTCCTTTGCCATTAAGTACTGGTTGACCACGGCGGTCGACAGCCGTGCAGGTTCCACTTCCAAAGTGAGTGCCCCATGTTGTCGTAGCGTGCGCAGCAGCAGGTCGCGCCGCTGCACGATTTCCAGCGCCGCCGTTTGGCGAAACATTTGGCGGGCATTTTCCGGGCGTTCGTGAATCATTGCGCGAAGTTCCGGCTGCCCAATGACCGTGAAAAGCACCAGATGCCGCTGCGTCATATGCAACGCGCTATCAATCACTTCAGGAACGGTAGCTGTTTCCGCCAAATCAGTCAGCCACACAACCAGGCTGCGCCGCTTTTGAAGAACTGCCAGGGCCTCAACCGCGCGGCGATGATCGGCTTCCAACTCTTCGCCGTGAACCAGCGCCAGCCCGTCCAGAAGCGCACGGATGTGGCCTGCGCCGCGCCCGGGCGGCAGTTGCTGCAAAATGCGCCGGCCGTATCCGAGCATGGCCACGCGATCGCCAGAATAAAGAGCAACCTGCGCCAAAGAGAGTGCCGCGCCCACGGCGTAATCGAGCTTGCTCAAACCCTTCACTCGTGTGCGGAGCAGCCGTCCGGCATCCAGAACCAGCCAAACCGTCTGGCTCCGCTCGGTCTGGTAGGACTTGCTGATGAGTTTTGCCCGTCGTGCCGTAGCGGTCCAACAAATATCACGCCATTCGTCGGACTCGCGGTATTCGCGGAGACTCTCAAATTCTCGACCTTGTCCCGGCTGGTGTTTGTGCCTTTTTTCGAGCGCAATCTGGCGGCTGCGAATCAGGTAAATTGTGTCCTTCTGCGATTCCTGAAAGTTGGGGTAGATCCGTATGGTCTGTTTCAGCGACGCGGAGGCCCAGCGCTCAGCAATTTGCCATGCCGTCTGATAGCGCAAATGGGTGACGCCAAAATTCATGTCGCCGCGCTCACGTGGGCATATTGAATACGTCGCGATCTGCGAGCCGCCCGCCGCCACGCGCACGTCGACTTCCGCAATTTCCTTACGCAAGCCCACCGGCGCCTCTTCCTGAGCCCACAGCAAAATGTCTGATTTTCCCCGGTTCGTAAATTCGAGAGTTGCTTCTGCCGGTTCGCGCAACTGAAGAGTGGTTTGCCAGATCCGGCGAACCTCAAGCTCCTCGGGTTTCGGGAGCCTGCTCAGATCCACTGACCACAGCGCGAGCACAAAGACGTCCCACAACGCCATCCCCACAAGATATTTCGGATTCGCCCAAGCGGGGCCGATCCAAACCAGACCAATCAGAAGCATCAGAAAGAAACGGCGTCCAAAGGCTATACCGAATCTCCCTTTTGATTTGCCCCGCGCGCCGGTCTGCGCAGGAGCAAGGTGCGTCGGGCCCGTCATTTTGGAACTTCGACTCCCTTTACGACATCGCGCACCACTTGATCCGGCGTGACGCCTTCGAGATCAGCTTCCGGCTTCAGCACCAGGCGGTGGCGCAGGACTGGAAGGGCCGCCGCTTTCACATCATCGGGAATTAGAAAATCGCGCCCCTCCGTCGCGGCTAATCCTTTGGCAAATAGCATCAGGCTGATGGCCGCGCGCGGGCTGCCGCCGAGGCTGACGGAGGGCCAGTTCCGCGTACGTGCAACCAACTTCACGATGTACTGGAATAACGCCGGCTCAATCTTGACCTTCGCTGTTTCGGCCCGTGCGGCCAGGAGCGCTTCGGGCGGTACCGTTACAAACGCGACTTTTTTCAATTCTCGCGAGTCGAATCCATTCTGAACATTTTCCAGAATTTGCGCCTCTTGCTCTCCATTGGGATATCCGATGCGAATCTTCGCGAGGAAGCGATCGAGTTGCGCTTCCGGAAGTGGATAGGTGCCCTCAAACTCCACTGGGTTCTGTGTCGAAAACACGGTGAAGAATTGAGAAAGCTCGTAGCCGGCACCGTCGATGGTCACTTGCCGCTCTTCCATCGCTTCCAGAAGCGCCGACTGGGTTCGCGGTGGCGTGCGGTTGATCTCGTCAACGAGCAGCAGGTCGGTGAAAATCGGGCCTCGATGCAAAGAAAACGAACTGGTGCCCATGTTGAAGACGTTCGCTCCGATCACGTCGGCGGGCATCAGGTCGGGTGTGCACTGCACCCGCTGAAATTTGAGCTGGAAAATATTGGCGAGTGCTTTGACCGCCAGCGTCTTTGCCAGGCCGGGCACCCCTTCTACGAGCGCGTGGCCTCCAATCAGCAGAACCAACAGCAAATGATCCAGCACTTCCTGCTGGCCCACAATCACCCGCGCCAACTGGCTCCGCACGTGCCTCGCTAATTCCTGCGCTTGACTCATTCTGATGGCCTCTTTTCCTCTGGCGCAGTCCGCATTTCCAAGCGCGCCGTATAGTCATAAAGGTCCTGCACAATTTCCAATGCTTCCGCATCGCTCAAATCGAGAGTTCGCGAACTCCGGTCCGCGCGAGCCAGCGTGCCAAGCAGTGGCTGTTCCTCCCAGCCCAGCGTGCGGCTCCCCATGCGCGCAAGTTCCGCAACAGTCGCATTGGATGTGAGTCCAAGCTGCCGCGTCAATTGGAAGCGCAACCGCTGATAAGCCACGCGCACGGCCGCAGAACCGGCATGCCCCGATGTGTAGAGATCACCCAACGTGTCCACAAACTCCAGCGGAGACAGTCGCGAAACTTTTCCCGGCATCCGGATGGTGCCATAGCGACGAGAATAGGTCACGAGAATGAAAACCAACAGCAAACCCAACTGAGCAAATACCCACGGCAGCGGAGTCTTGGCCATGTAGGACCAAAAATCCCCGCGCGCGCCGTGGAAATATTCGTCCCACAGAATCTGTTTGCCTTTGGTCCCTCCGATGGAATTGAGCAGCAGGGCAAGATTTCCCGGCTCCTTGATGCCGCGATTTGTAAGAGGCGAGGGTGAGCCCCACCAGACGATCGTTCCCTTACCCACCGCGTAGGTCACCACCGCGGCAGTATCGCTGTTTCCATACACGGCGACCTGGTCCACCTTGCCAGAGTGCCAGTCGCTTGGCGGGGCCATGGAAATTTCTGGGGCTCCGGAGGTGAGCGGCGAGGGGAGCAGCGCAGGGAACTGGGTTTCGCCCTCGGCATCATCGCTTTCAGCGAATTTTTGTCCGCCAGGTAGAAATTCCGCCACGTTTTCCCCCGTTGCCACGATGCGGCCGCCGCCGTCCAAAAACCGGCGAAGAGCGGCTATATCTTCGGAAGTGGGTGGTTGCAGTGGATTCGCGAGGATCAAGATTTGGTCCTCCGCGCCGTCTCCGAGTTCCGTCGGCGCGCGGTCCCAGCGCTTGACGTCGTAACCCAGCTCGCTCAAAAGAAGATAGGCAGCTTTGGCTCCATCCCAGGAGGTCGAGTAGCTGGAAGGAAACCCCGTGCGCCCGCCGCTGCGCGGAGGTGTAAGCAGGGCCGTGGCAAACGCCAATACCAGGACCAGAATCCCAGCGCCGATCAGGATGGAACGGTCGGTGCGATCGAGACTTGCAGGCATCCCATTTTCTCCAACTGCTCTTTAGCCCCCGCCCACTCTGCCGCCGAGGCGGGCCGATACCCATACCAAATCAGTTCGAAACTGCCCGTGATGGCCTGTAACAAACCTTGTTCCTTGGGATGTTGTTCCAGAAGGCGCAGCGATTCGCGCGGCGTCCTGGCGCGATCTCTCGGCAGAATCCGGATATCCTCCAGATGCGCAACGGAAGCCCAATAGGCGCAATGAACTGCCTCCCGGAAGTCGCCCCGGTCGGCCGCTGCCAAAGCTTCCTGCACCCACTGGCGCGCGTCGCTGCTCGCCGGTTCAACTTCCGCCCTGAAGCGCACTCCTTTGGCGGCCTTTGAGAGCCGGCCATAAACCACATAGAACAACAACACCACCGCCAGGAAGATGACGCCCCAGGCAATCATGTTCCCCGTTCTTTCACTGATGTTCAGGAACCGCAGGAGTTTGATGACGTGCTCAAGAATCCACCGGCTGATTCGCGCCCGAATCAGATCCCAGGTGGACGGACCCACGGCAGCCTGGAATTCCGCGCGATCCAGAATCTTCTTCAGTTTGCCTTCCGCCACGGCTGTATTCGGTCCTGAGGAAGGAAGCGCCAGCCCTGCGGCGTGCTGCTGCATTGCATTCAGCCTTGCTTCCAACTGCGCTGGCGCCGTAGCTTTCTTGGGATTGCGCTCTATCTCCTCGAGCGCATCGGAAATTTCCTTTGTGGGCACATGGTAGATTCGGTCGCCGTTCTTCACCGTCCAGGAATCGGGCAACGAGCGGCGAAGCTCACGAAGGTCTTTGGCGTTTTTGCTGGCCACCTCGATGCGAGTCAGTTCGCGCTGGTAAGACTGCAGATCAAGCTCGGAGATTGCCGCCGGTGAGGCATCGCCGCGTGCCGGTGTCTGGGGGCAGCAAGGTAGGCAAAATGCAATCAAGACCACCAAGACGAGAATTCGTGACCGCATATCCGGCCCTGCGCCCCATCGCTTCATTTTCTCTGTTAGATTCCTGGCGATAGTGGCCTTGGCACGCTGTCAAGTGAACTGAGCAAATGCTGTATGTCAAAGCCTTCTTTTCTCACGCGCAAGTTGTAATACATGAGGCTGGCCGAGATCGTCCCAATGGGCCCCACAAGCACCTGAGAGACAAATTCCGCAACGTAGGTATATGCCGTAACTCCAATGGAAGGTTGCTGCTTGGCCATGACCGCGGTGAACGTGAAAAACATGGCCGGAAATTGGAAAAGCATGCCAACCACCCATCCGAGTACGCCTACGAGCAGTAGCAGCAGAAACATCTGGCCCGCATATCCCTTCGTTAACTCCATGCTTCTTTCCATCGATGCGACCGGGGATTCCTTCTCCACAATTGCTACGGGCACCGAGATGGCCAGGCGGCAAGCCAGGTATATGCCGGGAATGATTAGAAGAAGAAAACCCACCAGTGTGGCTAGTCCAGACATGACCAGGATCGCGATCACGGTCAGTATGCTCCCCTTGGCCCGCGAGTAGGCATCCCGGACGCTGGTCGGCCGCCCCAGGTACAGATCGGACACCGCCGTGATGGTCGCCGCATGAGCGATCCCGGTCATCAGCAATAACAAAAACGCGCCACCGACCGCCCCTAGGAGGATCCCGCCGACCATGCCGGGCGATGCCAGGTTCGGTGTCGTTCCCGCGATCTTCCCCCGCTCAATGAGCAGCACCCCAAACCGGAATACCAACATCAACAGATAGGGAAGTGCGGTAATGCCTGCGAACAGCAAAAAGTTCTCACGGTACAGCGTAAACGTTCGGTCGAGCACCTCACCAAGCGTCATGGGACGAAGATCGCTGTTGGCCATTGCTTCTCCAGAATGCACTGAGTTGAGCGCATGTAATCACATTGTACTTGTTCGACACGGCTACGCAGGCACAAGTTGCAGGAATAGCAGCGAAAGAATGAACGTTCAGGATAAAAAAGGCGGTGCTGATCGGCTGGGGGGAGGACACAGCACCGCCTCACTGTAGGGGATACGGATCCCTGGGGAGGGATTCCGTTTCCCTATGGAAAAATCAACCGCGAACCGTCAGAACCGGGCAAGTGGCCTTCGTGACCACGTTATACGCGATGGTCAAGGGAACATGCCCGGCCAAGCTCTTCCTGGGCTTGGCGCCCATGACAATCAAGTCCGCCTTGGATTCCCGCACAGCAATTAGAATTTCCTCCACGGCCGATCCAAAAGTGACGCGAAATTCCGGTTTGCACCAGTTTTCCGTGTCCGGAGGCATCAACTGCTTCATGCGCACGATATTGATTTCGCGTTGACGCGCCACGCTCTCCTCCGTGTAGGCAGCCGCACTCTCAATTACGTGCAGCAGCGTGAGGTGGGCGTTGTGTTCCTGCGCGAGAGAAAAGGCATGCGCAGCCGCCTTCGCCGCACCGGGACCAAAGTCGGTGGCGAACAGGATATGGTTGAGTTCGATTTCTTTCTGGGTATCGCCCCTTACAGCGGGACCCACCGTAAGGACAGCTGTATTCGCCTGCCGGAAAATCTCTTCAGCAACGGAACCGATCAGGATCTTCTGGACCTTGCCGCGGCCATGAGTCCCGGCAACCACCAGATCGATTTCGTGCTCAACAATGAGTTTTTCTAGCGTCGGCCAGACGTTCCCCTCCTCCAACAGCACTTCGTGGGGCACGCCCCGGAGTTTTCCGGAAATCAGGATGTCGGTCATGCCCTCCTCGGCAGCTTGGCGGACTTTCTCATACGTGGCTTGCGCGAGTTGAGGTTCCGCAAACTGGAACGGATCCGGGGTAATGACGTGTGTGAGATAGATGCGCGCGTCATAGCGCCGCGCGAGCGCGATGGCATAATCCAAAGCCCGATCGGACACTTCAGAGAAGTCGGTCGTGACAAGGATCTTGGTCAGAGATACCCGTTTGCTGATGTCCACCTTGGCTTTTTCTCTCGGTTCCGCAACCTGCGGCATAACTGCCTCCTCAACCTGCTGTGCGATCCCCGCTCGCCATATACAGCTTCATGTATGAAGAGTGCACGTTCGGTACCAGAACACAGTCTCGTTGTTGGTTCGAAACAAAGAGGTTGTGGCACTTTTTTTGAAACAGATTCTCGCAGTGAGCAAACTTCCGCAAAGGTCTGCGTCGTATGACCTATGCCTGTGGGGAAAGCACAATCTGAGAGAACGATTGCGGAGTGCAGCTGGTGAAAACTTAAGCCCAAAAAAAGTGGCAGCGGCCAGCTAATTCACAAGCCCGTTAACCGGGCATTCGCGGTCGTCCCAACGACGCTTCGTTGTAGTCGTGCTGGCCGCTGCCGAGATCTTCATTGTGGGCGTCCCTTTTTACGACGTATCCTTTCGAGCCTTCACCGCGAGCCCGACCGTCCTAAAAGGAACGCCCACTGCTCAGCCTTTCGACAATCGCTCCATTGCCTAATTGCTGAACGAGGTGATGATGTGCATCTCTGATTCCTTTTGGCGGCAATGCCGTTCGTTTGTATCTGACTGCAAAGAGGGGTCTTAGAAAACCACCCATGGCACCTCCACCCAGGCGGCCAGGGGCGATGCGAGTTTTCACACTTAGGCGGGGAATCTCACGCAGTGCTTTTCGCAGGTTAGCTTACGCCGGAATCTCTTATTGTGAGCTTGCTGGCGCGGCGGGTTCTTCCTCTTCGGAGTGGGACAGACCAAACTTCTTCATTTTGTAACGTAGCGCGTCGCGGCTGATGTTCAGGAGCTTGGCAGCTTTGATCTGATTGCCGTGTGATTGCTGAAGCGCCAGCTCCACCAGCGCATGTTCGACATCCTCAAGCGAGGTACCACCCTCCGGGATCGACAACGGAGGCAAACGGCGCTTGCCGGGCACGGCTGGAGCTTCCAAGGGAGGAGCCATAGGGCTGTCCGTCACTGCCGCCCCGCTTCGGCCGCTCGCCACCGAAAAGGGCAGGTCATCCGGCTTCAACAGCTTGCCCTCTTCCAAAATCATGGCGCGCTCTAGAGCGTTCTTCAGTTCGCGGACGTTTCCCGGCCAATCGTAGTTGAACAGCAGGCGGCTGGTCTCCTCGCTCAACCCCTGGACGCTCTTGCGGAATTTGCGGTTGTAGTGAGCCAAGAAGAACTCGACCAAGGGAAGGATGTCTTCTTTCCGCTCTCGCAGAGCGGGCAGGTAAATCGCAATGATCGCCAGACGATAATAGAGGTCTTGACGAAACCGCCCCTCGCGAACCTCCCTCTCGAGATCTCGATTGGAGGCGGCGATGACCCGCACTTCCACTTGAATATCGCGCACGCCGCCGACGCGCCGGATGACTTGGTCCTCCAGGACGCGTAGGAGTTTGGCCTGCAGCAGGGGAGAGAGCTCGCCAATTTCATCCAGGAATAACGTGCCCCCGTCGGCGACTTCGAAAAGGCCCTTTTTCATTGCCTTCGCGTCGGTAAACGCGCCCTTCTCGTGCCCAAAGAGCTCCGCCTCCATCAATGTCTCCGGAATGGCGGAGCAGTTGATAGCCACGAATGGCCGTTCGGCGCGGGAACTGTGGTAGTGGATGGCCTTGGCTACCAGGTCCTTGCCCGTGCCGCTTTCTCCTTGGATCAAAATGGTACTCGCTTCGCTGGAGGCCACCTTGTAAACAAATTTCATCAATTCCGTAATCTTGCGGGATACCCCGATGACTTCATGGTAGCCTGCCCGGCGTCGCACCTCTCCGCGCAGCGTTTCCACTTCGGTGCGCAGAGCCCCGGCTTCCAATGCATTCTGGAGGGTAACGTTTAGCTCTTCGAAGTTGATGGGCTTGCTGACGAAATCGTACGCACCCAGGCGCAGCGCTGCCTTAACGTCATCGAGCTGAGGGTCCGCAGTCATCATGATGATGCTGCGGGTTTCGCCGGCCTGCTTTAACTTCTCCAGAACCTCGATCCCGCTCAAATCAGGAAGGTGCACATCCAGGAGAACTGCGTCGACAGTATCATTTTGGAGCGCACGGAGAGCCATGTCCCCGTTTTCTGCTTCCAGGGTCTCGTAGCCAAACTCGGAGCACTTTTGGGTCAGTGCCCAGCGGACGAGTTTTTCATCGTCGACTATCAAAATCCTCTTTTGGGCCATCTTGTTACTTTACCACCAATTTAGGACCCGGCGCTCTTCGGACGGCTTTGCTTGGGCCGTTGAACCGGTAGCCAAACTTTGAATTGCGTGCCCTTCCCGGGAGTGCTGCTCACTTCAATTCGGCCGCCGTGCGACTGCACAATGCTGTTGGCCAGGGACAATCCCAGCCCGGTACCCTCGTTGCGCGTTGTGAAAAACGGCTTGAAGATTCTTGGCAGGGCCTCAGACGAAATTCCCCGGCCGGTATCCGAGACTTGTACAACCACAAATTCGTGATCCCGATTCAACACGACCCGCACCTGGCCCGCGCCGGAAATAGCCTGAATGCCATTCAGTACCAGGTTTAGGATCACTTGCTGAATCAGCGCTGGATCGTGTTCGACCGGCGGCAGGGAGAGATTCGGTTCGAAGGAAACCTGAATCGGTTTCGTGAGCACCTGCTGGCGAGAGAGCAGAACCGCCTGTTCGATGGTCGTGTTCAGATTGGCCGGATGAAAATCCGGCGGCCGCGGGCGGGCGTAGGAGAGCAGGTCATTCAAAATCGCCTGGATATGGAGGATTTCCCGGTGCACTTCGCCGATCACGGTGCGGCTGGGGCTATTGGCCGGGAGTTCCTTCCCCATGATATCGACGACACCGGCAATTCCGGCCAAGGGGTTGCGGATTTCGTGCGCCAGTCCGGCAGCCAACTCCCCCAGAGTCGCCAGGTGCTCCGCGCGGGCCATCTCCCGGTTGTGGAACTCTTCAATCTCCTCGCGATTCTGATCGAGCCGCTCGATCATTTCGTTGAACTGCCGGCCGAGCTTGCCGACGTCATCCTCTCGCTTGGCGAAAGAGACACGCGCCGTAAGGTCACCGCGGCGAACGCGGGCGATGGTGTCCATCAATTCTTCCAAGGGATGCTCGATCAGCACCAGCAGCACAGAGAGCAACACAAAGCACAATAGGATCGCGAAACTCACAGCCGCAATCAGGATCCATTGCACGTCGCGAATCTCTCGTGAGCGAAGAACCGCGAGGATCGCCAAGATACTCACTGTGAGTACCGCGATAATCGGAATGAAGACTTTCCACTGCCACCGGATGCCCGTGGCCCACCGCACGAATTGGGGCAGCTTCATGTCCGTATCACATCAAAGAGCCGCCCCGGACGCAAGTCGGCTTGCGTAATTGCGAACCTCCTCGCCATTGCAAGGTACGTTTCGGCACACTGTCACGACTATTTGCCCCCCAATTCCGCTGCTTCTTCTAAAATCGAAACCATTCGATAGTCCTGTGTAAATGCTCTGGCAATTCCGGTATCCCTGCGGAGGTTTTCGTGGCTGCTTCTGAAACATTCGACCTGGTGGTAATTGGCTGCGGGCCGGCTGGAGAAAAGGGCGCCGCTCAGGCGGCCTATTTCGGCAAGCGCGTGGCGGTCATCGAACGGGCGTCGGCTGTCGGTGGAAGCTGCATCAATACGGGAACCGTTCCAAGCAAAACGCTTCGGGAGTCAGCGCTGTATTTTTCCGGGCTGAAGCAGCGCGGACTGTACGGCATCGATTATTCGCTGAAAGAAAATCTCACCGTGCACGATTTCATGCATCACGAACGAGCCGTGGTGGAGATGGAGCGGCGGCGCATCCTCAAAAACCTGGAGCTTCACAAAATTGAACTCCTGCGTGGCCAAGCCTCCTTCGAGGATACCCACACGGTGGTCGTAAGCGGCCCCGATGGGGCACGCCGCCTCCACAGCGAGGTCATCCTGATTGCGACTGGTTCGAAGCCTCATCGACCCGCGGAAATTGCCTTTGATGACGTGCATACGTTTGACTCCGACACGTTTCTTCGCATGGATCGGATTCCCAAGAGCCTGGCGGTCATTGGTGGTGGGGTAATCGGCTGTGAGTATGCCTCGATTTTTGTAGCCCTGGGCGTGGATGTGACCCTGGTGGACGGGCGCGATCAGCTTCTGCCATTTCTGGACGCCGAAATTTCCAATCGTTTGCGTGACCGCTTTCTCGCCCTCGGCATGCATCTTTGGTTTAACGAGCGGCCGGTGAAGGTCGAGAACCATGCCTCCGGCGCGCGCCTGTTCATGAAAAGCAACAAGACCCTGGAAGTGGAAGCGGCCCTGTTTGCCGCGGGGCGACGCGCGGCGGTCGACAACTTGGCGTTGGACAAAGCCGGCCTCGCTATCAATGATCGAGGCTACATCCCCGTGAATGAGAATTACCGCACAACCGTGCCGCACATTTACGCCGCCGGCGACGTGATCGGATTTCCTGCTCTGGCTTCCACCTCAATGGAGCAGGCCAGAGTAGCCGTCTGCCACGCTTTTGGATTGAAGTACAAGCAGCGTGTGGCCTCGCTGCTGCCCATGGGGATTTACACCATCCCGGAAATCTCTGCCGCCGGCGAAACGGAAGAGTCCTGCAAAGAGAAGGGAATCGAGTACTGCGTTGGCCGCGCCCTTTATGAGAATAATGCCCGCGGCCACATCACCGGGGACACCGCCGGCATGCTGAAGCTGATTTTTGCGCCCAGCGACCGCAAGTTACTCGGCGTCAGCATGATCGGCGAATCCGCCACTGAGCTCATTCACATCGGCATGATGGTCCTTGATAACGGACTTACCATCGACGAGTTCATCGAGCAGGTCTTCAACTATCCCACCCTCAGCGAAACTTATAAATACGCCGCCTATGACGGCCTCGGCAATCTCTCTGGCCACAAGCTCCGCGAGGGATAAGCGAGCACTTTTCTGTGCCCGGGGATTGCCGTTGCGCATCGAACTTGGCGGAGGATTGTCCATGCCACTCGTGCGCATTTCCCTTCGTCAGGGCACATCGGCGGAATATCGCAAGGCCATTGGTGATGGCGTGCATCGCGCGATGATCGAAGCATTAGCCATTCCGTCCGATGACCGGTTTCAGGTCATAAGCGAACATCCACCCGAAGATCTCGTCTATGACCCGCAATATCTCGGCGTTCAGCGGTCCGCTCGTGTCGTATTTATCCAGATCACACTGAGCGCTGGCCGCAAGCCGCAACAGAAACGCAAGCTGTATAAGCGCATGGCGGAAATACTTGCAGAATCTCCCGGCCTGCGCCCGGAAGATCTGCTTATCAATTTAGTGGAAGTCAGTTGGGAGAATTGGTCCTTCGGGAACGGCGAAGCACAGTACATGGATGCCTGATAATTTCGCCCTTGTTCTGCTTTCGTTGATTCGACCCATCCTGTAAATTCAAATAATGCTTCGACTACGCTCCTTGTTTGTGGCCTTGTTGCTTCTTCTCTCCGCCGCGTTACCCGCCACCCTGAGTCGCTCAAAGCCAACGCAGGTGCGGGCGGCAGGACAGGCGTATCTAGGTTTCGACAGCAACCAATATCCCGGCGACGATGCGCTTCCCATTCTCCGCAAGACTTTTTCCTTTACGAGTTACTGGGTTGGGCCGCCGCCTGAAGAGAAGCGCAGCACGTGGTTGGGCAAGCGTTCATTATTACAATCGCAGGGCTTTGGCTTTGTAGTGCTATTTAATGGCAGGGAGAGTCACAACCTGAAGTCGGCCTCGGACGCGCGCCAGAAGGGCGCTCTCGACGGCGTTAACGCGGCTAAGCTCGCGCGCCAGGAGGGTTTTCCCACCGGCACCATCATTTTCCTGGATATTGAAGAAGGTGGCCGATTGCCCGCCACTTATCACGAGTATGTCAAAGCGTGGATGGACGCGCTGGAAGTAGCGAATTTCCGCGCCGGTGCCTACTGCTCTGCAATGCTGGTGAACGAAGGCGGTGGCGTCAGCATCACGACGGCCAAGGATCTTCAAGACCATCTCGGCAGCCGCAAGCTCATCCTTTGGGTCTACAACGATGCCTGCCCGCCGTCGCCAGGCTGCGTTTTTCCGCAAACTCCGTCCGCAGTCAAGCAGAGCGGCTCTCCGGAAGCGGCGATCTGGCAATATGCGCAATCGCCGCGCCGCAAAGAGTTCACCGCACAGTGCGCGGCAACCTACGAGGCAGATGGGAATTGCTATGCGCCGGGCGACACGGCGCACAAGTGGTTTTTAGATGTGAATGTCGCCAATTCCGCAAACCCGTCCGGGCCGACAGAGTAGAGCGGCGTTACAGCCGCTCCCCGATTCACGTTTATATCTGGCCCAAGCCCCCATCCACGTTGATCTCCACTCCAGTGACGAAGGACGCATCGGAAGAAGCCAGGAACGCGACCGCGCCCGCAACCTCTTCCGGCTGGCCAAAGCGCTGCATCGGGACCTTTTTCATCAGTTCCTTGGCCCAGTCATCGATCGCCTGCTGTGGCAGCCCCGTTCGCCCAAAGATCGGCGTGACGATGGGGCCCGGCGCGACC
>Ga0187801_10000102_pt1 | contig 18852 bp, 15 predicted proteins | sample NC_wetland_sal_i_10_FD_132465 | JGI IMG/M metagenome (GOLD analysis project Ga0187801, IMG submission 132465) | Wetland sediment microbial communities from Neuse River Estuary, North Carolina, USA - Control_1 | ecosystem: Environmental > Aquatic > Freshwater > Wetlands > Sediment | place: USA...
GACCCAACAGTATTTCGAGGGCGTCCCAGTTGCCAGGCGCAGGCTCTTTCACCACCAGGCGAGTGTGGGGTTGGACGATGATTTCGCTTTCATCGGTGCGCAACACAAGTACCAGGCGCCCTTCTCCGGTGTCGAGAACAGTATCAGAGGGAAGCACCTGTCCCCGCGTCGGCCGCGACATGCTCATTCCCGGCAATTGCACGTGCACTTCGCCTTTCCATTCGGAAACGATGGCGCCGGCAAAGGGCGCGGGAGACGGTCCGGCAGGAACTTGGGCCTGGGCGGCGGCGCACAACCAAAGCGTCACCCAGAGGGGAAGCGCTGCAATCGTAGCCCGTCGACGACAAAGACCCAAGCCTTGCAAAACGGAGACCCGCAGACTCGGGAGAGTGAGTCTGCGAGTTCCTGTCATCGCATTGTTCCAGAGGAAAAACACACTAGCCTCCGACGATGATCGCGATCACCTTGCCGGTGTAAGCGTTGACCTTCACTTCGTATTCGGTCCCGTTAGTTGCCAAAACATCCACTGACCAGTCTGGCGGATTGTCGTTCGTTTCGAGCACGATCAGCAGCACTTTACCGCCGTGAACTGCGTTCAGCGCAATCTGCTCAGCCTTGGCCTTGCTGATGTATTTCGGAGTTGCTTGTGCGCTATCGCTGACCTTAGTGGTCTTGAGTATCGCGCCACCGCGGGCGTTCACATACACTTCGTACTCAAATCCGGGCTGGGTAATGGTGACATCCCAGATCTGGTAGCCCTTCCATTGGTCACGCTGAGCTTGCACCACTGTACCACCGCCGACAGCTTTCAGAGCATCCTGCTCCGCCTGTTGTTTGCTGATGTAGCTGCCCTGCGCAGCCGAAGCTTGCTCGGACAAAGGCTGCGTGATGATCCGTAGAGTGGCTCCAGTGTGAGCGTCTAACCAGACTTCAGACTCGTTGGTGGCGCCGACCACGTCCACCGACCAAATGATCTTGCCGAGTTCTTTTTCTTTGAGGGCTTGAGTTACGGTTCCTCCGCCGACGGCGACAATGGCATCCTGCTCTGCCTCTTGCTTCGAGATCAGCGTTGAGGCGCCAGCCAGCGCCGATCCGATCAGCAGAACAACCGGAACTAGAGAGAGTGATCGTTTCATGGGTTTTTCTCCTGGGGGTTCAAATTTGAAGAGCCAGATCGAGGCTGACTCACGCCCAAGCTAAAAGCACATGCACTGCCAAACGCAACACGCAGGTAAGTCCGTTGTTTTTCGCGATGCTGTCGGACATCTGGGTTATTAGGACCCACCCACTATGTCCGCGGGCCCCGGTTTCTGAGGGCTCATCAGAGAGTCAGCTTGCAGATCGCCTGAGGAAACGGTTGCGGGGCAAGATCACGCGCACACGGATCCCGCTCTTATCGCTGGAAGCTTCGATAATGCCGCGATGCTCCTCGACGATACGCTTCACAAACGTAAGCCCCAATCCCCACCCAGGTGTGGACTCGCCCGCCGACCGGGCACGGTAGAAAGGTTCGAAAAGATGCGCCAGATCCTCCGGTGGAATGGGTGTGCCAGGATTGCAGACTTCGAAGATCACGTTCGCCTCTGTTCCGGTCACCCGCAGATTGACTTCGCTTCCCGCTGGACTGTACTTCACCGCGTTGTTCAACAGATTAAGGATTACGCCACTCAGCATTGGAGCGTCGCCCTCGAGCGAAGGTAACTCTGAAGCCACATGGACTTGGATGCGAATCTCTGCTGCTTCGGCAATCGGTGACATGACCCGCTGGAGCTGCGCGATCATCTGCGGAATCGGTATCGGCTCCCTTCGCAGAGAGCGTGCTCCGGCGTCGAAGCGCAACACGTCGAGGTAAGTGTTAATCAGTGAAACCAGGCGCTGGGACTCGCGGAAAATCGTCGCTGCTGCATCGTGCGAGCCGGTCGCCTTCGGATATCGCAGCAGGAATTCGGCGAAGCCCTGGATCGAGACCAGGGGCGTGCGTAGTTCGTGGGTCACAAAGCGCAAGGCGTCGGCGCGTGCCTGGTCTCGTTCCAGTCTGGAGGTCAGATCGGTGACGACGACCATCCACTGCGACCCCTCGTTGTTCGAAGAAAGGCGCGTGCATCGTATCTGCCAAAAACCTCCTCCCAGGTACACTTCGCTTTCCGGCGGGAGTCCCTCGGCGCTCAGTCGTTCTTGAACATTTGCCCAGTTCGGATGGCCCAGGAGACGGCCAAATTCAACGAGGTCTAATTCTGCATTCCATCCTTGCTTGCTGCAAAAAGCCTTCCAGAACGGGTTGCGAAACAGAGTCTTGCCATCGGCTGCAAAGACCGCTAGACCCTCCTGCATGGATTCCAGCAGATGCTGGCGGAAGGCATAAAGCAAGCCGAGTTCGGACTGTAGTTGGTTGATCAGCTCGACGCGCCATTGCAGATCGCCCGTAGTTTCGGGTGAGATCTCAGCCGGACGCAAGCTGGCAAGCTCCATCGGCGCTTGCCCCGCTTGGAGTGTCTGCCGCAGCTGGCGGAGCCCGCGGGTCAGCCCCCGGTTCACGACCACCAGATTCTCTAATTGCGCCAGCGGTACCGCCAAAAGTCCGACGCAGAGAACCGGGCCAAATGCGATGAGGCGATGAGCGTACGCAAAGAGCCAATAACCCGCCCCGTAACTGAGGATGAGAAGGGTCGTTTGAAGCAGCACTCCATCCCATCCCGGCCAGCGCAGAACCAGCCAAGTGGAAACTAAAGAGAAACCCACAAGAAACAGGATTTGTGGAAACGCGCTGACGTGCCGCAGACCCTCGCCTCTCAACAGCCCGTCCACGAGGTTGGCGTGAACTTCCACTCCAGGCATCGGCATTTGACCGCTCACCGGGGTTGGCAACCGATCGCTAAGCTCAGTGGCACCGAAGCCAATGAGCACTGCCTTCCTCCACAATGCGGGCTCCTGCTTTCCATCCAATAACTCGGCAGCCGAAATCACGATGAACGACGGAACCCGTTGACCGGGTAGATACTGTTCGCGAAAATTGATCGTCAGAAACTCCGGCGAGTAGGATTCCCAGCCGGCCGCGCCCGCGCGCGGCATGCTGCCATCTACCACAACACGATCTTTCCCCAGCCACAGTCCGCCAGAATCTTCACCCACCGCCACGTGCTTGGCGACGCGTGTAACCTCTAAAGCAAGAGCCCATCGCGGACCCTCGGCCCTTAATTCCCGCACCGGCACGCTGCGGCAGATGCCGTCGGCGTCTTCCACCGCCTGCACGTGTCCAACTCCGGCGCTGTTGGCGAGAAAGAGGGGCAAGGGATCTGCCCACAGTCGTTGCGGCGAACCGCCCAGTTTCGCCGCCAAGACAACGTTGCCAGCTTCTCGAAGAGCTTTTCCGAGATCGTTGTCGTCCGAGGCATCTTCTGCTTCGGAAAGCAATATGTCGAGACCGATTGCTCCGGCGTGCTGCGCTGCAGTGGCACGAACGAGTCGTGCCAGCAGAGACCTCGGCCACGGCCATCTCCCATAGCGGCTGAGGCTGAGATCGTCGATCAGAACAAGTGCGACAGAGCTGGACGTCGGGAGTGGTCTGCGAAGGCGGAAGTAGATGTCGCCGAGCCTCCGGCTCAGTTCATCCACGGGGTAGGTCATGCTGAGAGCGGCCACCAGGCTCAGCAGCAAGAGATTCAGAACGAGCCAGGATTTAACCCGGTTTCGAGATCGCTCGCCTTCAGACTGTGCTCTCATTTTTCTGGAGCGTCCAGATCAATTTCCAGGCGGCGCGCTTTCTTGTAAAGCGTCTTGCGCTCAATGCCAAGCTTGCGCGCGGCGAGCGAGCGGTTACCTTGCGCTTCATGCAAGGCGCGCATGATCTGCTGCCGTTCCACTTCCTTGAGGGTCGTCGTGGCTGGTTCCACTACCTTCGCACTGCTTAGCGCTCCCGCGCCACTTGCTCGCTCAATGTCCTCCGCAGAGATTTCTCCAGTCGTGGACAAAATGGCCGCTCGCTCGATCAAGTTCTCCAACTCTCGCACGTTTCCGGGCCACGACATGCGCATCAGCAACTCGGTCGCTTCTTCGTTGAGGGTGACCTGGCGCGCGTTGCGTTCATTGAAGCCCGACAAGAAGTGGCGAACCAGCAGCGGAATATCTTCCTGGCGCTCTTCCAGGGCGGGCAAGTGGATAGTCATCACGCTGAGACGGTAATACAAATCCTCGCGAAACTGTTTGGCACGGATGCGCTCGCCAATGTCCGCATTCGTGGCGGCGAGAATTCGAACATCCACGGGCACGTAGGTATTCGAGCCTAGCCTTCGTATTTGCCTTTCCTGGAGAACTCGCAGCAGTTTGACCTGGAATCCGGGCGTGGTTTCCGAGATCTCGTCCAGGAAAATCGTCCCGCCATTCGAGCTCTCAAACAAGCCACGGCGGGCGCTGTCGGCACCGGTGAATGCTCCCTTTTCATGGCCGAAGAGTTCGCTCTCCAGCACGCTCTCCGCCAGCGCTCCGCAGTTGATGGCGGTCATCGGCTTACTGGCGCGCTTGCTGTGAGCATGAATGGCGCGTGCCACGCGTTCCTTTCCGGAACCGCTGGGTCCGACGATCAAAACCGTGGCATCGGTCGGCGCCACCCGCGCGATGGAACGGTACACCTCCAGCATCTTCGGGCTGCGGCCTATGATCGCCGTGCCAGCAAAGCCCTCGGGCTCAGGTTCCCCAGCAACGGCGTGGCCGTTCGGACGCCTTTGGCGGCGTTTTTCAAGGCGGCGGACAAGCCCCAGCAGATCATCAATGCGCAGCGGCTTCCCCAGATACTCGACCGCACCATCCTTTACCGATTGGGCCATCGTCTCCACGCTGGCGTGGGCCGTGATCATCACGCAATCGCAGGCCGGTTGTATGGTCTTAATACGCTTTAGGAATTCGACTCCATTTACTTCTCCGAGGTAGATGTCCACCAGCGCCACCTGAACCTCACTCCGGCGCAAAAAGTCTTCGGCTTCTTGTGTGTTGCGTGCAGCATGACAAACGTAGCCTTCGGCGTCCAGCACCGAACATAGCCACTGGCGTGTGGCTTTATCGTCGTCAACGACCAGGATTTCTATGGGCATGACTCTTCACGAAGAGCTCTCATTAGCACGTAACACACCAAACTACGCTTTGAGCTAAAAGTGATATGTGAATGCGAATCGCCCTGCGTCGGCGCGAAACGCACCTGTCTCTTGCACCAGATGATATTTCGAGTAGTCCAGATCCAACGTCCAGTTTCCCAGCACGACTTCATTGCGGGCGTGCATTTCCCAAGCGGCGCGAAAATCGCTACCCGCCGACGGTGATTCAAGCCCGCTGCGCACGAGGAACTCTCCTCGATATCTCCTCCCAGGACGAAAGCAAACACTAGCTAGTGCCAAATGGCTCTGATAACTGTTTGGACTGAAGTAGCCGTGGGCAAATTCCTGGGCGAAACTGTAGTGCTGATAGCGGTAGCCCGCTGCAAAAGCCAGCCGCGGCGCTCCCCACTCTCGGACTACTTCCGCGCTCTGGCGGTTGCCAATATTCCCGTCAGAGTAGTGCTGCCGTGACCCGTGCACGTTGATCTGCCAACGCGCTGCCGTCCAGACCGAGAAAACCTCCCAACCCTGCGCCGTAAGTCTGTGCTCCGAAGCCTCCGCGTCTGGGATGATAGGAACGCGCGAAAAGGCCGCCCCCAGCACTAAATGCCGCATCGGTTGGAACGCCAGAGACGTGTCGTAAATCGCGTGCACATCTGCGTTGTCAAACCGTACCGCGCCTCCTCCGGCAGAAAACAAAAGAGACTCGCGAAGCCTCCACCGAAGCTCCTCATTGAAAGTCTCGACCGCTTCAAAAGAATCGTCAAAGCCATGTTGAAACTGCTGCTCGAACAGCAAGCGATTGGTCAGGCCGGACCATACGCCGAAATCTAGGCGCTGTAATGACCGCCAGGAATGATTCTTGGAGGAATCGTTGACATAGTCCGCATCCATTTCCACCAGATTCCGCGCAGGCACCAGTTCACGTTCCTCGCCGCCCAGCCGTCCGCTCTCAATTCTGTCCTTGTACTCCTGCAAGCGCAAGCTATTGGCATGAAATGTTAGGGCCGTGTCTACGACGTCCCGTGCTTCCGAGGGTCGCTGTTGATGTAACAGATTGCTCGCCAGTCCGATCGCAGCCGTTTCGTCCGCCGCGTTCGCCCTGAGTAGTTCCTTGTAGATCTCGTCGGAACGTCCATACTGCCGGCCGTACGCCAGAGCCCGCGCCAACTCCAGTTTAGCTAGCCGATTGTTAGGCTCAGTCCGGAGAATCTCGCGAAAGAGCCGCATGGCTCGCCCGTCTGCCCCACTGGAGAGGTAAGCGCGTCCCAGTTCCAAGCGAAGCCGATTGTCCTGGGGGTGATCTCTAAGTTCGTTTCGGAGGACGTGAACTGCTTGTCCGTAATGGCGCTCCAGCATCGCTTGCTGTGCGGCAGCGAGAACCCGCTGGATGGAATCCTCGTCGGAGGCGAAAGCGCACGTGCCGTCTGCCGCAAAGCAGATCGCTGCTAAAGTCACCACAGCCAAGAGCCAGTGGAGTCGCCCCATGTTTCAGACCCGCTCTCGCGCTACCATTCTAGCTCGTCGCTCTAGCTGGCCGCGCGAATAGGATTGGGTGCAACTGCGAGCAGCGCGAATCCGAAACCGCGCATCTCTGCCAGTTCCTGCGGAACGATACGACTTCTTGAGGCTACAGGTCGACCTTGCCAGCCCGACAATAGCGGACTGCAGAATGTTCTGGTCTGTCTGAAGTCCGCAGGGTTGATGCGACGAAGTTCTCCTTATTTCGCGACCGACTCGTGACTTGATGCCGAAGTCAGTGCAGGGGCCGATGGTGAGCTCGGCGAACCTGGGACGAGCACTCTTTTCACTGATCCAGGAATTTCATTCGCGTGCGCGAGCAATTCGCTAACCTGCCATAGCTGGGTGTCGGTTAGCTTGGTCTTGAACGAGGGCATCCCCGAAAGACGGATTCCGTTGGCTGCCTTCCAGTAGGTTTCCGATGCCGGGTCATCAGTCACACCCTTACCACTGAACAATTGCGGCGGTTTCGGAAACATCGTTGTCGCATAGTCAATGGGAGGCTGCCCTATCAGTCCGTGACACAAGGCGCAATGCTGTTTGTATACGCTTGCGTCGGCAAGAAAATTCGGTTCGTCCGCGGGCACAGGAGATGAGGGAATGTGTTGCTTCTCGATATGCGCGTCCAGGGCCATATTCGCCAGCTTTTTCTCAAACGGCATTGGTGGATCGGCCGTTGCTACTGGCGCCACGCCCGCGGAAAAGTAATAGAAAACACAACCCACTGAAATCGCTACGGCCAGAATGAAGCCGATCACGATACCTTTTATCACTTGTGCCCTCCTGTCATTGATCAGAAATTAAAGCTACGACCCAGAATCATGGAGGGAAGCGTGCGCGAGGGCGTCACACACATCTGCCATGCGAAGTTCGTAACTCACTTGCCTCTTAAACTCGCAACGTCCCATGAGGAAGACTATCAGCTTCATAATGAATTCCACGTGGCGGACAAATGACAAATTGTTCATATTCTTTCAAGCTGACCGCCAAGTTGCATCAACTCAAGAATGCGAAGGGGCTTGTCGTTTTCATTTGTTCCCGTGGTCTGCCGCTTGCTGATCTCGGTTAATTTCCTGGCCGGAGGCGTGGCGGCCATTGGTCAGGAATCCTCAACATTACCGGACGCGCCAAGCTCAATTCAGAATCAAGCGGGTTCATCAGGCCGCCCACAATACGATCAGCAGCATGAACCGAGCAAAAATCACATTTTCTGGATAATCCCTAACTACCGCGCGGACGAAAACCCTGCAGAAATCCAACCATTAACGCCTCCCGAAAAGATGAAAGTCGCGTTAGACGACTCTTTCGATCCATCGGCGTTTCTAGTGGCTGGCATCTTTGCTGGGCTCTCCATGGTACAGAAGCAGTACAACTCGTTCGGAACAGGAGCGCCGGGGTTTGGAAAATACTACGGAGGAGCATTCGCAGATCAAGCCATTGGCAACATCATGACCGAAGGCTTGTTTCCAGTCGCTCTCCATCAGGATCCTCGTTACTTCGTCAAAGGCGCAGGCGGATTTTGGAAGCGAACTGGATACGCGATCAGCCGGGAAGTTGTTACTCGGGGTGACGACGGACGCAATCACTTCAACACGTCAGAGCTGGCCGGAAATGCCGTGGCCGCAGGCATCTCCAACTTCTACTATCCGGCTGCTGACCGGTCCTTTGGAAATACTGCGAATAAGTGGGGACAACAAATAGCCCTGGATACGTTCTTTAATGTGGCAAAAGAGTTCTGGCCGGACGTGCGCAAGAGGTTGTTCACACACTGAGCGCCGGAGGCTGACGCCTGGGTTAATGCTGACCGACAAAGGCGTGTGAGAGAGGACAAAGCTGACAATGCCACGAAGAAGTCCGATCTCTACTGCCACCTCACAGTTGTACGCAACCAGCACTGGTTTCTGCAGGGTGTTCAAAGAAAATATGGATAGCATGCATTTGCTTTCATTCTTGCTGACGGCCGATCTCACAAAGGCTGAGGAATGCTTTGTCTCCGGCTTGGGAGATTGCGTCAAAGGAAGCCATGTCTTTCGCAACTGGGCAAGATCCTAGGCTCGGCGGACGATCATCCAGAATGCAGTTCGCATGCTGGCGCCTCGTGCGATCCAGCTTGCAGGCACAGCGGCCCCCAGTGAAACGGTGAGTTGCAGTTTTGGAACGCCGGAGGCCGATGCCGCAATTTCGCGCATTCTCGGGCTTGAAGACTTCGAGCGCTTTGTCTTCGTGATGTCAGTCCTTGAAAAATACTCGGATCATGATTGTTCCGTTCTCCTCGGTTGCTCGCGGCAGGATGTGCGGGAAGCAAGAATCCGAGCGCTACAGCACCTGTCGGAGTCGGCGAAGTTACGTCGCCACAGCTTGGAGGACGTGGACAGGCAGCGACAAAGTTATCACCGCACCGCTTCCTGCGTGACCTGAGATCCTAGCCACGCCGCCGTGCCCCTGGGCAACTGCATCCACAAAGGCAAGTCCGAGCCCGTGGCCGGGAGAATGTTCTCCCTTCACGAATCGCTTGAAAGCTCCACTGACGATATCAGGTGGAAATCCCGGACCATTGTCTTGAATCACCATTTCTGCTGACCCTTGGCGCGAGTGGAGTCGGATTTCTACCCGGCATCCTGCTGGCAAATGAGTCAATTCGTTTTCAAGCAGATTGCTTACCGCGCGATTCAGCAGGGTCACATCAGCATCCACGACCACATGCTCTTCGAGGTTTGCAGTCAATTCATGCTGTCGCTCAGCCATGGCCGGTTGGTAAATATCAACTAGTTGTCTTACAACATCGGAGAAGTCAACTGGGCGGCGATCCAAGTGAAGTGCGCCAGCCTCCGCTTCGGCAAGATCGAGCGTGGTGTTTAGCAACTGCGAGAGCCTGTCTAGGCCCTCGATTGCTTCTCCCACCGAGTCGCGCCACTTCTCGTTCCCTTCGTCGCACAGCGCGGATTCGAGCGTTCCACGAATCAAGGTTACCGGACTTTTGAGGTCGTGCGCGACGGCACCGGTGACAGTGCGAAGCTGGTTCACCGAGGACTGCAGCCGGTCCAACATGCGATTAAAAGTCTTTGCCAACCGCGAGATTTCATCCGAATTCACAGGCTCAGGCAATCGTTCTTCCAAGTCTTCGGTACCGATTCGAGCGACGGTCTCGGTAATGCGTTCGACGCGAAGCAGAGTTCGACGAGCGCTCCAGTACGAGATCAGGAAGCCGAGCACGAACATGCCGCCCCAGACCATGAGAAAACGACCCGCCAATCTGTGCAGCATACGCGTTGCGCCACGATCTGAGAGCCCTAGATAAACCGTCCTTCCATTTTGCGCCTTGACAACGACCCGAAACGTTTCTCGCAAACCATCGACTGCTATGGACTTTGGAGCCCCTGGAACGAGCTTCGAACGCCGAATCGCTGTGACAAAAGCATCCTCGGAGCTTGGACCGACCCACAACGGACTTTCACTGTTATTGGGATCCGTCGCCAAGAAAAAGACAGAATTTAGCCTTTCCCCGCGGGCATTGCGCTCATCCGGCACTTCCTGAGTAGCAAGTTCCGCCACTTCTCGAACGATACGCTTGTAAAGGTGATCGCTCGGAGTGTCCGCCGAGACTTGAGCTAACGTCTCAGCTTCGCCCGTGAGCCAAGTATCGCTGCGCTCCCGGAGACCCTGAGCGACAAGAAAATACACTATGGAGAAAGCAACGGCGGTTCCGAGCGCGAACGCCAGAGTTGTCCAAATCGAAATCCGCCATGCGGCGGTAGCACGTAGTTCCTTAGGCATATTTGAGAACGTACCCAACACCACGAATCGTATGAATCAGCGGTCGCGGCGTATCATGATCGACTTTGCTGCGCAGACGATAAATATGGACGTCCACCACGTTGGTTGCCGGATCGATCCGCATCCGCCAAACGTGGTCCAGAATCATAGTGCGAGTAACCACCCGACCTTCATTCCGGCAAAGATACTCCAGCAGAGCAAACTCCTGTGGGGTCAATTGCAACAATTGCTCGCCCCTTCGCGCTTCACGACGCACCAGGTCAAGCTGCAAGTCGGCAGCTTGCAAACGCATCGATTCATTCTGCGGAACCGCGGACCTCCGAATGAGATTTCTCAGCCTCGCCAGTAGTTCCGGCAGCGCGAATGGCTTCGTGAGGTAGTCGTCTCCGCCTTGCTCCAGTCCTTTGACCCGCTCGTCAACGGAACGGCGGGCAGACAGGATTAAAACTGGCGCTGAACTACCTTGGGCGCGGCAGCGGGCAATTAAGTCCAATCCATCCAGGTCCGGAAGCCCAAGATCGATGATGAAGGCATCGTGGATACCCTCCAAGGCCATGGCTTCTCCGGCCTTCGCGGTGCTGGCCGCATCCACGAGGTATCCTGCTTCCACCAGCGCGCGTTTCAAGAACTGCTGAATGGATACATCATCTTCTACTAACAACAATCGCATAGGAACTTCCCGCCAGTCCAAGACTTTACACCTCCATGTGGGATGCAGGAAACTCCTTAAACGTTGAATCGCCGTCGAAGCGGGCCTACCTATCTGGACGAGGCTCGCTGAAAAATCCTTCAGCAAGCCAGGTGAAAACGTGCTCGTCACCTCATTGTTGGCGCCAGATCATGTCCACGCGCACTGGAATGTCGTTCTTAACCGGCATTGTCAAAAGCGACGGCGGATCGATTTTGAAGTCGGAGAGTGTCGCCGGAATTGTCCCCGTGATATGAGTTTCACCGTCCTGTTTCTCCAGTTTGAAAGGAACCTGCTTGTACTGGGCAGTCTGCCCTGCGAACTGAATCTCCAGATCGGCGTTGATGGTCGCCGATGCGGCAGCCGATTCAGGCAGGCGAGTGCGCACCGTCACGATGGGAAACTCTGCTCCGCGCGTCACTTGCAGCATGTGAAGGTCGCGGTTGCTGTCTCCGGAATCAAAAGACTTCACAGGTACGGCGATTAAGAAATCGCATTCTCCGGCATGACAAACGCCTTTTCCTTTCGCCGTATGGCTCACACCGTCGGTCTGATGGAGGGGGTGCGACACGTGGTACGTGAGGGTGCTCTGTTGAAGGACCCATTGGCTGTCGGCTCCAAACGTGGGGATGGCTACGAACAAGAACGCAATCAGTATTTTCCTATTCATAAACGGTGCTTAGAACTTCACCGAAACCGACAGGAGAGCAGCGCCAAATGTACCAGCCGTAACGATGGCCACTGGGCCATGCGCTTGCGCGATCCCGTGGACTTTTTCTCCGTTGTTCTTCTGACTGAAGGCCATTGCCCCAAGAATGGGAGTGAGGATCATGCCCGGGCCGTGAATCCAGGCCATCGCCTCGTGAAACTTTATCGGACCGCGCTTTTTGGTTCCGGGAATTCTGGGGGCGCGAATGGCGTAATAGGCGGTGATGCCGTATAGGTCGCCGGTGAGCGCACCCAGAGCAACGTGCAAATCGCGGGAGGCGGTGCCTTCACTCTTGCCCCCGGCATTGAGAGACGTGACAACGGTCGCAATCAAGGGAATGGTCGTGATCAGACCCATGCGTTGATGGATCTTCAGCATGTGTGTCCTTTTATCCAGCAGCGCCTGCTCCTGGGGGTTCCCCCGAGTCTGCTCCGGAGAAAGACCTAGATCCGAAAGTGAAGGCGCGGTCGTACTGCTGGACGGTGCGTTTGGCAAATTGTCCTGTTGGGCCGGCGTGGGTTTGCCAGTACTTTGCTCTTCCATTTTCAGCTTTTCGTCCAGAACTGCGGTCTCGGTCCCACTGACTGTTACGGAAGGGATCTCCACCGTCTTGAAACCTATTGCCTCAAGCTTGACGCGGTAGTTTCCCGGAGCCATGTCAAGTTTGTAGGTGCCGTCCGGCCCCGTGGTCGCGCTTCGCATCCGGCCATTGTCTACACTCGTCGCCGTCACGGTGGCATTCGTAACCGCGTTGCCAGACGTATCGATGACCCTCCCCATCAATGTTCCCATTCCAGCCGTCTGAGCCATTAGAAACGGAGCGAACGCAACGGACAGACAAACCCAAAAAGCGAGGCCAGGGACACCACTGTGCCGGTTGCGAAAGATCTGCCTCAACATCCTTCACCTCATCTTTCCGATGGTGCCATGACCTCGTGTGGTATGTGGGCCACCAAAATACGATATGTCCGCAACATTGCCGTGGCCTTTCCGGAAGATGACATTTTGTTCATCTAGAGCTAACGGACGCATTTCTCCTCTCAACTGCGGTTATGATTTCATCTACACGCCGCCCAAGATTGAGGTGTCCAGGTGACATGCGTTCGTCAAGTAACTCAGGCGATCTTCCTGATGTTCATCTGCGGTACATGGCTTTGGAGTCAAACCCTCAAGGCCAGAACCGCAGAACCCACTCCACAACCATCCAATTCCGTTTCGCTGCCAGCGCCAGTCAGTTCCATTCCCTTGACAGTTCCGCCAGGTGCACCCCTGAAGATAGCGCTGGATACGGAGGTGCGAGTTCGGGAAGTGGGGCAGGCTATCCATGGCAAAACAACGGAGCCGGTGTATGCATTCGACAAGCTGCTGATTCCGGCAGGTACAGTGGTTAACGGAAAAGTCTCGGCAATCGATAGTGTGCCAGGGAAAACGCGGGTGCTAGATGCGACGGATGGGAATTTCTCTCCGGCGCGGCATGTGCATGTGCAGTTTGACGAGCTCGTGATGGCAGATGGGCGGCATGTGGCATTGCAAACAGTGGCGTCTCCGGCCCCGGATGGAGTTCTGCGCTTTGTGTCGGCGAATGAGACGGAAAAGAAAAATAAAGTCGAGGATGCGGAAGGGGGGAAAGTGAGTGCGACGCGACAGGCGATCCACCAGCAGTGGAGCGAATTGCAGAAGCAGATCCACGAACCGGGAAAGATGCACAAGCTCAAACGGATCGCCCTGGCGCAGATCCCCGTGCATCCGCAGTACATCGATGCGGGAACGAGTTTCAACGCCGACTTACTGCAGGCGCTGGATTTTGGGACAGAGGCGGTAAATCCAGAGGCGCTTACCAACATAGGATCGGCGCCTCCGAACGGAAGCGTCGTGCATGCGCGGCTGGTGACCGCGTTGAGTTCTTCGACTGCCAAGAAGGGAGATCCGGTGGAGGCACTGATAACCGAACCGCTGGTGGCTTCGGATCATCTGATTTTGCCGGAGGGCAGCGTGATTAAAGGCTCAGTAGTGGAGGTACATGCGGCGCGCCAGTTGGGACGCAACGGGCAGTTGCGAATCCTGTTCCGTGAGGTTGCGCCGCCGAACGGGCTAGAGCAGAAGGTCGAGACGACTCTGGAGGGCGTGGCCGTGGCAAAGGACGAGCACCTGAAGCTGGACGCCGAAGGTGGAGCTGAGGTTACGACGCCGCGGACTAGATATTTGATCACCGGAATCCAGGTGATGCTGGCGGCATCACAGGCATCTCCGGACCGGGATGCGGGACAGGGAGGACAGAGCGCAGGTGAAGCGGGGGGCGGCGCGGCTAGCGGGGCATCGGGATTTAAGTTGGTAGGAATGATTGTGGGGATTGCTGCGCATTCACGCGTGGTGTCGGCCGGATTCGGATCGTATGGCGCGGCGATGTCGATCTATTACCACTTTCTAGCGCGAGGACACGATGTGGTCTATCCGAAAGACATGGCCATGGTGATCGGGCTAGGAACTCGGGACAACAAGGCAACGAATGCGGCAGGAGCGTCTGCGCAATGCCCCGCGACCGGGGCGAGCGGCTATGAATCAAGTGCGATGTGTCGCTGATACCCATTTCGGTTTTTCATCGGTACGCTTGCGCTCTGAGATGGCGCTTTTGGTTTTGTTCGGATGCGTTTGTCTGGCATCGGTGGCCGCGCAACAGCGAGCAGCTCAATCGATTGTCATAGTTTTATCGGTGATCGATGCCAAGTCGCAGGCAATACCGCAGGCACGGATCGAAATCCGTGCTCAGGGACAACTTCTAGCCACTGCATTGACCAATGCTGCTGGGAGAGCAACGTCCACCCTTCAACAATTTCCTAGCCTAAAAATTACCGTTAGCAAGGAAGGCTATCTCGCGACAAGCTCTGTCTCGGAGATAGAAGCAAATACCGAGCGTACGGAAGTCGAGGTTGTTCTATCGAAGGCCGAGTTGAGTCAACAGAGCGTAGAAGTCCATGGTACAGCTTCAAATCCGGTCGTCGAGGAGGCCAGCAGCCAAGCGACAATAGCGCCAGCGCAAGCTCAAGAAACACCCGGTCGGCCCGCGACTTTGGCAGATACATTACCCCTGGTTCCCGGCGTCGTCCGCGCCAGTGATGGCAGTGTGAGAATCGCAGGCTACGGAGAAAATCACAGCGCTCTTCTGGTCAACTCGGTAGACGTAACCGACCCTGCTACAGGAATGTTCGGTCTGACTGTGCCCATCGACAGCGTCCAGAATGTTTCGGTTTCCGAGATGCCTTACCTGGCGCAATATGGAAAATTCACCGCTGGTGTGGTCACTGCGGAAACGCGTCAAGGAGACCAGAAATGGCACTACGGTCTTAACGATCCGTTGCCTGATTTCCGCATCAGAAGCGCCCATCTGGAAGGCCTGAAGGATGCCTCGCCCCGGCTGGATCTTAGCGGTCCCCTCATTCACCGGAAGCTTTATTTCTTGCAAGACGATGAATACGCCATCAACAAACAGGAAGTGTATACGCTTCCGTTCCCCTTCAACCAGACCACATCGACCTCGATCAATTCTTTCACGCAGTTTACCGCGCTCCTTTCTCCTAACCAGACATTCAGCGCGAGCTTCCATCTGGCGCCGCACCTGCTGACCTATTCGGGACTGGACTATTTCAATCCCCAGCCTGTCACGCCCGACATCAACGTGCACGAGTCTACCGGCACACTTATCCACCGGATAGCCATCGCGGATGGTCTACTGCAAAACACTCTTGCCATAACACATGTCAGCACCGGGATTGATCCGCAAGGCAACTCCGAGATGATCCTCACTCCGATTGGAAATCAGGGCAACTACTTTGCTAGGGAGTCGCGCCTCGCCACTCGCGTGCAATGGATTGAAAACTGGCGGCCACGAGACCTCCATTTCATGGGAGTCAACATTCTGCAGATTGGTTCTGTTCTCGCCCATGCCGAAGATGCAGGAGACTTCGTTGCTCGGCCGGTCTTGATCGAAGGCTCGACCAGTCAACTGGCGAGCCGCATAGATTTCACCGCCGCAGGATCATTTGCAGTTAGCGACCTTGAGCCTTCGTTCTTCGCGCAAGATCACTGGGTGCTACGTCCCAACTTCGCCCTTGATCTCGGAATGCGTTTGGAAAGTCAGACAATCACGCATACGTTTCGGATTGCTCCGCGCGCAGGTTTTGCATGGACACCTGACCAGAGCCAAACGACCGTTATTCGGGGGGGAATCGGCGTTTTCTATGATAATGTGCCCCTCAATACCTATGCCTTCAGCAGTTATCCTCAACAGACCGTCACAATGTACAACAGCGCGGGAGGAGTGATCGGCAGCCCGATCCAGTACATCAATCTCACGCAGCAGGCTGCACAGTCTAAATTTCCGTTCATTGACAGCGCACAGAAAAGCGGGAATTTCGCTCCCTACACTGTTGGCTGGAATGTAGAACTGGACCGTAGCTTTTCGCACCTGATGATGGTTCGGCTCAAGTATCTGCAGGGGCAGGCGCATGACATGCTGACGATCCAGCCTGAGGTTGTCCAAAACCAACCGGCGTTGGTTCTCGGCTCGACTGGTTTTGCCCAGACTCGGCAATTGGAATTCACGGTCCGTTTTGGTGGCCAGCAGAAACGCCAAATATTCTTTTCTTACGTTCGCCAGTATGCGCGAGGAACAGTCAACGATGCGAACACGTATCTTGGCAACCTGCCGTTCCCTGTCATGAACTCAAATTTCATTGCCAGTTTGCCCAGCGAAATCCCGAATCGCTTTCTGCTGTGGGGGATGTACAGTTTGCCCAAGAAATTCCGGCTGATGCCGAAGATCGAAGATCGAAGTGGATTTCCTTATCGACCGACAAATTTACTGCAGCAGTACATTACTTCTATTCCAGGTGCCCAGCCCCGGTTCCCGCGATATTTCTCTTTTGACCTTCGCGCCTCGAAGGATATTCAGGTCACGTCCAAACACGCTATTCGGTTGTCCGCAACCGTAATGAACCTGACCAATCATTTCAACGCGCTGGAAATCCACTCGAATGTGGCTGACCCGCAGTACGGACGTTTCTTTGGCAACGTCAATCGGAAGGTGCTTTTTGATTTTGACTTTCTTTTTTAAGCGGATCTTGGAGGTTGTTTTACTTGTGCTACGCAAGAATTCGGTGCGGACAAGAAAGTCGCTAGAATTACGCCGCCCTTACAAGTCGTCGTCAGCCAGGAAACGCCCATAGCCATTTGACTCTAGCCAGTGGTAGAGGTGAACCATAAGAGGCGATGATCTTCTCGCCTAGTTCATGCGTCTCCGTGCACACGAGGCGGGCTGCATGGTTCAGAGCTCGTGGCTTTACCTTATGCTCGCGATAGAAGGCCAGCCGTTTTCCTCAAGAACAGCGGACACCCCCATCCTGCTCCCGTTCTTCACAGGAGCCGCATGGAAGTGGAGCCGAGCCAGAGTCACTGCCGAATTGCCGTGCCGGCTCCACGGTTGCCGTTGCCAGCAGCAGGTAGAGCAACCAGCGTTACCACCTGTCCGGCACCGTTGGGTCCGAGGAGTATCGCGAACGAGGCTCCGTTGCTGATGGCATTCGAAGTCAAGCTCAGCACTCCAGAGCCGTTGGACTGGACGCCGTACGACCCAGCCAGCCTCCCGCTTTTCGACTTGTGAGGGCTGTTGGGATCAGACCTCATCGAGAAGCTGCCGCTGACGTGACCGTTGCCGTCCGCAACCAGAGTCCCGGTCATTACATTCTGTTCGACTTCGGCGCCGCAGCTATACCCGTTGGGTATCTTCTGGCCAGTGCAGAAGCCGACTTGTTGCCCTTTATTGTTGTACTCTGGGCTGTACCTGTACATAGACGCCACCGCGAGCGTGTACGTGCCCTTGAAGGATGCGTTATTGGTTGCGGCAACTGACAGCGTGCTGACGACGAGTGCCAGTGCCAGAATTGCGAAGCGATGCAATTTCATTTTTTTCCTCCTTCTTGGTCGGCGGTCGTTGTTGTTTTCCGGAGCCAGCCGGGAAGCCTGGAATGCTGCCGCTTCCCGCTTTGGCCCTGGCGTTTTGAAACTGCTTTTCTACTTCAAGACTGCTGTTTCTCGATCTTCAGAACTGCGCCGCTGTGTGCGTCCACATGGACTGTGAACTCCCATCCGGGCTGGGTGATGTCCACGTCCCAAGCCCGCTTGCCCTTGTAATCATCAAGCTGCGCATCCTGCAGCGTGCCACCGCCCACTGCGTTCAAGACGATTTGCTCGGCCTGCTTCTTGCTGATGAGCCCCGGAGGCGTGCCATCCTTTTGTTCCGTGATCTTCAGGACGGCGCCGCTATGCGCATCCACGTAGACCTCGAACTCATATCCGGGCTGGGTGATCGTGACATCCCAGACCTGGTAGCCCTTCCATTGATCCCGCTGGGCCTGCACCACCCTGCCGCCGCCGACCGCCTTCAAGGCAATCTGTTCCGCTTGCTGCCTGGTGATGGGTTTGTATGGGGGCAAGTGCAGAATGATCCTGAGGATTGTGCCGGTGTGTGCGTCGACCCAAACTTGGTAGTAAGTCGCCGGGTGGAAGATGTCCACCGCCCAAACGAGCCTACCCATCTGTTTTTCGACGTACGCCCCGTCAACGACGCACGCCCCATCAACAGCGCCATCGCATACTGCGTACAGCGCGTCCTTCTCTGCCTGTTGTTTTGAAATCAGTCCTGCAGCCGCCGCTTGCGTGACAGAGGCGAGAAGGACTAGGGACAATAATGCTGCCAACTTCTTCATAATGTTCTCCTTGGGGGCAAAGGTTTTGTTTCGGTTCGGTTCTAGGCCGAGCCCGGTAAGCTGCCAACTCACCGATGCTTTGTGTGAAGCAAGCGGCGTGCCAGAGCGGGGTTCGCGGCTAAGTCTTTCATTCGCGAACGCGCAAGTGAATTGGCAGTTCAGAACACTTGTGCTGGTGGGTCTTTGCGGTCTCCTTTGCGGGTCCATCTGACCCAGGTATTTTTGTCCGTTAGATCAAGAACGTTGAAAGCAACTGGCGACTGGTTTGGCAGCCCGAGCGCTTCACTCCCTACTGCAAGAAGCCAGACCAAAATC
>Ga0187801_10000105_pt1 | contig 18727 bp, 17 predicted proteins | sample NC_wetland_sal_i_10_FD_132465 | JGI IMG/M metagenome (GOLD analysis project Ga0187801, IMG submission 132465) | Wetland sediment microbial communities from Neuse River Estuary, North Carolina, USA - Control_1 | ecosystem: Environmental > Aquatic > Freshwater > Wetlands > Sediment | place: USA...
AAGCTTTTTTGCAACTGGCCGGGCGTGATTTGCGCGAGTTTTTCCGCAAGTGCAACGATCGCCTCGTTGGGATAGAGAGTGGACGTGTGCTGCAGCTTGTCGACCTGAGCCTTGATCTTGGAAGTTACTTTGGAATTGCAGTGGCCGACGCCGATCGTGAGAATTCCGCCGAAGAAATCGAGGTACCTGTTGCCTTCGACGTCCCATACGTATTGCATCGAGGCGTGGTCGGCGACGAGCGGCTCGCGATAGTAATTCGTTACGGCCGGCCAAAGATATTGCTGGTGCTTGCGAATGACCTCTTCGCTCCGGCTGGTCGTGCTCTTGGGTTGAGTGGACATTGGTCCCGCAGTTTACTCTGTGCGATCGCGGCGCGGCAAGGGTGACGCAGCCGCCCCTTCGAATGGGCATACGCGGTTTTCAATCCTTCTCGTATAATCCCACGCAATGAAGACGGGCGCCATGTTCAGGAACCTGGTGGGCGCGATGGGCCGTGTGTTTCCTGACTGTGTGACGCTCAGCCAAGCCATTGCGTTCAACATGTTCTTGGCGTTTTTCCCGCTTTTGCTCTTGGCCCTGGGTTTGCTAGGAGCCACTTCGCTCTTCCCTGACGCGCTAAAAGAAATCCCCGACCGGCTGTCGATGATTCTTCCTCCAGGAAGTTCGCGCGTCGTAGCCGAGTATTTTGTCCGGCGGGCCATTCATCCGTGGAGATGGTTTTCCCTGGGCTTGGGCGGCACGTTGCTGGCGGGCAGTCAGGTAATGGTGGGCTACATGGAAGCCTTCCGCGTGATCGAGGGCGACTTGCTGAGGCCCGGCTATTGGCGGAGGCAGTTGCGGGCGCTAGTGCTTTTGTGTCTGACGATCGTGCCGATGCTGGCGGTCGTGGTGTTGACGGTGTTTGGCAGGCAGATCAGGTCGTCCCAACTGTTTCGAATCGGCTCGCCGCACTTTACGCGCGAGATCGAAATCGCCGGTTACGCTGCGGTGGTCTTTGTGCTGGCGATGGGCGTACTCGTTTTGCTCTATCGCATCGGGCGGCCGGGCCATGCGGGATTCCGAGCACTGCTTCCAGGCGCGGCGGTGTCGACGGTGCTGTGGTGGGCGGCGGACATCGCGTTTGGGTGGTACGTTCGCAAAATGCCTTACGACGTCGTGTACCGTGGACTGGCGTCCGCGATCGGTCTTCTGCTTTGGATGTTTCTGACTGCCATAATCGTGCTATTGGGCGCCGCCTATAACGCCGAGGCACAGGATGCTGCCCGGGCCGGGCGCCGAGTAACCGTGCTTATTCCTTAGTTTGATAGTGAGCCGTTGCGAAGCAGACCATAACTGGTAGACTATCAATAGCAGTAGGTAAGCTCCTGCGGTGGACTCCCTTCCACCCCGCGGAGGCGCACGATGAGCGACATCCACGTCGAGTGCTATGCGGGGCACCGGGCAGACGAAAAACCCCTCCGGTTCGTGATTCGGGGACGCGAGTTCCAAGTCGACGAACTGGATGGGCGGTGGTACTCCCCCGAAGCCAGCTACTTCCGAGTGCGCGCCGATGACGGCAACTACTACGTGTTGCGTCACCACGAGGCGCAGGACTTCTGGACGCTCGATGGTTTTCGCTCCGCTCATCTGGAATAGTGGGCACGAGTGCAGGAAAAATCGGTCAGAACTGTCGAGCAGCGTCGTTATCAGCGCATTGTGGTCCCTGAGGGCCTCGGGATTCGTGTGTCAGGATGCGAGGGAGGAAAGGCCGTCGATGGCATCGCAACGGTGATTGGTCTGGGTGGGATGTTCTGCCGCACTCAGGACAAGTTGCCGCCCGGAACCGCTTTGTCCCTGCGGCTAACCTGCGCCGATACGTCGTTCGAAGCGAAATGCAGCGTTCGCCACGCCAACGAACAGGGTATGGGGGTTGAGTTCACGGGTTTCACGCCAGAAAACAAGCAGCGGCTTGAGAATCTGCTTCTCCAATTTCAAACGTAGCGTAAGACATTGGCGCTTCTTCGTTTACTGTTAGTGGCAGCGCGCAACTATTGGCAGTCCCGAGGGTTAAACTAAGAGCAGCCATGACGCAGCGAGTTACAAGGCGATGCAACAAGTTTGGGTGCGCTGGGAAGAAAATCCATCGTAGACGATTGCGAAGTACGGCGAGGCACCAGGACCTTGCCTGGACCTCGTATCTGGCCACCATAATCGCGGCGGCGATTATGGTCGTAGTCGCAGTCAGTGCGCCAAATGTTCGCGCTGATAAACACAAATCCGCTTCCGCCGACGCAAACGCGCCTGTCCTCGACAAGAAATTTAAAGGCCCTCTCCCAATCACGGAGCTAACCGAAGACGAAGCCATCGTTCACGCGCTCAACCGCCTGGCGTACGGACCGCGACCCGGCGATGTAGAGCGAATCCGTCAGATGGGTCTTGAGAAGTGGATTGATGAACAACTCCATCCCGAGTCCATCGATGATTCCGCTCTCGATCAACGGCTGGGAAAATACCCCACGTTGAAGATGTCGTCGAAGCAGTTGTTGGACGAATTTCCGCCTCCGGCCCTTGCAGCCAAGAAAGAGGGCGTGACGAAGGAAGAATACAAACAAGAGATTCAAGACAAGCGCCGCACAGCGATGGCCGAAACGCAACCGATGGAGTCGGGGAACGACAACATCGACAAGGCGCAGGAGCAGCTCGCAAGGATTCAGGGGCCGAACCGCATCGTCGCCGAGCTCTCGATGGGGAAGATCGATCGCGCCATCTACAGCAACCGCCAGCTCGAAGCCGTGATGGAGGATTTCTGGTTCAACCACTTCAACGTGTTTGCGGGCAAGGGCGCGGACCGATGGCTGCTCACTTCCTACGTGCGCGATACGATCCGGCCGCACACGATGGGGAAGTTCGACGATTTGCTGACCGCGACCGCAAAAAGCCCGGCGATGCTCTTCTATCTCGACAACTGGCTAAGCGTCGACCCTGTCGCGTTTAAGCAGTACAAGCAGGAAATCGCGATGCGCCGCGCGCGGTATCAGGGACTGTTTGGCGGGTTTGCCCCGCTCCAGCCGGGAGCGGGGTTTCCGGGCGCGCAAGGCGCGGCGCAGCAACTACAGCAAGACCGCGGGCTGAACGAGAACTACGGTCGCGAAGTGATGGAACTCCACACGGTGGGCGTGGACGCCGGGTACTCGCAGCAGGATGTCATCGAGATGGCGCGCTGCCTCACGGGTTGGACGGTACGAGAGCCGCGTCGTGACCCTGAGTTTTTGTTCAAGCCGGAATTCCACGCCGAAGGCAAGAAAACCGTGATGGGCCACACGTTCAATTACGGTGGAGAGAAGGACGGCGAGGAAGCTCTCCGGATGCTTGCAAATGATCCGCGCACGGCAAAGTTCATCTCAACCGAGATGGCGCGGCATTTTGTATCCGATACCCCACCTCCCGCGCTTGTGGATCGCATGGCTGGCGCCTATCAGTTGTCCAGCGGCGATATTCGCAGCGTGCTGAAGGCGATGATCTATTCGCCGGAGTTTTGGTCGAAGGAAGCGTATCGCGCCAAGGTGAAGACGCCCTTTGAATTGGTAGTGAGCACGGCGCGCGCTCTCGATTCGGACGTAACGGTGTCGTTGCCGCTTGCGCAATGGGTCGGGAGAATGGGCGAACCGCTGTTCCTTTGCCAGCCGCCGACAGGCTATTCGGACAAGGCGACGACGTGGGTCAACACGGGCGCGCTTCTGAATAGATTGAATTTCGCACTGGCGTTTGCGAGTGGCCGCATGCCGGGAACGATAGTGAACCTGCAGCCGTTGTTCGGCGACGACGCGGGGAAAGATCCTGAATTGGCACTCGGGCGGTCCATCGAACTGTTTCTCGATGGCCAGGTCGATTCGTCGACGCGCCAGACGCTCGAAGCAAGATTGGGCGACCCGCAGATTCTTCGCGCGAGCCTCGACGATCCGGTCAAACAAGTGAACGAGGGCCTGCTCTCGGGTTTGGTGCTCGGCGCGCCGGAGTTTCAGCGGCGATAGGCGCAATTGCGAAGGAGGACGGCGATGAACATTTCGCGGCGGTACTTCCTGAAGAACGGCGGCATCGCCATGCTTGGCATGGCTTCGTTGCCCTCGTTTCTGCAGCGCGCCATTGCCGAGACGGCCGCTCCCAGCAAGAAGAAAATGGTTGTGCTATTCCAACGTGGCGCGATGGACGGTCTAAACGTGGTCGTTCCGTTCGCTGAGCCCGAATACTACCGCCTGCGCCCAACGATTGCGATTCCCGAGCCACGGCGCGGCGGCGCAGAGGCTGCGATCGACCTCGATGGATTCTTCGGATTGCATCCGAGCCTGCAACCGCTGCAGCCGCTCTTTCAGAATGGCCAACTGGCCGTCGTGCAAGCCGTCGGCTCGCCCGACCCGACGCGCTCACACTTCGACGCGCAGGACTTTATGGAATCCGGCACGCCCGGTCTCAAGTCGACCGACGACGGATGGCTCAATCGTGCCATGCAAGCCATGCCGGAGGAGCAAGCGTCTCCATTTCGGGCCGTCGCGTTCGGGCCATATCTGCCTCGCACGCTCTCGGGCAGCGCACCTGCCGTGGCGATTCCGGATCTGAAACAATTCAAGATGTTCGGTCCGCAGCAGACAGTCGAAGGCGGATTCGAGGCGATGTACGCGCAGACGGTGGATCAGGCGCTGCGCGGCGTCGGCCAGGAAACCTTCGAAGCGATCGACCAACTGAAGAAGATCAATCCCGATTCGTATCAGCCGGAAAATGGCGCGCAGTACCCGACGAGCCGCTTCGGGAAAAGCCTGATGGAGATTGCTGAGCTGTTTAAAGCCGAAATCGGTCTCGAAGTCGCGTTCCTCGATAGCGGAGGCTGGGATCACCACGTCAATGAAGGCGGCGTGCAAGGGCAGCTCTCGAATCTGCTACGCGACCTGGGGCAGGGAATCGCCGCGTTTCATCAAGACATGGGCGAGCGCATGGGAGACGTCGTATTCGTCAGCATGTCCGAATTCGGCCGGACGGCGCACGAAAACGGAAACCGCGGCACCGATCACGGGCACGCCAATTGCATGTTCATCATGGGCGGAGATGTGAAGGGCGGGAAAGTGTATACGCGCTGGCCGGGCATGAGTGAAGGGCAGCTTTATGAGGGCCGCGACTTGGCGGTGACGACCGACTACCGCAGCGTTCTTGGCGAAATCATGACCAAGCATCTCGGCGGCCGGGATCTCAACGCGGTCTTTCCGGGATTCGCGAACGACCCACGGCAGTTTCTCGGTCTGATCAAGTCCTAGCTCGTTTTTGCGAACACACTAGAAGGGGAGGGCGTAAGCCCTCCCCTTCTTAGTTTCTCCGAACATTTGCCAGCGTTCTACTCCCTCCCCGGCTTGATTCGCATTCCGTAGAAGGACCGATGTACGAAGAAGAACGACACGAGGAAGAAGACCGCCGCCAGAATGCGGGTCAGCACGGCATTTTGCGAGCTCAGATCGACGGCCAGCGACACGGCGAGCAATCCGAACAGTGTGGTGAACTTGATGACCGGGTTCAGCGCCACCGATGAAGTGTCTTTGAAAGGATCGCCGACCGTATCTCCAACCACCGTTGCGTCATGCAGCGGCGTGCCCTTCTGTTTCAATTCTACCTCGACAATCTTTTTCGCGTTGTCCCAGGCGCCACCGGCGTTGGCCATGAAAATCGCCTGATACAAACCGAAGACGGCGATCGAAATCAGATAGCCGATGAAGAAGAACGGCTCGATGAACGCGAATGCGAGCGTGGCGAAGAAGACTGCGATGAAGATGTTCAACATGCCTTTCTGGGCGTACTGCGTGCAGATCGCGACTACCTTCTTGCTGTCGCTGACGGAAGCCTTCTCGATTCCCTCGAGCTTGATATTCGCCTTGATGAACTCGACCGCGCGGTAGGCACCCGTGGTCACGGCCTGCGTGGATGCACCTGTGAACCAGTAGATCATCGCGCCGCCAGTGATCAGGCCGAGCAAAAAGGGCGCATGCAAAAGCGAAAGCATCTCTTTGTGTTCCTGGAGGCCGTTGGTCAGCGCCATGATGATAGAGAAAACCATGGTCGTGGCGCCCACGACGGCCGTGCCGATCAGCACCGGCTTGGCCGTGGCTTTGAAGGTGTTGCCGGCGCCGTCGTTGGCTTCGAGCATTTCCTTGGCGCGCTCGAAGTTGACGTCGATTTTGAAATCGTTCTTCAGCTCCTGCTTGATGTTGGGCACGCTCTCGATCAACGACAACTCGTAGACCGATTGAGCGTTGTCCGTAACCGGTCCATAGGAGTCGACGGCGATCGTTACCGGTCCCATCCCGAGAAAGCCGAAGGCCACGAGGCCGAATGCAAAAACGGGAGCGGCAATCATCAGATCGCCAAGTCCCTGTGTGCTGACCAGATACCCGACGGTCATCAACGCGACCATGGTCAACCCCAAATAATAGGCGGAGAAATTGCCGGCTACGAAGCCGGACAAAATATCGAGCGACGCGCCGCCCTCTTTGGCTGAGGCCACGACTTCCTTCACGTGCCTCGACTCGACCGATGTGAAAACCTTAACGAGTTCGGGGATGATCGCGCCGGCGAGCGTTCCACAGGAGATGATGGTCGCAAGCTTCCACCACTGCGTCGTGTCGCCCCCGAGATCGGGAATCATGTACCGGGAGATGAGGTATGTGAGGGCGATCGAAACGATCGAGGTGATCCACACGAGCGACGTTAGAGGGGCTTCGAAGCTCATCTTGTCGACGTTGCCGTAGCGGGCTTTCGCGATCGCCCCGTTTAGGAAGTACGCGACGGCGCTCGCCACGAGCATTGCGATACGCATCACAAAGATCCATACGAGCAATTGTACCTGCACGACTGGATTCGAGACGCCGAGCAAAATGAAGGTGATGAGCGCTACGCCTGTGACGCCGTAAGTTTCAAATCCGTCGGCGCTCGGTCCGACCGAGTCGCCTGCGTTGTCTCCGGTGCAATCGGCGATCACGCCGGGGTTGCGCGCGTCGTCCTCTTTGATTTTGAAAACGATCTTCATCAGGTCGGAGCCGATGTCTGCAATCTTGGTGAAGATCCCGCCGGCGATTCGGAGCGCCGCCGCGCCGAGCGATTCGCCGATGGCGAATCCGATGAAGCACGGTCCGGCGTAGTCACCCGGCACGAAGAGCAGGATGAAAAGCATCATCAGCAGTTCCACGCTAATGAGCATCATTCCGATGCTCATGCCAGCCCGGAGAGGAATCTGGTAGATCGGATAGGGCTTGCCGCCAAGGCTGGCAAATGCCGTCCGCGAATTGGCGAACGTATTGACGCGAATGCCGAACCAGGCGACGCCGTAGCTTCCCAGAATGCCGACCACACTAAAGAACAGAATGATGGCGACCTTCACGGCTTCGTAATGTCGCAGCACGCCAAAATAGAGCACGATCACCGCAGCGATGAAAATCCAAAGGAGGAAAAGAAATTTGCCTTGATTGATGAGATAGGTTTTGCAGGTCTCGTAGATCAGCTCGGAAATCTCGCGCATGGCGCGATGGACGGGAAGATTCTTCAGACGCACATAGATGGTCAGCCCAAAGCACAATCCGAAGACACAGAAGAGAATGCCCCAGAGCAACAGCTTGTGGCCATCGGGACCATCGACGCCGAGAAATCGCACCTGCGACAGGTCGGGCAGTTTCAGGTTTGCTTCGCCGGCCTCAGCCGCGCGAGCGATATTCGCGCCCAATAGGGTGAGAGCGGCCGCCGCGAGCGTGCGAAATCCGCCAAAACGGCCCCAGAGCGCCCGCATGTCCGCCAACCGGGCGCTTACGAATCCGTTACGCATCAGTGATCCTCCGTCCGAATGTTTCATGAGCGATATCGAGAAGTTTGCAGGGGAGCAATGAAATTCATGGTTGTCGGCGGTCCGTCCACACCCGCAAGGCAGCCGATTTCTTCGATGTGAATGTCCTTCCCTCAGGGTAAAAACTCCCGGAACGGGAGCCGGTAGACGCGAGAACTTCCCCACCAAACGTACGTTTCTAGCAGGAATCGGCCATTTCGTCAATGAGATTGGCTGTTAGCCCGGGCGTCGCCCTGCAAATGACTTACCATGAGCGTGTTAGACTTCCCCCATGGGAAAACGGACGATTTCACCCGGCGGAAGGATCGATGGCGAGTTTGAGTTGCCGGGAGACAAGTCGATTTCGCATCGCTATGCCATTGTTGGGGCGCTGTCCGAAGGCACCACCGAGATATCGAATTACGCCTCAGCGGCTGACTGCCAGAGCACGCTCGAGTGCCTGCGCCGCCTGGGCGTTGAAATCGAGTCGGGCAAGGGGATCGTGCGGATCGCTGGCATGGGCCTTGACGGACTTAGAGAGCCGCGGCGGACGCTCGACGCTGAGAATTCCGGCTCGACGATGCGGATGCTCGCCGGCGTTCTCGCGGGACAGACTTTCACCTCGAAGATTACTGGCGATGACTCGCTCCGGCGGCGCCCTATGCGCCGGGTCATCGAACCGCTTCGGCAGATGGGCGCCGAAATCAAGAGCAGCGAAGGAGACCGTGCCCCGCTTGAAATCCACGGCGGGAAGCTGCGTGCCATCGATTACACGCCACCGACTCCCAGCGCGCAGGTCAAATCGGCGATTCTTTTTGCGGGGCTATACGCCGATGCCGTGACAACGGTTCGCGAATCGGTCTCCACGCGGGATCACACGGAACTCGCGCTGCGCGAGTTTGGCGCGAATGTGGAGACGAGCCGCGGCCTAGTCCGAATTCATCCGCGGCCGAAGCTCGTCGCACGCAAGCTTACTGTGCCAGGCGACCTTTCAACGGCCATGTTCTTGATCGGCGCGACGCTTGTTCTACCCGAGTCGTCCCTGATGCTGCACAACGTGGGACTGAACCCCACGCGCGCACGTGTGCTCGATTTCCTGATCTCAATCGGCGCGGCAATTCGCGTGCCGTCGTTGCAAGCTCGCGACGGCGAGTTGGTGGGAGATGTTTCGGTTCGCTACGCACCACTTGAAGGCGGAACAGTTTCGGGCGCACAGGTCGCGGAAATGATCGATGAGCTGCCCATGCTCGGCGCTCTCGGCCCGTTCACGGAGAAGGGAATAGAGATACACGATGCGCAGGAACTGCGCGTGAAGGAAAGCGACCGGATTCGGACGATCGCGGAAGGTCTGCGCGCAATGGGTTCGCGCGTGGAGGAATTCCCGGATGGCTTGCGAGTCGAAGGACGTTCCGCGGGTAAGCTGCGCCGAGCAACGGTCGATCCGCAGGGAGATCATCGTATCGCGATGGCGCTAGCCGTTGCGGGGCTTGGCGCTGAAGGCGATACGGTGATCCGCGACGCAGAGTGCGTGGGAGTCTCGTTTCCGGAGTTTTTCGGGACCTTGGAACGCTTGCGAGGAGCCGAGACACGGTAGACAAGATCTTCGGTGCGGAAGTCCGGATCAGCCCGCCTTGCGGAGATGAATCGTTCCATAGCTGGTTGTGATGTTCAACATCGGCCCAGCGGCGCCGAATTTTCCGTTGATTTGTCCGCGATCGTCCTCATTTGAAGTCTTCAGCGACTCAGCATTGAAATCGCTCTCAACCTCACCCGACCGCGAGACAGCGGAGACTCCAAAACTCGAAGCGGCAGGCAAGGTGACATCGGTATCCCCCGATTCGTTCGTCACGCTAAGATCATCGCGCGGAGGTGCTGGATAGCTGACCTTTACGTCGCCGTGTGTGTTTACGATCTCGATTTTGCCGGAGACGTTTTTGACGTCGATGTCCTTGTTGTGCGCGATCAACTTCACGGGCCCGTTGGCTCCGGAAAGCCTGATGTCACCCGAATCGGCATCGAGGCGGCCGGTCAGGTGCGTGACAGTCAGATCAGACCACGGCGAAACGCAGTGCACCGGCTTGGCGACATTGCTTGCGCGAATCGAACCCACAAAAGCGCCTTCGATCGTAGCGTCGCCTGAGACGTTGCTGAGTTCGACGTCGCTACCCCGTCCGGTCAATTTCACGCTGCCGACAACTGCCGAAATTTTTATGTCGCCCTGTCGCGACTCGACCGAGACGTCCGACCCGGCGTCGTGAATCTGGGTGTCGCCATTGGCCGAACGCGCGACGATATTTCCGGCTATTCCGGCAATTTCGATATCGCCGTGGCCGGTGTTGACCTCAAGGCTAATCGCCTTCGGCACCGTAATGTCTAGATCTGTGCTCACCAGGGAGCGAAAACCTCCGCGGCGCACCGGATGAACGTGGTAGCTGCTGCCCGACTGCTCGATGACTACGTCCACGTTTCGCATCTGCTCGTCCGCGGCTGACTCGGAAGGGCCCCATGCCGATTCTTTGAGGCCGATGCGGAGCTCGGTACCTTCGGCGGAGTGGATCGAAATATCTCCACGCTCTGTATCAACCATGACGTGGGCTCCAGCCGGAAGCGTTTTCGGAGTAATTTGGTGCGTTTGCGAGTAAGACTGATGGAACGGCGGAATCTCGATGTCGAGGTCCGCCGCGTGTTCGCGAATCCAATCGCGAAACACAAAACCAGCTAGCGCAAAGGCCAGCAAGATCATCAGAGCGGCCTCGCCCCCCGAGAGGAGCGCCGCACGCGATTCCCCCGCTCGCCGTGCGGCGAAATGATCGACCAGTTTGGCCACGCCCCACAGAATGATCAGGAGCGGCCAGTAAACTCGAATCAGATGACCAAGTCCGAATGCCGGGTCGAATCGGTCGAGCAGGAAAATGACACCGATCACGATAAGGAGCAGACCGGCTAATATGGAACCGCGTCGTTGAACTCCGTTGCTCATGAGTTTTTCACGGCCCTGAATGACCTGCGCGCGAAGCCATCGCCTGAAAGACCATGATCCCGCCCAAGACGATCAATGCCACGGGCCAGAGATCCAGAAAGCTGAACCGCGAATATTCGCCGATCAAGAAGAGCACGCCGATTATTACCAGCATCAGAGGAAAAATCACTCCCCGCATGCGGCACTGCATACAGGAGCATCTTGGTGCGGCCTGATCTGGCATTGGCTGCGCTCCTAAGAATTCGTCTTCATTCGGTCCATCAAAATCCATACGCCCAGTGCGATGAGAGCTATCGGCCATCCTTTAAGCAGCCATTCTTTGTGCAGCAGACCAAAATTCGCGAGCAGGAAAATGATGCCCAGCGCGATCAGCACGATCGCGCCCATCGGAGTTCGTTTCTGTTGTTGCGTGGTCTCTATCGCTTGCGGTCCACCCGATCCCCGGGTTTTGGCGGTGCGGTAAGCTTCAATCGGCATATAGCAGTAGAAGCATGCAAGCCCGATCCCTAGGAACGCCTCGTAGCTGCTCGGCAAATCCAAATTGAGCAGCGCGATGATGCCGCCGAAGATTGCGACATGGATTAGTGCCTTGACGTACTCGCCGTTATAAACCGCGCCCAAACCCGGAATGAAGCCCAGTGCAAGAGCTGCGCCCGGGTGACTGCCCGACTTGGCGGACGCTGCCGGAGCCGTCGAGACAATGCTCGAGAGACACGTCTCACAGTACAGCGCGCCGCCTACTTCGCGCGTGCACGCGGGGCAAAGCGCCTTGCCGCATTGCCGGCAGTATCCGGTGGCAGCCACATCAGTGTGAACGGCACAGTTCATAGATAACTCCTCAAAGTTTCGTCCTGTGGGCTCAATAGCCGGCCGCTGACTATCAGCGTTGCAAATGCGGCGACGACTGGCTCCGTCCGGTGTCCCGTGGGCGGCGCGGCTTGCGACCTCGGGCGGGCATCGGAGTCGGGCGAATGTTGCCCGGGCGTGACGCCCGGCGACGCGGCGGGAGCCGGCGTAGGTTCAGAGTCCGATTGCGGCTCAGAAAAGAGGCGCGACTGAATCACATAGACCACCCGCAAATCGTTGACGAACTTTGCACCGCGAGCATAGGTAAGGTGCACATGGCGGTTTGCTTCGTGATACAGACTTGCCGGATTGAGGGCCATTTTGCGCGGCAACGCGCCCACCGCGTGAAAGACGATCAAGAAGGATGCTGCGACAGTTACGGCGCCCATCGCTAAACGCGCCGGCCAAACTGCGGGCAGCCATGCAAGCCAGCCCTTCGCGCTGCGCTCTCGCACCGAAGCCCCGAGAGTCGCGGCGGTGATCTTAGAAGCGAGAAACGGCGGCTCGTCTATTTGAGGCAGCTGGCGCACGCGCCGCAGGACACCACCTACCCGGGCAACGAGCTGACCGCACCGACTGCAGCCGGCAGCGTGCGCGGAAAACGCAACCAGATCGGAAGCGGCGAGCATGCCGTCCAGAACGTCGCTCAATCGCTCTTCCGTAATTGCGCAGTTCCAGTCCATATCTCTCCGTCTAGTCGCTACGCCGGACGGACGCCCATCTCTTCGAGAATCCGAGCCAGCTCGATGCGTCCCCGATTGATTCTCGACTTCACGGTGCCCTCGGGGACTTGAAGCACAACGCGAATTTCTTCGTAGTCGAGGCCTTGCAGATCACGCAGAATCACAGCCTCGCGAAGTTCCGGCGAGAGCCGCGCGAGAGCCTGCTGCACCTGCCCGCTCAGCTCGCTTGCCTGAGCCCAACCATCGGGGGTGCGCGCCGGGGAAGGCTGTTCGTCGAACTGCGGCATTGCTTCAATCGAGTCGGTCAGCCTGTCCCGCCGCGTGCGCCGGTAATGGTCGACCAGCAAATTTCGCGCCACGCTTGTAAGCCACGTGGTGAAGGCGCCCTGCGCCGATTGGTAGCTGGGCAGCGTCCGGTAGACGCGAATAAAAACCTCCTGGCTGAGGTCCTCGGCCGACGCGGTGTTACCCGTGAACCGGTAACAGAGGTTATAGACGCGTCGCGTGTGCCGCCGCACAAGTTCCTCCCAGGACTGCCCGTCGCCCCGTAGGCAGAGCCGCACCAGTTGAACGTCGGGCTCCAATCGCTTCCAGCCTCGTGACCTGCATTACCTCTCGGCCTCAAAGTGTGGAACGCAAGTCGAGGTCGAAAAGTTCCCTTGGCGGCGCATCTTATTCGCGATTCCAGTGAAAAGACAAGAACGAGCACTTGAGGACGGCCGCCGCTCGTGAATTCCCTTGCGCGATGCGGACTCGGTATTGCAAGGCGGCGCGGTGCGCTCCTTGACACCGTCGAAAGCTTGCTGCTAGGGTTCGAGTCGGATGCTGCGAAACTGGCGACGGTACCTGTTCCTCCTTCTCGTTTTTCTTGTACTTGCCTTTCTGCTTTACAAATTTCGCAATGCAATATCGCTGGAGGGATTCCGCTGGGGGATGGTGGCAGCGTCTCTTCGGGAGGCAAGGCTTTCGCTCCTGTTGCTTTCACTCGTGACCATATACGTCTGTTACGCGATTCGAGCGCTGCGGTGGGTGCGTTTTTGTCGGGGATTGGGTGAAGCGCATTTCGGAAACGTATATAGCGCCACGCTGATGGGCTTCACGTGTGTGTTTTTGCTCGGCCGGGCCGGCGAGCCGGTTCGGCCGGTTTTGGTCGCACGAAAAGATTCGCTCTCAATGCCGCGGATGTTCGGGATTTTCGTCCTAGAACGGGTCTTCGACATGGGAGCGACGGTGATGCTCGCGATCGTAGCGTTGTTCTTATTCGAGCAGACTGGTTCTGCTGGATCGGCCCACGACCTCGTGATGAAGGCCGCTCGCTCGGCGGGCGCGCTGCTGTTGGTGGGGCTCGCCGGGGCGATTCTGTTCCTGGTGTACTTTCGATATCACGGTGCCGGATGGCTGACTGCAAAAATGGAGCACGTTAGGTGGCGGCAGGGCTGGCGCAGCAAGATCGTGCTTCTGCTTCAGGGTTTCAGCGAAGGCCTGCAAGGCATCCGCACTTGGGGCGATCTGGCCGCTGTCACTGGCTATACAGCCGTGCACTGGGTGTTGGTTGTGTTCGTCTATTACTGGGCGGCCCATGCGTTTCCGGGATCGCTGGCCGCTCTGAGTCTAAGCAGCGTTGTCCTGGTGCTAGCCTTCACGCTCGTAGGCTCGGCGGCGCAATTGCCGGTAGCGGGAGGAGGATCGCAAGCTGCGAGTTTCCTTGTTTTGACGCTAATCTTAGGGGTAGAAAAGGAGCCTGCCGCGGTCGCATCTATCGTGTTGTGGCTGGTCGCATTCGCCGGTTGCAGTCTCGTCGGACTACCGCTGCTCCTGCGCGAAGGCTGGTCGATGGGCGAATTGCGGCGGATGGCCCGCGACGAGGAAAGATCAGGAGAAAGTCAGCTCCTTGCGGACGCGGAGCACAGCGCAGCATCGAAAGTGAGGCCGCAGTGAGGTGCCCTTTTTGCGCGCATCTGGACGACAAGGTGATCGATTCGCGCGAAGCGCGCACGGGTGACATGATTCGCCGCCGCCGCGAGTGCTTGAAATGCAGCCGCCGCTTCACCACGTACGAACGGATCGACGAAATTCCGTACATGGTGATCAAGAAGGATGGCCGGCGCGAAAAATTTGAGCGACAGAAAATTCTCCAGGGGCTCCTCAAGGCCTGTGAGAAGCGGCCGGTCCCGGTCAGCAAACTCGAGGCCATCGTCGATCAAGCAGAGGCGTTCGTCAGCGAGGCGGCGGATCGCGAGCGCACGACGACCGAGATCGGTGAGTTGCTCATGGCGCAGCTCAAGAAGCTCGACAAGGTTGCGTACGTCCGGTTTGCGTCCGTTTATCTCGATTTCAAAGACGTGAAGGAATTCATGGACGAGCTGAAGGGCCTTCTCAAAGAGCGGACGCGAAAGTGACTTAAGCCTGCCAAACTCCCGCGGCAAACTTTTTCACCGTGCGGAAACCGAGCCTCTCGTAGAGCTCAACTGCGCGCTTATTGACCGATGTCACTGTAAGTGAGAGCGATTCATAGTTGCGCCGACGTAGCGCTTGAATTGAGTGCTCCATCAGGTGCCTGCCCACGCCGCTACCCTGATAACCGGGCATCACGCAAATCTGAGTGGTGTGTCCGACGCCTTCGGCAACGGTCGACGTGAGGATCATGCCGACCAAGCGATCACCGGTCGTCGGGCGCACCAGAAATGAGGCCTCGGGCAAGAATTGGCCGCAGCCGGGCAGCAGTACGATGTTGCGCAGAAAACGCAAGCTGCCGGGCTCGCTGCGGTACTGATCATTGATTTGGCCGTCCACGTGATTTGCGTACGCGAGCTGAATCAGCCGCGCGGCGGCGTCAAAGGCGCGGTCACTCCATGGCTCGATTCGCAGACCGGCTGATAGCGGCTTGCCCGTCAGTTTGGATTTGTCGAGAGGCAAGAGCATGAACTGGCGCGCATGCAGCTGGAAATGCTGAGAGAGAAAGCCGGCGTCCAGTTCGATGCCGAACGGCATGAGTTGCGCCTCGATGCGTTCCAGGCGCGGCATCGATCGGAGCGAGTTCAGCATCTCGGTCAGCAAGCGCTCGGTGGCGGCACCCTGTGCGTGCTGTGACGAGACAAACAGTCCGCCAATTAGCCCCTTATGCTCCTCGACCACATAGAAGCCGTAGCCGGTCAAGTGACCGTCTTCCAGTGAGGCGCAGCCTCCCAGCGCTCGTGAGTCGATGAATTTGCGTACGAGATCGATCGAAGGGCGATAATCCCAGTGCAGCTCTTCCCGCCATCGGCGAGCTTCCTCTTGGAAGAGCCCTTCAAGCGACCGCGAATGTAACTGGCGAAGGTCGACGATCTGCATGAATACGGCAGCATCCCCTTGTTCCATTATAGCTTCGAGCGGTGCCGGAACCCAGTGCGCTCGGATTGTGCTTCGGGCACGGCCAACCCGGGTTCGCAGCGAACTGTGCTAACATTTCCTCGCCGAGGCGCGTACGCGCAGCGCCCGCGCCTATTGCATGGCAGTGCTTTCCGAACTCCGCTATCCCATATCGCGTCTCGCCAAGCTTTTGTCGGGAATACTGGCGATACTTCTGTTCGGTTTCGTGACGATAGCCACGGTGTCCGGTTACCTTGTCTACCAGATTGTCCATCCGCCGCGGAATACCGCCTCGATCGATCTCGACGTGATGATGGGCCATCCGTCGACCTTTTCATTCCAGGTTCCGGGTGCGTCGACACGCGAAGGATGGCTGTTTCCTGGGTTGCGGGGGGCGCCGACAATCGTTGTCTGCCACGGTTATACGTCTCAGCGGTCCGAGGTGCTGACTCTGGTGACTGCCCTCCAGGACCATCAGTTCAACGTGTTTCTCTTCGATTTCACCGGGCATGGGACAAGCCCCGGCACAACCACGCTTGGCTACCATGAAACTGCCGAACTGCGCTCGGCGGTGCAGGCGCTTTCCACCCGCGATGACGTGGACCCGCAACATTTCGGGCTCTGGGGCGTTGATATGGGCGGCTACGCCGCGCTGGAAGTGGCGGCCACCGACCCACGCATAACGGCGTTTGCTGTGGATGACGCTTACGACGATCCGCGCTCGTTGGTGAAGATCGAGGTGCAGAAATCCGGACTGACCGCTCTTCCGTTCGTCCTTCGCTTCTCCGATTTCGGTTTCCGAATGCTGAACTACCCGTTTCGCAACGAACCGCCGGTTTCGACGCGCTTGGCGCGCACGCGAGGCGTGCCCAAACTATTCGTGCAATCCGACGATCGGCCCACTTTGGCCAATGAGACGTTTCAGCTTTTCATCAAGGCTCCAGACCCGAAATCAACTTTGCGCGAAGCGCAGAGCTATCGCGACATGTCGGACGACGATCGCAAGACCTACGAAAATCAGATCGTGAACTTCTTCTTGCAAAATATGCCGCCGACGGCAGTTCACTGACGCGGTACGGGTGCTGCAGTCACCGGAACATACAGAATCCCCGCGTAATGCTCCTCAAGAGATCCGCCAATGCGGTCGAAGCTCCCGATCTTCTTCGCGCCTTCCGGTATGGTGAGCACGAGAGCAGGCTGAGGGTCTGAAGGGGACCATTCCGGGAGCTCCCGTCTGAAATAGAACGCCAGACCGTAATTCCAACTGCGGGGCAGGTGATACGTAAATATGCGGTCCGGGTGGCGATCATTACGGAGGAAAACGGCGTGGGGCCGCGCGGAATAGAAGTAGTCAAGAAGCGGAAGAACGCGAAGATTTGCAATCTCAACGGACATCACGACCCACAATGCGCATAACCCCGTAGCGATCGCTAGATTTTGGCGAGATCCCGCCAAGATTGTGCCGGCCGCGATCAGCACGGTAACGCCGAGAACAGCGTAGCTGAGCCGAGCGACCGACGTCGCTCCGTCATCGACCGGGACGGCCGCCCAGTCGTGCCGGCGCATGAAAAACAAAGCAACGACGGCGATTATCACGCAAGTCGCTGCGACGCCCGCAGCCAAGTTCGCCGCGATAGCGCGGTTTTGCTTGACTGCACGGGCGAGCGCAACTGCACAGATCAGGGCGAGCGGCGGAATTGCCGGCAGGATATATCCCGGTAGCTTGGATCGCGACAAGCTGAAGAAGGCGACTGGGAATATTGCCCAGCACCCGAAGAAAAAGCCGGGCGAGTAAGTCCAGCGGTTCTCGCGCCAGAGGCGAATTGCGTCATTTGCGACAGGCCAAAGGAGAGCAGTCCACGGCACAAGTGCGAGCAGCACGATCGGGCCAAAGAACCAGATCGGCTGGCGGTGCTGGAACAAGGGTGTGAGATATCGTTCGACGTTGTGCTGGAAGAGAAACACGCGGAGAAAGTCTGGGTTGCGGAGCGCGCAGGCGATGTACCAAGGAAGCGCGACGATGCAAAAAGCGAGAATCGCCAATGGATGAGCTAATCGAAACGCTGCGCGCCACTGTCTTGTCGCGAGTGCCCATAACCCTATCGCGCCGGCTGCCAGAGCGATTGCCGCCGGGCCCTTCGCCAGCACTCCCAGGCCCAAGAACACACCGAACAATACGGCTGGCAATGTCCCCAGACGAGCCGAGGCAACATCGGTGGCATCCGCACTGTTCAACGAGCCAGCGCGGCGGAGCGCCGTCGCCGCGCTCGCCATCGCGAGCGTAATCGAAGCGCTGAAAAGCATATCGGGCGACGCAGAGCGCGCGAATCCAATGGCTGCCACGCTCGTCGAAAACAGCAGCGGGGCTAGCAGCGCCGGGCTCACCTCGGAGCGCGTATGGTTCCCGTAGTGCTTGCGTCCGAGCCAGCCAATTGCGACCGCCACTGCGAGTGCTGCAAGCGCTGACGGCAGTCGCGCGGCCCATTCAACTGGCAAGTCCAGCCGGAATCCTACCGCTGCGGCCCAGTAGTACAGCACCGGCTTTTCAAACCAGGGCGCTCCATACAAGCGTGGAGTCACCCAGTCGCCCGTTTCCGCCATTGCGCGTGCGATCCAAGCGTACCGCGGCTCGTCTGGGCCGACGAGACCCAGTGCGCCGAGATTACCGAAGAGGCAGATCACGATGGCGAACGCCGATATGACGAGTAGCGCGAGCCGATGACGTCGCTGTGTTTGATTCGTGTCGTTCAAACCGCGTTCGAGTCTATCACCGCCGATTCGAATCTAGTGTAGAGCCGGCAGTAAGACTCGCGCGCCGCTGGTGTCCGAGTGAGGTCTCCCGCATAATGGCTCGCGATGCGGGAATGGCTGGAGTACATCGCGGCGTGGATGGGATTGAAGTCTCTAGGAGTCCTGCCGAGGCCGGCAGCGCGATTTGTGGGAGCCAGCTTCGCGACCGTCGCGTACTTGATTCGCCCGCCGCTCGGACAAATCGCGATGTTCAATTTGCGGCTCGCGTTTCCGGATTGGACCGATGCC
>Ga0187801_10000106_pt1 | contig 18645 bp, 20 predicted proteins | sample NC_wetland_sal_i_10_FD_132465 | JGI IMG/M metagenome (GOLD analysis project Ga0187801, IMG submission 132465) | Wetland sediment microbial communities from Neuse River Estuary, North Carolina, USA - Control_1 | ecosystem: Environmental > Aquatic > Freshwater > Wetlands > Sediment | place: USA...
CAAACCCTCGACGAAGACAATCGCCCAGACGGCGAGTACCGCATGACCAGCGATATTATCTTCACTCCCGAAGGCAAGCGCTTTGAGAAGGTTACTTTTGCCCCTCCCAATACCCTCCAGCGCATCATGCTCAGCGAACAGGATCTCGATGACGTCCGTAACGTCCAACCCTTTGTCCTGACCACAACCGAACTTCCCAAGTACAACGTCACCTATGTCGGCCATCAGCAGGTGGATGAGCTTTCCTGTTTTGTCTTTGACGTCGCCCCCAAAGTCATCGAAAAGAAGCAGCGCTATTTCCAGGGCCGGGTCTGGGTCGACGACAAGGATTTTCAAATCGTTATGACCGACGGCAAAGCCGTCCCTGACATCATCACTAAAAGCAACGAAAACGTCTTCCCCCGCTTCCGCACCTACCGCCAGAACATCGAACAGGGCTACTGGTTCCCGGTCTACACCCGTGCTGATGACTACCTTCATTTCCGCAGTGGCGACGTCCACATCCGCATGACCATCCGCTATTCCAATTACAAACGCTACGGCAGCACCGTCAAAATGGGCACCGCCAGGGAAGTTAAATAACCACGATGCCGGACGCCATAAGCCTTTTCTCCGGTTTTTCTCCCTGTGTTCCCGACGTTTCAGGTTTCCGTGCAACTGTCAGCGCACGCGGAATGTCCTTCCTGTACTCAGTACCAGTTGCGCTTTTCGCAAGTCTTACAGAAATCAGGCATTACTCCTGGACCGGTTAGAGGCACACTGTCCAGGATCAAGGTTGACGGCTGAGGGTATAAGTGTTCATGAATCGATGGCCAGTGTTTAGGACGATTTCGCTCCGCGCCCTACCCGGGGGACAGTGTACTTTGCGCCGTGCGCTCCCCGGTGCTGCCTTGGTTTTCTTCCTCTCCTTACCTTTGGCTTCGCGCGCCTCGGCGAATTGCGAGTACATCCCGGCCGGCAAATCCTTCTGGATCCGCCTTCTCGACCCGGTCGCATCTTACAGTTCCAAGCCCGGCGCCTCGATTCGCGCCGTTCTGATCCAATCTCCGGAATGCAGCAATACCCCGGTGTTCCCCGCCGGGCTTGAAGTCGATGGCGAAATCATCTCCGTCCGCAGAGTGGGCCTTGGCTTCGTTCATGACACGGCCTCGCTCGAAATTCAGTTCAATCGCCTCGTGACCACCGAAGGCACGATCCTCCCGATCGCCGCGCAGGTCGTGGAAATCGATAACGCTCGTGAAACGGCGCGCCATGGCATCATCCATGGCGTCCGTTCAACCAACACACCTCAGGGTCGCATCACCAGCGGCCTCATTCACCTCCCCACCTACAATCCCTACGGCGACATGGGCCTTATCGTCTATCGCATGTTTTCAGTCCTGCCCGAGCCCGAAATCTACCTTCCTCCCGGCACCGATCTTCGTCTCCAGTTGAATGTTCCTCTTTACGTCGCCGATCAGCCCGCGCTGCCCCATGTCTCCTTCGCGCTTGACGAATACGAACGCGGGGATATCGAACTGCTTCTCGATCACGTACCGGACCGCACCACGACGCGTTCCGGGAAAGACGCCGACGTCGTCAATCTCCTCTTCATCGGTTCTCAGGAACAGCTCCAGTCCGCCTTCTCCGCGGCTGGCTGGAAGCCCGGCGACCACAATTCTACTGTTGCCTTCTTCAAGCAATTCAATGCCTTTCTGACTTACACCAGCTATCCCACCATGCCGGTTTCTCATCAGCTCCTCAACGGCCAGCCTCAGGATTTTACGTGGCAAAAAAGCTTTGATAGCTATGGCAGGCGCGAACACCTTCGCATCTGGAGCCAGTCCCGTACCGTGCTCGATCAGCAGGCCTGGCTGGCCGCCTACACGCGGGAATCCAGTGCCGCTCTTTCCGTCAGGTACCACAAGTTCATTCACCATATCGATCGCAATCTCGATGACGGCACCAACATGCTCGTCCGGGATCTCACTCTCTCCGGCTGCGTCGATTCCGTGCATCTCCTGCCTCGCCCCGACGTCCCCCAGCTCATGTTCAACTCCACCGGGGACGAAATGCGCACCGATGGCATGCTTACCGTCGTCCAACTCAAGGACTGCGACCGCCCTGCTATCGAGTACACTCGTTCCAACCCCCTCATCCCTATCCGTCCGCGCTCCAAACTCGTTCGCTATTTCCGCACTCAAGTGCTCCTCTATAAGAGCGACGTCGTCCGCGGCAACATCCTCTATGGCGCCTTCGACCTCTGCCGCATGGGCGTCACGGCCTTGCGCCACCGTCACGGCAACGGCGGAGAGGATATCGACGACGGACTCCCTCTCTCTCCCGTCTCCCCCGAAACCCTCTTCCCCCAAATCGAACTAGGCGGCGTCACGCTGGCCCGATAACCCCTTTGGAGTGCGGCGGCTTGCCGCTGCTTTTACGGTCTCTGGCCATCCGCCAATCCCTCATTAGGAAGCGCTTACTCTCCAGTTCATTGGTAGGGGCGCAGCACTGCTGCGCCCCATGTCCGCAAGAACCCTCGTGTATAGCGCAGGCATCTTGGCGGCCCCGCATGGAACTTTTCCCCCGCCACGGTCGTACCTGTTACCAAAGGAGCTTCACCATGAATCATTTTTCTCGGGGTTTCCCCGGCTTTGCGGGCTCTCTTGTCCTTTCTGCCTGCGTTCTCCTCCCTCCTCCCGCTCTGGCGCAGACCGCCTCCAAATCCGACCAGTGGATTCATGTTCGCGTGGAAAGCAAGGACGACAAGGGAGAGACCGTCCGTGTCAACGTCCCGGTCGAACTGGCCGTCAAGGTTCTTCCCACCATCAACCATCAGAACCTCCAGGCCGGCAAAGTCCACATTGATAACGCCCACCTCAACGACGTTGACCTCCGCGCCATGCTGGACGCCGTGCGCACCGCCAAGGACGGCGAATACGTGACCGTGCAGAGCAATGAGGACAACGTCCGCATCGCCAAGAGTGCCGGCTACCTCTACATTCATGTCACGGAGAAGAATTCCGCCGCCAAGCACGGCAAAGACGCTGACGGCAAAGAAGCCCCGGCCAAATCCTCAGCCGCCAAGGAATCCAAAGTAGAGATTAAAGTCCCCATGAAGGTTGTCGACGCCCTTTTCTCCGCCGGCAAAGACGAACTCGATGTCGTGGCGGCTCTCCACGCCCTCTCTTCCAATGGAGACACGGAACTCGTTAGCGTTAACGACGACGAAAACACCGTTCGCATCTGGATCGATTCCAAGAATATTCCGGACTGAACTGTAGAGACTTTAGGAGATACGCCCATGCTGATTCTTGCGAAAGCCGCTCTCGGGCTCGGCGTCACTTTAGCTGTTGCCGGGGTCTACGTCTTCCATGAAGGTGTCATGCACGTCGATGTGGACGAGTACCGCTCCGGTGGCTCCCACGTTCACTTCTGGGCGCCCGCCACGACCGTATCCACTGGCCTCCGCTTGGTGCCGCGCCGGCATCTCCAACACGCTGCCGCTCAAGTCCGGCCCTATCTGCCCTTGCTACGCGAGCTTTCCAAAGAACTTAAAAAATATCCAAACGCCGAGTTTGTCGACGTCCGCGACTCCGAAGATCATGTCCGTATCACCATGCGGGAGGGCAAGCTATCCATTGACGCCGTCACCGACAATGAAAAGGTTCACGTCACTGTGCCAGTCGAAACCCTTGCCGACGTAGCCGATCGCCTCGAAGACGCTGCTCCGGGTGTCTAAGTACTGTCTTGTAGCGGCCGTTTTCTGAGGTGGGCGCCTTTTCTTGCTCGCGTAGGGGCGCAACGCCGCTAGCGCCCAACCCGCCGCCTAGGTTCCCAGCGGGAAGTACGCCTCATCCTGTATTGCGTCCTTCTTCCAACCCGCCCGCAGTAAAATGTCTCGTCCATTCTCCAACATGCTCGGATGTCCGCACAGGTACGACGTCGTTTCCTCCGGCTTCAAGCCCCACACGTGCGTGTACTTCCGGATCAAATCATCCACCCGGCCTTTTTCTCCATTCCATCCCTCGTCCTCCCATGGCCGGCTCACCGTCGGCACGTACTTCAGCCACGGCACTTCCCCTTCAATTCTTTCCAGTTCATCGCGGTACCCAAATTCCCAACTGCGGCTTGCTCCCTGGATGCAAAACAGCCGGTGCTCTCCCGGCATCAGCCCTCCACCCTTTTTCCAATCCGCGTACACCGTTCGGATATAGCTCACATAGGGCGCCACGCCCGTCACTGTCGCTAGCAGCAGATGGTTCTTCCGCCCGCTCTTCAAATCGAGCGTGAACCGTCCCTTGGCAAACCGCCGCAGCAGCAATGGCGCTCCCTGATCCATCGCATACAGCAGCGGGGTCAGTTCGCCGCTGGGCACACGTTCCACGAAAAACTCCAGCTTGCTTTCATAGGGTGACGAACACAGCGAATAAGGCCGCTCAATCCGCTTCCCTTCAATCTCCACTCCCAAGGTCGCGTACTGTCCCGCCAGGTACGGAAGCGGCACACCCGCTTCCACGTGCAGCACGAACAGGTCTTCCGCCACCTCTCGACGGTCCACGATCTTTGCCGGCAAATATTTGTCCACACTCATGTCCCTTTTTCCCTTTCCTCCTTCGATGCCGCTCCTGCCAAAAAGACACGGGCGGGACGCTCCCGCAATCCCGCCCGCGCTTGAGTTCCTTCCCCGCCTGCTCCGCCGGAATCCTCTACGGTTTCGGCTGCTGCTTCTGCTGCATTTGTGGCTGCATCTGCTGCATCATCATCTGCGGATCAAATTTCTGTACCGGCCCTGTAATGCGGTCCGGGTAGTCGCTCAAAACTTTTGCCAGCACCATCGAGTGGTCCTTGCTCACTTCTTTCACCATCCCAAACGGACTGACCTTGTCGCTCGCCCATACTTCGGCGCCTGTCTTGTCATTTTTCCAGTGCTCGCAACTGAACGTCCCTGCTGGCACGGTGATCGTTTCCGTGCCCACAGAGTGCCAGTCCTGCGTTGTTTCTTCCATTTTCTCCCTGTTCACGGCGCTAGGGTTGATCGGCATCTCCATCGCCGGACGCCCCGCCATCTGCACGATCGTCCTGTGCACCTGAACATCACCGGGCGTGATCAGCGCCTTGCTGACCATCTCCTGGCCTTTCGCGTCATGCATCACAACCTGCATCCAGTAGCCGTCTTTCCCATCAACGCTTACCTTGCCGACAATGCCCATCTCCATTGTTTGGTTTCTTGTATCCGCTCCCGCCTTGCTTGTCGTTTCGTATGCCGCTCCCTGTCCAACCACGGGATGGAACACCTTCGTGAACGAAGGCCTCTTGAACAAGTCCATACCCATCTGCGCTCGTGCGGAGGAGGCAAATCCCGCCATCACCAACAGCAATACCCATCTCATCCGCTTCATGAGTTTCTCCTTGGTTTCTTGTACACCCATTACGCCGGCGGGAGGGACCGCCGGAATTCTGGTTCTCTCATATCAGTTTCATTACGCTTGCGCAACGCCCCGCCTGAGGAAAAAAGCAAGGAAATTGCAGGAAGGCCTACTCGTAAGCCAGTGCTTCCACGGGATCGAAGCTCGACGCTCTCACCGCAGGCACGGTCGCTCCCAGCGCTGCACCCAGCAGCGCCAGTCCGATCGACCCAACCACCCAGCCCGGCGTCAGCAGGATCGACAGCGAAGGAGTCGTCTCTTTCAGAATCGCCTGCGTCAGAAACGTGATCCCTATCCCTGCCAGACTTCCCACGATCGTCAGCGCCGCCGTTTCCCCTAGCAGCATTTTCACGACATCCAGCCGAGTGAATCCCAGCGCCTTCAGGATTCCGATTTCCCGCGTTCGCTCCATCACCATCGTGTGCATATTCATCAGTACCACCAGGAAACTGATCACGATCCCGAGTCCCACCATCGTTCGAATGAACGGCTTCAGTTCCGGCAGGTTCGACGAACTCATCAGCGTCACATACTCGGACATCGATCGCACACGATTCTGCGGGTCCAACTGTAGGATTTCGGCCCGCGTCCCCTCGGTGTCTCCCTTGCTTCTCACATAGAACATGGACACTTTCTTGTCCGCTCCCACGAGGTCCTGTCCCGTCTTCAGCGGTATAAAAAACCGCGCGCCCTTCCCGTGCGCCACAATTCCGCAGACCCGGAACGGATGATTCACCAGCGTCACCGTGGCTCCCACTTTCAAGTGTCGCGTTTGCGCCACGATGTCATCTGCTATGGCCTCGTCCGGCGCCTCGAACGGCCGCCCAGCCCGGAACATAAATCCCTGGCTCAGCGCGTTGAATCGCTTGTAGTCAATCCCATAAACAATCATAAATGTCTTCGGATCGCTCAGAATCAGCGTCGGGGCCACTTCGTCCACTCCGGGCAACTTCTCGATCTGGTCTCCCAGGGACTCCTGCATCACCGCGCTCGAAAACGCAAAGAAAATAGAAGCGTTCGGCGGCTGCACCAGGATATCCGCCCCAACTCCCTCCTGCCTCTTCCCCCACTCCGCAATCACGCCTGACGTCAGTCCCACAATCATCAGAACCAACACCACTTGAATCGCAATGGCCAGAATGCTCAGGAAACAACGCAGCGGCCGCGCCGCCAGGTTGCCCCAAAACATCTGGACGAGGGAAAAAGGTCCGCTGGTACTTTCAGTCATGAATGGATTCCGTCTTTCTCACTCTAGCATCCGCGAATTCACCGGGTCAAAAATTGCGTCGAAGGAGTTGCGCACTGCTTTCTTGCACGGCTCGTACCCTTACGCAACAAAAAATATTTCTCGCATGTTAAGTTTTGCACATGAAAGTGGAAAACCCTGTGGAAAGAACTGGAAATCTCCTTCTAACTCCACAAATTTCAATGCGATGATGCGGTTTGCACTATTTTTGTGCAATCGCCTCGCTCCTTCGCTCCCTAGTTGCCATTCTTCTTGGAAATTTTGCGTCCAATGCGAACAGCCTCTTGGCCACGCGCCTCTTTCTCATCCACGCATCTCTAATACCACTTCGGTGGCCGTTCCAAGTGAATCTTCACCACTTGCTTCGGCTCGGTGATGTCATACCAATGCCCGTACGACTTCCAGCCATCCGCAACCACCTGAATGAGTACTCTCCCCATCGGCGCATCCGGCACGTGCGCCACTCCCTGCTGGTTCGTTTTCACGTTCACTTCAAACTTTTTGTCCTTGATCAAGTGTTGTTCAATCGTCTTCACGTACACACTGGCATTTTCCACCGGCTTATTCGCATCGCCGCCCGTCACCTCAATCGTGATTCGGTTCGCTGGCGAGGGCCCTTGGTCCTTCTGCGGAGGAGGTGCCGCCTGTTGCTGCTGCGCCCAAATACACGTCGAAGTCACCAGCACTCCCAGCAGTACCATCGTCCACACTTGCCGCCGCTTTGCTCTCATGGTCGACACCTTTCATCCTCGCCGGAAGAATTGCAAACGTCAAGACCGCTCGGCATTTGACTCGTTGCTCCGCCTCTTGTAACTTTTTCATGTCTCAAGAGTTCGCGAGCCAGTGGCAGAACCGCCCCTCGCTTTCACTTTGCTCGCTTATGCTGGGCCTGCCTCTTCCGCTCGCCCACTCTTCCGGCTGGATCCAACAGGGGTCAACAGAAAAGGGACGGCCCGCTTCGGCCCTCCGCTCGTTCAGGCGCACGCACACAAGGAGAGACGCGAATGGGATTTGCAACAAATGCGATTCATGTAGGCCAGGAACCCGATCCCACCACCGGCGCAGTGGTCGCGCCCATCTATCAAACTTCCACCTACGTATACGAGGAACTCGGGAAACCGAAGGGCGGGTATGACTATGCCCGCACGAATCACCCCAACCGGAAAGCTCTCGAACGTACGATCGCTAAGCTCGAGGGCGCCCTCTCCTCTTACGTCTTCACCTCCGGCATGGCTGCCATCGATTCTGTCTTTCGCCTCCTTCGTCCCGGCGACCACATCATCCTCTCCGAAGCTGTCTACGGCGGGGTCTACCGCCTCACCACGCAACTCCTCGTTCACTTTGGCCTCGAATTTTCTTTCGTCGACACCACCGACCCCGCCATTGTCCTCGGCGCGTTCCGCCCGAACACGAAAATGATTTACGTCGAAACCCCCACCAACCCCACCATGCGTATCACCGATATCTCCGCCATGGCCAAGCTCGCCAATGAACGCCATGCCACACTCGTCGTGGACAACACCTTCCTCACTCCCTATCTCCAGCGCCCCATAGAGCTCGGCGCTCACATCGTCGTCCACTCGCTCACCAAATATCTCAATGGCCACAGCGACGCCACCGGCGGGGCCGTTGTCCTCACTCGTCCCGAAGACGCGGAAAAAATCTATTTCATCCAGCGCTCTGCTGGCGCGGGTCTTGCACCGATGGATTGCTTCCTGACCTCTCGCGGCATCAAAACCCTTGCTGTCCGTATGCTCCAGCACAACGCCAACGGCCTGGCTGTTTCTCGACATCTCGACGCGCATCCCAAAATCCGCAAAGTCTACTATCCAGGCCTCGTCAATCATCCACAGCACGATCTCGCTCGGAAACAGCAGAAGGGCCCCGGCGCCATGCTCGCCTTCGACCTCGGCACCGAAGAGGCCGCGCGCCGTTTCCTTAACCAAGTCAAGATTTGCGCCCTCGCGGAAAGTCTCGGCGGCGTGGAATCCCTGATTTCTCTTCCTGCCCAGATGACGCACGCCTCCATGCCTAGGGAAGTCCGCGACCGCATCGGCATCACCGACAGCCTGGTCCGCCTCTCTGTCGGCATCGATGATGTCGAAGACATCATCGCCGACATCGACCAAGCCCTCCTCTACGTCTAAGCCCAGCCTTCCGACCTTATTCCTCGTAGGGGCACAGCATTGCTGCGCCCCATGTCCGCAGGATGCCCTGATCTTGAATGCCTTCGCTTTCTCTTGTAGGAACGCCTTCTGAGGCGGTCCGCCAACTCAACAACACGCCGCCCTATCTCTCGCCACGCATCGCCGCTCTTGATGGGGGCGGCTTCATGGCGCCTTCTTGCATTTGTCTCTGTACGGCCCGCCTTCTTCCCTCATTTCCCATCCACGCTCTCGCCCAACCACGCCAAATACTCTTCCGACCCCGCGACAATCGGCATCACCACAAACTCCGGCGTGTCGTACGAATGCAATCTCAGCACTTCCTTCTGCAATTCTCCCAGCCGCTCCTCACTCGTCTTGATGATCAACAAATATTCGCTGTTGTTCTCCAACTTCCCTTCCCACGTATAAAAGGATTCCACCGCGTGCGTCACGATATTCACGCACGCCGCTAGCCTCTTTTCCACAACCCCACGTGCAATCTTCCGCGCCTCTTCCAGCGTCGCGCACGTCACCAGCACCACTCGATATTTCGTCTCCCGCTTCATCACGCGTTTCTCCGCCTCGATTCTGTTTGCTACTGTTCCTAGCGACGTCCGGATTTCGCAATGATGTCATACACCGGCTTGTTGTCGGCATACACTCGCCACTCCTTCACCAAGCCCTTTTCCACCACGGCCAGCCAAGCTGCCGGTGTCCGCCATTTATTCTCCGGGGGCAGCTTGCCATTCGCGGCGATGGTCCCGCCCGCCAAGCCGAACACGGCGACACGGTTCCCCTTTTCAAACATCTCCTCGTGCGAAACCCAGTAGTCCGGGCAAAACGCATAGTAGCCCTGCCATGCGGCTCTCATCTTCTCGCGACCCCGCACAGATTGGCCGAGCGAATCAATGAAAAGATGATCGTTCGTCATCAACTCTGCCAGCTTGTCCACGTCTCGCAGGTTGATGCGCTCCAAAAACTGAAGAACAGTCTTAACGGTATTCACGACACACCCTCGTGCACTGTACCGGCCAGGGTGCTCCGTGCACCACCGGTTTCTGTTTCATACTACTCAGAATCAGCTCACCCAAAAAGTCGCGACTTACGGCTGCACCTCGGCGTTATCGATGTACGCGATCGAGCAGGGCTCGCTTTTCTCTGACCTGCGCTTGCAGTCATCCAGAGCCTTCCTGCGTGCCTCGTCGCTTGTTATCTGCGCGACGGAGAGCCCGAACGAATGCGCAGATATGGCGAAAGCTTTGTGCGGTCCAAGCGACAGGTAGTTCTGGAAGGCATGCAGCCCTTCTTCACTCAAGCCCGCGGGAGGCGCAACGTTGGGCGGCTTGATCTCCGGTAACAGTTCCGCCAATGGCGCCAGGTTTTGTGCCTTCAGAAAGTCATCCACCGTCGCGGACCAGGCATCGACGTGACGGAACAGCGAGTGTCCGTCTTCTCCAATGGGAGGGGCCAGCACAAACTGGTCCCGACCGCCTTGTGACCGAAAGGCGGCGTCGAACTTCTGTGCCAGTTCCGGCCAGAAAAACTTGTCATTCTGCGCGTAGATCCACAGCATCGGCGTGCGCGAATGTTTTCCGAAGCTGCGGTAGGCGCGTATTAGATCATCTGCGTTGCACACGTCATGATCGGCTTTTGAGCCTCGGCCTCCGGCAAAATTAATTGCAGCCACAAGTCCAGGAGGCGCCTTCGCCGTGAGCGCGACAGTCGCTAAACCCCCAGTCGAAACGCCCACCGCGACGATGCGTGTGGCATCGACCTGCGGCAGGCCGCGCCCATAATCGATGGCAACGCGCAGATCCTCCGCTGAATATTCTGCCGCTTTCTGGTAATCGGTCTGTGGACATCGTCCGCCATGGCGCGTGTCAGGCTCGCCGCCAGATCCTCCATAACCGCGGCGCACGACCACCAGCGCAACCCATCCGCGCCGCGCGAACCATATTGCCTGCGGAAGTTCCTGCCAAGGGGTCACCTGGGCATGATCCTCCATCTTGCGCGATGATCCGTGCGTAAGGACCACGAGCGGATGCTTCCCCGGCAAATCCGCGTACACGAGCAGCGCGTCGAGGCCGTTCGAACCTGCCAATACCCACGGAATCTTGACCTCGCGTTCTACATAATTCTGCGCGTGCGCGCCTGAGGCCGCTGTCAGCAGCAATGGAAGGGCAAAAAGCAGTAGCCGCCGTCGACACTCCATGTCAAATCATTACATCGGAAATCCTGCGCCCGTTGCAACTTCTTTTACCGGCTGAACCCGACTCTTCTCTGTTCCTCCATGCCTCAAGATTCGCGATATACTTTTGCCACCCGGCCTCTGCACGTTTGAATCTTCGTGGAGGCACTCCATGGCAAAGCAACAGGCACGGGTAGAGCTAAAGGGCAGCGCGCGCGCAGCACTGCCGGGTGGCCGGGACGTAGGACCGGCCGATCCGAATCAGCAGATCGAAGTCACCGTTTTCTTGCGGCGAGGATCAAAGCCTGCCAAATTTCCGTCGCTCACCGAGATGGGCGCTCGCCTCCCCCACCAGCGAAAATATCTCACTCGCGAAGAATTTGCGCGTGTGCACGGCGCGTCGGCGGCGGATCTTAAGAAAATTCGCTCCTTTGCCGCGCAGCACGACTTGAAAGTCGTGAGCGAGGATCGCGCCAGCCGGATTGTGAAACTCAGCGGCACAGTCCAGGCATTTAACGTCGCATTTGGCGTGGCGTTGCGCCGTTACGAACACAGTTCGGGCGCGTATCGCTGTCGCACAGGCAGCCTCACGATTCCCGCTGCTCTGGAATCTATTGTCGAAGGTGTTTTCGGCCTCGACAATCGCCCCCAAGCCAAAGCGCATTTTCGCCTCCGCAAGAAAAAGCCGGCTGTTCACGCTCAAGCAGCCGCCGTTTCTTACTCACCTCTTCAAGTCGCCCAAGCCTACGCCTTCCCCTCGGGCGCGACCGGCGCCGGCCAGTGCATTGGCATTATCGAGTTGGGAGGTGGCTATAGCGCCGCCGACCTCGATTCATTTTTCGGCAATCTTGGAATTTCCACTCCAAAGGTCACTGCCGTCTCCGTCGATGGCGCCGCGAATTCTCCCACAGGCGATCCCAGCGGACCTGATGGCGAAGTCGAACTGGATATCGAAGTGGCCGGAGCTGTTGCGCCCGCGGCACAGATCGCCGTTTACTTCGCGCCCAATACAGATCAGGGATTCATCGACGCTGTCACCACCGCCGCACATGACGCCACGCGGAAGCCATCCATCATTTCCATCAGTTGGGGCGGCCCGGAAGATTCCTGGACTGAGCAGTCGCGCAACGCGCTCAACTCTGCCTGTCAGGATGCCTCAACCATGGGCACCACCATTCTCGCCGCGTCTGGCGACGATGGCGCGTCCGACGGAAGCACGAATGGCGCTCCCACAGTGGATTTTCCAGCTGCAAGTCCTTTCGTCGTCGGTTGTGGCGGCACGAAGTTGACCATCTCAGGCACCGCGGTTGGCAGCGAGCAGGCATGGAACGAACTTTCTGCGAATGAAGGAGCAACCGGTGGCGGCGTCAGCGAAATTTTTGCGCTTCCCAACTACCAGCAGACCGCGAAGGTGCCCAAGGCTCCGAATGGCTTCGTTGGCCGCGGCGTGCCCGATGTCTCGGGCGATGCCGATCCGGAGACAGGTTACAACGTCGTCGTCGATGGCCAGCAAACAGTGATTGGCGGCACGAGCGCTGTTGCTCCGTTGTGGGCAGGGCTGCTGGCACGGATCAACCAGTCCCTCGGGACAAATGTGGGCTTCGTCAATCCGCTTTTGTACTCCGCCAAAGTCGAACCCACCTTTCACGACATCACTTCCGGAAACAATGGCGATTATTCCGCGGGTCCCGGCTGGGACGCGTGCACCGGCCTCGGCAGCCCCAACGGCGCCGCCCTCATGACTGCTCTGCGCGGCGAATAGTCGCGCCGGCAAATTGCAACTTAGAACCTGCAACTTTTGCCGCAGAATCTGTGTTCCTACCAATGAGAAGCGCCCCCCTCTGATAGCAGCACGAGCCATTCGAGGCCCGTGATCTAAATGGGGAGCGAACACCTCGTAAGGCGCGAGCCCAGCGCGATTGGTTTGAACTTTCCAAGTCGAGGGAGAATGCACAATGATTCGAGCAAACCGCTACGTAGGTACGATATTGCTGGCAGCCGCCACTCTTGCGCCGCTCGCGTTGAGCGGATGTGCAGCGCGCGTGAGAGTATACGATGAATACCACTCCGACTATCACTACTGGAATGATCATGAGGATCGCGCTTACCGGATGTGGCTCGCGGAGAGGCACTATGAATATCGCGAGTACGCCCGCCTGAGCAAAGACCAGCAGCGCGAGTACTGGAATTGGCGCCACAACCATCCAGACACCGGCCGCTAACAAGAAGTTTTCCGCTTTTGTAGGGGCCGCCTTCCGAGGCGGTCCGCTCTTTGGTTATCCGAGCAATTCCATGCGGACCGACCGGGGGACGCACAGCCCTCCACTCGAATTCTCCGGCCACCCCGCCGAGGATTGGCTTATTCCCTCTCGGTATGTATCTACAATGTTGACACACGGAGAATGGCCTGACATACTGTTTGCATAACATCGACACCCGGAGGACGTGCCCTATGAGAGCCAAGATCAAGAAATGGGGAAACAGCGCTTCCGTACGAATTCCCGCCGTCGTTCTGAAGGCGGCAAATTTGCGTTTGGATGAGCCAGTCGACGTGCGCGAGGAATCCGGCCGCATCGTCATCGAACCGGCGCGACGCAAGGAATATGATGTCGCCGAACTCGTAAAGGGCATCACTCGCGGGAATCTGCACGAGGAGGTCGATTTCGGTTCCCCGGCGGGCAAGGAGGCTTGGTAATGCCGGGTCACTACGTGCCCGAAGCAGGCGATATCGTGTGGCTCAGCTTCGATCCGCAGGTGGGCCGTGAGCAGGCGGGACACCGTCCCGCGGTGGTATTAAGTCCCGCAATCTATAACGCGAAGACGAGTCTAATGGTGTGCTGTCCGATGACCACGCAGATTAAGAATTACCCGTTCGAGGTGGTCATTTCCGCTGCCAATCCGAGCGCTGTTTTGGCGGACCAGGTGAAGAGCCTCGATTGGCGAAAGAGAAGGGCCAGGCGCAAAGGGGCAATATCGGCGGACGAGTTAGCGGAGGTGCGCGCGAAAATTCGCGCGCTAATAGGCTGATTCCTTGATTTAGAAAGAAGGCTAGGAATCGTGACCCGTTTCATCAGGCCACATCAGGAAAGCGAACAGGCATCATGAACGGATTGAAGCGGGACATCCTGCATTGCATCGGCAATACTTCTTTATTGGCCTTGCGCAACATCGTTCCCAAGAACGGCTCCCGCATCCTGCTGAAGCTGGAAAGCGAGAACCCCACAGGCAGCATGAAGGACCGCATGGCGCTGGCCATGATCGAAGCGGCAGAGGCGGACGGACGTCTCACAACGTATGGTTCTGTCGTCGAATATACCGGCGGCAGCACCGGCGTGTCCTTGTCTCTCATCTGCGCGGTGAAGGGGTATCCCCTGCATATCGTGACTTCGGATGCCTTCGCCCGGGAAAAGCTCGAACATATGAAAATTCTAGGCGCCGCGCTTCAAATCGTGCCAAGCGAGGGCGGGCGCATGACGGAGAGACTAACCCGCGACATGATCGAAGCCGCCCGCATCGTCGCGATAAAAACGGGAAGCTTCTGGACCGATCAGATGAACAATAAAGACCAGCTTGCGGCCTATCACAAATTGGCGGAAGAAATCTGGACCCAAACAGACGGACACATCGATGGCTTTGTTCAGAGCGTGGGTACCGCAGCGTCCCTTCGGGGCACCGGCGAAGCCTTACGCCGCCATAAGGAACACATCAGAATCGTTGCTGTGGAACCCTCTGAATCCCCGGTTCTGTCGGGCGGCCAGCCCGGCGCTCATAAAATCGATGGGATCGGAGCGGGTTTTGTAGTGCCGCTCTGGCAGAAGGGCATCGCCGATCACATTGAACAGGTTTCCACGGAAGAGGCTGCGGCCATGGTCATTCGGTTGGCCCGCGAGGAGGGCCTTTTTGCCGGCACTTCCACGGGCGCCAATGTCATCGCCGCTTTGCGATTAGCCGATCAACTCGGACCTCACGCCACCGTTGTCACCATAATGTGCGATACCGGGATGAAATACCTCAGCAAACATTAGCAATTTGCGTCCCCATGTTGATAGGCCTGGCGACAAGAGCAGTCCGACGGTGCGCGGCGCACTAACCGTCGAGGGAGGAACGAGTTCACGCCCCGGCTTGCCGGCTCTCAGCTACAGCAGGAACGTACGGAAACGCCGTCGACGGCTTCGCGGTGACGGAATCCTTGCCGATCCCCAGACGGACGGGAGTGTTCGCCGCTATGGAGAACATGACATCGGGCGCGTTGTCTGTAAGCGAGCGACCGTTCCACTCTGCGAACCCGAACACGGCGGGTGTACCAACCTCGTAAGGCAGGATGTTAGGGAAAAATCGGTGCGCGACTTTCTCCCCATATGCTCGAGGATCTTCGGCTGTTCCATTTGCAGTGACGACGCCGGCAATTGCTTTCGCGACGGCCGCTCCGTAAGTCGCGAAATCATCGGCGGGGCGCCCGGCATTAAGACGATTGCCGAGATCTTCGTTGTACTGGGTGAATAGCGGATGGATCATAGGAAGGCCCACGCGGTTGATCGAACGCCAACCCCCGGCGTCGGTCGCTAACGTTGCCACTGCCCATACGCCTATTCGACGCTTGTCTCCTGCCTCGGCGAGCAACTCCTTATCCGGGACCTCCAGCACGATGGAGTACACCGTGTGGCCGGCAAACAGGTTCTTTGCGCGACTTGGATCCCATCCCGAAAGGTTGATGGACGTACCGTCCTGAAATGCGTGGCCAACGGCGTGCAACACATCGGGCTCGATCCAGAACGGGTCACCAGCCTTGCCGGCCCAAACGTGGAGACCGGAAGCCGTGCTGACGGTGTCGCCCGTTGTTCCCTCTGCAACGACGGTGCCGGCTGCATGCGGGTCGACCGCGTCTGCACCTTTGATGCAGCGTACGACGTAGCTCTGTTTCCCGTTCTTGTCTCGTTCGTTGAAGGTAAGGCGGTAGGTGACGTCCTCGATCGCATCGCCGTTCAAATCGACTTTGAATTCGTACATTCCCTCCGGATGGTAGCCAGGCGCAGCGATGGCGCCGAAAATTGAGTGGCAGACATTGATGACAAACACGGTGCCTGTTTCGCCGCGGAATAGATAGAGGTCCGTGATGTCGAGGCGGATGTCTTGACGAGCAATCGGTGAGTCGAGGTGATGGGACATGGCACTCCTCCTTATGTTTGTTAGGCTGGCCATCCAAACCGTGGACGAGATCAGCGCCAACCTCCTTGGCGCAATCCACGTAATGACGGCATTTCTCGTCAGATGCTGCTCGCCCGAGAATTGATGCACTCTTTTTCTACGCGATCTCTGCATTCATCGCCCTTGTGACACATAAGCATCATTTCCAATGTCGGCGCGCCGACATTTACTAAGTACATAGATAATCTTCACGTATTAGTTGAGCATGGCGGGGGGAGAAACCCGGTTTTTGACCCGTCACCCCCAGGGGTTCGCGCAAGTGCGGGAATAGTTGAGGTTAGGGGAGAGTGGACCGTAAGTGCGGGAATGATTGGGGTTAACGGGGATTGGCCACGGAGACACAGAGAACACGGAGAGAAGAAGAGGGGCGAGAAAAGATCGGGCAGGGGGAGAATTCCGACATGGAACGTTTGGTCATACCGCCGGCACTCCTTACCCCCCATGCTTCTTGCATGAAGGGGAAACAGCGGCTGGCGGGCATTGATTGCTGATGATTTCACCATTGCGACTGTGCGCGAAAATTTACACCTCAGCGACGAACAGAAGGCAAACACCAGCCGCAAAGTGGCCGTGGACGCTTCGACACTCCTTGGCAGGAAAGTTGTATCCGTGGGTCGCACCGATGGCGCAAAATTTGTATTCGAGGACGGTTCGTGGATTCTGGCCCGTTTGAGCGGCACGGAACGCATCGTCCGGCTTTACGTGGAAGCAGACAGCGCGGCGGCTACAGGGAAGCTCACGCGCGAGGCTTCAGAGTGGATCCTGAACGGCGGATGAAGATCAACTGGGAAGAACAATCACGGAAATTGCTGCATCAGTACGGACGGCACCTGCTCGTCATCTTTGTCGTGTTTCTGCTGGTCCACGACGTGTTCGGCACCCACGGCTTCCTGGCCATGCATCGCAAGCGCCAGGAGATTCAGAAGGTCAACGCGGAGCTCGAGCGCCTGAACAAGGAGAACACCGCACTCCAGCAGGACATTACGGATCTGAAGACCGACCCGCAAACCATCCGCAAAATCGCTCGTGAAGAATTGGGCCTGGCGAAACCCGGAGAGGTGATTATTAAGTTGCCGGCTCCGCCGCCACCGGACTCCCCGGTTGCAAAGCCTTGACGCTCCTCTTTTTGAATCGTGTCCGCAACAGCGACAGCCCCAGCATGGCCAAGAAAATTACGCATAACCCAAACGTCGCCTTCGGAATCGAGCAGCCGCGCTTCGGCAAGAACGAAAATCGCCCATACACAAACTCGATGTGCACCCAATACACCAGCAGCGACGTTTGGCCTAGCTGAATCACCGGGCTGAATCCCTTCTGCGCGAATCCCCATCGGCACCACGCATACGTAAGCGACAAGATAATCAGCAACACGCCGCAGCGCGCCAGCAGAAAATCCGGATTCGAGTGCCAGTAGTCGTAAATCGCATAGACTCGAATCGGCGACGCATCAAACAATACCGACAACGCAATCGCTCCGATGCCGGCAACACCGAGCCAGCCAAAGAACTCTGCTTCGCGCCGGGCCAAGTCGCTGAACACCAGAAAACCAACTGCCAACCCAGCGAACGCAAACGCACACCAGGGAAAGATCGGGAACAGCCAGTGCTGCGGCTGATTGTAAGTGTGCGTGCCGTTGATGTAGGTCTCTATCGGCCACGGCAGAAAGCGCGGCCGCCAGGTTGTCCAAAGCGGCGGCGTGAGCAGGCCGATTACAGCGGCAGTGATCACGGCGGCTAACGTGCTGCGCCAGCGTGCAGCGGAGATTGTGGGAGCCGATGTAAGCCAGCAGAGAACACCCATCAGCATCATGGAGACGCCCAGAATATTGAGCACGTCGACGCGCAACATATCCGTCCAGGGCACCCATTTGTAGCCCAGAGCGTATTCCTGAATGCGAAAGAGAATCCCTAGCCCGAAGATCTCTGCTCCGCGAAGAATCGTTTGCCGGGCGATAGCGTTGCGCGCAATTCCCTTCTGGCGGAGCTTTTCCGTGACCAAGGCGAACGAGACACCGGCAAGAAAGATGAAGAGAGGAGCGGGCAGCGTTCCGCCGAGCTGCGACAATTTGTAGAGATGGGTTTCGCGCAATTCCGGACGCAGCCAGGAATCGTAGCAGTGTGTCTGGAACATCAGCAGGCACGCAAGACCGCGCATCCAGTCGATGTAGGCGAGTCGTTTCAAAGGGTGGAGCTCTCAGAATAGTGTAGCGATTTCATCAGCTCGAATGGCTACAGCTTCAGACCGGATGTGCAAAAATTGCTAAGGTAAGGAAGAGCACGAGGGAAACGCATCGATGAAGCAGCTGGGAGCTTGGGCGGCGTTGGGAATATGGGCCGCGTTGTGTTTGGGTGGCGCACTCTATGCCTCATGGCTAGGATATGGCGGGCGAGCCTTCGCAGCAACGTTGACAACCTTCTCATTTCTCCTCCTCGCGATACTTCTGCTAGCCGC
>Ga0187801_10000108_pt1 | contig 18513 bp, 14 predicted proteins | sample NC_wetland_sal_i_10_FD_132465 | JGI IMG/M metagenome (GOLD analysis project Ga0187801, IMG submission 132465) | Wetland sediment microbial communities from Neuse River Estuary, North Carolina, USA - Control_1 | ecosystem: Environmental > Aquatic > Freshwater > Wetlands > Sediment | place: USA...
AGCCCGGCTCCAACAGATGGCCACTCAACTTGACGTACTCGATCGCGTGCATTTTTCTCCCCCACTGGAAGGAGACGCGAAATGGAACGCGTACCGGGATGCGGATATTTTTGTGTTGCCGTCGCAAAACGAAAATTTTGGGAATACAGCAGGGGAGGCGGTGGCGACAGGCACTCCGGTCGTCGTCACTGAACAGTGCGGCATTGCGCCCTTGCTGAGGGATGTTGCAGCGCTGGTTGTTGGTCATGAAGAGGGAGAAATCCGGCAAGCCCTGTGCCGGCTGCTGGAGGATGAAAGACTTTTCAAGAAGCTCCAGAACGGCTGCGGCGACGCGATGGCGAACCTTGGCTGGGAACAACCGCTTCAGCAGATGGAGGTAATTTATTGGAGACTTGCGGGGCACGGCTAGTCGTAGGACAATTCAGTTCCCAGAGCTCAAGGATTCGTTTTGAACGCGCGCCTCATATTCCGTACGGTATGGTGGGTGAGCAATGTATTGCTCGCCGTGGCATTAGTGGCCACGGTCTGGTCGGGGGTGTGGGAATATTCTGTGCGCAAGTACTTGAAGGGATTCTCCGATGCCATTGTGCCGGAGGCGGCCGCTCCGCAACACAAAGCGGAAGCCATTCTAGGCTGGATGCTGAATGGACCGCCGCGCCTGTTGGCACAGCATCCCACCGAGCTTTCGCCACGTGACCCCACGGACACGCTCAACTACCGGCAGCTTTTGGAAGTGTGCGGCAGCGCCACGAATGCATTCTTGAATCTGTCGCGAAGTGCGGGGCTGAATGCGCGGCGGCTGCTGCTACTGAGTCCGGACCGCACCACGAAGCACGTGGTTGCTGAGGTATATCTGGACGGCCGCTGGGTAATTGTCGACGCAACCTATCGCACATTCATGAAAGACAGCCACGGAAACCTGTTGACGCGCAAAGATCTGCAAAATCCGGAACTCTTTCGCGAGGCGACCAGTGTGCTGCCCGGTTACCCGCCGGAATACACCTATGAACGATTCGCGCACGTGCGCATCTCTGCGCTCCCTTTCCACGGCACGCAAGTTCGGCGTTTACTGGATCGCGCCTTCCCCGCCTGGGACGAACACCTGGACTGGAGCCTGCTCCTCGAGAGGCGCTCGTTCTTTTATCTCTTCGTTTCGGTCAACTCGCTAATTGTGCTGTTGCTGGTCCGCGTGGTTCTGGGCTGGCTAGCAGACCATCGTCTGCGGATTCCACGATTTCGTTTGCGCACGAATCTCAGCCGCGCGACGGCCGCCTTTTTCACGACGCCGGAGATCAAGTAAAGCGTGTGTGGAATCTGTGGTTTCGCCTACGCTTCCAGCGCGTCTGAAGCGGAAGGCCGCGTGCGAACCATGGCTGCGGCGATGGTGCACCGCGGCCCCGATGAAGACGGCTTCCTTGTGAATGATCCCAGGGCCACGGGCGTGGCGATGGGGATGCGGCGGCTGAGTATCATCGACCTGACTGGCGGCCATCAGCCTGTTTGGAACGAAGCCCGCGATGTGGCCGTAATTCTTAACGGCGAACTGTACAACTATCGCGAGTTGCGCGAACGCCTGAACTTCGCGGGCCACCGGTTCAGCACTAACTCCGATACGGAAATTCTGGTTCACGGCTGGGAGGAATGGGGCGAAGATCTGCTGAACGAGCTTCGTGGCATGTTTGCATTCGCGCTTCTGGATCTGCGCAAACACTTCGCCACCGTTCCTCTTCTGTTCCTGGCGCGCGATCCCCTAGGCATCAAGCCGCTTTACTACTCACAAACGCAGCAGGGTTTCGCATTCGCGTCTGAGTTGCGCGCGGTGCTCTCTTCCGGAGCCGTTGAACGCAAACTTTCCGCCGATGCGTTGACGTCTTACCTGTTGTTTGGCAGCGTGTCCGAGCCAGTCACGCTTGTGGAAGGCGTCTTTTCCGTTCCCCCGGGGCACGCTCTGCTGTTGCATTTGCCGGATCGACGGCGCACGCCTCGGGCACGCCCGTGGTGGGACCCGACGCGCAGTGCCGCGACGCGCGACCCGAAACGCCCACGCGATTTCGCATCGGCTTCGGCGCGTCTTCGGACGCTGCTGGAAGATGCGGTGCGCGCCCATTTGATCGGTGACGTACCGGTAGGCTTGTTCCTCTCCAGCGGCCTGGACTCGAGCGCGATTGCCGTTCTGGCCGGACGAGCGCAGCAAGGCATCCAGAGCTTTACACTCACTTTCCCGGACACGGCATATGACGAAGGGCCGCTTGCGCGCGTGGTGGCGCAGCGGGCCGGGACGCATCACACCGAAGTGCCCCTGCAAGGAAAGGACATGCTCGCGCGGCTGGACGAAGCGATCGGCGGTCTGGATCAGCCGACAATGGACGGGATCAACACGTATTTTGTTTCCTGGGCCGCGCGGGAAGTGGGATTGAAGGTGGCGTTATCCGGCCTGGGCAGCGATGAGTTGTTCGCCGGCTACCGGACATTCGCGGACACGAGCAAACTCGTTCGGCTGGAACTGTTTTCGCGTTTCGTTCCGGGCGCCTTGCGGCGCCTCAGCGCCCCACAGGTAAACCGGTTGCTGGCGCGAAATGGTTCCGTGGACGCCGCGCGCAAGGCCAGTGACGCGTGGCTCATGCCTTACGCTTTCCCTCATCCCTATTTCTTCACGCGGCTGCTCTTTCCGCCTTCGGAAGTTTCCCGACTGGCCGATGCTCGCTACCGAAACAGCGCTGTCGCTAGCGATGGCGTGACACTGGATCCGACGTGGATGGCGTGGTTGGAGCGCGTGACCGATCAGGCGGAAGCCGCGGAGCCGATTGCGGGCATCTCCTGGCTCGAAATGCGAACTTATATGGCCAGCACGCTGCTGCGCGACACCGATTCCGTAAGCATGGCCCGGTCTCTGGAAGTGCGCGTGCCTTTCCTTGATACCCCGCTGGTTGAATTTGTTAGCGCCTTGCCGGATGCCGCTCGGGTTCAACCTGAAGTCTCCAAAGGATTGCTGCGGGCGGCGCTGGCGGGGCTGATTCCGGCGGAGATTCTTGACCAGAATAAGCGGACGTTTACGCTTCCGTGGGAAGATTGGTTGCGCAGTTCGCTACGGCCGCGAGTGGAATCCAGCCTGAAAGAACTGGCCCCGGCGCTCGCAGGCCACATGCACGCCGCGGGTGTACGGGTGGTATGGGATAATTTTTTGAATGGCCAGACAACCTGGTCCCGCCCGTGGTCGCTGTACGTGTTGAACGAATGGTGCCGCCGCCACCTCTCCTGAACGCCGTGAACTTGTTCTCTACTTGGTTACTGCATATCAGGAAGTAAAGATTTGAGGTAAACTTTCGGGTTTGGACATGAACATTCTGGGGATCAATGCGTATCATGGCAACGCTTCGGCCGCACTGGTGTGCGACGGGAAGTTGATAGCCGCGGTCGAGGAAGAGCGCTTCAACCGCGTGAAGTATGCGGCCGGTTTTCCTGCCGAGGCTATCCGCTACTGCCTGAAAGAAGCGGGGATTACGCTTTCGGATATCGATCATGTGGCGGTGCCGCGGAATCCCTACGCACGGCTGGCGACGAAACTCTGGTATGCGGTTCGGATGCCGTCCTTCGCCCGGGAACGCGCGCGCGTGATTTCCAACTTCACGGCCATCCCCGCGGCGCTGGCGTGGGTGTTCGACAGCGACCCCGCAAAAATCAAGGCGACCTTCCACCGCGTGGAGCACCACCAAGCGCACCTTGCCAGTTGCTTTTTTGTTTCTCCGTTCGAGGATGCCGCATTACTTTCGGCAGATGGCCTCGGCGATTTCGCCAGCTCGATGTGGGGAGCGGGGCGCGGAAACCGCATGGAGATCGACGATGCCATCGCGTTCCCGCATTCGCTGGGACTGTATTACAGCGCGGTGACGCAATATCTGGGATTCCTGAAGTTTGGCGACGAATACAAGGTCATGGGGCTGGCAGCGTATGGCGAGCCCGAGGACATGGAAGCGTTTCGGGACATTGTGCGCTTCAGCCCCAACGGCGGCGAATTCGGATTTCGACTGGGCCTGGATTACTTTACGCATCACAAGACGGGGCCGGAGATGTCCTGGGCCGAGTCCGACAAAACTCCCACGCTCGGCAAAATGTTTTCTGATGCCATGGGGAAGCGCCTGGCCGGACCGGCGCGCTTGCCGGAAGAACCGCTCGAGCAGCGGCATCGCAATCTTGCCGCTTCGCTGCAAGCACGACTCGAAGAAGTGTATCTGGGCATGTTGAAAAAGCTGGCGGCGAAAACCGGCGCGAAAGCCGTGTGCCTGGCGGGCGGCGTGGCATTCAATTGCGTGGCCAACGGGAAAATCTTCGATCAGACACCGTTCGAAAAAGTTTATGTGCAGCCTGCCGCAGGCGACGGGGGCCTTTCAGTTGGCGCGGCGTATTACGTGTGGCATCAACTTCTTGGCAAGCCGCGCTCGTTTGTGATGGATCACGCGTACTGGGGACCAGAGTATGGCGCGGGAGAGATGCGCGCGGCGATCGAGGCCAGTGCGGTTTCGAAGGGTGGCTATACTTTGACGGAGTTGCCGGAACCGGAATTGATGACGTACACTGCCGCGATTATCGCCGAAGGAAAAATTTTGGGCTGGTATCAGGGCCGGGCCGAATGGGGACCGCGCGCGCTGGGCAACCGGAGTATTGTTGCTGACCCTCGGCGTCCCGAGATGAAGGAAATCCTGAACCAGAGGATCAAGCATCGGGAAATCTTCCGCCCGTTTGCGCCGTCGATCCTGGCGGAAAAAACGGGCGAGTGGTTTGAGAAAGCGCATCCTTCTCCCTTCATGACGTTGGCTTACCCTGTTCGGCCCGAGAAGCGCGATAAAATTCCCGCCCCGACCCATGTGGACGGCACAGGCCGATTGCAGACCGTTACCGCCGACGCGAATCCCCGTTATCACGCATTAATCAGCGAATTTGAACGCCAGACGGGCGTGCCAGTCGTGCTCAATACATCGTTCAATGACAATGAGCCGATTGTGTGCCGTCCTGAAGAGGCAGTGGACTGTTTCCTGCGCACGCAAATGGACGCGCTGGTCCTGGGCAACTATCTGATCACGCGTCCGTGAATACTCAACTGCCCTGGACACCTGAGCGGAGCAAGGTGCGAATTTCCTGAAGAGTGGATTCAGGCGCGGTTTGTGGATGCTGCGAATAAACCTGATTGATTAGTTGGTCGAGCCGGATAGACTGCGCGTGCCTTAGTTTGAGGTCGCCGATCAGGCATTGCTCGATGACGTAAAGCAGTTGGCCATCCGCATTGCCGAACCTTGGGTCGCGCACTAATTCCTGTGACACGCCAGACACTTGAACCACCAGCTGCCGTGGCGGACCCATGATGGCGAGGTCTGGATCTGGCGGCTGAGCGAAAACCCAATCCACAAACTGCGCATCGAAGTCTGCCTTCCATTTTCTCTTCAGCGTGGCAAACCTGTACATCGCCTCCCCACTGATCTGCAACCGGCCGTCGCTGGCAAGAATGGCAGCGACCAGTGATTTATAGTCATCGTTTGGGTCAACTCGAACGATGGCCAAAGCTAATTCTTGCTGTGTCCTTGCTGAGCGGTAGAACCAGGAAAGGATTTTGGGAAGCGAAGCAGGTCCCTTGTCATCCCAGCGCGCCAACTGGATATTCGGCACGTCCGGCCAACGCGTCTCTGCCGCGTTCAGAATCGCATCGGCCTGCTTCGGCCGGAGACTGGCAGCAGCAATGGGCCACCGCTCCCGGTAAGCGAAAGTTTGGGGGTTCGTGCGATTCTTCTCCGCAACTTCCAAATCGAGAAGAGTGTCCGCGTCGGAAGCGTCCAGCAGGTCCTTTGCATGGGAGAGAAGGAAGAGGCTCATTTCGTAATCATGCTGTTGGGCTTCCGTACCGGAGCCGCCGCTATGCAAGATATCCGGGTCGGTGGTCGGCGGTTGATTGCGCAAAACGGAAAGAACGTTCATACGTCCCAAGAGCTTGGCTGCAGCCAATAGCTCTGCGTTGGAATATCCGGGGAATCGAGCGTTTTGAAAATCACTGCGGCCTGAACCGATCCAAAGAGTGATCAATTCGCGCTCAGGAGAGGGAACATTCAGGATTCCCTGCCGCGCAAGGGAAGCGAATTCTGGACGGTGAAATTGCCAGAGGAACCAGTCGGCACAGTATTCCCGGTTGCCGTGAATCGCCCAGTATGTGTCGAAGCTGCCTTTGGAGGGTTTTTCGACTAACCGCAACACAGCTGCTGCAACCGTCTGCGGAACGTAGTGCGGGGGCATGTAATTGTCCGTGGGTAGCGTAGCGATGACATCAAAGGTCTGGCTCTGGTCGTCCAACAGGGGACCGAGATGGCGTTGCAAGCGCGGATCGCCTTTTGCCACCAGAGCTGCGGCGGCCAAGGTTCGGACTTTCGGGGCTGGGTCTCCAATGAGGGACAAGAGGAACGGCACGGGGTAATCAGCATGCATCAAGTGCTGGTATTCGGCTGTGCCCGGCGTAACAGGCCAGCCATTGGCCAACTCCATCGTTAAATCCATTGGGGTACCGTCAACCGCCGGCGCACTACCAGGTGTAGACGGCGAGACATAAAACTTGTGGTCCGGGGGAAACGCGCGAAGTTGTTCCGCCACCTTCGCAAACTGTTCTTGCACGCTGGAAGGAACCTGGGCGGCACAACCAGGCAGGGGCAGAGCAATCAAAAGACCAATAATGCGGAGAAACCGAGCGCGCGCAGCGAGTGATTCTTGCGGGCGAGCGGTCGAGTTCAGGTTAGCAGTGTTCATCGCCGCGTCCTCGGCAAGTGAGTGGCGGTCTTCTCCGCCAGGACCGCAGTCTCCATAGTGGTAAAATCACGAAGTTTCTTCTAGGCGTGCGAGGCCGCCGCAGGACATTCGATTCTGAAAGAGATCTTTGGCGGGTGGAGAAGCGTGTTGTGGACCAGACAGTGTTCGACCGCTTCCTGCACGCCCTTGCGATGTTGCTGGCTCAGTTCGACGGGCGCGTCCACTTCGATTACAAAATTGTCCAGACGCGCGACGGGATCCTTCAGCTTGTCGCAGGTGACGCGCACGCGGGTGCCTTCGATGGCCAATTTGTGTTTCCTCAGATATTGGGCGGCATAATAGCCGGCGCAGGAACCAAGCGAGGCCAACAATAATTCGGGCGGAGTCATACCCTCGTCGAATCCGCCTTGCTCCACCGGCTGGTCGCTGACGATGGAGTGCCCGCGCGTCTTGATCTCAAACTGCACAGATCCCAGATGTTCAACAGTGATTTCCATGGTTGCCCTCCGTCCTGGAGCGAACCATAGCGTCCGGGAAGGATTCCAAGTCGGTCGCCAAAGGCAGGACTTTCTTTCTCACCTATAGCAGAATGCGGCGCTGCTGCCAAGACGAGGAAAGGAAAGAAGCCGCGCCTGCAACCTATTAGGGAACTGAACTGCTTATCGTTCTTGCCGTTAGTGGCGACCTTTTTCGTAGCTGTCGAAAGCTTCGCGCAGCCCATCGAGCAGGTGTCCGTTCTTGACCTTGCCACCCTCGGTCTTGTGGGTATCCGACCAAAGAACCGCGTTCGTCTTTGGATCCACCAGGGCAACGCGCGTATGGCCCTTTGGGATTTCGCTCTCAGTTACGGCATTCTCTGCACCGGTCGAAGGGAACTGACCCTCGGGAACAACGCGAACATGGCTTCCGTTCTCCAGGCGCATCACCAGGTCAGCTTTTTCGCGGCTGTCGACGAGATCGAACCGGCCCCACTTGTTCAGCTCGAGAATCGTGCTGTACTCCAGTTCGTGGAATCCCGTGTCGTTTTCGAGAAAGATGGTGTGGGCGCGAGTTACCAAGTCAGGTAGTGTCCCTGGCACCGCCCGGGTTTGCACGGCGGCCAGGCAAAAAACGAGCCCGAGCAGGAATCTCATACAGGCCGAGTGAGAGTTCCATTGCATAGGGTCCTCCGATAGCTCTGGGTTTGGAGGCCTCCACAATAGAGTTGTGATTTCCGTTGCGAAACTGTATGGCGGTACAGGTTCGGGCCAACTGTCCTCGATTTTCGCCGTCATTTTTGCCCGCAGGACTGGTGCCAGCAGCTTCAAGGAGCTTAGTTCTCCCTGTACAATCCTCTGGTGCGCGTCCTGCTGCTGAACCTTTATTACCCGCCCGATACTTCCGCCACGGCGAAGATGGCACAAACCGTTGTCGGCGTCCTGGCCGCCCGGCACGAGGTAACCATCCTGTGTGGACGTCCCTCTTATGATCCAACGGAGCGGCGCCCTTGGCGTTTATACCAGAGCGAGAAGGCCGGGCGAGTCCGCGTGATTCGCGTGGGCTCGACGGATTATCCGCGCGTGCAGATGAAGAAACGCATCTTCAATTATTTGAGTTATGTGTTTTTGGCCGTGCCGCGCGCGCTGGTATTGCCTTGCGACGTCATCCTGGCAATGACCGACCCACCGTTCGGGGGCATCGTGGGCGCGTTCGTCGCCATGATTAAAAACAAACCGTACGTCTACAACATCCGCGATCTCTATCCGGACATGGCCGTTGGCGGTTCGATTGTCGCACCCGGTCTCCTGGCACGCATTTGGGAGAAACTGCATCGCTGGGCGTTGCGGCGCGCAACGAGTGTTGTCGTACTTGGCGAGGATATGCGCAATCGGATCCTGGTGAAGGGCATCAACGCGGCTCGCGTCGTGGTCGTACACGATGGCGTTGAAATTTCTTCGCGCGATGATTCCACCGCCCAGTTGGACGCTGACGTGATTCGGGCGATACGTGGTGAATTCAAGTTCGTACTGCTCCACGCTGGCAATCTGGGATTTTACGGCGCGTGGGAGACGCTACTGGAGGGAGCGCGGCGGCTTGCCGCGGACGGCGTTGGGGTAGTTTTCGTCGGTGATGGTGCGCAACGGGAAAAGCTGGAGGCCGCTGCCTCCGGCACAGCGAATGTACGATTTCTTCCGTTTTTTCCGGGGAGCAAGATCCCTTCTGTCCTGGCCGCGGCCGACGCGCACCTCATCACCGTCAAGCGCGGCCTGGAGGGCGTGGTCGTGCCAAGCAAAATGTACGGGATTCTGGCCGCCGGCAAGCCCATTGTTGCCGTGGCACCAGCCGAGTGTGATTTTGTTTCCGTTGGGAAACAAAAAGGCTTCTCCATCTCCGCAGAGTCTGACGACCCAGCCCAATTTGCTGATTGCGTTCGTCAGATCCTGAAGGATGGCGAGCGGCTCCGAAGGATGGGAGAAGCCGCTGCTGCGGCAGCGCCAGAATACGAAAGAACCGGGGAGCTCCAGAAATTGGTTGCCATCGTGGAAGAGTCGCGCACGCGTTTCTCTTCCCATTGAACTGGAAAACAGGTTACGAGGTCTCAGTTTTCCGCCATTGCGATCGGCTATGTCCCTGAATGCAGTGGCACTTTTGAGAAATTCGCGGTAAGGTACAAGAGCTGTGTAGGATAGCAAACTCGGCTTTTTTTCTCGCTTAGCGAGCCGAGACTTGGGAACCGGGCCCTAAACCGGTAGCGCGTCTGTGATCCACTGGCGTTCTCGCCCGGGCCAGTCTCTTCAGAACGAGCAATGAGGGCGCATGAGTTCGGGCCTTTTGGCTTTCCTAATCGCTCTGTCAGCCTCAATGGTCCTTACAGTCCCCGTGCGGGCGCTGGCCATTCGCGTGGGTATGGTAGATTCGCCGGGACCACGCAAACTGCATCTCAAACCCATTCCCCTTCTTGGTGGTTTAGCGATTTATGCGGGCGTGATGCTCGCCATCCTGGTCGTGTTTGATGGCCCGGCGCGGGCGCAGAGCTTTGGCATCGTGACGGGCGCCACGCTGGTGGCCATTGTTGGGTTCCTGGATGACCGCGGCTGGCTGCACCACCAGGTGAAACTGTTCCTTGGGATGCCGCTGGCGGCCGTAATCCTGCTGGCAAGCGGAGTCCACGCGAATGTATTCGGTGTTCTCCTGAACGGGAGCACGGGACGTTGGCTGGATGCGGTGCTGACCATCGTGTGGGTTGTTGGCATTACGGCGTCGTTCAGCATACTGGACCACATGGACGGTTTGTGTGCGGGCGTGACGGCGATGGCGGCGGTTTTCTTTGCGATGCTGGCTTATCTGAATGGCCAAACGGTAGTCACAATCCTGGCGGCCGCCACTCTGGGCGCCGCAGCGGGATTTCTGCGTTGGAATTTCAAACCTGCGAAGATTTTCATGGGTGATGGCGGAGCAATGCTGCTTGGCTTCCTGATGGCCACCTTAGCCTTGAAATTGCGGCTCGAACACACTACGAATTTAGGTAGCTGGCTGGCACCAGTGTTAATCCTGAGTGCCACGATATTTGACACCACACTGGTCACGGTGTCGCGTTCCCGGCGGGGGCTGCTGCCCTTTGCGACGCCCGGCAAAGACCATTCCGCGCACCGGCTCGCGAATCTGGGACTCGGACAGCGCGGTGCGGTCCTGGCGATCTATCTGGCGGGAGCGATCTGCGGCGGGGCAGGTGTCGGGGTCACTTACTTGTCGACGACGCAGGCAGTCATGGTGGGAGTTCTGGTATTCGCGGCCATGCTTCTGGCCATTGCCTGGCTGGAACGAGCGCCATATGAGCGGCAGAAGGATCGGAAAAATAAGGCCGCCGCTTGAGTCCGGCATTAGCAGTTTCTCCTTCAATGATGGATTGTAGTGTTGCGCGGTTTGGTCCGCCTGAAGGGATTCGCTATACTCTTTTGCATCCCAGCCTGGCTCTTCTGCCGGAGTCGTGCCTGGGTGAGAAGTGGGCGGGTAAGGTCGGTGGCGTAGGAATCGGCTCTGTCCGTAAACAGGATCCTCGAATACCGTGAAAAGAGCAGGAACTAGACCCGGAAACGCCCGGGATACAAAAGAGATTGTTGTGGTTGGGGGATCAGCCGCAGGGCTCTACACCGCAGCGTGTGTGGCGCACGGCGGCCGCGCGGTACGTGTCCTCGAATCAAGACCCACGTTGGATCCCGTAGCACGCACCCTGATTGTTACCGACCATTTTCGTCGGCAGGTGAACGGCGCGGCCGGAGCTAGCATTCTTAATGAGATTCGCCGCTTTGAACTGTTCACGAATGGCCGTTCCGCAACCGTATCCCTGAAGCAGCCCGACCTCATTATTGAGCGTTCCCGCCTGATTCGCGCCTTAGCCCAAGAAGCGGAAGACGCGGGTGCCCTGTTTGAATATGACACTCGGTTTCTGGGGCTATCTCCCAATGGCAAAGGACTTCACGTGCAGGTCGACCAGGCGGGACGGCGTGAGGAACTCTACGCCGAGAGTGTGGTCGGAGCGGATGGAGCGGTGAGCCGTGTGGCGCGTGCTGCCGGTTGGCCTCCCGTCGAAACCGTGCCCCTGGTTCAAGCGCTTGTAAAACTTCCAAAGGACTGTCCTCCGGACACCACTCGCGTCTGGTTCATTCCCGATGACACGCCGTATTTTTATTGGCTGATTCCCGAATCGGCAGAACGTGGGGCCCTGGGCGTCATTGGAGAGCATGGACGCGATACCAAGCGGTGCTTCGATCAGTTCCTGGAGAAAAAAGGGTTTGAGCCATTGGAATGGCAGGGGGCGCGGATTCCGGTCTACCGCCGTTGGGTACCCGTGCAGCGAACGGTGGGAAACAGCGAGGTTTATCTGGTCGGAGACGCAGCCGCGCAAGTAAAAGTGTCGACAGTGGGCGGCGTTGTGACGGGTTTCCGAGGGGCGCGCGGTGTAGCGGATGCTATACTCAAAAAAGGGCGGGGCGAATTACGGGCCCTGCGGCGGGAATTGGGAACGCACTGGCTGGTCCGGCGAGCCTTGCACCATTTTCAGCAAGACGATTATTGCCGTTTGGTCGACATGCTGAATGATTCGACGCGCGAATCACTCGGAGAGATCAATCGTGACGAGTCCACGCGTTTGTTATGGGATGTGATCCGCCGTCAGCCACGATTGGCTCTGCTTGGGCTTCGGGGCTTACTGCTGGGCCGCAGGTGATAGTGCGGGTTGAGTTTGTGGTGAAAAGAAGTCTGACAACCGGGAACGCCGCTCCCGTTCTGGGTGAGAAATCCTGCTAAACACAAAGGAGAAGCGATTGTGCGCCTGACTGTAATCGGGTGTGGTTATGTGGGATTGGTGACCGGTGCGTGCTTGGCGGCCGCTGGGCACGAAGTCCATTGCACGGACATCGACGCGAAGCGCATCGATCTGCTGAAAGCCGGAAAAGTGCCCATCTATGAGGAACACCTGGACGAAGTGCTACGACGCGCGGTCATTGAGAAAAAGATTTTCTATACTGCCGATGCAGGCGAGGCTATCCGGGCCAGCGAGGTGATTTTTATTTGTGTGGGCACACCGCCCAAAGAATCCGGAGAAGCCGATCTATCGGCCATCGATCATGTCGCCCGCCAGATCGCTGTCGAGGCGCGCTCACCTAAACTGGTTGTCGAAAAAAGTACTGTACCTGCCCTGACAGGCATGCAGCTTCAAAAGGCTCTTGCAGCCTACTCGCGCGGTGGATCCATGAAATTTGAAGTTGCCTCCAACCCAGAATTCCTGCGAGAAGGCACGGCCGTGGTGGATTTTTTCCACCCGGATCGCATCGTCGTGGGAGTTGAGAATGAAAAGAGCGCGGCCATCATGCGCGACATCTATCGGCCAATCCTGGAACGGGCCTTTCACTGCCCAGTTCATGCCGGCAAGTGTCCGAGCGGAACCGCTGGCGAATTCTTGATCACCACGATCAATAGCGCGGAACTGATCAAGCATGCCTCGAATTCCTTTCTGGCTCTGAAGATCAGCTACGCCAACGTGATTTCAGATTTGTGCGAACGCATCGGCGCCGATGTCGAAGAAGTAACTCATGCGATGGGTGTCGATCCGCGCATCGGCACGCAATTCCTGAAAGCCGGATTGGGATTTGGCGGGTTTTGCTTTCCGAAGGACATTCAGGCATTCATCCATCTTGCCGGTTCCGTCGGCGTGGAATTTGACATGCTTAAGGCTGCGGAAGATGTGAACAAGCAACGAATCGACCGCTTCTTTGAGAAAATTCACAAAGCCTTGTGGGTGATCAAAGGCAAGAAAGTGGCGGTGCTGGGACTCGCGTTCAAAGCCAACACCGACGACATCCGCTTCGCCCCGGCTTTGGAAGTGATTCGAAGGCTGCTGGACGAAGGAGCGGAAGTACATGCGAGCGATCCGCAAGCGATTTCGCGGACGAAAACACTTCTCCCTTCAGTCGCGTATCATGAAGACCCTTATGACGCCTTGAAAGGCGCGGACGCAGCACTGGTTTGCACGGAATGGCAAGACTTCCGGAAGCTCGATTGGGAGCGGGCCGGCGAAAGCATGGCGAGGCGGCTGGTGATTGACGGGCGAAACCTGTATTCGCCCAAGAAAATGCAGGAACTGGGCTTCGACTATTATTGTTTTGGGAGACTGTAGATGGCTCGAGGAAAAAACCTCGAACACTTACCTTAATACGTAGATTCGGGTGTGGTTGCGTTGGCGGACCGCCTCCCTCCTACGGCGGGCAAGCAGAAGGCGGCCCTACAAGGAAACCCAGGGCTGACCTTACATACGTAAAACGTGTGCGAGCATCTGGCACAGGTGGCTAGCGGGCAGCGGAACTCTTTGCGTATTGTTCTTTGAAAAAGGCTATCGTTGTCTTCAGGCCTTCTTCCAAACTCACTTTTGGCTCCCAGCCCAACAAACGTTTGGCTTTTGAGATATCGGGACGGCGCTGCTTCGGATCGTCTGTCGGGAGAGGCTCGAAAATGATTTTGGGTGCATTCGGGAAGAAGCGGCAGACGCGCTCCGCAAACTCATAAATGGTCAGCTCCGTGGGATTGCCAATATTTGTGGGCAAGTGCTCATTGGATTGGCTCAGCTTGTAGATTCCATCGATCAAATCGGAGACATAACAGAAACTGCGGGTCTGTTTGCCGTCTCCGTAAACGGTGATGGGTTGGCCGCTAAGCGCCTGGTAAACAAAATTAGGGAGCGCGCGTCCATCGTTCAGCCTCATGCGCGGACCGTAGGTGTTGAAAATCCGCACGATATGGGAATCGACGGCATGATAGCGGTGATACGCCATGGTGATGGCTTCGGCGAATCGCTTTGCTTCATCATAGACGCTGCGCGGACCGACCGGATTGACGTGGCCCCAATACGATTCGCTTTGCGGGGAAACGTCGGGATCTCCGTAACATTCGCTGGTTGAAGCGAGCAGGAACTTCGCATCCTTTGCCTTTGCGAGTTCGAGAGTGTGCATCGTTGCAATCGAACCGACCTTCAGGGTTTCGATCGGAAATCGCAAATAATCGGGTGGGCTGGCTGGGGAGGCAAAGTGGAAAACATAATCAACCTTGCCTTCGACGCGAAATGGTTCATTGACGTCCGTGTGCTCGAAGCGGAATTTCGGATTCCCGTTCACGTGGGCCAGATTCGATACATCACCCGTTATCAGATTGTCGAGCGCAAGGACCTCCCAACCTTCCGCCAACAACCGGTCGCAAAGATGCGACCCAAGGAACCCCGCCCCCCCTGTGACCACTGCTCTCATGCGTCCTCCCGATGGCCCAAAACCTCATAGTTTACAGGGTTAGAAGCCCGATGCCTAATACAATCCCGTTCTCGAAGGGGTGCGGGCGCCGTTTGACGTGAGCCGATTCGCGGGTTACGATGCGCGGCCATGCAAGGAATTTTTGTGGGCAGCATCCTTCCGGCGCAACCGGAACGCCGGCCGCGTGTTTGGATCCTTCTTCTGGCCTCGCTCTTTTTTGTTGGCTTGTTCGTTTTCCTGAACGTGGGGCGTTGGTTAGTCGTCGAGGACCCGCTGCAGAAGGCTTCTGCCATCGCTGTTCTGAGCGGCCGGATGCCGAGCCGCGCATTGGAAGCGGCTCGCGTTTACAAGCAGGGCTATGCCGATCGGGTCTGGCTGACGCACTCGACGGAACCAGGCGCTACGCTGGAAAAACTTTCCGTTTCTTATGTTGGCGAGGAATCGTACGACAAACAGATTCTTATCCATGAAGGCGTGCCGGAAAGCGCGATTCAGGTGCTGGAACCGCCGATCGTCAATACGGTGGACGAAATGAAGACGATAGGCGAGGCGCTCCGCAAGGAAAACCAGCGCAGGGTGATTATTGTAACTTCGCAGGTGCACACACGCCGCGTCAGAGCGCTATGGAACCGACTCTCCGCGGGGGATGGTGTGGCGATCATCCACGGTGTTACCGATGACTCGTTCGATCCCGCACACTGGTGGAGAAACACGAGCGACGCCCTGGATGTGGTTCGCGAGGTTTTAGGCCTGGCGAATGCCTGGGCTGGCCTGCCGCTTCGGCCTGCGGCGTGACGTTATGCGTCTCTTTTAGAAAAAGAAGAAGCGCTTGCGTTTGGGCGGTTCGGGACTCGACACGATTTCCGGAACATATGGCAATGGACGGCCTTCGAATGCGGCCAGCGGATTATCAATCAGAAGTGCACTTGCCTTTTCGTCGCCCATTTTTGCCGCGACAGCATCATAAGCAAATTTCAACCTCAGCGGGCGCCGCGTGGTATTGTGCGCATCGCTCGAGATGAAGTGCACGAGACCACCGGCGAGCCATGTCCAGGCATCCTGTTGCGCGCCCTCTCCAAAGACTCCCGAAAGAGACCCGGCAGTGATTTGTACATAGGATCCTAGGCCGATCCATTTTCGAAGGCGTTCGGGATGCGTGCGGAGAATCCCATTTCGTTCTGGATGCGTGACGATGGGACGGATTCCTGCCAACTGTAATTCGTGCAGCGTCTGATCCATGGACGGAGGAATTGAGAACTCGTTGAACTCCACCAGCAGGTAGTCCTTTTGATGGATGCAGAACGGGCGGGGATCTTTCCGGATGGCGATCAGATTCTCATGGCTCAAATGAAAATCGCAACCGGTCGCCAAGGTCAGGCGGCCTCCCAGCTTTGTGTTCAGTTCTTTGACGGCAGCGCGCACCCGTTTGTAATCGAAGGGATATTCGGAACTGGCGTGGGGGGTAGCGACAACATGGGTAATGCCATCGGCAATAGCCTCCTCAGCCATGGCCATCGAATCTTCTATCGTTTTGGCGCCGTCATCCAGTCCGGGCAATATGTGACAATGCAGATCAACCATGTAGCAATAGTATGCGTCATCGATGCCAAGCAGAGAAGACCTGCCAGACACCAAGAAGTAACATCAGCGCGGCGAAGACTTGCCGCATCCGAAGGGGATTCAGGCGCCGCGCGGCTTGCCCTCCCAGGATGCCACCCACAAAAACGCCTGGAATCAACAGGAGTCCTGCCTCCCACGAGACATAGCCCGCTTTCGCATAGGCCAGAAATGCCAGGAGCCCCGTTGGTGGAATCAGCGCCACCAGGCTGGTTCCCTGTGCACGATGCTGGCTAAAGCCGAAAAGCAGGCCGAGCAGGGGAACCAGCAACACTCCGCCACCGATTCCCACCATTCCCGCTGCGACTCCGCAAAACGCCGCGGTCGCCAGGATGCCCAAGGTTCGCAGGGGATTATTGGTCTTGGCTCCCTCGATGGACCGGATACCTTTGGATGACGATTGCGTTTTCCTCCATAAAAGAATGGCCGAAAGGATCAGGAAGCAGCCAAAGATCCCGCGCAGGTGGTGCGAAGACATCGGCACGGCGATTCGCCCACCTACATACCCACCAAGCAAAAACCCAACGGCGCAATAGATGCCTGCAGGCAGATCGACTTGGTCGTTCTTCCAGTACTCGCGTAAAGCTCCAAGGCCAATCGGGGGAAGCAAAATGAACAAGGAGGTGCCTTGTGCCAAGTGCTGGTCGTAACCTAGCAGATACACCATGGCGGGCACGAGGACGACTCCACCACCAATGCCGAGCAGACCGACGAGGACGCCGACGGCCAGTCCTAGGGCCAAAATAGTGAGAATGGTCATGAGAGTTGTAACTGTCCGTTGACGAACACGAATCGGCACGAAGGCATCCCACATCTTGCCTTGCAAGAGTGGGTCAGGCAAAGAGTTCTTCGCTTTTCGCAAACCGCTCTGTGAAAATCTGGAAACACAATCTACCGTCCTTCAATGTCCAGCGTTGAAACTGCTATAGTGTTGTGTAGTTTGCCCTCACAGCTTTAGGGCCAATGTCACCTCCAACAGGAATTGAGGAGCGAGTTGCATCACATGGCAACGGATAGAAAACCGGAATTCTTCAAAGGCGCTCAACTGAAAGTAGCAATCATCGGATGCGGTTATGTCGGGCTTCCCCTGGCGCTCCGATTCGCAGAAGCAGGTCATAAAGTAACTGGGTTTGACACCGACCCGAAAAAAGTCCAAATGTTAAACGCCGGTAAATCGTATATCGAACACATCCAGCAAGCCAAGATTCAGCAATATGTATATAGCCGGCACTTCAACGCTACGGATGACTTTTCGAGGCTCAGTGAAGCTGACGCGATCCTCATCTGCGTTCCCACTCCACTGAATGAATACCGTGAGCCGGATTTGAGTTACGTCGAACAGACGGCAAAATCCATCTACCCTCATCTGCAAAGGGGCCAGCTGGTTGTGCTCGAGTCGACCACCTATCCCGGTACGACGGAAGAGCTGGTCCTGCCAATCTTGGAGAAGAGCGGTTGGCACTGCCCGATAGCCGCCGGGCCCGAAAATGAAAATGTGCCGGGCGATTTCTTCCTGGCTTTCTCGCCAGAGCGGGAAGACCCGGGGAACAAACAATATGGACTGGCGCAGATTCCCAAAGTGGTGGGTGGCGTGAATCCGCCTAGCGGACGCGCGGCGCAAGCACTCTATGCACAGGTGGTCGCGCGAGTGATCCCAGTCAGCTCGACGCGCGCCGCGGAAATGGCCAAGCTGTTGGAGAACATCTTCCGCTGCGTCAACATCGCGCTTGTCAATGAATTAAAGCTTCTCTGCATGCGAATGGGCGTGGACGTCTGGGAAGTGATTGATGCGGCAGCGTCCAAACCTTTCGGGTTCATGCCGTTCTATCCGGGCCCGGGCCTCGGCGGGCATTGCATTCCCGTGGATCCTTTCTATCTCTCCTGGAAGGCGCGGGAATATGACTTTTCCACGCGCTTTATCGAGCTCGCAGGCGAAGTCAATACCGCCATGCCATATCATGTGGTCGATTCCGTGACCGAAGCATTGAATCGGCACAAGAAAAGCCTCAAAGGCTCAAAGCTTCTGGTGCTGGGCGTCGCTTACAAGAAGGATGTCGACGATCTGCGCGAGTCGCCCACGCTCAAAATCATGGAAATCCTCCAGAAGCGCGGCGCTGAATTCGACTACAACGATCCGTACTTTCCGCATCTCCACAAGATGCGCCATTACGATTACTCGCACATGAAGTCCGTGCCCTTGAATCCGGAAACCCTCGGCAAGTACGATGCCGTCCTGATTGCCACGGATCATTCGAGTTACGATTACGGGGTGATCGTGGATGGCGCGAAGCTTGTCGTCGATACGCGAAATGCCACGCGCCGGGTCATCCGGCATCGCGAG
>Ga0187801_10000113_pt1 | contig 18248 bp, 10 predicted proteins | sample NC_wetland_sal_i_10_FD_132465 | JGI IMG/M metagenome (GOLD analysis project Ga0187801, IMG submission 132465) | Wetland sediment microbial communities from Neuse River Estuary, North Carolina, USA - Control_1 | ecosystem: Environmental > Aquatic > Freshwater > Wetlands > Sediment | place: USA...
ACTCGCTCTCTTTCCTCCGGCGTGTCAAACGCCCACGCCGGGATATCTTCCATGTGGATCTCTTCTTCGTTCAATTTCCATGTCACCAAATAGCAATCCCGCATCCGGTATAGCCACGTTTTCTCCCACGCCAGGAATCCTTTTGGATCCACTTCGCTCGGCAGCATCGCATCCTTCGGCGCCAAGGGCTGGAATTCGTGCAGTGTCACCGCGTTCCGTATGGTCCAAGGCGCCAACGGGACCGCACAGCCAATTCCCATTAGCAGGCACGTCAGCATCCAGCGTTTAGCTTCGCCGCGCCGCAGCATCCAGAATCCCAACACTACAAACGTGGTTATCAGCAACAGCGGCGTCTCCGGCCGGAACAGCGTACCCACGCCCACGACGAATCCGCCGAGCGCTGCCGCCTTCCAGGCATCTTTCTCCCCTAGTTCCTTTCCCCCTGGCAGAGGAACTGCATTCCCGCTGGCGCGCGCTGCCACCGCCGCCAGCAGCACAAACGCCACCCCGGTCAGGAACACGGCCCACACCTCCGTCAACGGCACCGCTACATAGTTCGCCGTGAAGGGGCACAGCGCGGCCAGCCACAGTGCCACCACAAAGACTCTCTTTGCTTTGGCGTTTGGCCCGCACACGCTCGCCAGCAGCGCCGCCAACGCTGCGATCACGACGCATGTCACCAGATCCACCAACACCTGCGCTAGCATCACCGGCATCCGCGCGCTTTCGCCGGTCCGTCCCGTCACCGCATAGACGATGGCCAGGAATGCCGGATATCCCGGCATACGCAGATCCACTGGTGTCGCCTGCCCGCCGATGTCCATGGCGAGCTTGCCCAGCTTCAGCCAGTTTGCCGCCAGCTCGTCGTAGAGCACGGCATCCCCGGAAGCCGCGGGATACTTCAGGACAAACAGCAGCCGCAGACACGCTCCAGCAAGTAGCGCCACAACAGGATTGGAGAAAAAACGTTTCATTCTCTTCCCCGCATCTTACAATAGGGAGAGTCAGTTCCATTCGACGGAGTGATTCTTGCCTCGCCGGTGTTCCCCCCGCGCCACGAGGCGGCCACGCTGCATGAAAGAACGCAAACCGATCTTTTACGACGCGGAGAAAGTCCGCTGGCGCTTCACGCGCCGAGTCCTGGAAATCAGCGGCGCCCTGCTGACCTTGCTGCTGGTCTATTTCTTTATCACCGTTGCCGGCAGTGTCGAGCTCCCGTCTTCCCTGCTCCCAGACACACGCCCCACCTATCACTCCGCGAAAAGGAAGAATCTGAAGCTGGTCAGTTTGCGCGAAGGACGCCATCTTCGCGTTGCCCGCATCGGCCAGATTCCCGCCAATTACGACCCGCTGCGCGCCGCGTTCTTTGTCAGTTGGGATCCCAACAGCCTGGCCTCCCTGAAAAAGCATTACAAGGACCTTGACCTGCTCATGCCCGAACAGCTTCACGCCGTTACCGCCGATGGGGCTATCACCGTCGTCGACTACGAGCGGTACCAAACCGTGAAAGTCTCACCCGCTGAAGCGATTTCCCGACTCAAGCAGGACAAGCTGCACCAGTGGATGCGTTCTCTCAATCCCCCTGTCGAGCTTCCCATGATGGGCTTGCTTAACAACTATGACGGTGTAGTTTGGCGCGTAAAAGAACTGGAAGACATGCTGGCCAATCCTGTCGCGCGCCATCACCTGGTCACTGATGTCACGGAATATGCGGTTGAAGCGCATCAGTCTGGCATCGTGGTGGATTTCGAGGAAGTCTCCCCCAAGAGCCAGCCTCACTTCCGCGAGTTCGTTGCGGAAATTGCACAGTCCCTGCACAAAGCGAACCTGAAGCTGATGATCGCTCTTCCCGCGCGTGATGATGACTATGACTACGCCTTCTTTGGCCGCGAGACGGATGCGATCATCCTGATGAACTACGACCAGCATTGGCCGACTTCGCCGCCGGGACCGATCGCCGCGCAAGACTGGTTCATGGAGAATCTGCGCCAGATCCGCGACGTCGTTCCCGCTCAGAAAATTGTAGTGGGCATCGCCAACTACGCTTATGACTGGACCGAATCTCCCAAGAAGGAAGAGCGTCACGGCGGTGAGTTCAGCATTCAGGAAGCGCTATTGCATGCCCACGAATCCGACGCAGACGTGGAATTCGATTCTGCCTCGCTGAATCCGCATTACTCCTATGATGACGAGCAGAACCGTACGCATCAGGTCTGGATGCTGGACGCCGTTACGGCTTACAACGAATTGCGGGCCAGCGAACGGCTTGGTGTTCAGGGCACAGCGCTGTGGCGCCTGGGTTCCGCGGACACTTCGATCTGGCCGATTTGGGATGCGATTCATCCCGATGATGCAACCCGCGACAAACTAAAGGATTTGCCACCAGGCCCGGATCTGATCCTCGAGGGCGCCGGTGATATCTGGCGGATCATCGATGTGCCGAAGCCGGGACGCCGCAGTTTCACTTACGACGCCGGCAGCGACTTGATTACCAGCGAAAAATACGACGCTATTCCGCTTTCCTATGACATCGACCAGATCGGTGCAGCGAAAAATAAGATCGTGCTCTCCTTTGACGACGGGCCCGACCGCCGCTGGACTCCGAAAATCCTGGACATTCTCAAGGAGAAACATGCGCCGGCGGTGTTTTTCGTCGTTGGCGAACAGGGCAACGCATCGCCCGATCTGTTGAAGCGCGAATACAACGAAGGCCACGAAATCGGCAATCACACCTTCACGCATCCCCAGTTTGATGAGATTTCGCACACCCAGGTCAAGTGGGAGCTCAACCTCACACAGCGGCTGATTGAAAGTACGCTCGGTGTGAAATCCCTCCTATTTCGCCCCCCTTATGGCATCGACCATCAGCCGGAGTACGCCGAGGAAGTGGCGCCACTGCCGTACCCGCAAGATCTGGGTTACATCATCGTTGGACAGCGAATCGACCCGGACGACTGGCGAATGGCCGGGGATAAACCTCAACGTCCCGCGGAAGAAATTGCGGAGGAGGTGCTGCGCCAGGCCAAGAACGGCAACATCGTCCTGCTCCACGATGGCGGCGGGGATCGCGCCCAGACCGTGGCTGCTCTCCCTCTCATCATTGACGGGCTTCGTGCGAATGGCTACGAACTAGTTTCCGTATCCGACCTGCTCGGCCAAACGCGTGCTGGCGTTATGGTGCCTCTCACGTTCCAGGAGCGACTCAGTGCGCGCGCGGATGGGTTGATCTTTGGAATTTTTCAGTGGTTTCGCTATGCGATCGCCACGGTTTTTATTCTGGGAATTATTCTGGTCAGTGGACGCGCCCTGATTATTGGCATCCTGGCCATTATCGAAAAACTCCGGCCCGACCACACGATACCGCCGGATCCACCACCGGCCGTGACGGTGCTCATTCCCGCGCACAACGAGGAATCGGTGATCGTTCAGACGGTGACCTCTGTCCTGCTGTCTGACCTGAATGACATTCAGGTGATTGTGGTGGATGATGGGTCGGCGGACCGAACCCTGGAGCTGCTGAAAAGCAATTTCGGCAACAACGACGCGGTCCAGATCATTCACCAGGTGAATCGCGGGAAGGCCGCTGCGCTGAACAACGCTTTATCGCATGCCCGCACGGACATTGTTATAACGATCGATGCGGACACGGAAATCGAATCGGATGCAATCCGAAAGCTGGTGCGCCATTTTTCCGATCCAACTGTCGGAGCTGTTGCCGGCAATGTGAAAGTCGGCAACCGCTCGCGCTGGCTGACGCGCTGGCAGGCGCTGGAGTACATCACCAGCCAGAACATGGAGAAGCGTGCGTTTGATCTTCTGAATTGCATTACGGTGGTCCCCGGCGCGCTCGGGGCATGGCGGAGGAAAGCGATAGAAGACGGTGGCGGTATTACGGCCGACACGGTCGCTGAAGACGCCGACCTGACGATTGCCATTCGCCGCCTCGGCTGGCGCGTCACCTACGACGAAGAAGCCATTGCCTGGACCGAGGCTCCCGAAACGCCCAGTGCGCTGATTCGTCAACGCTTCCGCTGGACATTCGGGACGCTACAGTCGTTCTGGAAGCATAGCAGTACGCTGTTCCGGCCGAAATATGGAACCTTGGGCTGTGTTGCGCTTCCCAACATTTTCGTTTTTCAGATTATGCTCCCGTTGGTTTCGCCGCTGCTGGACCTGCTGTTCTTCGGCAGTTTGTTGCTGTGGGGCCTGGCGCAATTGCACATTACGCAAATCCCACAGCTGTGGACCTCTGCGGACGTGCAACGATCCGTTGTATTTTTCCTCGGTTTTCTGATCATTGATGTCCTCACATGCGTGGTCGCGTTCGCCCTGGAGCGGCACGAAGACTGGACCCTTCTGATTCCTGTACTTCTCCAGCGCTTCTATTACCGTCAATTGATGTACATCGTGCTGTTCCGCTCCGTGAAGGAAGCGGTGAGCGGACGCCCGGTCGGATGGAAGGGCGTGGAACACGAACCTCCGCGGCCGACACCGGAGCCCGCGACACTATAGGGAACTAGAATGCTCCCGGGTCTACACGGGCTTCCTGCGAAAAATTCGCGTTAATGCGCGGGTTCGGCGGAAGCAGCGGGATCCTGGGCCGGCGGCAAAAGGAATTCCCGCGGGGCAGATCGGAAACGGCGCCACAACGTGCGGAGGATTTCCAGGTGGTCGCTAGGCGATATATCCTGCGCGCGTAGCGCCAGGCGGAGCGCAAGATAGAAACTCACGCCAAGGTTCATCACGAAAGTCACGGCAATACCAAGGCCTGCCCAGATCAGGGCCCCACTTCCGAGAACCTCTGGGCCACGCGAGGTAATGCCGAGAGCCAATGTCCCGGTGGAGAGAGTAACGTGACGCACATCCAGGGGCAGCCCGAAGAAGTGGCCAATCGTCGGCGTCATCCCAAGCATGAACCCGAGGACGATGGAGCCACCCCAAGGAGCGATATTCTGCGAAAACGACTCGGAGACCCGCTGAAGCGTTTCCGGTTTGAAGGAGGAGCCGAGGCGATGTTCCGCAATGGCGCGAGGCAGTTGGTGATACACGGCCCAGTTCTCAATCCAACCTCCGGCAAGGCTGGAGAGCCAAAGGATGACACCGGTGAGGGCGGCGAAAAAGATGGTACCGCTGCCCACGGGGTTCATGGATTTCACGGCGTATTCTGCGGTTTCTACCGGCAGAAAGGGTTCCGCGAAAAACCATTTCCAGAGCAGGCTGAAAAGGACGGCGCCTGCGCCAACAGCAAAAATGTTGCCGAATGCCGCAGCAAGCTGCGACCGGACGATACGCTGAACGTAGGACACCAGTTCATCGCTCTTCGAGGTATCGCGGCAACGGTGGAGAATGCCAGCCAGGGCTGCGCCGGTCATAGAGGGCTGTTTGGTGGCCAATGCGAGACGAAAAACATGCATCAGCACAAAACTGACGGCGTAGTTCAGGCCAGCGAGGAAGCCTTCCACAAAGGGCGGCAGGCCGCGGTGAGTGACCATGAGTTTGATGGCAGCCGTACCGACGGTGAGGAGGCCACCTCCAAGAGCCGCGTACCACATCTGGCGGTATTCTTCGCGGTTGTTGGTGACGTAGTGCTCACCAGTTTTTCCCGCCCATTCCACAATCTTCTTCGCCAGCAATCGGAAACTGTTCTCCGCCAGGCCCCACAAGCTGCGGTCGTGTAGTCTTCCGTGGATTACCTCTCGGAGCAGGCGCAGCGACGCAACCATCTTCGGCGGACCCGGCTGCGCGACAAGCACGCCCGAGATAATCTCCATCCGCTTGAGGCTCTGTTCAATCACATCCATGGCATACACAACATCGAGATTCACGCCACGGGAATCGAGATGGGTGACGATGGTTTGCAGTTCCCCGCGGCAATCCTCTACCGCGGATTTCCAGCGCTGCACGGCATCCGCTACATCTTCCTTTGTTCGTACCGCTTCCAGCAAAGCGCCTGAAGTGAGCGCCAATCGGCGGAAGGGGGATTCCCGCACAGGCCCACCTTGGCCACGGATTCGTAAGTTTTCGGAGAGCCCGAGTCCTTGCGCTCGTGCAGCCAGGAGGTAAAACGCATCCAGCAATGAAGCCAAAGGTCTTTCCCAAGCCTCGGGATACTGCATGGGGACAATCAGGCTTGCGAGATACTTCAGCCGATCCTGGGACAGACTGAAAAGGCGGTCCACTTCCTGCTGCGTGGGGAAGAGCCGGAGAAAGAGTTTGGCCAGATCGGTCTCTTCCCGGGGAGCTGGAAGAACGATGCGAAAGAACCGGTCGAAAGTTTCGGAGAAGAGTCCGCGGTCCGTGGGAAGACCGGCCTGCGCAAACAGCGCGACACCGTCTGTCTCTTCGAGGATGGCAGCGATGCCACCGTGGTAACGATCGCGGAGTTCGGGGGAGGCTTCGAGGATGGACAGCCAAACGCGTTCGCGTCTCCACTCCGAACCTGCCCAGGCGTCGGAGCCAAGTTCGTGCCGCAGTTCTGGGAGACGGTAGTCTCTCTTCCGCAACCAGGCGTACAAATCGACCAAAGCATCCAGCCGCGCGTGGAGCGTCCCCGCCCGCGTAAAAACTTCGAGCAGGTCAGCTAACTTTAGGAGCGAACGATTGGCGTGCTCCTTCGTCGGGAACAAAGAGAGAACCAAATTGCGGGTCGATTCCACCCTCGTTACCTCATCCAGCCTGTTGAAGAATACTGGCTATTCTAGGGGGCTCCCAAAAGCAGGGTAATGGTAGCAGTTCGATAAGGCTTGCGGCAGCCCCTATGGCTGTTTCGCCGGGAGCGGAAGGTCAGCTATGCTTTTTCGCACATTTCCATCCAAGTGGCCGTTTGGTGTACGATATTTGCCCGGCTAAGGGAGGAAACGATGGCGATCACGTTTACACTGAACGGAAAATCCACCACGGTAGAAACGGATCCGCAGATGCCGCTTCTCTGGGTTCTCCGCGACACGCTGAACATGACCGGCACCAAGTTCGGCTGCGGTATGGCACTCTGCGGCGCCTGCACCGTACACATCAATGGCGAAGCCTCGCGCTCTTGCATCACACCTATCTCCAGTGTCGCCGGAAAGAAAATCACGACCATCGAAGGCCTGTCTGCGGATACGTCGCATCCGGTCCAGATAGCCTGGATCGAAGAAGATGTGCCACAGTGCGGGTATTGCCAGTCCGGCCAGATCATGTCCGCGGCGGCCTTGTTGGCAAAGAAGCCAAATCCTTCGGATGCGGATATCGATGACGCCATGAGCGGCAACATCTGCCGCTGCGGCACTTACCAGCGCATACGCAAGGCAATTCACCGCGCGGCCACACTGCAAGCCGCGAAATAACTCCTCCCGGGCAGCGCGCTAATCGGTGGCTACTGCCATTTGTATAGCGATCCACATAAAGCCAGGGAAGCGGGTTCGACAATCACCGGTCGGTGCTGAAGATTTAGCTTTAGAGGAGTCCATATGCCAACGATAGAGGCTGTGAATCGCCGTGAATTTTTGAAGAAAAGTGCCGCGGGATCTGCGGGGCTGGTAATCGGGTTTTACTTGCCCGGAAAATATGAGGCGCTCGCGGGAGTTCCGCCGAAGCAAAGCACGAGCGTAAACGCGTGGGTGCAAATCGCGCCGGATGACTCGGTGACTGTGTTGATCGACAAATCCGAGATGGGCCAGGGAATCTCCACGGCCTTGACGATGATCGCTGCCGAGGAACTGGATCTTGATTGGAAAAAGATCAAAACGGAATTTGCGCCGGCTGCACCGCAGTATTTTAACCCGATCTTCGGAATGCAAGGCACGGGAGGCAGCTGCAGCATTCGTGGATCGTGGGAGCCATTGGCGAAGGCGTGCGCAGCGGCGAGGGAAATGCTGGTGGCAACAGCGGCAAAGCGATGGGGCGTTGCTGCGGAGGCGTGTCATACGGAAAACAGCGCCGTGGTGCATTCCACCTCGGGGAAGCGCCTTGGTTACGGTTCCCTTGTGGAAGAGGCGTCGACGTTGCCGGTGCCGGTGAATCCGAAACGCAAAGAGGCGAAGAATTACAAATACGTCGGAAAACCGACGAAGCGCATCGATTCTCCGGAAAAAGTAAACGGCAAGGCGGAGTTTGGCATTGATGTACGCCAGCCCGACATGCTGCACGCGGTGGTGGCGCGGTGCCCCGTTTTTGGCGGCAAAGTGAAGAGTTTCGACGCCGGCAAGGCGAAAGCAGTGCGTGGAGTAAAGAGCGTGGTGCAAATTTCCACCGGCGTTGCGGTCGTCGGAGACAACACCTGGTCTGCGATGGAAGGCCGGCGCGCGCTCGAAATCGCCTGGGATGAAGGTCCGAATGCGAAAAATTCGAGCGAGGCGATCCGCAAGCTGTATCACGAACGGGTTGAGCAGGCGGGCGCGATTGCACGGAAGGATGGCGATGCGGACGCGGCGGTGAACAGTGCGGCGAAGAAGGTGGAAGCCATCTACGAAGTGCCGTTCCTGGCGCATGCCACGATGGAGCCGATGAATTGTACCGCAGTTGTGCGGGCCGATAGTTGTGACGTGTATGCGCCAACACAATTCCAGACCGTCAATCAGCTCACGGCTGCAAAAATAGCCGGGCTGAAACCGGAACAAGTGCGGATTCACACCACGTATCTCGGGGGCGGCTTTGGGCGGCGCGCCGAAGAAGACTTCATTGTGGAAGCGGTGGAAGTCTCAAAGGCAATGAAAGCGCCGGTGCAGGTGACATGGTCCCGCGAGGATGACATGCAGTCGGACTTCTACCGGCCGGCCGTGCTAGTGAAGCTGACGGCGGGCCTGGATGGCACGGGAAATGCCGTTGCGTGGAAGAGCCGGATTGTCGGGCCGTCCATCATGTCGCGGTTTTTCCCTGGGACAGTAAAGAATGGAATTGATGAGACTGCCGTGGAAGGAATTGCCACGCTGAAGTATGGAGTACCCAACTTTTTTGTGGACTACGTGATGACGGATCCGGGAGTGCCTGTAGGCTTCTGGCGGTCCGTGGGCAATTCACACAATGGATACATCGCGGAATGCTTTGTGGATGAGATGGCCAAGGCAGCGGGGAAAGATCCGGTGGAATTCCGGCGGGCGCTGCTGGCGAAAGAGCCGCGGCCGCTGGGGGTGGTGAACCTGGCGGCAGAAAAAGCGGGTTGGAGCAAACCGCTCCCCGCGGGGCGCTATCGGGGCATCGCGATGGTGGAGTCGTTTGGGAGTTTTGTGGCGGAAGCCGTGGAGATCAGCCTGGACCGCAAGGCCGGTACCGTGCAGGTGCACAAGGTGGTGGCCGCAGTGGATTGCGGGCGCCACGTCAATCCGGAAACGATTCGCGCGCAAATCGAGGGCGGCATTATCTATGGCCTAACGGCGGCGTTGAAGGGCGAGATTACAATCGCGAACGGCCGCGTCGAGCAATCCAATTTTAACGATTACGACATGGTGCGGATCAACGAGGCGCCGCAGGTGGAAGTGCACATCGTGGAAAGCACGGACGGTCCGGGCGGGATTGGAGAACCAGGAACACCACCGATTGCGCCGGCGGTCTGCAACGCGATTTTTTCTGCCACTGGCAAGCCAGTGCGGCGGCTGCCAATCAAGGCAGCAGATCTAGCCTAGCGGACGGGCTGGTTTCGCGACAAAATAAGGTGTGCCCTCGGTTGCGATTATTCTAGCTGGTCTTTCGCTACTCATCTGGATTGTTCTCGCGTTTTTTCGCGGAGCCTTCTGGCACCTCAGCGCGTTTGATGACGATGTCGCGCGGCACGACTCTCCCCAGACTTGGCCGCGCGTCGCGGCTGTGGTGCCGGCCCGCAATGAAGCAGAAACCATTTCCCGTGCCGTGGAGTCGCTGGTTGCGCAAGACTATTCTGGGAAACTTCAAGTCGTTATCGTGGACGATCACAGTGAAGACGCGACGGCTGCGCTTGCACAGCGTGCGGGGCAGGCCGGCGGTGGCGCGAGCCGTGTGATTATTCTGCAAGCCGCGCCGCTGCAGCCGGGCTGGACAGGGAAGCTCTGGGCATTGCAACAAGGGATCGATAAAGCCAAATCGTCTTCACCCGACTATTTGTGGTTCACGGATGCGGACATCGTGCACGCACCGGACACCGTGCGGAGGCTTGTCGCGAGGGCGGAGAGCCAACGGCTCGATCTGGTTTCGTTGATGGTGCTGTTGCAGGCGAAAACGTTTCCGGAGCGGCTGCTGATTCCACCGTTCCTGTACTTTTTCCTGAAACTGTATCCGCCGAAATGGATTGCTGACCTGAAATCCCGCACCGCGGGTGCCGCGGGCGGTTGCATCCTATTGCGGAAAGAGGTTCTGGGGCGCATTGGGGGAATTTCAGCGATTCGCGAAGAAGTGATCGATGACTGCGCATTAGCGCGCGCGGTGAAGCGCAGCGGTGGACGGATCTGGATGGGGCTGACACGGAAGAGCGTTAGCTTGCGCGCGTACACCACGTTCGCGGAGATTCGCGATCTGATTGCGCGGACGGCCTTCACGCAATTGCAACACTCGACGTTGCTTCTACTCGCCACGATCGCGGGAATGTTGCCGACGTATCTTTTGCCAGTGGTATTGGCGTTCTGCTCGCAGGCAATCGTCTGGCGGATGAGCCTTGCCGCATGGGCGCTGATGACAATCACGTATCTGCCGACGGTCCGTTTCTATAGGCTTTCGCCGCTGTGGGCGCCGGTTCTGCCGGTGGCTGCGGCATTCTATTCTTATTCGACTTGCCTTTCCGCAGTGCGTTATTGGCTAGGGCGCGGCGGCCAGTGGAAAGGCCGCGCCCAGGCTCCAGCGAAATCCTGAAGCTGGAACCTGCGCGTACTGCCGCGAAATGTAACAATGAACGCGAACAGAATGACAATTTTTAAAGCAAATTTTGAGCTGGTCAGGGGAGTCTCTCTGAAAGGGAGCGGGAAAATGACGAAATGGTTGCTGGCAATCGTTGGATTGCTGCTGTCTGCGGTTTGTGCGATGGCACAGGCAGTGATTCCCACAAATGATCCACCGTACTACGGACCATTTAATGGCATGTTCTGGGCGGACGGAGAAGGTTTGAGGAAGCCGCTGGTGAAAGACGATAGCGTGCTGCGCGCCGATTCTCCCTGGACGCTGTACGCGTGGGTGTGGTTCGACGAAATTCCAAAGGGTCCGTGCCTGATCGCAGGATTCGGGAACGCCGAGGATGAGTATCCGCGCTATCTGGGAATCGATGGCGACAAACTCCTGCTGTGGATGGGCAAAGACAACAGTTTGACGGCGCCGGCAACGCTTGCATCCGGCAAGTGGGGGCTTGTTGCGGCCACGTTTGATGGAAAAGAGTTTCAGCTTTATGTGGATGGCGACCGCGTGGGCGGCGGGAAGCTGGATTTGGGGAGCGCGAGCGGCGTGCTGCAGATTGCGCCTGCGAATTTTCCCCTGCCGGAAGGAAAGCATTTTAGCGGGAAGATTGCGGGGTTGCGCTTGCTGCGCCACGCGACGGGCGCGGAAGGTATGAAGGAATTGTTTCAGAAGCGAGATAATTTCGCGGCGGCACTTTTCGAAGAAGGCTCCAAGCCGTGGCCGATACAAACTCGCCAACAAGCTGGCTACCGTGCGCCGCAGGACCCTGCGAGCATGCCGCGAGGTGGGGCCGAACCGCAGAAACCCGTAGTGCGAAAGCTGCCGGCCGATGCGCCTCTGCAAGCTACTGGGAAAAATGAATGGAATGTCGGCGGATGGACATTGCGGCCAGCGCCGGAGGTGAAAGAACCGGGCGAAGCGGTTTCACAGGCAGCATTCGCCGCGAAAGATTGGTGGACCGCCACGGTGCCCGGAACAGTGCTCACAACAATGGTGAACCAAGGCATTTATCCGGACCCGGACTACGGGCTGAACAATCTCGCCATCCCAGAGAGCCTAAACAAACAGGATTATTGGTATCGAACCGAATTTATCGCGCCCGGAGACTGGAAAACCAGAAGACTGACGTTAACGTTCGAGGGAATCAATTATGCGGCGGCCGTTTGGCTAAACGGAAAGCAACTGGGAACCATCAAAGGCGCGTTTCTGCGTGGAGTGTTTGACGTGACGAACGCCATCAAGCCGGGACAGATAAATGTGCTGGCGGTGCGTGTGTCGCCGCCTCCGCATCCGGGGATTCCCGAGGAGCAATCGATCAAGGCGGGTCCCGGTGAAAATGGCGGCATCATGTGCCTGGACGGGCCGACATTTGTCGCGACGGAAGGGTGGGACTGGGTGCCCGCGATTCGCGATCGCGACACGGGAATCTGGCAACCTGTGACGCTGCGCGCGACCGGCAGGGTACGGATTGGAGATACGCAAGTGGTCACGAAACTTCCACTGCCGGACACCAACCGTGCTGCTGTGGAGATTACGGTGCCTCTACGGAACGATTCCACCAGCACCGTGAGCGGAATTCTTGCGGCATCGTTTGAGAAAGTTTCTGTTACGGAAAGCGTGTCGCTCACGCCCGGAAAAAATGAAGTGAAGCTCACGCCGGCGGAATTTGCGCAACTGAATGTGCAAAACCCACGGCTGTGGTGGCCAAACGGCTACGGGAAGCCGGAGTTGTATACGCTGAAGGTTTCCTTTGCGGAAGGCGGGAAAGAATCGGACTCCCGCGACGTCCGGTTTGGAATTCGCGAGATCACATACGAGTTGAGCTTGCTGGACAGCACAGGCCATTTGCGGCGCGTGGACTATTCGCCGACGGCGGCCAGAGAAAAGAAGGAAGTGGTGGTGGATGTCCGGCACGAAGGAATCCGCAGCATTCCTGCGATGGATCCATTTCCTTCGGCTTTCCCACCGGAGTGGAGAGAAAACTGGAGGTCGTGGGTGGCTTCGCTCAGGCCGGGCGCGGAAAAATCGGCGGCCATCCAAATGGTCGCCGATACGCGGGCGACGCCCTATCTGACGCTGCGCGTGAACGGTGTGCGTATCGCGGCGCGCGGCGGAAACTGGGGAATGGATGACTCACGCAAGCGTGTTTCGCGCGAAAAGCTGGAGCCTTACTTCCGACTGCACCGCGACGCGAATATCAATATCATCCGAAACTGGGTGGGGCAGAGCACGGAAGAAACGTTTTATGACCTGGCCGACGAGTACGGCCTGCTGGTGTGGAATGACTTCTGGGCTTCCACGCAGAACTATAACGTGGAGCCGGAAGACCCGGCGCTTTTCCTGGAGAACGCGCGCGACACAATCACGCGCTTCCGGAATCATCCGTCGATCGCGATATGGTGCGCGCGGAACGAAGGCGTGCCGCAGCCGGTCCTAAATGAGGGGCTGGATGAACTGGTCCGGACAGTCGATGGGACGCGATACTATACGCCGACGTCGAATCAGGTGAACCTGCAGCATAGCGGGCCGTACAAATACGTGGATCCAAAGCTGTACTTCACGGTGCTGAACCACGGTTTTTCGGTCGAGACGGGCACGCCTTCTTTCCCAACGATTGAAATGTGGCGGACGTGGATTCCCGAGGCGGACCAGTGGCCCATCAGCGATGACTGGGCGTATCACGACTGGCACCAGAGCGGGAACGGCGACATGGTGCCGTATATGGCAGAGATGGAAAAGGAATTTGGGGCCGCGACGAGCCTGGAAGATTTCGAGCGCAAGGCACAGATGCTGGACTATGTGCAGCACCGCGCGATTTTCGAGGGTATGAACGCGCACCTGTGGGCGCCGAACACGGCACGGTTGCTCTGGATGTCGCAACCGGCCTGGCCAAGCACGACGTGGGAGATCTTGAGCGCGGATTACGATACGCAGTCTTCGTATTACGCGGTGAAGAAAGCCAGCGAGCCAGTGCATGTACAACTGGACCCGACGAATTACACGGTGGAGATTGCGAATTCGCTGCCGACGACCATCACCGGTTTAACAGTGCACGCTAAGGCCTACTCGCTGGACAACAAAGTGGTGGCGGAGTACGAAGAGAAGAAAGACGCGCCGAGCGGCGTAACAACAGGCCAGGCACTGGACCTGGCGCAGTACTTGAAAGACGGCGTAGTTTTCGTGAAGCTGGAGCTACGGGATGCTGGAAGCAAGCTGATTTCCGATAATTTTTATTGGCTGGGCGGGCAGAGCGCGGACTACCGGAAGCTGAATCGGTTGCCAGAGGCGAAACTGGCGGTCACCACCCAATCGAAGACGGAAAAAGACGAAGTGCACATTCAAGTGCGGATCGAAAATACGGGCGCGGGAGCGGCAATTGAAACAAAGTTGACACTCCTCAAGAACGATGGGAAAACGCGGGTGTTGCCGGCGTACTACAGTGACAACTATATTTCATTGCTGCCGGGAGAGAGCAAGGAGATCGAGATTGCCGCGCCCGCCTCCGCTGCAAAAAACGGCCTTGCTCTCGGCCTTCGTGGCTGGAATGTGGCGGAGAAAGTGATAAGCGTTAGCGTCGGGCAATAGAAGCCCGCATTACAGCAACGGCGTTTGTGAGATGGAGCGGGCCGGTGGGTCAGAACTGCGTTGCGAATCCGCCAAGCATCACTATTATTGGTGACCTGCATCACTTTTTGATATAGTAAGGGCTGTCTGGAAGAGGGCTGCATCCCGAGGTTAGGGAGCGGCACCGGAGGCCGACATGAGTATCTTACCGAACCAGGGTAACGGAAAGATCACCGTACCCGAACTGATGCAGCGAAAGACCTTAGCTGCTGATTCTCCAAATAAGAAAATCACCTGCCTGACCGCCTACGACTACCCGACTGCACGCTTGATGGATGAAGCGGGCGTGGACGTGGTGCTGGTGGGCGATTCTGTAGCCATGGTGGCGCTTGGGTATGAGAGCACATTACCTCTTACGATTGAGGAGGCACTCCACCATACCAAAGCGGTACGGCGCGGTGTGCAGCGAGCGCTTGTCGTGGCCGATATGCCGTACGGTTCATATCACGGAGACTTGAGTGAGGCGTTACGGAACGCCATGCGTTTTGTGAAAGAGGCAGGGGCAGAGGCCGTGAAGGTGGAAGGCGGGGAGCGACGGCTGGAATTGATTTCCCGGTTGACGGAGGCAGAAATTCCCGTGATGGGCCATGTGGGGCTAACGCCACAATCGGTGAACGCGCTGGGCGGCTACAGGGTGCAGGGCAAAACGCCGGGGACCGCCGAGCAAGTCCTGCGCGATGCGCGGTCCGTGGAAGCAGCGGGAGCATTTGCGATCGTGTTGGAGGCGCTGCCACGGGAACTGGCGGCGGAAATCACCGGGTCGGTGCGCATCCCAACCATCGGGATCGGAGCAGGGCCGGATTGCGACGGGCAGGTCCTGGTGCTACACGATATGTTGGGGCTGACGTTTCAGGAGCGGCCGAAATTTGCGCGGCGCTATGCCAATGTTGGCGAAGTCATTTCGCAAGCAGTACGAGAGTATTGCGCGGACGTGCAGAGCGGCAGCTTTCCCACAGACGCAGAGTCCTATCATGCGCCAGCCAGCGTGAAGGTACGCAAAACCATTCCGATTGCGCGGTGAGCGGGCGGGAAGAATGAGATTGAACACAGGGGCGCCCTGAGCAGACCGGGGCGCCCCTGCAAGTTTGTTAGGCGAGGAGAGGACAATGAAGCCGGAAGAAATGGTGGCTTTGTACGAATACAACGCCTGGGCGGACCGCCGCGCACTGGAAGCGGCAGGCGCACTCACGAGGGAGCAGTTTACAAAGCAGTTGGGATCCAGTTTTTCCTCGGTGCGCGATACTTTGTCGCATATCTACGGCGTCGAATGGTTGTGGCTCGAGCGGTTCCAGGGGCGTTCGCCGTCTGCCATTCCTGACGATTCGGAGTTTGCGGAAATCGCCAAGCTCAAAGCGAGTTGGGCGGCGTTCGAACCGAAGCTGCTGAACTTCGTGCGCGGATTGACGCAAGAGGGCCTGGATCGCGTGATGGAATACAAAACCATGAAGTTTGGCGTGTATCGCAATCCGTTGTGGCAATCGATGCAACATCTCGTGAACCACGGGGCGTATCATCGCGGGCAGGTCACCACGCTGCTCCGACAACTGGGAGCGCAACCAATTTTGACCGATTTGATGCACTTCTACCGCGAGCGGGCCACGGCGGCGGGGGTTTAAACGCGGAATGGAGATCATACGAACAGTCGCCTGGATGAAAGAAAAGGCTCGGGAAGCGCGGCAGGAACAGCGCGTGATTGGTCTGGTACCGACGATGGGGGCGCTTCATGGCGGACACCTGACGCTGGTGGAGCGAGCAAGGAGAGACTGTTCGCTGGTATACGCCTCGATTTTCCTAAACCCGACGCAGTTTGGACCCAACGAAGATTTGTCTAAGTATCCGCGGCCGCTGGAAGCGGACCTGGAAAAGCTGACGTTCGCGAAGGCGGATGGTTTGTTCTTGCCCGATGCAGCGGAGATTTATCCCCCAGGTTATTCGACCTATGTTCACGTGGAAGGCCTGAGTGAGCTGCTGGAAGGAAAGTCGCGTCCGGGACATTTTCGCGGCGTAGCCACGGTGGTGCTGAAGTTGTTGGAGATTGTGCAGCCGCATTACGCGTATTTCGGCAGGAAGGATGCACAGCAAGTGCGCATCATCCAGCAGATGGTACGGGACTTGAACCTGGATGTGGAGCTGGTTGTCTGTCCGATTGTGCGGGAAGCGGATGGCTTGGCGATGAGCTCGCGGAATACCTACCTGCGAGCGGAAGAACGCAAAGCGGCGACGGTGCTTTACCGGGCATTACAAGCCGCGGAGAAGGAAATTGCTGCCGGCGTGAGAGATGCGCTGGAGTTGCAGCGGACGATGCACAAAATGCTGGAGACTGAACCGCAGGCGCGCGTGGATTACGCGGAGATTGTGGATGCAGACACTCTCGAGCCGGTTGTGCGGATAGCACGCTGCTGTTACGCGTTGCTGGCGGTACATATCGGGAGAACGCGCTTGATCGACAATATGCTGATTCGGCCGGCTGGCGATGAATTCGTTGTCGAACTCTGATCGCTCTCCACGCTCAAGCCGACAACTTGGAAAGCACTTCACCGGCGTGGCCCTTGGCCTTCACTTCATCCCAGATTTCTTCGATCTTGCCGTCGGGACCGATGAGGAACGTACTCCGGACAATTCCTTTGAACGAGCGGCCCATGAACTTTTTCATGCGCCACACACCATAGGACTCGATCATTTTGTGAGTGGGGTCGCTGAGCAGCGGAAAATTCAATTTCTGCTTGGTCTTGAAGTTCTTGAGTGATTTTTCCGGATCGGCACTGACGCCCAAAACTACCGCATCTTCCTTATCGAACTTTGGCTTCAAGTCCCGGAATTCACAGGCCTCAATGGTGCAGCCCGGCGTGCTGGCCTTCGGATAAAAATAGAGAAGAACGCGCTTTCCCTTGAAGTCTTTCAACGACACTTCTTTGCCATCGTCGGATTTCAGGGTGAAGTCAGGCGCTTTGTCGCCGATTTTGAGCATGGGGTCCTCGCGCGAATCAGGATAAGAGCTTGCGAAGTGTATCGTTAATGACCTGTGGATTGGCCTGGCCCTTGGTGGCCTTCATCACCTGGCCGACGAAAAATTTGAAAACGCCTTCATTGCCAGACTTGAATTTGGCCACATTGCCCGGATTCTTCTCGATGACATCGCGTGCGGCTTGCTCGATGGCCGCGTCGCTGACCTCGGCACCAAGGCCTTCGGCAGCAACGATATCCACGGCGGAGCGGCCCGTCTCAAACATGGTCGCGAAGACCTTCTTGCCAACTGCGCCGGTGATCTTGGCGGACTCAACCAGCGAAACAAGTTCGGCGAGCGCTCCGGGCGAAACAGGGCTGGCGCCGATTTCCTTGCCGGAATCATTCAGGCGGCGGAGAAGTTCCGTCTGCATCCAGTTGGCTGCGGCTTTGCCGGGCGCACCGGCCTTCACGACGGACTCGAAGTAATCCGCCAGGGATCGAGTGTCCGTGAGAACCTCCGCGTCATACACAGTGACACCGAAGGCGGAAACAAAGCGCGCGCGTTTGGCAACGGGCAGTTCGGGCAGAGAGCCGCGGACCTCTTCACGCCAGGCGTTTCCCACATGAACGGGCAGGAGATCCGGCTCCGGGAAATAGCGATAGTCGTGCGCTTTTTCCTTCGAGCGCATCGATTCGGTGCGGCCGGCGTGCTGATTCCAGAGCCGGGTTTCCTGCGTGATGCGTCCGCCGGATTCGATGGCGCCGATGTGGCGCTCAATTTCAAATTGAAGAGCCTTGGCAAGGTAACGGAAAGAATTGAGATTCTTGACTTCCACCTTGGTGCCAAA
>Ga0187801_10000115_pt1 | contig 18193 bp, 18 predicted proteins | sample NC_wetland_sal_i_10_FD_132465 | JGI IMG/M metagenome (GOLD analysis project Ga0187801, IMG submission 132465) | Wetland sediment microbial communities from Neuse River Estuary, North Carolina, USA - Control_1 | ecosystem: Environmental > Aquatic > Freshwater > Wetlands > Sediment | place: USA...
CCAAGCGGGAGCCCCAGTTTTTTCTGCCTTCTTTTTTCCCACCCACCTGATTCAGCCGATGGCTGCAGACATTTACTTCGCTGCGATGCGCTCCTTGACCTGTTTGGAGAGGGCCTGAATCTGCTCATTGGTAATTTGGATCTCACCGTCGAGAATAACTAGGAGGCGCCCCGATTCGGCATCCTTGAATTGTGCATTCTTGATCTTGGCGTAGCCCTGAACTGCCGGAGGCAACGTGGCAGAAAGGTCCGTGCCTTTTTGCAATGCAGACAGGATTGCCTTTCGGACCTTCTCGCGCAGCATGTCACCGAGGGCCCCCGAACGGAGCAGTTCCCCTAGAGCCCCGTCGGCTTCGATCGGCCCAACTTCCGGCACCAGCCGCAATTCCGTGTTGTCGTCCTCGACGGCCGGAGTGAGCTTCATTTGCATCACGGCGTTACCGCCCACCAGCCGCTTGGCTTCTTTTTTCCCCAGCACTTTGGCGCAGGCCCAGCGCTCATAATGCAGTTGAACCACCGCGAGGCTAGCAGGATCAACAGGAGTGAGCGTGGCGTGCTGGATGGTTATGCGGTCGCCGCAGGGGTCGTTTTTATCAAGCTCAGCACTCAAAAGGTCCGTCATATTCTGCTGCAGATCCGAAAGGTCAGCCTTAAGTTCCAGCTTCAGGATGTTCAGGCCCTGGGCTTTTGTAAGCAGGGTAATGAGCCCTGAGGCCACAATCGTGACGTGCTGATCTTTGATATTCAACGGGATCTTGACCGGCGGAATCTTAAACGTCTGTGTTTGGTCGCTGGCGCGAATGGGCGAGGTTCCCGCAACCAGGAGGAGAGCAAGGACCGCAGAACTACGCCTCAAAAGAGTGTGTTTGGCAGGAAACGGCAGGCGCCTTGTTGATCGGAAGCGATGTATGGCCAGAATCGAAGGAAACCGCGGCAAAAGGTTCTTTCCCACAGATTAGTGAACTCCGCGAAATTTTTCGCGCCATTCTTTGTGCTCCTCTGAATGGATGAGCGCGCATACGCATCGGTTGCCTCTCTTCCGGACCTCCTGTGCAGTTGTCACACTACCGGAGAGGCTACTGCCCGGCTTTCGTGGCCGCGGCGATGACTGTTCCCCGGTCGCCAGCGTCCAAATGCTTCTCAATCTCGTCGTCGGAAAGTCCACCGATGCGGCCGAGTATCATGAGCGAGGACCAGGCATGTCCCATCGATTTCCACTGCGCCATTTCCAGGAGCGAAGGGAGCGCCTGTTTCTGAAGCGCAGCGAGGAGCAGCGGGTCACGCTGTTCTGTAAGTTCGGCAAGAGCGGCCGAAGACTTATTCCGATCGGTCCAGATGCAGGAGTTGAGCAATTCGATAAAGGGTTGCGGGGGGATCCGGATTTTCTCGGCGGGCGGAGTTGGGGAAAACCTGGAAAACACCACGAGCGCCCGGGTTGCGTTATTTCGCACATCGGGTGAAGGGTCGCGCATAGCCGCAACGAGATCGGGGACCACGGATTGCTTATCCTTGACGTAGCCGAGAACCTCCGCAGCCAGCGCACGCTGTCTCGCATCGGAAGAGTCGCGCAGAACATCTATTAAGTTGGAGAAGTGCACTTCCGCGAGAGTGACAAAACGAAGCTGCACGGCGCGGACGTCCGGGTCATGGAACAGGGCATAGCCCTGAGAATCGTCTTCAGCGAAATCGCCCTTCTCCATGGACTTTTGGAAAGCGGCATCGAAATCGCTGCCGGCACGAACCACCTCGCCGGCGAGCCGCGCACTGCCTTCCGGAGCAGGTTGGAATGCGCTGCAAGCTGTGTTGGCTTCCTCGATGCCTACGTAGAGAATGGACTTCTGCCCGTCCGCGCAACAGACGAGGGTCAGAAAAGCTTCTTTGACTCCGGGGATGCTCGCGATTTTCTGCTCCGCTTCGTGCTTTCTTTTCTCAAATTGCACGATGTCGATGGCGTCGCCCTCGTGAAAGCTGAGAGCCGGGCGGACTTGCGCCTCAGAGACAGTGCGGAGGCCGTAAAAATCGATGATGCCGAGAGGAGGAAAGCCAGCAGGGGCTTGTGGAAAGAGAGAGAGGAGCAAAAGGACCAGAAGGTTTCTCAAGTGGGCTTTTTTCCTCTATCCGAGAATAATGGAGTTCCCGGGCGCTAGTTCACTTTGCGGGTGATGGCGATGCCGGCCTTGCCGAGTACGTGTGCCACTTGTGTGTCGCGCAAGCGGGAGGCATCGTACTCGAAGGTGAGCTGGTTTTTCTGCTCGTCGACGCGGAAACTCCGCAGACCGTAAGTGTTGGCAAATTCACCGAGACGATTGAGCTGCTCGAGGCTCAGGGGCGACTGCAATTCGTAAGTGATTTCGAGGAGTGTCATAGGGGCATTATACCAGTCTGTTCAAGTGGCCGGGCCGCGTCGAAACGCAGCCCTCAAACATCTTAAGATAGTAAGCTATGCGAGGTGAATTTTATGTCGAGCCCTCAAACGACCAGCCTGCCGATTCTACCTCCCGCCCCGAAGGAGAAAGACCCCGTGTGCGGGATGATGGTGGATCCGCAGAAAGCCGCAGGGAAGGTGGAGCACGGCGGGAAAACCTATCATTTCTGCTCGGTGCGCTGCGCGGAACGATTCCAGAAAGAACCGGAGAAGTTTTTGGTAGAGCCGGGAATGGCCGGGATGGAGCACGCACCTGCCGCTAAGACGCCAGCTCCACCCCTCGCAAAGAACGTACGTTACACCTGCCCGATGGATCCGGAGATCATTCAAATCGGGCCAGGGACATGCCCAAAGTGCGGCATGGCGCTGGAACCGATGGATTTGGTTGCGGAAGAGCACCCGGATCCCGAATACGAATCGATGCGCAAGCGGTTCTGGGTGAGCGCCGCGCTTTCCGTGCCACTTCTGATTTTGTCCATGTTTGGGGAAGCGCTGGGGCTGCATCTGGAAACCGGTGTGAAGAATGCCATCGAATTTCTGCTGGCGACTCCTGTGGTTTTGTGGTGTGGCTGGCCGTTTTTTCAGCGTTTTTGGAATTCGCTGGTGAACCGCAGCCCGAACATGTTCACGTTGATCGGCTTGGGCACGGGCGCAGCTTATGCTTACAGTGTTGCGGCCACGCTGTTTCCACAATTCTTTCCGGCATCATTCCGGGACATGCATGGGGGAGTGGCGGTCTATTTTGAAGCGGCGGCGGTCATCACGACGTTGGTGCTTCTTGGCCAGGTGTTGGAGTTGCGTGCGCGCAGTCGGACGAGCGGAGCGATTCGGGAATTGTTGCATCTTGCGCCACAGACGGCGCATCGCGTCTCGACGAGTGGGGATACAGACGTCCCGTTGGATCAGGTGAAGCCGGGAGATTTGCTGCGGGTGCGCCCGGGAGAGCGCGTGCCAGTGGATGGAAGCGTGCGGGAAGGCGCGAGCGCCGTTGACGAATCAATGGTCACAGGCGAACCGTTGCCTATCGACAAGAGCGTGGGCGATAAAGTAACAGGCGGGACGCTGAATTCCAGCGGAAGTTTCGTGATGGTGGCGGAACGCGTGGGGAGCGAGACGCTGCTGGCGCAAATCGTGAAGGTGGTCAGCGAAGCACAGCGCAGCCGCGCGCCAATGCAGCGGCTGGCGGATCAGGTTGCAGGCTATTTTGTCCCAGGCGTGGTGATTGCAGCGATTCTGGCGTTCGTGGGCTGGGCGATTTGGGGACCAGAGCCGCGATTCGCGCACGCGCTGCTGGCGGCGGTGTCTGTACTCATCATTGCGTGTCCGTGCGCGCTAGGGTTGGCCACGCCAATGTCGATTATGGTTGCTGTGGGCCGGGGGGCAACCGCGGGTGTGCTGGTGCGCAACGCGGAAGCTCTGGAGACACTGGCACGCGTAGATACGCTGGTGGTAGACAAGACCGGAACGTTGACGGAAGGCAAGCCGCACGTAACGCGAATACATGAAGTGGAAGGGGCGGGGTTGCCCGAGAGTGCGGTGCTCTCGCTTGCGGCAAGTGTGGAGCGCTCTAGCGAGCATCCGCTTGCCAGGGCCATTGTGCGCGCCGCGGAGGAGCGCAAGCTGCCGCTTGGACCGGCGAGCGAATTTCTGGCGACGCCCGGTGGAGGAGTACGAGGGCGCGTGCTGGGCAAGCTGGTGATCGCAGGGACAGCGCGCTTTTTGAAGGAGCAGGGCATTGCCGTGCCCGCACCGGGTGGCGCCACCGAATCTCCCGAGGCGGCTGGATTAACGGCAATTTATCTGGCGGTAGATGGCCGCGTGGCAGGGATTCTCTTTTTGTCGGATGAGATGAAGCCGTCCACCCCGGAGGCAATCCATGCCCTGCGCGCGGAGGGATTGCGCGTAGTGATGTTGACGGGCGACCGGCGAGAGGCGGCGCAAAGAGTGGCCGCCGAACTGGGCATCGACGAAGTGCAGGCTGAGATCCTCCCGCAAGAAAAAGGGGAGCTGGTGAAGAAGCTGCGAAGCCAAGGGCGCATCGTGGCTATGGCGGGCGACGGGATCAACGATGCTCCAGCGCTTGCCGCGGCTCACGTAGGCATTGCCATGGGCACCGGCACCGATGTGGCCATCGAGAATGCTGGAATCACGCTGGTAAGAGGCGACCTGCGGGGACTAGTTCGGGCGCGACGACTTTCCCGAGCCGCTGTGGGAAATATCAAACAGAATTTGGCGTTCGCCTTTGTGTACAACATGTTGGGAATCCCAATCGCCGCCGGTATTTTTTACCCGGTTTTCGGGTGGCTCCTAAGCCCGATGATCGCCAGCGCGGCGATGAGCTTCAGTTCGGTATCCGTCGTCACGAATGCTCTGCGGCTTCGCCGCATCTCCTTGTAATAAACGTCCTTGGCCCACCTGACCAACGACCCTTTTTATCGTCTATAGGGTAGTAGCGGGAACATTGTTCTGTGGTGGTGCGTATTAGAGGTTGAGTGTGCCAAGCAGTGGTATACCCCGGGGGTCGGTTATGTCCAGCAATGGCAATGTGTTAACGAATGGCAAGGCGGCCAAGAAGCGCCGCCGGAGAATCATCATTGCGGCGATTGCCGCCCTGGTAGTGATTGGTGGTGGCTACGGCGTGTATGCGGCACTGCGCCCGAATCACGAGATTGATCCATCGAAGCTAGCCGCCGTGGAGCGCGGCGACTTGGCGCGTGTAGTCGTGGCGACGGGAAAGATTCAGCCGCTGTCCAAAGTGGAAGTGAAGTCGAAGGCCAGCGGCATCGTCAAAAAGCTTTACGTGGATTATGGCGACCAGGTGAAACAAGGTCAGCTTCTGGCCGAGTTGGACAAAGTGCAGTTGGAAGCCAGCGAGCGGGCAGCCCAGGCGAATTACCAGGCAGCGCAAGCCGCGCGGGATTCCGCGGTCGCGCAGTTGGAGCGCAACAAGGTGGATGCCGAGGGGCCAGACGTGCCGTTCCTGAAGCTGAATATGGAGCGCGCCCAGCAAATGTACACGGATGGGGTGATGTCCAAGAGCCTGGTGGAAGACGCCGAGAAGAATTACCAGATGGCATTGAACAAACAGGTAAGCGCGCAACGGAACCTGGCCGTGTCTCGCGCGGAAATTGCCAAGGCGGAAGCGCAAGTGGCACAGGCCAAAGCGGCGCTGGAAAACGCGGAAGAGGATTTGCGGAATTCGACAATCGTCAGCCCGATTGACGGGCTGGTGCTGTCGCGCGATGTGAACGTGGGCGACGCGGTCAGTTCCATCCTGGTGCTGGGTTCACAGGCGACGTTGATCATGACGCTGGGCGACATCAGCGAAGTTTATGTTCAGGGCAAAGTGGACGAGGCGGACATCGGCAAGGTGTACCTGAGCCAGCCGGCGCGGATCGTAGTGGAATCGTTCAAGGACAAGAAGTTCACTGGCAAGGTGACGAAGATTTCGCCGCTGGGCAAGGAAAAGGACAACGTGACCACGTTTGAAGTGCGTGTGTCGATCTCGAATCCGACGTTGGAACTCAAGGCCAACATGAGCGCGAACGCCGAAATCCTTCTTGAAGAAAAGAAAAACGTTCTGATGGTGCCCGAAGCTTCCCTTATCTATGACAAGGACCGCAACGCGACGGTCGAACTGCCGGACCCGAAGGCTGATAACGGGCGGAAGAAAGTGCCTGTGAAGCTGGGCATCTCCAACGGCGTGAAAACCGAAATTATTTCCGGACTGACCGAAAAACAACAAGTCGTCCTCCAGTAGCGGAGACCGTATGACCTTTCGTGATCTCTTGCAGGATACGATCGCGACGCTCTGGGCGCATAAGCGGCGCACATTGCTCACCATGTTCGGAATCGCCTGGGGAATCATCTCGATCACCCTGATGGTTGCGGCAGGAGAGGGTCTGGGCCGCGGCATTCAGAAACAACAGGAAAATTTTGGCAAAGATGTGATGATCGTTTTCGCCGGGCGCACCAGCATGCAAGCGGGCGGCACACGGTCTGGCCGCGTCATCCACTGGATGGAGGACGACTACAGGGAAGTGGCCAAAGAAGCGCCGGCCTGTAAATATGTGATGCCGGAACTGGGCAACAACGTGAAAGTGCACAGCGCTTTCAACAGCGGCGACCTCGATACAGTGGGCTCCCTTCCCCCTTTCACGGAAATTCGCAGCATCACCGTTGCGCAGGGACGCTTCTACAACTATGAAGACAATGAAGAGGGTCGGCGGGTGGCGTTCCTGGGCAGCGACACGAAGAAACAGCTGTTCGCGGATCGCGAAGCACTGGGGCAGACCATCGAGCTGAATGGCATTCCCTACACGGTGATCGGCGTGATGAAGACGAAGGACCAGAATTCGAGCTATGACGGCGTGGATATTCGGAAGATCTTCATCCCGTTTAATTCCATGAAACGAGATTTTCCCAATAAACCTCCAGCGGTGGAGCATTCCGTCGACCGGTTGCTCGTGGCACCGTGGTCGCTTGAAACGCATCCGGATTGCGTGCGGCAGATTCGCCGCACCCTGGGGCGGTTGCATGATTTCGATCCGCGGGACGAGGAAGCGGCAAGCATCTGGGACACCGTCAAGAATGCCCAGGCAAACCGGATGATATTCGTGGGCATGGAAGTTTTCATGGGTGCGGTAGGCGTAGCGAAGATTTTTCTGGGCGGGTTGGGCGTGATGAACGTGATGCTGGTGAGTGTGCGGGAGCGGACGCGTGAAATTGGCGTGCGAAAGGCGCTGGGGGCCACGCGCGAATCGATCCTGCGGCAGTTTTTCCTGGAGACGGTGATCGTCGTGTTCATCAGCGGCGGATCTGGCTTGATCATCTCCTATGGACTATGTGGATTGGTCAATCTTCTGCCGAAGATTCCGTATTTCGATGGTCTGGATGCGAGTTGGAAGCTTGCGGCACTGACGATCAGCTTGCTTGGTTTAATTGCCGTGCTTTCTGCGCTGTATCCGGCGAACCGAGCGGCCTCCGTAGATCCGATTGAAGCTCTTCGCTTCGAGGCAGGTGGATGATGCTCGCCGAAGTGTTCAAGGAAGCTTGGGTGGCGCTGGGACGCAATCGCGTGCGCAGCCTGCTCACCATGACGGGAATCTCGTGGGGAATCGTGGCGGTGACGCTGCTACTGAGCTATGGCTCTGGTTTCCGCAGCGTGCTGCTGTACACCTTTGAAGTGTTCGGCAAGGCTGCTGTGATTTGCTGGCCTGGAACCACCAGTGAACAGGCTGGCGGAGAGCGAGCCGGGAAGGAAGTGCACTTTGAGCAGGAAGATGCGGATTGGGTGAAGGCGCAATCACCGCTCATCAAGCGCGTGACGCTGGAGACCGTCCGCTGGAAGGGGATTTCACATGAGGAGCGGCTCTCGGACTCGGCGACTCGCGGTGTCTATCCGGAATACGGCGAGATGCGGAATGAAGTACCTTCCGAGGGCCGTTGGATTTCAGCGGAGGACGTCGAGGAGCGGCGCCGCGTGGTGTTCCTGGGAGCGCGTTTGAAGAAGAAGCTTTTCAGCGGGACGCCTGCCGTCGACGAGACCGTGCGAATCAACGGAGTACGGTTCACCGTCATCGGCACTATGGACATGAAATTCTCCGACAGTTGCTATTTCAACTGCGATGACGAATCCGCGTTCATTCCTTATACCGCTGCCGCGGACATTTGGGATGCGCGCTATGCCAGCGTAATGGTGTTCGAGCCGGTAGCGCCGCAATTTGAGGCGCAGGCCATGCAGCAGTTCCGCACAGCGGTGGCGAACCGCCAACACTTTTCGCCAAACGACAAGCGAGCCATTACAATGTTCGGTCGGCAGGAGTTCAAGCCGATTTATGACGGCATCACGCTGGGAATCGAAGGGCTACTGTTCCTGATTGGCGCGATGACGCTGGGAATCGGCGGCGTTGGCGTGATGAACATCATGCTGGTGTCTGTGGAAGAACGGGTGCGGGAGATCGGATTGCGCCGCGCGCTTGGGGCACGGAAATGGCACATCCGCTGGCAGTTTTTGCTGGAAGCTCTGGTGCTGACGTTGGTGGCAGGCGCGGTGGGGATGTTCATCGCGTGGTGCCTGACCTCAGCGATCGGGACGCTACCGTTCCTTGGGCCGGCGTACGAGGATGACAGCGGTAAAGTGGATATCCACCTGGCACTGTCGACGACCACGTTGTTTTTGTCTACGCTGATCCTGGTGGTCGTCGGCGTTATCAGCGGCTGGTTGCCAGCGATGCAGGCCGCCAAGCTGGACCCGGTTGAAGCTCTCCGCTACGAGTGAATTAGGTTCCGCGAAAAGAGCCAAGCACATCTGGAAATGTTCGGAAGAGCAGAGTGAACTGCGCTCCACATCCGTCTGTGTCCCCTGCACTTGCGTTTTATCCTCCATCGAGTAGCTTCGGCAGGTACAGCAAATCGGTGATGTTAAGGAGCGTTCCCATGAGCAGACGTGTGGGCCGAGTCATACTGGCACTTGGGCTCGCTGCCATCGGGTATCTCCTGGTTTATCGGCCGCTCCAATTGCGTTGGGGAGCGACAAACGAAGAAGTTCGCCGAGGGATGCCCGGTGATGCTATTCAGCCAAAGCCGATTTTCAATGCTACGCGGGCCGTCACGATTCATGCGCGCCCAGAGGCGATTTGGCCCTGGTTAGTGCAAATGGGGTACCGGCGGGCTGGTTGGTACGGCTACGACTGGGTTGATAACGACGGGATTTCGAGCTCGACCCAAATCCTTCCAGCCTGGCAGCAATTGAAAGTGGGCGACACAATTCCAATCTGGAGGAAGATCGACTTTCCCGTCACGACGCTCGAGCTCAATCGAAGTCTTGTCTTCACCAGTGGAAGCAGAAGCGACAGTATGGCTCTCGGCCTCTATCCGGTTGATCCAAATCACACGCGCCTGCTCTGGCGCATTCGCCTGGCCCCGTACACTTGGAGCTCACCAAAGATCGTTACTCAAATCTTCGCCGACCTCGCCGATTTTATCGCAGTGCGGCAAAACCTGCTGGGAATCAAAGCGCGAGCAGAAGGAGTCGCTCCTGAAGCGCCTCAAATCATGTACGCTGAACTCGCCTTGTGGTTGGGAGCCTTTCTTTCGTTTCTTGCCGCCGAGATTGTATTGGTTTTCTCCAAGGAGTTGCTCAAACCCCTGCTTGCCGCTGCTTCCATCGGCCTAACGACTGTTTGGCTGGTTTTAGATAAACCCCCTTTGTGGATTTGCGCATTGGGGACGCTAGCGGCATGGGCGCTGCTTTGGTGGGCAATTCAGGGAAAGAAGGCTGGACTGCCGGCTCCAGAAAATTCCGGTGTCCCCACATAACTACGCGTTCGTAGACCTCATCGTACTATATTTGTAGATGGTGCCTGACAGTGAATGGCAGACGCTGTGTGATTGAGAGGGAAAATGAGGCGACTTAGGCTGACGGCTTTCCGCATCCTCTTTGGAATGGCCGCGATGGGCCTCTTCTTGTTGGGTGGATTCATTGAGGGACACGCAATTTTGAAGGAATCACACCCTGCGGTGAACGAAAAGGTGGCCGGGCCAGACGTGCCGATCATGCTCAAGTACAATGTGCGGATTGATGCGAAGCTGTCAAAGCTGCAATTGCTCCATCCAGATAATTCCACCAGCGATCTGACGATCGGGGCACAATCCTCTCCCGACACGTTGAACTCCAAGGCCACCGGACTGAAGCCGGGAGGGTATCGGATTCGCTGGCAGGTGCTGGCGCCGGATGGGCACATCACGCGGGGAGAGATTCCTTTCACGGTAACGGGCTCCTGAGCACGAGACATGGTCAACCTGCTTAGCACATTTGGATTTCTGGTGGTGTTGCTGCGCGCGGCGATTTTGTGTTTTCAGACCGTGGCAATTGGCGGAATTTTGTTTTTGACGGTGGTGACGCGAAAGGCCGAGCTGCGTAGCGAAGAAATGCTGCGCGCATGCTGGAAGCTGATCCGGGCGAGCGCGCTGGGGCTAGCTCTTTCGCAGTTGTTTTTCGTGATCACGAATTCGCTGGTGTTGACGTATTCAACGGATATCCCGATCAAAGCGGTGCTGGGCTCCAATTTTGCGTGGGCCGGAGTTTTGGCGATCGCGGCCGCGCTTGCGCTTGCCGGGTGGCCGTCCGCACTCCGAAAGAGTGTGAATCCCCTGGCGTTGTTGCCGGCGGGATTGATGCTTGCGGCTTCAGTGATGACCAGCCATTCCGCCTCCCGGATGGAAGATCGCACGGTTCTGGTGGCACTGACGACACTGCATTACCTGGCGACGGCAAGCTGGATCGGCGGCCTGGCGTACCTGTTGCTGTCGGCGAAGCGCTCCCCTGATCCCGGGATCAGGGATCAGATCATGCGGAATTTTTCGCGGCTGGCCCAGGTCAGCGTGGCGGTACTGTTATTGGCCGGGTTGGGCATGAGCTTGGTGTACGTGGGTTCATGGAACGCAATGTATGGCACCGCGTACGGAGTGATGCTGGGGGCGAAGATCGCCCTGCTACTGGTGTTGCTCCTTTTGGGCGCAGCGAATTTCCATATCGTGCGAGAGCTAGGAGCGGACTTCAGGGTCGGCGCCGCCAGCCTGTTGCGTTTCGGAGAAGCAGAAATTGGCATCGGCTTGAGCGTGATCCTCACCGCGGCTTCGATGACCTCGCAACCGCCAGCTGTGGACTTAACGCAAGACAGAGTGTCGCTCCAGGAAATCGCCGAGCGCTTTGCGCCGCGGATGCCGAGATTCTCCAGTCCGGATGTGAGGCAAATTTCCGAATCCACTGATGAACTCAGGAAACGGGCAGCGGCAGAAGGGAAGAAGCTCGCGACGGCGTTCGTACCGGGCGAATCCGGCTTCAACACGAATACGCCCGCGGATATTGCGTGGTCGGAATACAACCACAATTGCGCCGGGTTGGTGGTGTTCCTGATGGGTATTCTGGCGCTGCTCTCGCGCAGCCGGTATTTTCCCTGGGCCAAGATCTGGCCACTAGCGTTTTTGCTGCTGGCGGTCTTTCTGTTCTTCCGGGCGGATCCGGAAAACTGGCCGATGGGGCCAAATGGATTTTGGAAGAGTTTTGCCGTGACGGATGTGTTGCAACATCGTCTGGCAGTGCTGCTGATCATCATTTTCGCCATTTTTCAATACCGAGTGGAAACAAAGCGGGTGAAGTCGATGGCGGCGGCGCTGGTATTTCCGGCGGTGTGCGCGCTAGGAGGGGTGGTGCTGCTCACGCATACGCATTCCCTGAGCAACGTAAAGGAAGAGTTGCTGGCGGAGCTGAGCCACACGCCTCTGGCGATATTTGGGATTGTGGCAGGGTGGTCGCGCTGGCTGGAGCTACGTTTGCCGGAAGAGAATCAAACGCGGAAGTACCTGGCTTGGGTGTGGCCGGTCTGCTTCATTCTGGTGGGATTGCTTTTAATGGATTATCACGAAAGCTGAGCGGGAAACTCGCGACCGGGTCTGGAGAGGCGATAAAGGTGGGAAAAGCGGCGCTGATTGTGGTGGATGTGCAGAGAGACTTCTCCGAAGGCGGAGCGCTGGCTGCAGCGGACACACTTTCGCTGCTGAAGCCGCTGCAGGAATGCATCGAGGCGGCGCGGCGTGCGGGAGCGGTAATTGTCTATACGCGGGACTGGCATCCGGCGAACCACAGTTCGTTCCAAGCGAATGGCGGGCCATGGCCTGTGCATTGTGTAGCGGACAGCCCCGGAGCGGAACTCATGCCACCACTCAGTACTGGGGCGGACGAGGTGATCATCCACAAGGGAGTGGCAGCGGATGGTGCAGGTTACTCGGGATTTGAGTTGACCGGATTGGAAGATCGCCTAAGAGAATTGAAAATTGATCGCCTCGGCGTGAGCGGGATCGCCACGGAATATTGCGTGCACGCCACGGCGCTTGACGCACTTCAGGCGGGATTTGAAACCACGGTGTTGACCGACCTGATTCGGGCTGTCCATGCGGGCGAGACGGCAAGAGTGTTAACGGAACTAAGGAAGGCGGGAGCGAAAACGGCAACCGCGGCAGAGTGGCTGAAGAGCCTTTGAGAAGTGTGTCGAACAAACGACTACCGGCAGGGAACTGGATTTAGCTCTGGCCCAGGACAGCGTCGAAATAAGCGAGCAGTTCAGGAGAGTTCCAGTCCTGTGGCCCAATGATCTTACGAACAATAACCCCCTTGCGATCGATGATGTAAGTCTCCGGCCACATGGAAGTGCCATAATCCGTGGCGATCTTCTTGGAAGGATCGCGGAAGGTCGGAAAGTTGATCTGCTTCTCAATCAGGAATTTTTCGTAGGCGGCTTGATCCTCATCGATACTCACGCCAAGAACCACGCCGTTCCGGGAAGCAATGCGTTGCTGAAGTGCGATGAGGCTGGGAGTCTCTTCGATACAAGGAGGGCACCAGCTAGCCCAAAAATTCAGGACCACCACTTTGTTGCGTAGGTCCGATAGATGCTTGGGCTGGCCGTTTAATTCCATGGCAAAGTCTTCGGCCTTTTTGCCGGCGACAGAAGATTCACCCTGGCGGTAATGAGGGAGAGTAAAAAAGGCGAGTACGGCGAAGGCGAAGCCCATGCTGCCCCAAGCCAGGATTTTCCGAAAGAGCGTATTCATATACGGCTATAATAACGCACAGAAGCCGCACCGAAAAGTCTGCGCCGCCTCGAAGGTCATGACAGTCTCCCCGCAAAATCCGGTTCGGCTCTCCGCCATTGTGCCGGCGCGGAATGAAGAACCGGTCATTGCCGCGTGTGTGGAATCCCTCGCGAGACAAGCGGAAATTACAGAGATTCTGGTGGTGAACGACCAGTCGACGGATAAAACCGCGGACATCGTTCGGGAAATGATGCAGCGGATTCCGAAGCTGCGGCTGCTGGAGACGCAGGAATTGCCGAAAGGCTGGGTGGGCAAGAACAACGCGGTGTGGCTGGGGGCGCGCGAGGCCAAGGGCGAATGGCTGCTGTTCACGGACGCAGACGCCGTGCACAACAGCGATTCGGCGGCAAGGGCATTGGCGATTGCCGACGAAGAGAATGCAGCGCTGGTCTCCTTTTCTCCTGAGCAAGTGATGAAGACGTGGTACGAGAAATCGCTGATTCCGTATGTCTATTGCCGGTTAGAAAGCAAGTTTTCTTTTCCGGATGTGAACGACCCGCAAAAGCCGGCGGCGGCTGCGAATGGCCAGTTTTTAATGATCCGGCGGGATGTGTATGGGGCCGTGGGCGGGCACGCGAGCGTGGCCGGGGAAGTTTTGGAAGATGTCGCGTTGGCGAAGCGGGTGAAGAGCGCGGGCCATCGCATCTGGTTTGCGAGCGGGAAAGGGATTGTGCGCGTGCGGATGTATCGATCGTTCGGCGCGATGTGGGAAGGCTGGAGGAAAAACCTCTATCCGCTCATGGGAGGGAATGATCGGGCGGTGGGAAGGGAAATCGTCCGGGCGATCGTGCCTGTGTTGGCTAGTCTGATTGCCGCGGTCTCAATTTGGGGACTTACAGAATCATTGCTGGGCGCCGTCGCGATCCTGCTTGTGGGAATAATCGGAATTCTTGTGGCTTACGATGGAGAAATCCGGCGTATCCAGTTCCCGCGCCGGCTCATCTGGTATGGAATTCCGGGCAGGGTGCTTTTCGCATCTGTTTTATGGGCTTCTTATCGCGGCCACCGGAGAGGTAAGCTGGAATGGAAGGGACGGGAGTATCCAGTGGGTACCCCCCGTGCATCGAAAGGGTAGCTGACGAACGCTATGGTGTACCTGACGCGCAAAATTGAGTTTTCCGCCTCGCACCTGTATCACAACCCGGCGCTCAGCGCCGAGGAGAACCGGCGCATCTTTGGCAAGTGCAATAACCCGCATGGTCACGGTCACAACTACACGCTTGAAGTGACAGTGGCGGGCGAACCGGATCCAGTCACGGGCATGGTGCTGGATTTGAAGGAGCTGAAAGAGATTTTGGAGCGCGAGATTACGCGGCGCATGGATCACCGGTTCCTGAACTATGAGGTGGCGGAATTGAAGGGCCAGATTCCGACGTGCGAAAACGTTGCGCGGGTAATCTGGAATTTGCTGGAGCCGAAGATCGCGCAAGGCCACTTGCACAAGGTGCGACTGTACGAGTCGCCAGACCTGTTTGCGGAGTGTTGCCGCAATGGGGTGAGCTGCGGATGAACGAGGGGCTGAAAATTGTATTGGGGCGACGCTACCGGTTTGCGGCGTCGCACAGGCTGCACAGCGAGAAGTTGAGCGAAGCAGAGAATTACCGTGTCTATGGGAAGTGCAACAACCCTTACGGGCACGGACATAACTACGTGGTGGAAGTCAGCGTGTCTGGGGCGGTGGATCCAACCACGGGAATGATCGCGAATCTGGCGGACCTGGACAGCTTCGTGGAGCGCGAAGTGATCACGGTATTCGATCACAAATCGCTGAATGAAGACGTTGAGGCATTCCGCGAGAAAGTGCCGACGACGGAGAATGTGTGCATCGAGATTTACCAGCGCCTGAAACACTTCCCGCTGGCCAAACTGGAACGGGTGCGCGTCGAAGAGACTTCGAATAACGCGTTCGAGTATGCCGGGGAAGAACTCCAGGATCGCGTGGCGGTCCAGTAAGAGGGGAATATGCCAGTGACAAAGCCAACGGAAATAATGCTGCACGAAGGCAACGTGGACGTAGAGAAGGGGAGCATCGCGGACCTGGTGCGCAAAATGATCGTGCTTTTGGGCGAAGACCCGAACCGCGAAGGCTTGCGTAAGACGCCGGAGCGGTTTGAGAAGGCGCTGAAGTTCCTGACCAGCGGGTACCACCAGAATGTGGATTCGGTGTTGAATGGCGCCACTTTCAGCGTGCACTACGATGAAATGGTTGTGGTGAAGGACATTGAGTTTTTCAGCCTGTGCGAGCATCACCTGCTGCCGTTTTTCGGGAAGGCACACGTTGCGTATTTGCCCAGCAAGAAAGTGTTGGGGCTGAGCAAGATTGCGCGCTTGGTGAACATGTTCGCGCGGCGGCTGCAGATTCAGGAACGCATGACTAGCCAGATCGCGGACGCCATTTCCGAAAAGATCAGTCCGGAAGGCGTCGGCGTAATAATCGAAGCGCGCCACCTGTGCATGCAGATGCGCGGCGTGGAGAAGCAGCACGGCCAAGCGGTCACGAGCGCCATGCTGGGTTCCTTCCGTCATAACAAACAGACTCGCGACGAGTTTCTGTCGTTGGTGCGCGCCCAGAAAAGCTAAACCACTCCAACATAGCGGTGCAGAAAGCCTGCACAGCGCAAGAGGTGCCTTCGTGAATACGAGAAGACTTGGGGCGACCGGGCCTCTGGTATCGCAAGTGGGGCTCGGTTGCATGGCGATGTCCGGTATCTATGGTCCAACGGAGGACGACGAATCCGTCTGCACTATTCAAGAGGCCATCGATCAAGGCATCAATCTGCTCGACACCGGCGACTTCTATGGCATGGGCCAGAACGAAATGTTGATCGGCCGGGCGATCCAGGGACGCCGTGAGAAAGTTCTGCTCTCCGTAAAATTCGGTGGCATGCGCACGCCGTCCGGGATGTTCACGGGAGTCGACACGCGTCCGGCCGCGGTCAAGAATTTTGCGGCATACAGTCTTCGGCGGCTCCGAGTGGACTACATCGATATCTATCGGCCCGCGCGGCTCGATCCAGCAGTGCCCATTGAGGAGACTATTGGAGCGATTGCGGAGCTGGTTAAAGAGGGATATGTCCGGCACGTCGGGCTTTCCGAAGTGTCCGTGGAGACGGCGCGGCGCGCCAGCGCAGTTCATCCCATCGTGGACCTGCAAATCGAGTATTCGCTGGTGACGCGGGGAATCGAGCAGCTAATCTTGCCTGGATTGCGGGAGTTGCGGATTGGGGTCACCGCGTATGGCGTGCTTTCCCGGGGATTGCTCAGCGGATCGAAACCCTCGGCTCCAAATGATTTTCGCGCACACTTTCCTCGGTTCGTGGGGGAAAACCTGCAACGCAACACGAGACTGGTGGAAACGTTGGAACGAATCGCCAGGGAACATAACGTTACCGGGACACAATTAGCGATTGCTTGGGTACTGCACCAAGGCGGGGATATTGTTCCCCTGTTGGGATCGCGGACGCGCGAACAACTTCGCGAAGCAATGGGAGCATTGCGCATAAACTTATCTCCGGAGGAACTAGGTCGGGTTGCCGCGGCTGTTCCTGCGGAAAGCGTTGCCGGGACAAGGTATGACTCCAGGCAAATGGCGATGCTCGATAGCGAACGCGCCGCCAGAGCGACGCCGTAAGCCTGGAAATTATCGCGATCGAAGAGAGATTCCTCACTTCGCAGACTCCGTTCCCTTCGACTTCGCTCAGGACAGGCGGAATGACGAATGAGGGTTTTTCAGATACATATTTAGAAGCAAAGAAGAACAGATGAAAAAACGCAGACAACTTTTCCTTGGCATTGTCTCGATTTCCCTGATGCTGTTCCTGAGCGCGGCGTCGCGCGACGAAATCGCGCGCCTGGGCAAGGTGATGGGGTGGAAGGCGGGGCAAACACTCGCCGACGTGGGCGCTGGTGAAGGAGAAATCGGAATTGCGGCGGCATCGGTGGTGGGCGAAACGGGAAAGGTCTACTTGACCGAACTGGACGAGAAAAAAGTGAAGGCCTTGGAAAGCGAGGTCAAGCGCCGGGGGCTGAAGAATGTCGTTGTTGTCCAAGCGGCGGAAAAACAGACAAATTTAGCTGACAACTGTTGCGATGGAATTATTCTCCGGCGTGTGTATCATCACCTCACTGCTCCCGCGGAGATGGATGCGAGCCTGCTTCGCTCGTTGAAGCCTGGAGGAGAGCTGGCGGTGATCGACTTTCCGCCCCGAAAGTGGCTGAGCGAGAATGAGCCCGTTAAAGGCGTGCCAACCAACCGGGGAGGCCATGGAATTCCGCAGAAAATTTTGATTGAAGAGCTGACCTCTGCCGGGTTCACCGTAGACAAGGTCGTGGATGATTGGCCGGAGGACAGCTACTGCGTGCTTTTGCGGAAGGCGACGCATTGGCCAGCGGCTAGCACCGTGCGGTAATCAAGTGGTACCTCCCCTTCCCCCCTGTTTTATGGATGTGTTGATTCTATAGATAGATAAGGGACGAATAAGTCGTTTATTTTGTATCAGATTGCAAGTGTTGATTCTAAGCGTGGTTAGCCAAGAGGCGATAGGACTGGTGATCGTGCAGACATGGGGTCCAGCGGTGCTGGACCCCTACGAAGAGTGAACCTCACCGTCACAAGTCAAAGAGAAGAGCGCAACCCTAAAAAGAAAAAGCCGAGCGGACGCTCGGCGGTGTCTGGACGTAGTTTGCTACCCGGCGAGTGTAGTGAAGCGGGAGGTAGTTGTCAAGATAATAATTAAATGAGCGAAAGACCAGGAGGGATTCCTCACTCCGCGGACTCCGTGAAGGCAGTTAGGCCGGGCATGAGTGGCAAGAGGCTGAATTGAGGGGTGGTTGAGTTAGCGGTCCGCCTCCCTCCTGCGGCGGGCAAGCAGAAGGCGGACCTTACACAGAGAACCCCAAGAGCCGGCAGGATGCCGGCGCTACAAAGGACTTGAATTGGAAGAGAGAATCTACCTGAGCAAGAGAAAGCCGCAGGACTCGCGGACTCGCCCTGCGTCACACCGAATTGGGGGTCGCGCACTACAAAAGGAAACGCCAGTGGACAAAGTGCCCGCCTCCCTCCTGCGGCGGGCAAGCAGAAGGCGGCCGAGAAACCCAAGAGCCGGCAGGATGC
>Ga0187801_10000117_pt1 | contig 18147 bp, 13 predicted proteins | sample NC_wetland_sal_i_10_FD_132465 | JGI IMG/M metagenome (GOLD analysis project Ga0187801, IMG submission 132465) | Wetland sediment microbial communities from Neuse River Estuary, North Carolina, USA - Control_1 | ecosystem: Environmental > Aquatic > Freshwater > Wetlands > Sediment | place: USA...
GTCGAACTCGTCGAGCGCCACGATGCGGTCGATATGGCGCGTGCGGGCGGCATAGCTGACAGCGTGAATCAGGTCGGCGAGGGACAGTTCCTCGGGCATGAAAAACATTTCGTCGATCATGTCACGGGGCCAGTCGGCATTGCGCAGCTTCTCCAGTGTGAGAAGCAGAACTGTGCAACCCAGGTTCTTGCAGGTGCGCAGGAATTCCTGTCCCTTTTCGTAGGAAGAAACGCAGAGAATCGTGATGGGTCGGGCCGCAGTCATCAGTTTTACTGGGGCCTGGATGGGAGGTCCAACCAAGCCTTGTGCGCCGGGAAAAGATGGGCGGATTATATACGGGTTTAGCGGGCGGGAAAGAGGAATTGCAGGAAGGGTCCGACCCGCTGCGCCCAGGCGGCTTCATTGTGTTCCGCGCCTTCGACGCGTTCGTAGTGCAGATCCCGTTCGAGTTGCCAGCCCTTGCCGATCAGCATATCGCGGAAGCGCTCCACATCGTCCACAATGCGCGGCCCTTCACGCGTGCCGATATCCAGCCAAATTCGCGGGAGAGGACGCACAGGTGCAGTGGCGGCAAATCGGAGAATGGCTCTTTCGTTCCACCATACCGACGGCGAAAGGGCCGCGATTTTGCCGAAGATCTGCGGTTGCCGCAGCCCCAGATAGAGAGAAACCAGGCCACCCAGAGAAGAGCCGCCGATGCCGGTGTTCTCCGCACCGTCCAGCACGCGATACTTACCTTTTACAAGCGGTTGAACCTCCTCCAACAGGAACTTCGCGTAACGGTTCGCGCGGCCACCACCCAGGCGGGGCATTCGAGTGGGCGTGTATTCCCCCAAGCGTTGTTTGCCCGCATTGTAGATGCCTACGATAACGAGCGGCTCGATGCGACCTTCATAAATGTACTGATCGGCAGTCTGCCCCACGTGCCAGTCCATCCCCGGAATAAAGGAAGTCGCGCCATCAAACAGGTTCTGCCCATCATGAAGATAAAGGACGGGAAAGCGGCGCAGTGGCTGCTCGTCGTAGCCCGGAGGGAGATAGACGATCAGGTCACGCTGGTTGCGCAAGTATTGCGAGGGATACTGCTGGTGCTTGATAAGGTGCGGTGGACTCACGGAGCGATGACGACCAGAAGATCTTTGGCTTCCACGTGTTGCCCCGGCGCTACGAGCAGCTTGCTGATTTTTCCGCTGATGGGCGCATAGATATTCGATTGCATTTTCATAGCTTCGAGTGTGACGAGTTTAGCGCCCCGCTCGACAGGATGATTCGTCTGCACCGCGATGCTGCTGATCAAGCCGGCCGTGGGCGCACCGACATGTCCCGGGTTTTCCGTGTCTACCTTTGGGTGGCTGCGTTCGACCACGCGGAGCGAGCGGTCCCGAACGCTAACTTCGCGCGGTTGCCCGTTCAGTTCGAAGAATAGAGTGCGCGTGCCATCCGGATGCGCGTCGCTGATCGTCAGGAATTTCACGATCATGGTCTTTCCGTCCTCGATGTCCACGGTGATCTCTTCGGCGGACTTCAAGCCGTAGAAAAACGCCGGCGTCGGCAAAACGCTTACGTCCGCGTAGGTGTGGCGGAACTTGTCGTAGTTCACGTACACCTCTGGGTAGAGCAGATAGCTAAGAAGGGCGTCGTGCTGCACCGGATGGCCCACTTTTTTCTCAAGCTGCGCGTGCTCCTCCTCGAAGTTCGCAGGGGGCAGACTGGCGCCCGGCCGCCCTTTCAAAGGCGCCTGGCCGCGCAAAATAATACGTTGGAGTTTCTTCGGCCAACCGCCCGGAGGCGCGCCCAGAGCGCCGGAAAACATTTCCACGACAGAGTTCGGCAGCGAGACATCATGGTGCTCGTCGAGTTCCAACAGATCGGCGGGCTTCATTTCGTTGGCCAAAAGAAAGAGCGCCATGTCTCCCACTACTTTGCTGGAAGGCGTGACCTTTACAATGTCACCGAAGAGTTGGTTCACTTCCGCGTAGGTGGACTCCACTTCGCGCCAGCGGTGACCCAGCCCCATGGCAGCGGCCTGCTCGCGCAGATTCGTAAACTGTCCGCCGGGAATTTCGTGCTCATACAGGCGCGCGGAGCCCGCCTTCGGTCCGGAATCAAACGGCAGGTAGTAGGTGCGCACAGTCTCCCAAAAATCAGAACACTCGTTCAGGGCGGCGATGTTGAGTTGCGTGTCCCGAGGAGTGTGTTCGAGGGCCTTGACCACGGAGTTAAGGTTGGGTTGGCTGGTGCCGCCGCTCATGGAAGCAATCGCGCCGTCGGCCACATCCACACCGGCATCGGCCGCCTTCAAGAGTGAGGTGGAGTTGATGCCGCTGGTGTCGTGGGTGTGAAAATGAATGGGAATGCCGATTTCTTCGCGCAGTTCTTTGGCCAGCGTAAACGCGGCGTACGGCTTGCAGAGACCCGCCATGTCCTTGATTGCCAGGAAATGCGCGCCCAGTTTCTCCAGTTGCTTGGCCATTCGCACGTAATATTTCAGCGAATACTTGGGCCGGTGCTTATCGAAGATATCGCCCGTATAGCAAATTGCCGGTTCACAGACGGCGCCGGTCTCGAGCACCGCGTCAATCGAAACACGCATGTTCTCGATGGAGTTGAGCGAATCGAAGATGCGGAAGATGTCGATGCCCTGTTGATGCGCTTCGCGAACAAATTCGACAATGACATTATCCGGATAGGAGGTGTAGCCGACTGCGTTTGCACCGCGCAGCAGCATCTGAAAACAAATATTGGGGATGCGCTGGCGCAGTTCGCGAAGACGCTGCCAGGGGTCTTCGTGTAGGAAGCGCATCGAGGTATCAAAGGTCGCGCCGCCCCACATCTCCAGGCTGAAGAGGTTCGGGAGTCGCTGGGCAATCGCGCTCGCCGTCGTTAGTAGATCGTGCGTGCGCACACGCGTCGCCATCAACGATTGGTGCGCATCGCGGAACGTCGTGTCTGTCAGCAGCAGACGTTTTTCCTTCCGCGCCCAGGCCGCAAACTTTTTCGGTCCCAGTTTTTGCAAGAGCTGACGCGTTCCTGAGGGCGGCACAATGCCTAGAATGGCGGGGACTGGGGCTTTCTCGATCGTCTCCGGGATCCTCTTCCCTTTCACTTCAGGATTGCCATTCAAAATCACGTCGCCAAGATAAGAAAGCAGCTTGGTGGCGCGATCGGCGCGACGCGTGAAGCGGAAGAGTTCTGGCGATTCATCCAAGAATGAGGTGGTCACTTCGCCGGCGCGAAAACGCGGATGGTTGACCACATTCTCGAGGAACGGAATATTCGTTTTCACGCCGCGAATGCGGAATTCGCGCAGCGACCGGTCCATGCGCTGGCAGGCTTCAGGCAGGTTGCTGCCCCACGCAGTCACTTTCACCAGCAGCGAATCGTAGTAGGCCGCAAGCAAGGCTCCAGCGTAGGCCGTACCGCCATCGAGACGAATCCCGAATCCAGCAGGTGAACGATAGGTGGAAATCCGGCCATAGTCTGGCGCGAAATGCTTCTCCGGATCTTCCGTGGTGACGCGGCACTGCAATGCTGCGCCATACAAAGGGATCTTTTCTTGCTGCGGCAGGGACAGTGGCTCTTCGTGCAGTTTGTGCCCCTGGGCGACCAAGATCTGCGCGCGAACGATGTCGATGCCGGTCACCATTTCGGTGACGGTGTGTTCCACCTGAATGCGCGGGTTCACCTCGATGAAATACCACTTCTGAGAATCGACGTCGTACAGGAATTCCACCGTCCCAGCATTGCGATAGTTGGCCTGTCGCGCAATTTGAATCGCAGCGTCGCACAGTTCCGCGCGAACTTTCTCCGGCAGGTTCATTGCGGGAGCGACTTCGACCACTTTTTGATGGCGGCGCTGCACGGAGCAATCGCGTTCGTACAAGTGCAACAGATTCCCGTGCTGATCCGCGAGAATCTGCACTTCGATGTGCCGGGCACGCGGGAGAAATTTCTCCAGGAATACCGACGCATCCCCGAAGGCTGATTTCGCTTCGCCCTGCGCTTCCTCCAGCCGCGCCGCAAGCTGTTCCGGGCCCTGGACCACGCGCATGCCGCGCCCACCGCCGCCCATCGCGGCTTTCACGATCACAGGAAACCCAATTTCCGTGGCAATCTTTTGCGCTTCGGCAGCGGACGAAACGGAGTTCTCTGCCCCTGGCAAAACAGGCACGCCAGCGGAAGTGGCGAGGCGACGCGCTGCCGTTTTGTCGCCAAGCAGTTCCAGGAGTTCTGGCGTGGGTCCTACAAAGGCCAGGCCTGCCTTGGTGCAGGCACGCGCCAGCGCCGGATTCTCCGACAGGAATCCATACCCGGGGTGGATGGCGTCGACCTCGTGTTCTTTGGCAATGGCGATGATGCGGGGAATATCGAGGTAGGCCTCCACCGGCCCTTTGCCAGCGCCCACTTGATAAGCCTCGTCGGCTTTGAAGCGGTGTAACGCCAAGCGGTCCTCTTGCGAGTAGATCGCCACCGTGCGCAATCCGAGCTCATTCGCTGCGCGGAAGATACGGATAGCGATTTCGCTGCGGTTCGCAGCCAGCAGTTTGCGGATGGGTCGATGTTTCTTCATGCGTATGAGTCAGTCCATCCCCGCAGGGCAACCCAAAATTCTACCTTGTTTCACGTAGGAAGCCACACAAAGGACGATGATTTTTGACTCTGGCAAAGAGAAAGTTGATAGAAGAAATGTCTCGGCAAATTGCGATTAATGCTTGAGCAGCGGCGACGCATAACGAATCGGCACGCCAAAATTCGACCCGCCAAACCCGCGAACAACGGCAAAAGTCACCCCGATCACGCCTCCCTGACGATTCAGGAGCGGCCCGCCGGACCCGCCCGAAGTAGTCTGCGCGTCATACACGATCTTATCTGGCAACACATCGCCCACATGGCCCTGCGTCACCAGAGGCCGGATCAGCTTTCGTTTCGCCAATTCCGCCAGCACCAACTTGGGGTCGCCGCCGCTGATCTTCACGATTTGCTTCACGGTTTCGTCGCCCGCGCGCGCCAAAATCGCATCCAGCCCGGTCGCGTACCCAAAGCTGATTAGCGGGTCGCCGCTGACCGCCGCCTCTTTCCGGCTGTCCAGCTTCAGAATTGGCCGCTTCAGTTCCGAGAGGTCCCCATGTACCAGCGCCAGGTCAGCCTCCTGCGAGATCTGCGAAATGCCAACGGAGATGCCGTTCGGTTCTCCTGGGAAATAGGCGGTCATCTCCGCGATCACCGGCTCCAGGCCCTGCTGCAATGCGCTGCTCAATTCGTCGTTCTGCCACCATGGCTGAACCACGTGATGATTGGTGAGGATTTTCCCTTGGCCCGCAATGAATCCGCTCCCGAAGAAGTCTGCCCGCACTTCAGGCGCCCGGCCGTCGGTTGTGTAGACCGTGTTACCGTCGCTGTCCTTCAGAGGGGAGCCATCGCTATTGATGCCGCCATAGCGCAAGCGCTTCCCAGAGTCTTTTTCATTGAAAGCAACGGAAATGTGGAGAAGGCAGACGCTTGGGGCGTAATCGCGGATCACGGATTCCGCAGCCTGCGAACTTCCTTCCAGCTTATTCAATCGGCCGGTGGCCTCTTCGAGCTGATGGCGAAGCTCGTTGACGTCACTGCCGTCGGGCGCGGACAGCTTTTGGCGAAGGGCTTCGGCCTGTTGCTGCAACTGTTCTTTCTGGTCCAGCAGGTCCGCATTGGCGGGATCCTGCCGCAAGTGCTGTACCGAAGCCAACAGTTGCTGTTCGTTCTGGACGCTGTGCTCGAGCTGCGAAATCAAGGTATAAGCGCGTCGGGTCTCCTGCCCCGCCTTGTGCGAGTAAACGAAGAAAATCCCGGCAATCACCAGCGCCAAGGCCAGGAGGGTTCCCACACCGATTTTCAGGATGCGCTCGAGGGAGAAGGCGTCCCGCGTCATTTTCTCCGTGACCGCCAGCGCCTGAAAGGCGGTCTGTGCCACCTGGTAGCTTTCTTCGGCGTTGTGAAATTTGCGATCCAGTTCGCTCATGGCCCGTTTTTGGCGCAACTGCGCGCGCACAAGGGCCAGCAGCTCCTGGTCATCCCAAGGAACGGAGAGCACGTCATCGGCTCCCTGATCCAGCCAGAACGCACGTTGTGTGGAATCGCTTCGGGTCAGCAACAGCACACGCGGTTTGGCATTTGTGGTGGAATCCTGAATCGAAGTGAGAAGTGAATGAATGACGGCATCCGGCAGCCCGTTAGCCAAGACGACTATGTCGACGGTGCCGCCGCGCAGAATCGAAGCCGCGTTCTCCGCGGATTCCGTCGCCGTAACTTTGTACCCCTCCCCTTCCAGCAGTGCCCGCACGGCGCCGCTCAGCGCTGGGTCGCTAGCAACCAGCAATATGTTTTCCGAGGTAGGAGCCAAGCCGATCCCTCCAGCGTCCCAACAAAAGCAAAAAGCAGACTTCCAAGCGGGAGCCGGAAGTTTACCCTAAAAATCATTAGACGCGTGGAACAAAGCGGATGGGCACAGAAAAATGCGGCGAAAACGGCAATTCCACCGATAGCCAGGAAACAGGTTTAGTATTTCCGCAAGACGCCGATGACCCGGCCCTGGACCTTCACATCCGCGGCGGGCAGCACGATGGGAGCCATCTCGGAATTGGCGGGCTGCAAACGGATTTTTCCGGAACCTTCCCGGTAAAACCTCTTCAGAGTCGCTTCTTCACCGCTCACAAGCGCGACAACAATGTCGCCGGCGTTGGCGACCTGGGTTTGCTCGCACACCACGTAATCACCATCCATGATGTGGTCCTCAATCATGGAACTGCCCTTCACCTGGAGGACAAACGAATTGCCGCCTCGGGCAAAGTCACCCAACGAAATGGTCTCGTGTTCCTCGACAGCTTCCAGCGGACGCCCCGCAGCGATACGGCCCACCAGTGGCAGCTCCTGGATGCGCCGCTCCAGCACCTGTTCCTTGACCGGCTTCGGCAACTGCACGATCTCGATGGACCGGCTTTGGTTATAGCCGCGGCGGATAAATCCCTTCTTCTCCAGCGTGGTGATGTGCTTGTGAACCGTGGCCAGCGAGGTGAGTTTTAGTCCTCGCCCGATCTCTTCAAAACTAGGGGCGTAACCGTGGCGGGTCTCGAAATTAACGAGATAATCCAAAACTTCTTTCTGACGTTTGGTCAGGGCCATGAGTGCCTCCGCTTATCAGCCGCCGCTTGGAGTCAGCGCCTTGGTAAAGGACTGCGCCGTTGATTCGCTCATCGGGCATCTTTACCACATCCACTCTAGGCGAAAAGAAAGCGAACGTCAAGTGCCGTTTTAGCTACGCGGTCCACCAACTCGTACTATTCCTCTTCTCCCTTGTGTGCTGTCATCGTGACGCTATGACGAATCGCGTTCCTCGCTCCGCTGGCGTCACGGCTGCTGCTACCCTAGCTATCTTAGGGTGTGCCACCGCCTTTTTCGTTTGGGGTCATTTTTTTCTTGCGGTCCTGAATGCTCCTCCCGATGTTCGGGGAAAGCACCTGTATCAAACGCATACGGTCGCTTTCCTTTTGATCGCTATTGTCCCCGCCGGCCTGATCGCGCTGGGCATTCGGACAGGAATCGGCCTGTTTCAATTGCGTAGCTGGGCGCGTGTCGCTGCTCTGATCTGGGCTTCGATCGCTCTTGTCTTCTGTCTTGCCATGATTGCCTTTCGTCCATTCGAGACCTTTTTTATTCCCGACCATTTTGTCAGCCAAGTGGAATCCCTCAAGCAATTGCTGGCCATTTCGTTTTTCTTCCTGCTGTTTCCTGCCAGTGTCTGGTGGTTGTTTCTGTTCCGCAGCAAAAGCGTCAAAATGCAATTTGGCGCGGCCGATGCGGGGAGCCCGCTGCGAGAGCCAGCCACCGCCGTCAAGAATTGACTGCTCGGGAAGGCCGATGAAAAAGAATCGGCGCTTGTCGCATTCCGGCGTGTGACATCCGTCACAATCCTCCCTTTACCCTGTGCTATTCTTTAGAGGCTGGCTCCTGGCGGACCGACGCGCGCTCCCGCAAAAAGTAAAGTACATCGTGCCGCCGACTTCCGGGGGGGCTCACCCTACCTCGGTGTTTTGAGGAGCGTTTGCAAGACGAGGGTCACGTAACACCATGTCCACAGTCACTGAAGTTCCCACTGGTAAGACCAAGCGCGCAGTGATCGATCAGGCTGTAATCCGGTTCGCCGGAGACTCCGGCGACGGGATGCAGGTCACCGGCAGTCAGTTCACGAATACCGTTGCGCTATACGGAAATGACATTGCCACTTTTCCAGACTATCCCGCGGAGATTCGCGCCCCTGCGGGCACGGTGCCCGGCGTCAGCGGATTTCAGCTAAATTTCTCCTCGGGCGAAGTGCACACTCCCGGCGACTCCGTGGATGTTCTTATCGCCATGAATCCTGCGGCGCTGAAAGTGAACGTGGGCGATCTGAAGCCCAACGGAATCCTGATCGTCAATGCCGACAGCTTCAAGGAAACCGATCTCCGCAAAGCACATCTGACGACGAACCCTCTCGAGGATCACTCGCTCGACAAGTTCCGCGTCTTCCCGGTCGAACTGCAGCGCCTCACGCGCGCTTCTTTGGAACATCTCGGGTTGGATGCCAAGGCCATGGACCGTTGCAAAAACTTTTTTGCCCTCGGCATGTGCTACTGGCTCTACAACCGTTCCATGGAGCCAACCGTCCGGTGGATCGATGACAAGTTCAAGAAAAAGCCGCTGCTTGTCGAGGCCAACAAACTGGCTTTGAAAGCCGGCTATTCCTTCTGCGAAGCCACGGAAGTATTCCAGATCAGCTACGAGATCCCGCCGGCGCAGCTCAGCCCGGGCCTCTACCGGAATCTGAGCGGCAATCAAGCTCTGGCACTCGGCTTTGTCACCGCCGCGACAAAAGCGGGCGTGAAGCTCTTTCTCGGCAGCTATCCCATCACGCCAGCGTCGGATATCCTGCACGAACTCTCGCATTACAAAGACTTCGGGGTCCTCACCTTTCAGGCCGAAGACGAAATAGCCGCGATCACTTCATCGATCGGCGCCTCCTACGCCGGCGCCCTTGGCATCACCACGACTTCCGGCCCCGGCATGGCGCTCAAGACCGAAGCTCTGGGGCTCGCCGTCATGACCGAACTGCCTTTGGTGATTTGCGACATCCAACGCGGCGGCCCGTCCACGGGTTTGCCAACGAAGACGGAGCAAGCCGACCTGCTGCAAGCGCTCTTCGGCCGCAACTCCGAAGCTCCCATTCCCGTGCTCGCGGCGGCTACACCCGCTGATTGCTTCTGGGTTGCCGTCGAAGCGTGCCGCATCGCACTGAAGTACATGGTGCCGGTCATCATTCTCTCGGACGGCTATCTCGCCAACGGCGCCGAACCCTGGCGCGTTCCTAACGTGGATGAGATTCCCCGCATTCCTGTTCACTTCGCGAAAAATCCAGAAGGCTTCTTGCCTTACAAGCGCAATCCGGAAACTCTCGCGCGTCCCTGGGCCATCCCCGGCACACCCGGCCTGGAGCATCGCATCGGCGGACTGGAAAAGCAGGACGTCACCGGCAACGTGAACTACGAACCGCTTAACCATGAAAATATGGTGCGCATTCGCGCCGCGAAAATTGACGCCATTGTGCAGGATGTGCCGAACGTTATGCCCAGCGGCGATCCCGAAGGCGACCTGCTCATCGTTTCCTGGGGCTCCACGTTCGGATCCATCACCCAGGCAGTCCACGGGCAGCGCGAGAAGGGCCGCAAGATCGGTCATCTTCACCTGCGTTACCTCAATCCGCTTCCTGCTAACGTGGGAGACATCCTGAAACGTTACAAGCGGGTCCTCGTGCCTGAGCTCAACATGGGACAGCTCCTGTGGGTTTTGCGCGCCAAGTATCTCGTCAACGCGGTCGGCCTCAACAAGATTCAGGGCCGCCCTTTCAAGCAAGTCGAGCTCGATCAGAAGATCGAGGAAATGTTGGGGCTCTAGGAGAACACCATGACCACGACGGCTCTTCCTCCGCTTACAAAAAAAGACTTTCAGACCGACCAGGAAGTCCGCTGGTGTCCCGGATGCGGTGACTACGCCATTCTCTCCGCGGTTCAGTCCGTGTTCCCGGAACTCGGCGTCCCCCGCGAGAATTTCGTTGTCGTTTCTGGCATCGGCTGTTCCAGCCGCTTTCCCTATTACATGAACACGTACGGCTTCCACTCCATTCATGGCCGCGCCCCGGCGGTGGCGTCGGGCATCAAGATTGCCCACCCTGAGTTGGAAGTGTGGGTCGCCACCGGCGACGGCGACGCTCTCGCCATCGGCGGTAACCACACAATTCACATGCTGCGCCGGAATGTTGGCGTCAAAGTGTTGCTCTTCAACAACCGCATTTATGGCCTGACTAAGGGCCAGTATTCACCCACTTCTGAATTTCACAAGGTGACCAAATCCACGCCCTACGGATCACCGGATCGCCCATTCAACCCAGTGTCGCTTGCCATTGGCGCGGAAGCCACTTTTGTTGCCCGCTCGGTAGACATTTTTCAGGCGCACTTGAAGGAAACCTTGAAGGCTGCCGCAGCGCATCGAGGCTCCGCGTTCGTCGAAATCCTGCAAAACTGCAATATCTTTAACGATGGCGCATGGATCGGCCTCACCGAAAAAGATGCTCGCAGCGAGCATGTGATTCAACTCGAGCACAACAAGCCGCTGATCTTCGGCAAGAATCGCGACAAGGGGATTCGCCGTAGGGCCGATGGCGATATTGAGGTCGTTCAACTTGGCAACGGCATCTCCGAATCCGATCTTGTCGTTCATGACGCGCACCACTCACGTCCGTCTTACGCTTTTCTGCTTTCTCACATGGAAGGGCGGCCGGGCTTTCCCACGCCCATCGGTGTTTTGCGTTCCTGGGACGACTTGCCTCGCTACGAAGACGTCATCAACGAACAGGTCCAAGAGATCATCCAGAAAAAAGGCGCGGGAGATTTGGGGAAACTGCTGAGAGCCGGCGACACCTGGGAAGTGAAGTAGCAGCCAAGCGACTCCGTTTCGCACAACTCAATTCTTGCGTTTTATGTGCGCGGGCTAGCGCTGCCACGGAAAATTTTCTTTTTTGGAACTGACTCTGTGGTCGAGTGTGCCCTTTCTAGTGCATACTCGCGACTTCCCAATAACTGTAAACAAGTTCCCGCGGATTGATCGCTTTTTGTGGATTGTTGCACTTCGAGGTAATGGATTTCGCCAAATTTAGGCCAAATTTGCAGATTCCCGCATTTGGCACTCAGCTTGCACAGTAATTACGGGGAAGTAATCTTAGGGTGACCGCGATCACCCTGTCGGGCATGTTCACGGGACCTAGCGGACTCAAAAAACCTAACAAAATCAAAAGGAACCCATCGTTCGCGGCGTGCTTGGTAGTAGGACTACTGGCAATTATCGTAGTTCTTCTCTTTTCGTACTGGGCATGGTCTCCCATTTCACGCGGTGATTCCTCCCATTCGACGCTTTCCGCCAACTCTTCGGCATGGCCTTTCGATTGGACCGAGGACGGCTTCTCCTTTGCTTCCCATTCCGGCGCCGATAGCCCAGTTTATCCCTACTCGGTCATACCAGGCGGAATCGCTAGCGCAAAAAAACTTCAGACGGCTCTGCGCCACGATCCCGTGGCTGCAACTCACTACGCGAATTTCCGCGTGCAATCCGCCCGCCTCATTCGCCTGGGAGAAGACCGCCGAGTCTACGTCTCCTACCGCATCGCTGATCACATTTACTGGACGCGAAAAAAAGTTGCGCTTCACGCCGGCGAAACTCTCTTAACCGACGGCACGCACCTGGTGCGCGCTCGCTGCGGCAATCGTATTTCGGATGTCCCCGCTAAACCCACTTCCCCATCCGAGCCGCCCAACGAAGTTTTGAATAGGCCGGTGCAGCCACTTCTGCCGGTGATGCCAACTGACGCTCTCCCCGGCGACCCAGTCTGGAAGGATACTTCCACGCCTCCCCTGCTTGCGTTTGACAATCCTCCGAAGCCAAATGCTCCTGGTGGCGGCGGTCCTTTCGTTCCGTTTCTGCCAGGTTTTCCCATTCCTTGTTGCGGCGGTTCTCCAGGTCCTTCGCCTTCACCAGGTCCCTTGCCGCAGCCTTACCCCGTGCCGCCTGTCGCTACGCCCGAACCAGGGACTCTCTCTTTGCTCCTCATCGGTGTCGCCGGGCTCGTTTCCCTCATGAAATTGCGTCGTTCCTGATCTCTGGTCTTACTCCTCATTCGGAAGCGCATCTAACAGGAAAGCAATCTGGAGATGCGTTCCTTCGCCCGTGCTGCGCGGTTTCTCGTATGCTTCGAACCGGCCAATTTGCGCGCAGCTGATTGTCTTTTTCATGAAACCATCTTTTTTTCCGAACATCCAACAGAAGCAGTTAGAATCGTCCCCATGGATTCGACGCCCAATTTGATGCCGTTTTCGCTGCTCGGTGACGCCGATCCGGTGCCAGGCACCGTCTTTATTGCACAACCTGAGCAGGCCCAGACGCTGACTCTACTTTATGAGATCAGTCACGAGCTGACCTCTATTCTGGATCGGCAGGAACTCCTCCGCCGCATCGCCGAGCGGGTCAAGAAGCTGGTGGACTACCACGTGTTCACCGTGATGCTCTGGAATGAGCAGCTACAGGTGCTCGAAAGCGTATTTTCCATGCGCTACCAGGACGCTATCCCGGGGCGAGTCCAGATGCCTCTCCACCAGGGCATCACCGGCACGGCTGCTGCAGAGCGCCGCACCATTCGCGTGGTTGATGTTCGCCTTGATCCGCGCTACCTGCAGTGCAACAGCGATGTGGAAGTGCGCTCTGAGCTTGTGGTCCCGCTGCTTCTGCAGGATCGCTTGATTGGCGTTTTGGATCTGGAAAGCACCGAGCCCCAAGCTTTCACCGCCGAGCACGAGCGCTTGCTCAACATTCTCGGCACCTATATCGCCGTGGCCCTGGAAAACGCCCGCCTCTTCGAAGAATCTCGCGAAAACCAGCTCCGCCTGCAGAACGATCTGGAAACCGCTCGCGAGATCCAGCGCCAGCTTCTGCCTTCGGGCGCGAAAGAAGTTCCGGGTCTGGACGTCGCCACGGCTTACGTTCCCGCGCGTGAATTGGGCGGAGATTTCTACGATTTGCTTCCTTATGGGGTCGGGCGCTTGGCGGTCGCCAATGGAGACGTATCCGGCAAAGGTACGGCGGCTGCGCTCTACGGGTCGCTTGCCATCGGCATCCTGCGCGAACTCGTTCACGAAAGTGAAGCATCGGCCGCAGAAATGTTGCAACAACTGAACGAACGCCTGCTCGCCGCGCGTCTGGACGCCCGGTTTGTCGCCATGCAGTTCGCCATTTATGATGCCGCGCTTCGCGAATTGAATGTCGCCAATGCCGGCGGGACGCTGCCGCTTCTCATCCGCAACGGCGAGGTCACCGAAATCAATGTCTCAGGCATGCCTCTGGGGCTCCTGCCCGAAGCGGAATACGAGGACGAGACGCTCAGCCTGGTCCCTGGCGACGTGGTGGTCTTCGCCTCCGATGGGATCCACGAATCCATGAACAAAGATCAGGAAGAATTTGGGGTGGAGCGGCTGAAATCTCTTCTGGCCACGGTTGTTCCCGCGGACCCGGGTTACACGGTGGCGCAGCGCATCGTCAAAGCCACCGACGAACACGCCGGACCGGGCCAACCCCCGCACGACGACCGCACGCTGCTCATTTTGCGCGTGACGGAGGAAGCCGAAGCAGACTATTCCAAGATGCCCATCATTTACTGATTTAAGTCATCCGTGGTCCGCAAAAAGCGGGCGGCTGATCAGACTTAAGCGGTATTTCTCACAAGCTGGCATTGAAACGTTATCCAAGCTAGCAAACGTTGTCATCCTGAGGCCCCGCGCCTTTTTGCGGGGTCGAAGGATCTCAACTTTACATCGTGCACATTGTTTCAGCTGAGATCCTTCGGGCCGCAAACGGCGCGGCCCTCAGGATGACATGGTGTTCTTTCCGTTTGGGCAATTAAAAATATCTGCGTCGTGAGAAATTAGGGTCAAGCGCGAGGTGTGAGGTCACTTGGATTTCAGAAACGTGCCTTTTTCCAATTCTTGGAACGCTTGTCGCAACTGCTCCTGGGTGTTCATTACGATCGGGCCATACCACGCCACAGGCTCTTCAATTGGTTTGCCAGATACGAGCAGGAAGCGGACTCCATCGTCTCCCGCCTGCACCATCAATTCATCTCCGCGATCAAACAGCACGAGGGAACGGTTATCCGCTTCGGAGGGTGGCTTGGTATCCGCCCAACCAACCGGCTCTGTGGGCACAGAAAGTGGATCGGAAGCGTTGCAGAATTTTGCCGCCCCCGCGAACACATACGCGAAGGCATGCCGCGTCATCTCCACCGGCAGCGTCTTCGACTTCCCTGGTGGCACGGACACATCTAGATAAATTGGATCCGCCGCGATTCCGTCGACAGGCCCTCGTGCACCCCAGAATTCACCGCACACCAGGCGCACACGGGTGCCATCGTCATCTGTGATTTCCGGGATGTCCAGCGCCTTGACTTCCTGGTACCGCGGAGAGGTCATCTTCAACGATGATGGAAGGTTGGCCCACAACTGGAAACCATGCATCCGGCCTACCTCGTCTCCCTTGGGCATCTCCTGATGGATGATGCCGCTGCCGGCTGTCATCCACTGAACGTCACCGGCTTGAATCGCTCCGCGATTTCCCAGGCTGTCGCCGTGTTCCACCTGTCCCGCGAGCACATAGGTGATGGTCTCGATCCCGCGGTGCGGATGCCAGGGGAATCCCGCCAGGTAATCCTCCGGCACATCATTCCGAAAGTCATCGAGCAGGAGAAACGGGTCGAATTCCGAAGTATTTCCGAAGCCAAAGGCGCGGCGGAGATGCACTCCTGCCCCTTCCCGTGTTGGTTTTGAACGGATCAATCGCTTCACAGGCCGGATAGACATGGAGACCTCCTGAACAGCAAGAGTGCTGCGTCAACCTCACGACCGCCAGTATCTCTAGATGACCTGTCTGGCTCAATGGATACATGACTGGGCCAGCAAGGAAAACAGGGCTCCCGAGACTCCTAGTTTCTTTTATCTAAATCTGCGCTATTATTAGTCTCCCTTATAGACATGACCATGGCCCAGCAGAGCTTTCCCGCCGCACGTTTCCAACCGAAGCGCTCTTCCCGCTTCCTGCTATTCGATCGAGCCTTCCTGGTCGTTTTCCGCCGGCTGATCGGGCCCTTCGCGCTGTTCCTGCTTTTTGTACTGGCGTGTGTGGCCACTTACATGCGCCTGGAGCACCTGCGCTTTGTGGATGCGCTCTTCTGGGTGGCTCACCCGCACGCGATCGAATACCAACACGTGCGCACTGGCACGAAGTATTTTTCACTTTTTGTGGCCATCGGCATTTTTGCGTTTGAAATCTGGTTTGCGGAAAGAATCCTGCTGACCTTCGTGGGTCACCAGGGCCGGGAGGTCTGGAAATCCATGCTCAACGAAATGAACCTGGAACGCGTTCGAGACCACTTCATCATCTGCGGCTATGGCCAGGTTGGCCGCACCGTGATCGAGCAGCTCAACCGTGCGCAGATCCCCTATGTGCTGATCGAAACCAACGAGGGACTGTACCGCCAACTGCTGCACGAAGGCGCTCTGGTCCTACAGGGCGACGCCAAGCGGCACAGCGTCCTGCAGGAAGCCGGGATCGAGCGCGCCCGCGGACTTTGCGTGGTCATCGATAACGACGCGGACAACCTCTACATTACGGTCACGGCCAAGGCTCTCAATCCCAAATTGAAAGTCATTACGCGCGCCGGCCAGGAACGTTATGCCGAGGCCATGCGCACCTCGGGTGCAGATGAGGTTGTCATCCCTGAATTCGAAGGCGGTAAGCTTGCGGGAGAGCTAATCAAAAAGTACGCCGCGGCCGGCACCTGAACACTGTTACTACTTCCCTGACTGGCCGACCGTCATCAGCGCTTGCAGCTGCTCGGGATGCTCCAGCGCGGGCAACCACTTCTCGCGTACGGCCGCGAATTCCGTCCAGAGCTTCTTCGATACCGGCTCGGAAGGCGGCAGCCCCAACTTCTCGAAATTCAGGAACTGGCCATTCTTCGAAATCCGGAAATCGAGGTGCGGCCCGGTGGCGAGTCCGGTCATGCCGACCAGCCCGATGGTCTTGCCGATCTCCACATGCTCGCCGATGTGCACGAACATCTTCGACAGATGCAGGTACATGGTTTCGTATCCTTGCGAATGTGCAATCTTCACCATGTTCCCGTCGCCGCCCTTACGGCCCGAAAACTCCACGCGTCCGCTTCCGATGGTCTGCACCGGCGTTCCCACCGGCGCTCCGTAATCGGTCCCCAGGTGCGGCCGGTAAGTCTTCAAAATCGGATGAAACCGCGATTTGCTGAAGTGCGACGTCACCGGCGCGGCAAATTTCAGCGGCGACCGGAGAAACGCCTTCTGCAACGATTTGCCTTCCCCTGTGTAGTACGCTGGGCGTCCCTGGTCATCGTGGAATAGCAGCGCCTGATATTTCTTTCCGCCGTTGTCGTATTCCGCCGCGAGGATTTGTCCGTACCCCGCCGTTTCCCCGTTTGCGTATTTCTTTTTCTCCAACACCACGCGGAACGTGTCGCCTTTCCGCGGGTCCGTGTAGAAGTCCAGGTCGTAGCCGAAAATCTGAGCGAGCCGCATGGCCACTTCCGCGGACTCCCCGGCATCCTCCACGGCATTGAACAGCGAATCTTCCAGCCGGCCACTCACCGCGGTCACTTCCAGGTGGGAAGGAATGTCCTTCACTTCCGCCGAAAACCCTTGCGATTCCGGCACGATGTGGAGCATCCGGTCCGGATCAATCCTGTAATTGATTTCCCGCAGATTGCCTTCGACCGAGCGCCCAACGATGATCGTGTTCCCAGCGCGCAATTGGCGCAAATTGAACGCCTGCTGCGCTGCTGCGGTCGCTCGCGCGGCCTCCTCTGAGCTCAATCCGAATTTCGCCAGCGCCCCGGCGAAATTTTCTCCCGCCGGCATCTTGTTTGCCGTGGGCAAAACAACCTGCGCGCGAATACGCGCTGCCTCGGCGCGGGCCAGCGTCACTTCGTTCTGGAATTGCCTTTCCATCTGCAACCGCTGCCGGATCGCATACCCATCCACCAGAATTCCAAGCGTCACAAAAATTCCCGCGAGCGTCATAAGCCGACGATTCAAATGGTCCCCCAAACTGTCTTTGGTATCTGTAACATCAGACGACGCGCTTCGCGAGTCGTCACTCGACACTGTACCCAGAATACCGCACGCCTCTCTATTGTCCCAAACGGGCGCCAGCGTCAAACTTTTGTCGCGCCACCTGCGCTCAATCTTTCACGGGGCCTCGCGCGAGTTTTCTCGAAGAGGTTGCGCCAAATCACTCAGCAGCTCTGGCGGTGGTGGTCTAAGTCTTTTGGTTTCAGCGGATCGATTGCCGCTGCTGTGGCATCACGCTTGCCCATTCATGATTCGGGGAGTTGTTATGACCACGCTAGAAGTTCATCCCGAAATTCACGTCCAGGAACAATATCAACGCCCGGACTATTCCACCTGCTTCGAATGCCACCGCAGTTTCCGCGCCAAGAGTGAAGACCAGCTCAGCCTGAAATTGTGCGACACCTGCTTTGACGCACTTCGCCAGCATCGGGAACCAGTCATCAGCGTTCACGTCAAGGCGCGTCCGCACACGCCTGTCGTCCTCTGAACAGACTAAGAGAGCTCCACGCCTCGGCGGCGTTTCACCACTCAAGTTTCTTTGGGGATTGCCTTACTTGCCCGTCGTAGTATTCTGCGCGACCGTTCCCTTGGGAGGCTCCGAGAAGTAGTTCTCTTGGCGTAACCTCTTGTAAATCCTGCCGGCTACTTCAGCTGCCATCGGCCCCTTCACCCGGCGCGTGTTGCCGCGTAGTAGCACTGCCAGCGCAATTTTCGGATGCGTCTCATCAGCGTACGTCACAAACCAGCCGATGCGTGAAGGATTTGTGTGGTCGTCGCACGTCCCGGTCTTGCCGAGCGGTGTCTCGTCGCCGCCCGCGTCGTAGCTCAAGCGGCCCGTGCCATACAGCACCGAAGCGAGCATGCCTTCGCGCACCTCGGGCAAAAC
>Ga0187801_10000118_pt1 | contig 18017 bp, 15 predicted proteins | sample NC_wetland_sal_i_10_FD_132465 | JGI IMG/M metagenome (GOLD analysis project Ga0187801, IMG submission 132465) | Wetland sediment microbial communities from Neuse River Estuary, North Carolina, USA - Control_1 | ecosystem: Environmental > Aquatic > Freshwater > Wetlands > Sediment | place: USA...
CCGGATGGCGCGGCACCGTGGCCCGCATTCCCGCCGCGGCGCTGGCCGTGATGCAGACCCTGGGTTCCCATCCGTCGCAGGTCATCGCCGGCATCGGCCCTGCCGCCTCGCCCGCCCGCTACCAGGTCGGCGCGGACGTCCACCAGGCCGTGACCAAAGCCTTCGGCGAAGCCGCTGACGACCTCCTCCACCCGGGCCACACCAAGGACCGCTGGCTGCTCGACCTGTGGGCGGCCAACCGGTTCCTCCTGCTCGAAGCAGGCGTGCCCGCCGCCCAGATCCACGTCACCGACATCCCCACCGGCCCCCTCGGCCCCGCAGGCCACTTCTTCAGCGATCGCGCGGAGCGCCCGTGCGGGCGCCTGGCCCTCGTTGCCCGGCTCCCGGGCCATCGGCAGGAAATGGTTGTGACGGCGTAATGGCTCTTCCGGGCACGTTGCCACAACCACTCCATCGCGGCCGGGTGTTCCGCTACGAATCCTTCGCCACCGACGCCGAACGAGGCCTGCTGACCTGCCACTACTCGCTGGACGGGCGTCATTTCACCGAACGGATCAAATTGGAGCCCGGTCCGCGCTGGCCTACGGAAGCGGCCCAGGCCGCCGCGCGCCTGGTCTTCTTGCTGGCGGGCGTCTCCTACTACAAGACCGCCGCACCCGGTGTCATCGACCTCGGCCCGAGTGCGCTGACCGACGCGGAGCTGGCCTTCCTCCGCGAGTTCTACCTCCAGGGCCTGGGCGAGTTCGCCTACCGCAACCACCTGGACCTGACCCCGCTGCGCATCGAAGCGCGCCGTGCCCAAGCCGCGCCAGGCCAGAAAGAGCCGACGGCACAGGGTCAAGGCCGGGCCCTGGTGCCGTTCGGCGGCGGGATCGACTCGATCGTGGTGACGGAGCGCGTGCGCCAGCGAGCCGAGGCCGCGCTGTTCGTCGTGAGCCGCCCGGCCGACCGGTTCGACGCGATCGAGGCCCCGGCCGCGGTGACCGGGCTGCCCGTCGTGCGGGCCGAGCGGGAGATCGACCCGCAGTTGCTCCGCTCGGCCGAGTTCGGCTTCCTGAACGGGCACGTGCCGGTGACCGGGATCCTGTCCGCCATCGCGGTGCTCGCGGCGGTGCTCAACAACAACGACGCGGTGGTCATGTCCAACGAGTGGTCGGCCTCGATCCCCACGCTTGAGGACCACGGCCGCCCGGTCAACCACCAGTTCTCCAAGAGCGAGACGTTCGAGGCCGCGTTCCGCGGCGTGCTGGCCCAAGCCGGCCCGGGAATGCCGGATTACTTCTCCTGGCTGCGGGACCGGACCGAGCTGTGGGTCGGCCAGCAGTTCGCCGCGCTGCCGCAGTATCACGGATCGTTCCGGAGCTGCAATAAGGCCTTCTACGCCGACCGGGCCCGCCGGTACGACCGCTGGTGCGGGCAGTGCGACAAATGCTGCTTTATCGACTTGATCCTGGCCCCGTTCCTGCCCCTCGAGGCGCTGAGGCGGATCTTCGCGCCGAGCGCTGAACCGCTGGAAGATCCGAGCCTCGCCGCTAAATTCCGGGCGCTGCTCGGCGCCGGCGCCAAGCCCTTCGAGTGCGTCGGCGAGGTCAGCGAGTGCCGGGCCGCGGTCCTCCTGGCCGCGCCAAGAGAAGACCGGGCCGGCACCAGGCTGCTCCAAGGGCTGGCCCTTGAGGTAGCACGCTGGCCGGACGCGCCGTCCGAGGCGGAAGCCCATGCGATGCTGCGGCCGGTGGGCCAGAACTTCATCCCCGCCGGGTACCGATGACGCGCCCGAAGCTCTCCTGGTCCGACCTGGCCGGCGCCCGGGTCGGCGTCTGGGGCCTGGGCCGCGAGGGCCACGCGAACCTCCGCAAGCTCACCGCCCTGGGCGCCGAGCCGGTCCTGGTCGATGACCACCCCCAGGACAGCGAAGTGCAAGCCACCCAAGACGGCGGGCTGGCCGCCCTGGAGCGCTGCGACGTGGTGGTCAAGACCCCGGGCCTGAGCCGCTACCGGCCCGAAGTAAAGCACCTGGAACAGCGAGGAATCCCGGTGGTGGGCGGCCTGGGCCTGTGGCTCGCCGACGCCGCCGAAGTCGACCCGCGCCGCGTCGTGTGCGTGACCGGCACCAAGGGCAAGAGCACCACGGTGTCGGTCATCGGGCACCTACTGACGGGGCTCGGCTACCGGTGCCTGGTGGGCGGCAACATCGGCGTCGTCCCCTACGACCCCGCCGAGCCAGGCGGAAAGGACCAGAACGACTACTGGGCCATCGAGGTCTCCAGCTACCAGGCCACCGACCTGCCGTGCTCGCCGCCCGTCGCCGCGGTCACCTCGCTGCACCCCGATCACCTGGACTGGCACGGGGGAGTGGAGCAGTACTACCGGGACAAGCTGTCCATGTGCTCCCAGCCGGGCGCCGACCTGACCGTGGCGAACGGTGACAGCGACCTGCTGGCCGAGCGCGCCGGCCTGCTCGGCCCGCGCGTCGAGTGGGTGTCCGCTGAAGACGATCCGAACGACGACTGGATGGACCCCCTCGGCCTGCTCGGCCGGCACAACCGCAGGAACGCGCTTATCGCCCGCCGCTGCCTGACGGCCCTCGGCGTGCCGGAAGCCGGCGACGACACCGAACTAACCCGAGCGGCCCAGGGCTACCGCCACCTGCCCAGCAGGCTCGCGCCGCTAGGCACCATCGCGGGAGTCACCTTCGTCGACGACAGCCTGTCCACCAACGTGTTGCCCACCCTGGCCGCGCTGGACTCCCTGCCCGGGCGCCGCGTCGCGCTGATCGTCGGCGGCCACGACCGCGGCATCGACTACGCCCCGCTGGCCGGGGCCGTCCTGACCAGGAGTGAACCGACGTTCGTCCTGACCCTCCCCGACAGCGGCCCCCGCATCCACGCCGAGATCGCCAGGGCCAGCACTGCCATGCCGAACGCCGCGTTCGCGGGCTCGGCCGACTGCGCCGACCTGACGGAGGCGGTCGAAGCCGGATTCGCCTGGGCCCGCCCGGACGGCGTGGTCCTGCTCTCGCCCGCCGCCCCGAGCTTCGGGCACTTCCGCGACTACCGCGACCGCAGCGAGGCCTTCGCCCAGGCCGTGCGCGCGATCGCCGGTCAGGCCCAGGTCACCTCCTGACCCCGGTCACCACGCGCAGCCCCGGCGGCACCTCCGCGGCGCCGAACGACGTCCCCACCGCAGCCTCCACTCCGTGCTCCGAAAGCAGCGCCGGGATGCGCGAGGTGTCTACCAGGACGTTCTCGTGGCGCTCACTGCCGCGGCGGTAAGCGCCGTGGCCGTCGGCGACGAACGTAGTGGCGTCCCTGACGATCTTGTCGGGGGCCAGCCCGGCGAACTCGGTGATGATGGCCCAGTCCGGGCCGGTCCGGGCCACGGTTCCCTCGGCCGCCCGGATCGGGCCGTACTCCACGTCGCAGATGTCGATCGCGAGCACCCCGCCCGGCCGCAGCGCCCCGGCCATGGCGACCAGCGCGCGGTCGACCGCCGCGGCGTCCGGCAGGTAGCTGATCACGTGCCCGACCGACACGATCGCGTCCGCGGCGGGCAGCGGATCGTCGGGGAGCCTGAGCCGTCGCAGGTCCGCCTCCCCGCCGAACGCCTCCCAGGCCAGCTCCAGCATGGCCGGGGAGGCGTCGGTCGCGATCACCGCAAACCCCGCGTCGAGCAGGTGCCGGGTCAGCGCCCCGGAACCGCAGCCGAGCTCGAGCACGAGCCCGCCGCGCACCGGTTCAAGCAGCGACAGGATGTCCGGAGCGCAGTAGTCGGCGTACCCGCCGTACCCCCGCGCGTGGATCAGGGCGAGATCGTGCTCGTAGTAGACCATGGAAAACCCCTGTTCAGTCGGCGACGGTGATGCCGAGGTGGCGGGCCAGCAGCGGGGCGAGGCCGACCAGCTGGCCGGTGTCGATCGTGGCGCCCCGCAGCGACTCGTACCCGGCGGTGATACCCAGCTCGGCCCGGCGCAGGTCCACGTCGGTGCAGGTCACCTTGGTGAAATCGGCGGCCACCATGGTGCAGCCGGTGAAGCTGACCCGCAGCAGCGTCGCGCCGCCGAAGTCCGGGTCGCGCAGCAGGCAGTTCTCGAACGTGACGTCGGTCAGCGTGCTCGCCCGGAAGTTCACCGAGTCGAGCTTGCTGTCGCGGAACGTGACGCGTCGCAGCGCGGCGGAAAACGCCGGCACCCCGGCCAGCGCACACCCGGTCAGCGTCACGTCCTGCCAGCCGGTCTCGGCCAGGTCGGTAGCCACGAACCGGACCTCGGCCATGGTGACGTCCGTGAACCGGGCCCTCCGCAGCCGGCCGCCGTCGAACGAGACGTTGCGGAACGCGCAGTCCATGAAGTGGCAGTTTCCCGCGGCGGCCGCGTCGAACGCCGCATCGGCGAACAGCAGCCGGTCGTATGGCTCGTCCGGCTCCAGATCGCCCTCGTACCGGGTGAGCTCACCAGGGGACCTGCCCGCCGTCGGGGTGTCAGCCATGCGGTTGACTGTACCCGCGCCTCCCGGACCGGCCGGGAGCACGAGAAGACCGCCGCACCGCGCGTGATTCCCGTCGTGGTCCTCGACCCGGTGGCGTAGCCTCGCTCCTGGCGGCCAAAGGCGTTCATTCCGGTCCGCGTCACGACATATCCACCAAGGGGTGTGCGCATGGACCTAGCCGAACCCGTGGTCCGCACCGCCAGCGGGCTGGTCCGCGGCCAGCGGACCGAGCCGGGCGGCATCGCCGTCTTCCGCGGGATCCCGTTTGCCCGCCCGCCCGTGGGCGATCTGCGGTTCCAGGCGCCGCACCCGGCGCAGCCCTGGGACGGCGTCCGCGAGGCATTCGCGTTCGGCCCGCCGCCACCCCAGTCCGCCTTCCAGCTGACCCCCGTCCCGGGGCCCGCGCCGGGCACCGACCCGTACGACTGGCTGACCGTCAACGTGTTCTCGCCTGATCTGGGCGGGGCCCGGCTCCCGGTCATGGTGTGGATCTACGGCGGCGCCTATCGCGCCGGCGCGTCCAACCTCCCCGGCTACGACGGAACCAAGCTGGCCAGCCAGAACGTCGTGGTGGTCACCTTCAATCACCGGGTCGGCGTCGAGGGCTACGCCTACCTGCCCGGCGTCCCGGCCAACCGCGCGCTGCTGGATCAGGTCGCGGCGCTGGCCTGGGTCCAGGAGAACATCGCGGCCTTCGGCGGCGACCCGGACCGGGTGACCGTCTTCGGCGAGTCCGCCGGGGCCGGGGCGATCGCGTCCCTCCTGGTCATGCCCGCCGCGGCGGGCCTGTTCCGCCGGGCCATCGCGCAGAGCGTGCCCGGCACCTTCTTCTCACCCGCCCTCGCGGCCGAGGTCACCGCCGCCATCGCCGAGCAGGCCGGCCTGCCCGCCACCGCGGCGGCCTTCGCCGCGGCCGACCCGGCGAAGCTGGCCGCCGCGTCCGACGAGGTCAGGCCCGGCGACCACCTCGCGAGCTGGGGGCCGGTCGCCCGCACCCGCGTGCCGTTCTCCCCGGTCGTCGACGGCGAGGTGCTGCCCTCCGCGCCCTGGCGATCCGTCTCCGCCGGGGCCGCCCGGGCCGTCGACCTGATCACCGGGCACAACCGCGACGAGTACCGGCTGTTCACCCGGGTCTACGGGATCCGCGGGAAGATCACCGAAGAGTGGGCCGCCGACGCCCTGCGGGCCCTGGCACCCGGCGCGGGCGGCGAGCGGGCCTACCGGACCGCCTACCCGGAGGCGGACGCGGACACCCTGTACGAGCTGGTCCTGTCCGACTGGCTGTTCCGGATGCCGACCCTGCACCTGGCCCAGGCCCACGCCGCGGCGGGCGGCCGGACGTACCTCTACGAGATCACCTACCCGGCTCCGGCGGGCGGGTTCGGCGCCTGCCACGCCATCGACGTTCCCCTGGTCTTCGGCGTCTACTCCGAGCTCGCGCAGATGCTGTTCGGCCCGGAGCCGCCCGCCAGCGCCGTGAGGCTCGGGAACCTGATGCGCTCGCAGTGGGCGGCGTTCGCCGCGGACGGCGACCCCGGCTGGCCGCAGTACACCCCGGGCAGCCGGCTGACCCAGATCTTCGATGACCCGCCGGACGTGGCCCGCTACCCGGAAAACGCGTCCATGCACATCTGGGACCAGCACCGCTTCGGCGTGCTCGACCTGGCCTAGAATGGGGCGCCGTGCCGATCTACGCCCTGGGCCCGCTCGAACCGGACATCGCCGCATCGGCCTTCGTCCACCCCGACGCCGTGATCATCGGCCAGGTCCGGATCGGCCCGGAGGCGTCCGTGTGGCCGTGCGCGGTCCTGCGCGGCGACCACGGCCGGATCGAGGTCGGCGCGCGGACCTCGGTGCAGGACGGAACCGTGGTGCACACCACCCACGACTGGCCCACGGTCATCGGCGCCGACTGCGTGGTCGGGCACAACGCGCACCTGGAAGGCTGCGTGGTGGAGGATAGGTGCCTCATCGGCTCGGGCTCGATCACGCTGAACCGGGCCAGGATCGGCACCGGCGCGATCGTGGCCGCCGCCGCCCTGGTCCCGGAAGGCTTCGAGGTCCCGCCGGGCGCCCTGGTCGCCGGCGTCCCCGCCACGATCAAGAAGACCGGCATGCCCGGCGAATGGGTCGAGAGGTCGGTCCAGTCGTACCTGGCGTCCGCCCGCCGCTACCAGGCCGAACTCCGCCGCCTAGACCCCATTCTTCCGAACGACGTCTGACCCGGGCCCCCCGATGATCGACGGCCTCCCGGTAATTGACGCCCACATGCACGTGCCGCGCCTGAGCACGGTCAGCCCGGCGTGGTTCCAGTGGGCCGTCCACTACGGCCAGGATTCCGGCTGGCGGGACGTCTTCGGGCCCGACGGCGATCCGGTCCCGGCCCGGCTGGAGGCCATGCTGGATACCGACGGCGTCGACGCCGCGCTGCTGTTCGCCGAGTACAGCCCGCGGGCGACCGGGATCCAGCCGGTCGAGGACCTGCTGCCGATCATCGATCACGACCCCGCCCGGTTCCACCTGGTCGCCAACGTCAACCCGCACCTGCACCAGCCGCCGTCCGCCGAGGCGGCCCGCCAGCTCGACCTGGGCGCGGTCGCGGTCAAGGTGCACCCGGTGCACGGCGGCTTCCGCCCCGACACCCCGGACCTGTACGAGGTCTACGACCTGTGCGCCGAGCGCGGCGTCCCGGTCATCGTGCACACCGGGCCGAGCATCTTCCCCGGCTCGGAACCCGAGGCGGGCGATCCGATGCTGATGGACCCGATCGCCGCGCACTTCCCCGGCGTCACGTTCGTCCTGGCCCACGGCGGGCGCGGCGGCACGTACGCCGATGCCGCCCGCATGGCGCTGGCCAGGGACAACGTCTGGCTGGACCTGGCCGGGCTGCCGCCCAAGCGCCTGCCGGACTATTACGCGGGCTTCGACCTAACGGCCCTGGCCGCCAAGTGGATCTTCGGGACCGACTGGCCGGGCGTTCCCGGCGTGGCGAGGAACGCGCGCGCGGTCGCGGCGCTGGGGCTCCCCGACGACACCCTGGCCGGCGTGCTCGCCGGCCACGCCAGGCGCGTCTACCACCGGATCAGCCGAGGCTGAGCTCGTCGCGCGCGGCGGCGAAAGCTAGCACAGCAACTTCCAGGTCCTCGCGCGTGTGCGCGGCGGACAGCTGCGTCCTGATCCTGGCCTTGCCGACCGGGACCACCGGGTAGCTGAACCCGATCACGTAGATCCCCTTGCCCAGCAGCACGTCGGCCATCCGGCTGGCGCGCGCCGCGTCCCCGATCATGACCGGGACGATCGGGTGGTCGCCGGGCAGGACGTCGAAGCCGAGCTCGGTCATCCGGGTGCGGAACCAGGCCGTGTTCTCGCGCAGGCGGGCGCGCAGGTCGTCGCCGCCCTCCAGCAGGTCGAGGACCGCCAGCGAGGCCCCGGCCACCGCCGGAGCCACGGAGTTGGAGAACAGGTAGGGCCTGGACCGCTGCCGGAGCAGGTCGATGATCTCCTGGCGGCCGCTGGTGTAACCGCCGCTCGCCCCGCCCAGCGCCTTGCCCAGCGTCCCGGTCACGATGTCCACGCGGTCGGTGACGTCGTGCAGTTCGGGGGTGCCGCGCCCGCGGGCGCCGACGATCCCCACCGCGTGCGAGTCATCGACCATGACCATCGCGTCGTATCGCTGCGCCAATTCGCATATCTCGCCGAGCGGCGCCACGTACCCGTCCATGGAGAACACGCCGTCGGTGGCGATGAGCCGGCGGCGAGCACCACTGCTGGCCTGCAACTGGGACTCGAGGTCAGCCATGTCCCGGTTGCGGTATCGCAGGCGCCGGGCCTTGCACAGCCTGATGCCGTCGATGATCGACGCGTGGTTCAGCTCGTCGCTGATCACCGCGTCCTGCTCACCGAGGATCGTCTCGAACAGCCCGCCGTTGGCGTCGAAGCACGAGGAGTACAAGATCGTGTCGTCGGTGCCGAGGAACCCGGAGATGCGCCGCTCGAGGTGCTTGTGCACGTCCTGGGTCCCGCAGATGAACCGGACGCTGGCCAGGCCGTACCCCCAGCGATCCAGCGCCTCCTTGGCCGCCTCGACCAGGCGCGGGTCGTCGGCCAGGCCCAGGTAGTTGTTCGCGCAGAAGTTGAGCACCTCGGCGCCGTCCTCGACGCGGATGCTCGACCCCTGCGGGCTGACGATGATGCGCTCGGTCTTGAACAGGCCGTCGGCGCGGATCTGGTCCAGCTCACCGCGGATCTGCTGCTGTGCCGCCGCGAACATCCCTCACCTCTCAGATATCGGTCCAGCTGAGGACGACCTTGCCGCACAGCCCGCTGCGCACGGTGGCGAATGCCTGCTCGTAGTCGCCGGCGTCGAACCGGTGCGTGATCACCGGCGAGATGTCCACGCCCGACTGGATCAGCACCGACATCTCGTACCAGGTCTCGAACATCTGGCGGCCGTAGATCCCCTTGATGGTGGTCATGTTGGTGACCAGGTGCGCCCAGTCGATTCCGAACTCCTCCGTCGGCAGGCCCAGCATGGCGACCTTCCCTCCGTGGGTCATGGACGCGAGCATGTCCCGCAGCGCGGCCGGCTTGCCCGACATCTCGAGCCCGACGTCGAACCCCTCCCGCATGGCCAGCTCGCTCATGGCCTCCGGCAGGCTCACCCGGGCGGCGTCCACGGCCAGCGTGACCCCGATCCGCCGGGCCAGATCCAGCCGGTACGGCGAAACGTCGCTGATGACCACGTAGCGCGCCCCCGCGTGCCTGGCCACGATCGCGGCCATCAGCCCGATCGGGCCGGCCCCGGTGATCAGCACGTCCTCGCCCAGGATGGGGAACGTCAGGGCGGTGTGCACGGCGTTGCCGAACGGGTCGAAGATGGCTGCCACGTCGAGGTCGATGTCCCGCGGATGCCGCCACACGTTCGTCGCGGGCAGCGCGATGAACTCGGCGAACGCGCCGGGGTGGTTGACGCCTATCCCCTTGGTGCGCGCGCACTGGACCCGCCGGCCGGCCATGCAGTTGCGGCAGCGGCCGCACACCAGGTGTCCCTCGCCGCTGACCAGGTCCCCCCGGTACAGGTCGTGCACGTCGGCTCCGGCCTCGACGACCTCGCCGACGAACTCGTGGCCGATGATCTGCGGGACGGGCACGTTCGCCTGCGCCCAGCCGTCCCAGTCGTAGATGTGCAGGTCGGTGCCGCAGATCCCGGTCCGCAGCACCCGGATGAGCACGTCGTCCCGGCCCGCCTCCGGGACCGGCACGTCCTCGACCACCAGGCCGGGCTCCGCCCGCACCTTGACCAGAGCCTTCACCGGCCCGACATTATCAGCCCACCACATCGGGTTTGCGTTGCTACGCGACAGCGGGCATTCTAGGGCGCGTAACTGGCAGCGCGCCCGGCGGTCGGGCGCCGCCCGGTACGGGGAGATGACGTGGCCGAGGCACCGGGGCTCATCGAGGCACGCGAGCTCACCAAGCGGTTTGGCGACACCGTCGCCGTTGATCACCTGTCGTTCTCCGTCGAGCCCGGCCGGGTGACCGGGTTCCTCGGCCCGAACGGCGCGGGCAAGTCCACCACGATGCGGCTGATCTGCGGTCTGGACCGGCCGCAGTCCGGCACGGCGACGATCGGCGGCCTCACCTACGACCAGCTGCCGAGGCCGCTGCACAGCGTCGGCGCGCTGCTCGAGTCGCGCGCGCTGCACCCCGGCCGGAGCGCCCGCAACCACCTGCTGTTCCTCGCCGAGACCCAGGGTTTCCCCGCGCGCCGGGTCGACGAGGTCCTGGAGCTGGTCGGGCTCACCGCCGTGGCCCGTAAGCGGGTCGGCGGCTTCTCCCTCGGCATGACGCAGCGGCTGGGCATCGCGGCGGCGATGCTCGGCGATCCCTTCGTACTGCTGCTCGACGAGCCGGTCAACGGCCTGGACCCGGAGGGCATCCGGTGGGTCCGCAACCTCATGCGGCAGCTCGCCACCGAGGGCCGCACGGTCTTCGTCTCCAGTCACCTGATGAACGAGATGGCGGTCACCGCCGACCACCTCATCGTCATCGGCCGGGGGCGCCTGATCGCCGAGTCCAGCACGGACGACTTCATCAAGCGGGCCTCCGAACGGTCCGTGCTGGTCCGGACGCCCCAGGCGGACCGCCTGGCCGAGCTGATCACCGCGGCGGGCGGCGTCAGCGCGCCCGAGGCCGCGGGGGCCCCGGGTAACGGCGGCGGCGGTGCCACCGGCACCCCGGGCCTGATCGTCACCGGCCTGGAGGCCCCGCGGATCGGCGAGCTGGCCGCGTCGGCGTCGGTCGTGCTCTACGAGCTGACGCCCAGGCTGGCCTCGCTGGAGGAGGCGTTCATGGAACTGACCGCGGACAGCGTCGAGTACGGCGACCAGGTCTCCAGAGCCGCCCGAGGCGCGGAACCGGCCCCCCAGCCAGCCGAACGGAGCGTGCGATGACCACCGCGCCTGCCCCCGCCGTACCCGTGCTGACCACCACCGCCGGACCGCCCGCGCTCGGCTTCGGCGGCCTGCTGCGCGCGGAATGGACCAAGATCCGCTCGGTGCGGTCCACGCTGTGGTCGCTGTTCGCCTTCGTGGTCGTGGCCATCGGGTTCTCCGTACTGATCGCGGCGGTCATCTCGCACGACTGGAACGCGCCGGGTAACCATCCCAACCACGTCAGGCTGCTCACCGACCCGACCGCGGTGATCTACGGCGCCGGTTTCGGCCTCGGCCAGCTCGCCATCTGCGTGCTCGGCGTGATGGTGATCACCACCGAGTACACCACCGGTGCGATCCGCGCGTCGCTGCTCGCCGTGCCCAAGCGGATCCCGATGCTGGCCGCCAAGGCCGTCGTGTGGGTCGTGCTTGACCTGGTGGTCAGCGCGATCACCGTGTTCGCGGTGTTCTTCCTCAGCACCTCGATCCTGCGCAGTCACGTCGACGTCACGCTGGGCCAGCCGGGCGTCCTGCGGGCGACCCTCGGCGGGATCTTGTATCTCGTCGTCCTCGGCCTGTTCGCGCTCGCGATCGGCGGCCTGATCCGGCACACCGCGGCCGCGATCCTCATCGTGCTCGGCGTGGTCATCGTCGTCCCCCCGCTGGTCAGCCTGATCCCGGGGACCATCGCCAACCACGTGCACGGCTACCTGCCGACCATCGCCGGCCAGCTGGTCGCCCAGACCACCCAGCAGCCCGGCGACGTGCTGTCCCCCTGGCAGGGCTTCGGCGTCTTCTGCGCGTGGACCGCTGTGCTCCTCGTCGCCTGCGGCTGGCTGCTCGTCCGCCGGGACGCCTAGTCCAGCCGCCTGAGCCCGGCCAGGACCTGCCGGAGCACGTCCAGGTCCGGCAGCGCCCGCGGCGGGTCCGCGCCCTCCCCGACCGGCGGCTCACCCAGTAGCTCGCCCAGCGGTCGGCGCTGCGGCAGCACCGGGAGCGCGTCGTCGGCTACGGAACACATGCCATCCCGGGTCCCCCAGTCCACCCGACTCATGATGCCGTAAAGCCAGGTGCCGTTGGGCCGAGCTCGCCTCACGGGTACGAACCTGTAACTCGGCGGACAACCTCTGCCGGTCGGCCCGCGCATCCGGTGCGGCGGCCCACCTCACCCCGCTGGCTGGCATACGATCGGCGCACGTGCATCGCGTCGCGCGAGCCGAAACTAGCGGTCTGCGGCGCACGTTGTCCTTGATACCTGCACACCGTGCACCGAGACAGACAGGGCGCCGTGGACCTCGACGTCAGCTACGCGACCACCCTGCTGGCTGCCGTCCTGCTCGGCATCGGGTTCGTGCTCCAGCAGTACTCCGCCGAGCAAGAACCCGAATCGCACTTCCTCCACCTGCGCATCATGACCGACCTGCTGCGCAAGCCCAGGTGGCTGCTCGGCATCGGGTGCATGGTGGCCGGGTACCTGCTCGCGGCCTGGTCGATCGGTCACCTGGAACTGACGCTCGTCGAGCCCCTGCTGACCACGTACCTGGTGTGGGCGCTCGTGCTCGCCGTCCCCATGTCCCGGCAGCGGGTCAAGCCGGCCGAGGTGCTCGGCGCCGTCATCCTGATCGGCGGCGTCACCCTGCTGTCGGTATCCCGGTCGATCACCCCTATCGGCCTGTCGTTCGGCTCGTTCTCGCAGTGGTACGCGGCCGCGATCATCGCGGGCGTCGCGGCCATCGCCGTGCTGATCGGGCACCGCAGTAAGGGGCAGGTCCGCGCGACGCTGACCGGGCTGGGGGCCGGCCTGGTGTTCGGCATCCAGGACGCGCTGACCAGGCAGACGCTGGACATCCTGCAGGGCAACTCGTTCACCGTCCTGTTCAGCAACTGGGCGCCCTACGCCCTGGTCGGCGCGGGGATCGTCGGCATCTACCTGATGCAGAACGCGTTCAGCGCGGCGCCGCTGCACGCCTCGCTGCCCGCCATCGCCGCCGGCGAGCCCCTCGCCGGGATCGCGCTGGGGATCGTGGTGTTCGGCGACAGCATCCAGATCACGCCGGGCCTGCTCGCGATGGAGGCGGGCGGGATCGCCGCGCTGATCGTCGGGGTCATCGCGGTGGCGCGCTCGTCGGCCTTCACCGGGCTGCGGAAGATAACCGAGCACATCCTGCCCGAGCACATCCTGCCCGGGCCGCATCCCGCGCCTCCCGGGCCCCCCGACGGCGAGCCCGGCCGGACGCCCCCCGGCAACGTCATGCCGTTCCGGGCCCACGGCGGCCTGGCCGACTCCGGCCGCCCGTTCCCCGGCGCCTCAGCCCACCACGGGCCTGGTGTTCACGGCCCCGCGTCCGGCGGCGAGGGCGGCTGAGCCCGCAGGCTGTCCAGGACGCCGGATCGCGGTCGACCCCAGGCTGCAGGGGAGGCCCGCAGCGCACCGCGGTTCAGTATCGTCTCCAGCGCCGCGCCCACGCTGCCCTCGGTCGACATCATCGCCCTGACGACCACGATCAACGTGGGCATCGCCCAGAAGTCCCCGCACACCCACAAGATCGCCGCGCCGAGCTGCTGGTCCTGGAACGGCGGGAAAGTGACCCCGGGCACGTGGTCGTAGACCGAGTACACCGAGCCCGAGGCGAAGATGCTCAGCGCCATCGCGATCCCGATCATGATCACGTTGGTGACGATCAGCGCGCCCGCCTGGGACAGCAGGGGCATCTTGCGGCGGAACGGCAGGGACGGGATGAACTGCAGCCAGAACAGCACCCCGGCGGCGAAGAAACTGGCGTGCATCAGCCAGATGTGCACGACCTGGTTATTTTCGGCCAGGTCGTAGGGACCCGGCAGGTGCCAGACGATCATCACCGCGTTGAACAGCGCCACCGACACCCACGGCCGCACCAGGAAGGAGCCCAGCGCCCGCAGCGGCCTGGACCAGCCCCCCGTCAGCACGCCCCGGGTCACGCTCCGCCCCGACCGGCCCGGCAGCGCGTCGAGCAGCGGCTGCCACGGCGCCCCCGCCACGATCAGCGTCGGCGCGGCGAACATCAGCAGCAGGTGCTGGATCATGTGCACGAAGAAGTAGTCGTCGGCCCAGTAGTCGAGCGGCGACTCTACCGCGATGAGGAGCACCGCGAGCCCGGCGTAGAACCACAGCGACCGCAGCCGGCGCTCGCGGGTCCGCTCGGGCCGGGACCGCCGGGCCAGCCGCCGCAGCCCGATCTCGTACCAGACCGCGACGACGATCGCCAGGATGAGGAACGGGTCGAACGACCAGTGATTGGTGAGATAGCTCATGACCGCCCCTAGCCCGACGAGCCGTATTCGATCGGCACGTCGATTACCTGGACCTGAACCCAAGAGGCCGTGCCCTCGAGCTGCCAGACGGTGAGCCTGGACCCCGAGACGGCCAGCGCGTTGTAGCCACCGCCCGTGATCGGCGCGAGCGTCTGGGTCCCGGCGGGCACGCCCGGCAGCGCCCGCCAGGCGCCCCCGGTCCCGTCGATGGCCTCCGCGCGCCCCCCGCCGAGCAGCACCCAGACGCTCCCGCCCGGCCCGAACCCCGACGCCCTCACGGCCCCCGCCGGAGCCGCCACCGGCGCCGACACCGTCCACCCCGCCCCGCCCGGCCAGGCCGCGACCAGGCTGCTCCCGGCCGCCATCAGCGCCGTGGTCCCGCCGCTGGCCAGCCCGAGGACCTGCACCTGGTCACCGGCGAACGCCGCAGGCAGCGCCGGCCCGGCCGCCTGCCACGTCCCGCCGCTCTCCGCGAAAACCCCCGCCACCCCCCGCCGCACGCAGCTACCCCCCGCCATCGGGGTGTCATTGACCCCGAACGACACTGCCTCCACCCCCGCGACACCACACGAGTGCCCGGGGGTCGACGCCGCCAGCGCACCGAGCGTCGTCAGCCGCGACCACCGCCCGGCGGCCGCCGCCGCGGCCGTGGGCGCCTGCTCGATGCTGCCGTCGCGCAGCAGGGCGAGCACCTGCCCCGACGCGCCGACGGCCAGCGCATCGGGGACGCCGGCCAGGTCGGCGTCGAGCAGGCCGGGCGTCCAGTTCCGGCCCGCATCGCTGCTCGCCGCCAGCGGCGAGAAGGCCAGGCCCTGGCTGGGCCGGAACCCGACCAGCAGCGACGTGCCTCCCGCGCCTCCCGTCGCGACGAGCCCGCCGTTGTCGGCCACGCCCTCCGGGGTGACCAGCGACCAGCGGGTGGCCCCGGTCGGCCGGACGAAAAGCTGCCAGAAGTCGTTATGCGAAGCGGCCGACCCGCCCATGACCGCCACGGCCCACGTGCCCTGCGCGGTGACCAGCGACGTAGCCAGCGGCGGGGTCACCACCGTGAGCCCGGGCCCGCTGACCGGAGCGCTCTGCGACCCGCACCCTCCCAGCGCCAGGCCCGCGGCCAGCCAAGCCAGCGGAGCCAGCCGGGCCCTGCGCGAGATCACGAGTCGGCCAGCGCCTGGCGGGCGTACTGGCTGAGCAGCACGGAGAACGAGGACTGGGTGCTCGAGGTGCCCGGGCCGGGGTCGGCCGGCAGCTCGTCGCGGATGTGCCCCGACCGGTCGATGACCACGGCCAGGTCGTTGTGCGCGGACATCGCGCCCGCGGGCAGGTTCTGCACGGTGACCCCGTAGGCGGCCCAGACCTGGCCCAGCGCGCTCAGCGACCCGGTCAGGTACAGCCAGTTCGGCACCGCGTTGAGCCCTTCCTCACGGTCGAAGGCCTGGGTGAACTCCTCGGCCCGGTACGTCGGGTTGGCCACGATGGCCACCAGTTCGACGTCGGAGTCCTTCGACCCCAGCATCACCCCGGCCTGCTTGAGCTCCTGCCCGATGATCGGGCAGTCGCTCGTGCACACCGGGTCGAGGAAGGTCATCAGCACCACCTTGCCGCGCAGGCTGGCCAGCGTGACCGAGGCGCCGTTCTGGTCGGTGAGCGCGAACCCCGGCGCGGGCTCGTCCATCGCGGCGCTGCCGCCCGCGATGGCCAGGGCCAGGATCGGATCCGCGGTGCGGTTCGCCGCGGCCGAGGCCATCGGCGCCGCCCCGAGCACGATGACCCCCAGCGCCGCCAGCGCCGCCACCGACGAAGCGCCGGCCGTCGCCATCCTTCCCCCCAGCGCCCGCGGCGTCCAGGCCCTCCCAGCAGCCGCAACAACCTCATCAGGAGTCACGGAAGCCTCAGAGACCTCTTGCGGCACCGGGCTCAGCGCGAGGTAGCCGGCCGAGAACAGCAGGATCCACGGGATCATGCTGTTCGGGTCCGTCCCTAGCCCGCCGAGGAAGCCGAGGTCCTCGACCAGCACCCAGTCGGCCAGGCAGAACACCGCGCCGAACCACACGGCGTACCTGACCAGCCGCGGCTGCCCGGTCAGGAAGACCCCGCCCAGCGCGGCCAGGACGATCACCACCACCAGGTTCACGGCGACGCCGTTGCTCGCGGCGAACGACCCGAAGCTGGCCAGCAGGGACGAAAGGAAATGCGGCTGCGAGGTGGTGGCCATCTGCTGCACCATGCCGGACAGGGTGCCGGGCTGCCCGTGCCGCGTCCCCTGCCAGTAGCCGCGCCCGGGCCAGGCCTGCAGCACCGCCATCCCGATGAAGAACACCCCGATCCCGCCCAGCAGCAGCCGCCCCAGGCGCGGGCTCCGCCAGGCGTTTTCCGGCAGCGCGATCAGCGCCCCGGCGACCACGTAGATAAGCACGGCCCCGGGCGCCCCGGTCAGCCAGCTCAGGCCCGGCGCGAAGATCCCGCCGAACGACTCGCCGAACACCCATACGACCAGGCCCCAGCCCACGCTGGCCACCCCGGCCAGCCTGGACCACGTCCCGCGGGCCGCGACCAGCAGCCAGGCGCCGATCCCGACCTGGATCCACACGGAGGCCGCCCCGGCCTGGATGGGGTGGAACGACCAGCTGGTGCCGCCCCAGTTGACCACGTGCTGGACCCAGCCCGGCGACGCCGCCGCGATCGGCTCCATGACCTGCGTGGCGAGCCCGCCCGCCATCTTCGGCTGCGCCTGCAGGATCCCGTCGAGGATCCAGAGCACCCCGAACCCGACCCGCAGCAGCCACCGCCCCCTGGCCTCCGCCGGCCCGCCCGCCCGCCGCGTCCACCCCGCCAGCCAGCCCACGGCCGGCCGCGTCCCGGCTGCGGTCCCGGCGCCCGCCCCGTCGGCCGCCCTGGCTGCGGTCCCGGCGCCCGTCCCGGTCCCCGACCCGTTCCCCGCCGCCCTCGCGCCGGGTGTGGTCAGGCGCCAGGCCCGGGCCGACGCCCAGACGAGCCACAGGAACGCGATGATGAGGAGCGCGATCGCGCCCTGATGCAGGAGTGCTGACCTGAACGCAGAGACCAGCGTCGGGTCCGCCGGATTCAGGCCTGAATTCATGCCGGGCACGGAATCGGCTCCTTTCGTCGCGCGCGGCCAGGCCTAGTGTCCCTTCAGGCTAGTGCGTGACCCCGCCCGTGACCCTGGCCGGGCACGAACATGAGCAATATGTAATGCCTCGTCACCGATCGGCCAATTTTCGGCGGCGTGCCCGGAGAGGACGGCGTGAGTTCAGAGCAGCGTGCTGAGGTCGATGGTGATGGTGACCGGTTCGGTGACGGTCATCTTTCCGGTATGGACTCCGGCTGACGCGTAAGTGCCGGTGGTGGGGTCGAGCCGGTAGCAGAAGACGGACAGGGTTTGTTCGGCGAGGTCGTGTTCGACGCGCCAGTAGTGCGGGATGCGGGACGCGGCATACTCGGCTGGCTTGTCGGTCTGGTCCGCGGTCACCGAGCCGGGCGACATGACTTCCACCACGAGCGTGCAGTGCTGCGGGCGGAGCACCGCGTCATCAGGAAGAGAGGCGTCATAGACAACGGCGTCGGGGCGGCGATTAAGCAGCGGGATGTCGCGCAGGCGCAGGCGCAGGTCAATGTCGGTGGACACCGCGAAGGCGGGCCCGCACGCTGACTCCAGCGCGTTGGCGAGGCGGCGACAGATGTCCTGGTGCAGGCGGCGCGGGGCGGCGTTCACGATGATGGCTCCGTCGACGATCTCGATCCGGCGGCAGATGTCCTCCGGCAGCGCCTCGTATTCCGCGGCGCTCAGGCC